>Ga0207827_100078_pt1 | contig 87636 bp, 70 predicted proteins | sample CeladaPassaB1F02_FD_187479 | JGI IMG/M metagenome (GOLD analysis project Ga0207827, IMG submission 187479) | Cellulose-adapted microbial communities from the Joint BioEnergy Institute, USA - Passage B1F02 (SPAdes) (version 2) | ecosystem: Engineered > Bioreactor > Continuous culture >...
CGGTCAAAGTCTCCAACGGCGTCTTCCTCAGCTGGCGTCTGCTCGGCACGGAATCGATGAATACAACGTTCCACGTCTACCGTAACGGCACCCGCATCACCTCGTCGCCCGTCGCCGACAGCACCAATTTCCTCGACACCCAGGGCACCGCCGGCTCCACCTACTACGTCCGACCCGTCGTCGGCGGCGTCGAACAAGCGCCCTCCGAAACGGTCGGCGTCTGGAGCACAAATTACCTGACGATTCCGCTGCAGCGACCCGCCGGCGGCACCACCCCCGACGGCGTCAGCTACACCTACAGCCCCAACGACGCCAGCGCCGGCGACCTCGACGGCGACGGCCGCTACGAAATCGTGCTCAAATGGGACCCGTCCAACTCGAAGGACAATTCGCAGTCCGGCTATACCGGCAACGTGTATGTCGACGCGTACAAACTCGACGGCACCCGGCTCTGGCGCATCGATCTGGGCCGCAACATCCGCGCCGGCGCGCACTATACGCAGTTTCTGGTCTATGATTTCGACGGCGACGGGCGCGCCGAAGTCGTCATGAAAACGGCCGACGGCACCCGCGACGGCACCGGCGCCGTCATCGGCAACCCGAACGCAGATTACCGGAACTCCAGCGGTTACATTTTGTCGGGGCCCGAATATTTGACGGTATTCGACGGGCTGACCGGCCGGGCGCTGGCGACGACGAACTACGAGCCGCCGCGCGGCAACGTGTGCGACTGGGGCGATTGCTACGGCAACCGGGTGGACCGTTTTCTGGCGGCGGTCGCCTATCTCGACGGCGTGCGTCCCAGCTTCGTGATGGCGCGCGGGTATTATACGCGGACGGTGCTGGTCGCCTACAACTGGCGGGGCGGGCAGCTGACGAAGCTGTGGACGTTCGACACGAACACTTCGGGCAATTCCGCCTACGCGGGACAAGGCAACCACAACCTGAGTGTGGCCGACGTCGACGGCGACGGCAAAGACGAGATCATCTACGGATCGATGGCCGTGGACGACAACGGCGGCCGCCTGTACACGACCGGGCTCGGCCACGGCGACGCGATGCATCTCGGTGATCTGAACCCGAACCGGTCGGGGCTGGAAGTATTCCAGGTGCACGAGTCGACGTCGGCGGCGTATGGATTTGAAGTGCACGACGCGCGCACGGGGCAGATTTTGTGGGGCGTCAACACCGGCGTCGACACGGGGCGCGGGATGGCCGCGGACATCGATCCGCGCTACGCCGGCGAAGAAGTGTGGGCGTCGGCGGGACCCGGCGGCGTCTATTCGATAACGGGCCAGCGGATCTCGACGTCTCGGCCGTCTTCGATCAATTTCGGCATTTGGTGGGACGGCGATCTCTCGCGCGAATTGCTGGACAGCAACCGGATCGACAAATGGAATTATACGAATTCCACGACGGTCAATCTGCTGACAGCTTCCGGAGCCGCCTCGAACAACGGCACAAAGTCGACGCCGTGTTTGCAGGCCGACCTGCTGGGCGACTGGCGGGAAGAAGTAATTTGGCGGACAAGCGACAACACGGCGCTGCAGCTGTACACGACGACGGCCATGACGAACACGAAAATTTATACGCTGATGCACGACCCGGTGTATCGTCTCGGCGTCGCGTGGCAGAACGTCGGGTACAACCAGCCGCCGCACACGGGATTTTTCCTGGGCAACGGCATGGCAACGCCGCCCGCGCCGAACATTTATATGGCCGGTGCGCCCGCTACGCCGACACCGACACCGACGCCGACACCGACGCCGACAGCGACGCCCACACCGACGCCGACACCGACGCCGACGCCTAGCGCAAGCGGCACTCTGCGCGTCGAGTATCGCGTGGGCGACACGAGCGCCACCGACAACCAGATGAAACCGCAGCTGCGCATCGTCAACACCGGCTCGCAAGCCGTGCCGCTGACCGAGCTGAAGGTGCGCTACTGGTACACGAAGAACTCGACGCAGGCCGAACAGTACTTCTGCGACTGGGCGCAGATCGGCTGCTCGAACATCCGGGCGCAGTTCGTGTCGCTGTCGCAGCCGGTCAGCGGGGCGGACAGCTACATCGAGCTGAGCTTCACGGGCGGAAGCATTCCGGCGGGAGGCAACACGGGCGAGATACAGAACCGGATTCACTTCACGAACTGGATGAACTACAACGAAACGGACGACTGGTCGTACAACGGGACGCAGACGACGTGGGGGCCGTCGACGCGGATTACGCTGTATCGCAACGGCGTGCTGGTGTGGGGCACGGAGCCGGGCGGCGGGTCGTCGACGCCGACACCGACGCCGACACCGACACCGACGCCGAGCGCGACACCGACGCCGACACCCACACCGACACCGTCGGCCGGCGGCAGCCTGGTCGTGCAGTATCGCGCGGCGGACACGAACGCGGGCGACAACCAGCTGAAGCCGCACTTTAGGATTGTGAACCGCGGGACGACGAGCGTGCCGCTGTCGGAGCTTTCGATCCGGTACTGGTACACGGTGGACGGAGACAAGCCGCAGGTGTTCAACTGCGACTGGGCGCAGGTGGGTTGTTCGAACTTGCGGGGCAGCTTGGTGAAGCTGATGACGGGCCGGACGGGGGCGGACTACTACATCGAGATCACGTTCACGTCGGGCGCGGGCAGCTTGGCGCCCGGGGCGAACAGCGGAGACATTCAGGCGCGGATCAACAAGAACGACTGGACGAACTACAACGAGGCGAACGACTACTCGTATGATCCGACGAAGACGAGTTTTGCGGATTGGAACCGGGTGACGCTGTACCGCAACGGCCAGCTCGTCTGGGGCGTCGAACCGTAAACCTGAAAGAACCGTAAACCCGAAAGCGGAGGGAACGGCCCGTGAAGTGGTCAACCCTCCGCTTGAACAGCGCCCGGTACAGACTTATTCTTGCATTATTTTGCGTTCCGAGTCCGCTTGACAAAGATGACGGATAAACTATAATGGACGATGAGACGTAAGTCCGAGCGATCTTCAGCTCATCATGACGGAAGAGGCTTTAGCATTCGCCCCTTTATTCGGGCCGAATGAAAAAGCCGGAAAACAACGACGTGATGAAGCGAAAAGATAGTCGGCGTATTATTTGGATATCCTCCAAATAAGCACGCCGTTTTTTATTGCCCGAAGGAGGTCGACCGATGCAGAAATCCAAAGGAGAAATCGAAGACAAGATCAGCAAAGCTCTCACCCAATGGGAAAAGGAATATTTAGGTCGAGGATCGGTTTCCGTAAAAACCGACATACTTCGAAATATGATCATCGTGCTTCTAAAAGGCGTCCTGACGCCCGCCGAGCAAAATTTGGCCAAAACCTTCGAAGGCATGATGTCGGTCAAAAAAACACGCTCGGACCTGGTTGAATCGGGAAGCGAGGACTTAAAACAGTTGATTGAATCGATCACGGGTTCGAAAGTCGTCAGCTTTCACACCGACGTCAGCACCCGAACCGGAGAACGGGTCATGGTATTCATCTTATCCGACAATCTTGAAGACCGACTGGATTCAGTACGGTAGATCTGTGGACGACCGACGAGGAAGCGTTGCAGATAAACCGGAAACAGGAAAGCGGGGGATGCGCTCATCTGTCCTCCGCTGGAAAGTTTCCGGTTTTTCATTTTGCAAGGAGGTATTCTGCCATGAACGACATCGTTCTTCACAACCTTTTGTCTCCGGCCATTCTCTTCTTTATCCTCGGACTCGCTGCTTCGTTCGCAAAGTCCGACTTAAAGTTTCCTTCGGCTTTAAGCGAATCCTTGAGCATTTATCTGATGATCGCGATCGGATTGAAAGGTGGAATGGAGCTTTCTCAATATTCGATCCGTCATGTGATATTCCCTCTGATGGGAACTTTGCTGCTCGGGATAATAATCCCCTTTATTACCTTTACAGTATGTTCATGGTTGAAACTTGACCGAAAAAATGCAATCGCTCTTGCGGCGACATACGGATCCGTCAGCATTGTGACGTTCGGAGCAGCCGTTTCATTTCTTCAGCAATCCGGAACCCCCTATGAAGGTTTTATGAACGCCATGGTCGTTCTTCTGGAAAGCCCTGCGATTCTGGTCTCGATTTTGATGCTACGTTGGATGGATATTAACGAAAAAAAATCAAGAGGAGTCCATAGCCTTATGGCAATAAAAGAAACCTTTTTTGGAAAAAGCATCTTGCTCCTTACAGGGTCCTTGTGCATCGGTCTTCTGACCGGAAAAACCGCGCTGCAGACGGTCAAACCTTTGTTCGTCGATCTGTATTCGAGCATTCTCATCGTTTTTCTGCTGGGAATGGGATTGGCGGCAGGGGAACGCATCGGCGAAATTCGGGATCACGGTATCAAACTCGCCGTTTTGGCGGTAGCGATGCCGCTATTTTACGGAACGATCGGGGGATTCATCGGTACTTGGAGCGGGCTGTCCGTCGGCGGGACGTTTTTGATGAGCGTGCTTGCGGCAAGTTCTTCCTACATCGCCGCGCCGGCCGCGCTGAAACACACGGTTCCGGAGGCGAATCCTTCGATTTACTTAGGCATGTCGTTGGGCATCACGTTTCCGTTCAACATCATCATCGGAATTCCGCTTTATTTCAACCTGGCCCAATGGCTTCACTCCTAACGCGTCGGGGAGGAATACCATGTACGACTCGCTTGTTCTGATCGGCATCGATCCGACGGCCGAACATATTTTGCAACGCTTTATCCGGCAGGAACGGCGCCATCCGCTCGTTTTCCGCTGTGAAGAATTGCGCATTTGGGACCCTTACGGTTCTTTGGCTCGAAGCATCGTCAGCGCATTAACCCGTTATCCGACCATCCGAGAAATTTGGATTTTGGGTTGCAACGATTACATCTGCCACCATCATTCTATTCCGTTGAAAACCAAAGACTCTACAGCCGATGTAGTATCTTATTTGATTTCCCATCAATCCGGGTTGCCTGCGGAACGTTGGTTGAACGTCTCAACCGACCCGACAGCAGCGGTGCTCGAGACAGCCGATCTGCTCCGCAACCACCCTCTGCTTCCGGAAGGGGTCTCCGTCATGGTGGCTTTTATCGAAGTGAAGGACGGCGGCTAGCCGTCCCGAAACGCCGCCCACGAATCGAGTTTCCGTCCCGAAAAATCGAACAGCGTCAAATTCGTCCAGTTGTTCGCGTGCCCGACCGACCACTCCCGCTTGACGGGAATCCAGCACGGTTCCCAGTAATAAAATCCGGTTCCCAACCCCCGCGGCGTATCCGCGACCACGGCAGCCAGATCGAGCAGAAACCGCCGCTGCCCCTCGACGCTCGCAGGATAGCCGGCGTGAAGCTGCGACGGTTCCGCCACGATGAGCGGATGTTCCGGCGGCGCTTCCAGCGTCCACGGATACGCCGTCTCGACGACGACGAGCGGCTTGCCGAACCCGGCCGCCAAAGCCTCGAGCGTCGCCCGCAGATCGTTCAGCGTCCCATGCCACCACGGATAATACGACAGCCCGATCACATCGTACTCGACGTCGAACCGCCCCAGCCGTTCGAAAAACCGGCACGCCCCCTCGCGATCGCCGCCGCGGTCGATGTGTACCATGACTTGCGCCGACGGCAGCGCGTCGCGGACGGCGCGGATGCCGGCACCGAGCAGCTCCGCGAACTTGCGCCACTGTTCGTCCGTATCGAAAGCCCCGTCGACGCGCCCGTCGTCCCACAAGAAACCCGGCGTGATCTCATTGCCCACCTGCACCTCGTCCGGCGCCGCACCGTTACGCGACAGTTCGCGGAGCACGTCGAACGTATACCAATAGACCGCTTCGCACAGCTTTCCGAACGACAAACGCTCCCACGCCTTCGGCTTATATTGCTTCGCCGGATCCGCCCAGCCGTCCGAATAATGAAAATCGAGCAAAAACCGGAAACCTCGCGTCTTGATCCGCCGTCCCATGGCGACCGTCCGCTCCAGATTGCAAAACCCGCCCGGCGGATCGTTCCAGAGGCGAAGACGCGCGGCGTTAACCCCGCTTCGCCGCAAAATCGCCAGGACGTCCTCCGGCTTGCCGCCGTCGACGTCGCGAAACGTCCCTCCGGCCTGCTCGATCTCGTCCACAAACGACACATCCGCCCCCCGGATCGACAAAACGCCCATCACGCGCATCCTTCTCCTTTCGCGCCCCGAGCGGCCGATCGCCGCCGGCGGCCGCTTTTATTCCTTCACCGCGCCGAGCACAAGCCCCTTGATGAAATACGTCTGCAAAAACGGATATACGAGCAAAATCGGCAGCGCGCCGATAAAAATTTGCGCCGCTCGAACCGTTTTCTGTGAGATCAGCTCGAGATCTTCCGGGCTGATGCTCATCGTGCTGAAATCGCGCTGCACGATCACCGTCTGCAAAAACGTCGCGAGCGGATACTTTTTGTTGTCGTGAATGTACAGCAACCCGTCGAACCAAGAATTCCAATGAAACACCATGCTGAACAGCGCCAGCGTCGCGATCGCCGGCAGCGACACCGGCAGGTAGACCGAAAACAGCGTGCGGACGTGTCCCGCCCCGTCGATGAGCGCCGCCTCCTCCAACTCGCGCGGCACACTCCGGAAGAAGTTCATCAGAAGCACCGTCAGCCAGACGTTGACCGCGCCGGGAATGACGAGCACCCAGAACGTGTCCATCATGCCGAGTTTCTGGATCACGATATAAAACGGCACGAGCCCGCCGTTGAAAATGAGCGTAAACACGAAAATCCAGGCGTACACCGTGCGGCCTTTGAACACCGCATCGTCTTTCGACAGAGGATAAGCGGCCAGAAACGCGAGCAACAGCGTCAGCGCGGTGCCGACGACGGTACGCGCGACCGACACTCCGATCGAACCGAGAAAGACCGGATTGTCGATCGTTTTCTTGTACGCTTCGAGCGTAAACTGCACCGGCCACAGGCCGACCAGATTCGCGTCCGCCGCCGCGCGCGAGCTGAGCGACACAGCCAGCACGTGCCAGAGCGGAACGACGCACAGGAGCGAAACGACGAACATGAACGCCAGATTGAACGCATTGAACACGCGGTACGACCACGTTTTGCGATACACGGGGCGCACCCCTTTCCGCTAAAAAATCCGGTAATGAGCCCATCTGTACGCCAACCGGTACGATAACACGATCAGGACCATGCCGACGACCGATTTGAACAGTCCGACCGCCGTGCCGAATCCCATCTCTCCGTTGATGATCGCCGTCCGGTAAACGAATGTGTCGATAATGTCGCCCTTGTCGTAAACGAGAGGGTTATACAGGTTGAAAATCTGATCAAACCCGGCATTCAAAATGTTGCCGAGCGACAGCGTCCCGACGACGACCGCGATCGGCATCATCGACGGAATCGTGATGTAGATCGTCTGTTTCCAGCGGCTTGCGCCGTCGACCTCCGCCGCCTCATACAGCGCCGGATTCACGTTGGCGAGCGCGGCCAGAAAGACGATGGTGCCGAAGCCGAATTCTTTCCACACGTCGGAGACGACGACCGTCAGCCGAAACCAGTCGCCGTCGCCGAGGAAAAAAATCGGCCCGATGCCGAACAGCGACTCGAGCGCCCGGTTGACGATGCCTCCGTCCGTCGACAAAATGTCGATCAGAATGCCGCCGAGAATGACCCAGGACAAAAAGTGCGGCAGATAGACCATCGTCTGCACGTACCGCTTGTACAGGCGGCTGCGGATTTCGTTCAGCAAAATGGCGAACGTAAACGGTACGATCAGATGAAGCACGATTTTTGCCGCCGAGATGATAAGCGTGTTCCAGATGACTTGCAAGCTGTCTTGCCGTTCAAACAAATAGCGGAAATTGTCCAGCCCCACCCACGCCGAACCGCCGATGCCGAGCCACGGCTTGTAATCTTGAAACGCCATGACAATGCCGAACATCGGCGCGTAGTTGAATACGGCCAGAAGTGCGAGCGACGGCAACAGCATCAGGTGAAACGGCAAACTTTTACGCATGGCCCTCTTCCCTTTCGCCGACGGGAAAGCGGCCGACTCCCCGCCGGCCGCTTTCCGCCGATTACTTCAACGCCGCGTACCAGTCGTTGACTTCTTTCGTTATCTGGTCGCCGCCGGAAGCCTTCCACGTCTCCACGAACTTGTCGAACGCGTCGAGGCCCGCTTTGCCGTAAATAATTTCGTTGAACGTCTGGCTTTCGAGTTTTTTCAGATAGTCCCACTTCGTCTTCATCGTCGGCGTGGCGGGACCGGTGTACATGTCCTTGTACGAAATGTCGGGCTGCTGCATCAGCACGACCGCCGCGTTCGGCGTTTCGGGGCCGTAGTTGTTCTTGAGCTCGCGTTCCAGCCACGTCTGCGGTTCTTTGCCTTGCGCGAGATTGAGCAGCGCCTTCATCTGGGCGTCCGGGATACGCGCGCCGTCGCGAACGAGGAAATACCGCATGACGTTGACCGCGCCGCCGGGAACTTTGTCGCCGTAGACCGGATTGCCGTTGGCGTCGAGGTCGTAGTCGTAACCCTTGAACACGCCGATATCGAAAATTCCGTCTGGTTCCGGATTCGCGAGATGCTGGAACAGATAGTTCTGATACGTGAACAGCGCCTCGGGATGTTTGGCGTTTTTGCTGATCAGCGTCACGCCGTTCGTAAAATGCGTGCCGTGGCGCCCCGCCTTGCCGTCCGGTCCTGTCGGAATCGGGAACGGTTTCCACACCGCGTGCGGAACGTTTTTGGCCGTATCGCGCAGCGGCCAGCCGCTCATCCAGTACGGCCCCGGGATGATGCCCGACTTGCCGGCGACCGCGGGCTCGGCCGTCTTGTTTTCGTCCCAGAGCGCCGCTTCTTTCGGGATGTAGCCTTTTTCGTACCATTCGCGCAGTTTCTGCAAACCGGGCTTCATCGCCGGATTGATCGAGCCGTATTCGAGCTTGCCGTCCGGCGTCTTGTTCCATTGCTGCGGAATCGTCCCGAACGCGCCGAACACCCAGGACGGATCGCCCATCCACGTGTTCATCGAGTTCTTGAACCCGATGCTGAGCGGAATGACTTCGTTCGGCTTCAGGCCGTCCGGATTGCGGTTCTTGAAGGCGTCCATCACCTTTTCGAGATCGTCCAGCGTCTTCGGCGCCTGCAGGCCGAGCTTATCGAGCCAATCCTGACGGATCCAGAGCAGGTAGTCGTGGTTGTAGGCGTAATCGAGCACGGGCAGGCCCATCCGCTTGCCGTCGCGGATATACGGGTTCCAAACGTTCGGATCGAGCGCCATCGCCTTTTTCCAGATGTCGTTGGCGTACTGGTCGAACAGCGAGCCGACCTCGCGGAACAGGCCGGAGTCGATCAAATCCTGTGCGAGCTGCTCGTCGCCGACCGTGACGACGTCTGGCATTTCTTGACCGGACGACATCGCCAACCGCAGTTTCGTCGCAAATGCGCCGTTCGTGTCGGTCACCGACCAGAGCGTCTTGATCTGAATGCCGAGTGTCTCAAGCGCCCAACGGGTAGCGACGTTGTTTTCGATCGTCTCGCCGTTTTTGAACGTCAGTGCCGGATCGACACCCCAGACCGTCGTGATCGTCACCGGAGGATCGTACTTGTCCTTGTAGGCGCTTTGCCCGGCGCCCGTCGCCTGGGACGACGTCTGGGCGGACGGTGAAGCACCGGAGGATCCGGCGGGTTCTTTCGTTTTGCCCGAGCATCCAGCCGACGCGATCGCCAGAACGATCGCCGCGACAGCGGCCAAAAGCCGTCGCTTGTTCGATGCCAGCGGGTTCATGGGCGTTTCCCCCTTGTCCTTGGTGGTGATTGCAAGCCCATTATACGGGGGAGCGGTACGGCCAGCCCACGTCGGAAATCGAACATTCCTGCGTTTTTCGCAACCGGTTTCGCGTCATCCGCCGGCCTGCTCGCGGAACTCGTTCGGCGTCACGCCGTAATGTTTACGGAACATTTTGCTGAAATGTTGCGGATTCTGGTAACCGAGTTCGGACGAAATCTCATAGATTTTTTTATTCGTGTCGCGCAGCAGATGGGCGGCGCGTTCCATGCGCATCCGAAAAATGTAGTCGCCGAGGCTTTCGCCGGTTTCGGCCTTGAACACTTTGGACAAATAGACGGGGTGCATATAGACCTGGTCGGCGACCGTCTTGACGGACAGCTCGGGCCCCATCCGCTCCGCGACGAGCTTGCGCACTTTCCGGATGACCGCGCGGCGCTCGTCACGATCGCTTTCGGCCAGTTCTTCGCGCAGCCGGTCCATCATGTCCGCCGTCCAGCGGCGCAGTTTATCCGGCGACTCTGCGATGCCGCGGTCCAGCATGAAATCGAGACTTTGCGGGGCGATCCGCGACATGAAGCGCCCCTGTCGGTGCGCGACATACATCAGCGCGTTGGTGACGGAAAAGAAAATTTCGTACAGCAGTTCGCGCGGAAACGACGCCGCTTCCGCCTCGTCCAAAACGGCGAACACTTTCTGCTTGGCCGCTTCCCATTGGTTGGATTCCAAAAGATGAACCAGCGTCGGCGGCCGGTACAGCGCGTCGATCGCGCCGATCGGTCGCTCGCGCGACGATGCTTCGTCTTCCAGAAACAATATCCGCCCTTCTTCCTCGCGGCCGAGACGAAACATCGCGGCCAAACTTTCGCGATACGCCGCGGGCAACCCGTCGGGAAACGCGAACCATGCGGCGACGACCGCCGAGATATCGCCGTTCAGACACGTGCGCACCTGTCTGCGCAATTCGCGGACGGCATCTTCCAAAAACTTCCTTCGCCCGGTTTCAAACTGCGGCCCGACACCGATGCCACGCGCGGATTCGTCGCGCAGCGCAGCGACGATCACCGGATAATCGTGCGGTCCCCGGGCGTACCAAACACGGAAATGCGGCGCGAACAGCTCTTCGGCGATATTGCCGACGGCAAATTCCATCAGCGCGGCACCGCTTTCATCGAAACGCGAAAACGGCCTGCCGAGCTGAACGAGTACCATAGCGGCGTCGTCGCCGACCCGAAGCGGCACTTCATACTGGCGCAGCTTATCCTCGACGACGCGCGGCGACAGCCGCCTCCCGAGCAAAAGGTCGTGCAACAAATTCGCTCGCAGCACCGGATAGTCCGTCCGCCGTTGATGTTGCTGGCGCCATTCGTCCTGAATCGACTCGACGGCGTTCGATACCGCCAGCATCAATTCCTCGTCGTTGACCGGTTTCAAAATGTAATCGAACACTTGCAGCTGGATCGCCCGTTTCGCATATTCGAAATCGGAATAGCCGGTCAATAGAATTGTCCGCACGTGCGGCTTTTTCCTCGAAATTTCGGCGATCAGCGCAAGACCGTCCATTTCCGGCATCCGAATGTCGGTCACGACGATATCGATGTCGCGCTCTTCAAGGACGCGCAGCGCCTCGGCGGCCGACTGCGCGCACACGACGCCGCTGACGCCGAGTTCCGGCCACGGTATCGTCCTCGCCAAGCTTTCCGTGACATATGCTTCGTCGTCAACCAGCAACACTTCGATCATCCCGTTCGACCTCCCCGACCGCCGGAAGCGGCCACCGCAGCACGGCCCTCAATCCTCCGAGCGCCGACGGCCCGAGTTTGACTCCGGCGTCGGTGCCGAAACGCAGTTTCAGCCGCTGATGGACATTCCAAAGGCCGCAGCCCGATCGCTCGTCCATCGGCCGGTCAAGCGCCGCCTCGAGCGCGGTGATCGATTCTTTCGACATCCCCTTGCCGTCGTCCTCGACGCACAGCGCGACCGATCGCCCGTCCGTCTCTCCGGCGATTCGAATCAATCCGGCAGACGCGCTCGGCTCGACTCCGTGCAGCACCGCGTTTTCGACAAGCGGTTGCAAGGACAGCGGCGGAATGAGCAGTTTCCCCATCCACGACGGCACGCGAATTTCGTATTTTAACCGTTTCATGCGCAGTGCCTGGATTTCCAGGTAACTGCGCACGAATTCCAGCTCTTCGTCCAGGGCGACGAGATCGCGCTCTTGCCGCGTCGTATAGCGGTAATAGCGCGCAAGATTTTGAGTCATGGCGACGATCGTCCCGGTGTCCCCGAGTTTCGCCATACTGGAAATAAAATTGAAACAATTATAAAAGAAGTGAGGATTGATCTGAGACTGTAACTGTTTCAGCCGCGCCTCCCGTGCGTGGATTTGCTCGAGATAAACGCGACTGAACAGTTCCTCGATCTGCGCGACCATCGAGTTGAACCGGTCGAAGACGAACCGGAACTCGCTGTTGCCTTTCGGCGCGAGCCGGACGGCATAATCGCCGTTTTTCAGCCGCTGGAAACCCGACACGAGCTGTTTGACGGGAATTTGTACCTGCGCGTACAACATGTAGGCGACCAGCGAACTCATCAGCAGAAGTCCGGCGACCGACCCGTAAAACAGCATGTTCGCGCGGGCGATCGGCCGCAAGATGTCCGACAGCGGCACGTAGTCGATCAAGTACCATCCCGTGACCTTCGATTTCGCCAAATGCACCAGATACCGCGCGCCGTCGAGTTCAACCGTCCGGCTGTCGCGGTCGGGCAACGGGCGTTCCGCCAGCGCCGCCACGAGCCGATCGATCCTTCCTCGGTCCGCCGTCCGGTTGTAGACGACTCCGGCGTCGGGCCGGTAAAAAAACGGATCGCGCCGCCCGTCGCTCTTGAATCGGTCGAGCATCGAAGCGATGTTTTCCTCACCGAACCGCACCTCGACGATCAAGTTGACCTCCTGGGGGCCGTCGAAAAACGTGTAGGGCGACGACGTCATCAACGAAAATGTCAATCTTTTTTTCCCCTCAGAATCAGTTTCTTCAAAAATCTGCCATCCCGGTCGCAGCCGCCCGGCGAGTTCCGCCGGATTGTAGGGGCTTACATCATAGCTTGAAACGACGCGACCGAGCGCCGGCGAATAGATGAGCAGCCGGCTCGTCCAATCCGACGAGCTTTCCTGCAGCCGGAGCTTCGTCTGAATGCGCTTGATCCGCTCGATCTCGTCGAGCGACAGGCTGTCGCCGGCCGGCGCGGCGAAACGCAAGTCGGAAATGTCGGGATCCTGGATGAGCAAGTTCGGCCAAAGCGTCATCAAGCCGAGGTCGGCGTCGACCTGGCTTTGGAAAAAGAGAAGCTGATTCATGTTCGACCGCGTCAGTTCGTCGGCCAACACGTCCGTGCTCGTCCGGTTCGAATAGACGTACAGCGCCAAAATCGGCAACAGCAGCACGACGATCAGGCCGACCATTTTCCGGAACAGCGCGTATTTCGGCAGCACGGCGTCCGCTTTCGCCCCCTTTAACCGACCGGCGCACCGGAGCGCTGACGGCCCGATGCGAAAAAACCGCCCCGATCGGAGCGGTTTTTTCTTCATCGTAACATCCGAACGTGCTCACCGTAAAGGTGAAAAAAACGACATTTCGGATGTTTTCGCAACTTCACCAGTCTTTTTTCCGAAGCAGCGAAGCTAGAAAAACAAGCGTCAACCCTTGTCCCCAGCCTTGAATACGCTTGGTCGGAACCCGTTTGTAGCCTTCGGCGTCTTTCATCACCGCCGTTCCCGCCGAAACGCCGGTTACCGTGCCGTCCGGCCGGATGCGCGCCAGAAGCGCTGGAATCGCGCGGTTGACGTACTTGTTGTACAGATCGCCGCGGGACAGAAGCGCCGCCGCGATGCCCGCCGATGCCGACGTTTCTGTATACGAAGTCGGGTCGTCCAGCACGGTATGCCACAGGCCGTCTTCGCCCTGCAGGCGGACGAGCGTACTGAGCTGATCGCGAAGCGAGCCGTCGATCACCATGTAGGACGGATGCGTTACATGCACGATCTCGAGCGCCCGCGCCATCGTCAGCGCAGCCCAGGCGTTGCCGCGCGCCCAAAAGACGCCCGACATGTGGTTGCGGGCGATGTCGTCCCAGCCGTGATAATACAGATTCGTCTCCGGATCCTGCAACAACTCTTCGTGTCCGTGATACTGCCTGAGGCCGTCCTCGAACAGGTCGTCCCGCCCGAGCAACGCGCCGATCCGAAGCAGGAAATAACCCGCCATGAACATCGTATCGACCCACGCTTGCCGCGGAAATTGGTACGTTACCGAATTGACCGTATGCTGCAGGACGCCGTCGCCGAACCGAGGAGCCTCGTTCAGCAAAAATTCCGCCATTTCGGTCGCAATGCGGAGATACGCCTCCTCGCCGGTGGCTTGAGAGAGCGTCAGCAGCGAATGGCCGACCGATACGGCATTAACCGACAATTTAGGCAAACCGTCAGCGATTCTTTCATCCGCCCAAGCCTTCAGCGGCTCGAGGTATTCCTTTTTGCCCGTCGCCTCAAACGCCTCACAGACGCCGTAAAACGCGACGCCTCCCGGCCAGTCCCACGTAAAGTCCATGCGGAACGTGCGCTCGACCACGCGATCGATTGCGGCGCGGATTTCGCGTTCGTCGAATTGCAATGCCGGCATCGCTCGATCCTCCTTCGATCAGCTGATTGTTTACGGCCATCATACTCCGTCCGCGCCGCTCGATCCCATCCGAAATTCCGGTTTTCTCATACAAAATCCCGTCATGTGACTTTGATTTCGACCACGGCAACAGACATCGCCGGAAGACGCACACGAAAACTTCCTTTGTCGAGTTGAATCTCTTCAAGCGGAACCGGAATGACGGTCTCCGGCGCCTCAAACGTGTTGTGCGCATCCGGCGCCGGTCCCGTCAGCACACGGCCGGTCACGCACGGACACGCGCCGGGCGCGCCGTCCAGCACGACTTCAAGGTCGACCGAGTCTTCCAGATCCGCATGACAGATGCTGAGATGGATCCTCCCGTCCGCCGAGCGGGACGCCGACGCGTCAACACGCGGCACCGGAAATTCCGCCGGTCCGCACGCCGTAGCCTCGACCGCGCAGTCCAGCCGCTCCGCGCCCTGGTGCTCCTTGAACATCTCGAATACGTGATAGGTCGGCGTCAGCACCATCTTCGGCCCGTCCGTCAATACGACCGACTGCAGCACATTGGCGACTTGCGCGAGATTCGCCATCCGCACGCGGTCGCAATGCCGGTGGAAAACATGAAGCGTCAGCCCCGCGACCAGCGCGTCGCGCATCGTGTTTTGCTGATACAGAAACGCCGGGTTGGTCCCGGGTTCCGGGTCGTACCACGTTCCCCATTCGTCGACGACCAGCGCCACTCTTTTTTCCGGATCATACTTGTCCATGATCGCGGCATGCTTCCGAATCAGCTCGTCCATCACCAGCGCCTTGTTCAGCGTCGCAAACCATTCGCGTTCGCCGAATCCGGTCGCCGGTCCTTTATGCATCCACGTGCCCGGCACGGTGTAATAATGGAGGCTGAGCCCGTCCATATACCTTCCCGCTTCGCGCATGAGCGTCTCCGTCCAATGGTAGTCCCCCGCATTGGCGCCGCAGGCGATCCGGAACACGCGGTTGTCGCCGTAATGGCGGACGTACGTCTGGTAGCGCCGGTAGACGTCGGCGTAATATTCCGCCCGCATGTTGCCGCCGCAGCCCCAGTTTTCGTTGCCGACGCCGAAATATTTGAGGCGCCAAGGCTTCTCGCGGCCGTTGGCCCGACGCCAGTCCGCCATCGACGAGCCGCTTTCCAGTGTGATGTACTCGATCCATTCCTGCATTTCCTGGACGGTGCCGCTGCCGACGTTGCCGGAAATATAGGGCTCACAACCGAGCAGTTCGCAAAGCAGCATAAACTCGTGCGTGCCGAATTCGTTCGTTTCCGTCACGCCGCCCCAATGCGTGTTGATCGTGCGCCTGCGTGATTCGCGCGGCCCGACGCCGTCTTTCCAGTGGTATTCGTCCGCAAAGCAGCCGCCCGGCCAACGCAACACCGGCACGTTCAGCTTTTTTAGAGCCTCCAACACATCTCGGCGGATGCCCTGTACGTTCGGTATCGACGACTCTTCCCCGACCCACAACCCTTCGTACACACACCGGCCGAGATGTTCGGCGAAATGCCCGTAAATTTCGCGATGAATCCGTCCCGTCGGCCGATCGACCGCAATTGTCAAGCGAGTCTTCATAGACCATTCCCCTCCTTTTTTCCATCATACCCCGCCCGCGCTGGTAATACAAAATGGGTTGCCCTTGCGCCTTCCCGTCGAAACGTGTACATTGATGTTCGGACGACGAAAGGAGCATGGCTCCGATGGCCATCGAGGTCCGCAACCTATGCAAAACGTTCCGCGTCCCCGTTCGCGGTACAGGCTGGATTGAGGCGGCGCGCAGCCTGTTTAGGCGCGAATACCGCGTCGTCGAGGCGGTGCGCGACGTGACGTTTTCGATCGCGTCGGGGGAAATCGTCGGCTTCCTCGGTCCGAACGGCGCCGGCAAAACGACCACGATGAAGATGCTGGCCGGTCTTCTGTTCCCGACGTCCGGCGACGTTCGCGTCGACGGGTTCGTGCCGTTCGAGCAAAAAGCGGAGTTCAAAAGGCGGATCAGCCTCGTGATGGGGCAGAAAAGCCAGCTGATCTGGGATTTGCCGCCGATGGAGACGTTTCTCGTCAACCGCGCGATTTACGAACTCGACGACCGGTCGTTCCGCGAAACGCTCGACGAGCTGATCGAACTGCTCGATCTCGCGCCGCTGCTTGACAAACCGGTGCGCAACCTGTCGCTCGGCGAACGGATGAAATGCGAGCTGGCGGCGGCGCTTTTGCACCGTCCGTCCGTACTTTTTCTCGACGAGCCGACGATCGGGCTCGACGTCCAAACGCAGGACAGCGTGCGCCGTTTCGTCGCCCGCTACAACCGCGAACACGGCACGACCGTCCTTTTGACGTCGCATTATATGGACGACGTCGCCGCGCTTTGCGACCGCGTGCTGATCATCAACCACGGCCGTCTCGTCTACGACGGCGACCTGGAATGGCTTGGCGAACGGCTGGCTCCCTACAAATGGATGGAAATCCGTTTTCCTCCCTCTTCCGACGCGCCGCGCTGGGACGAATACGGCGAAGTCGCCGAATCGGGCGAAGGATGGGTGACGCTGCGCGTTCCGCGTTCGCGCGTGTCGGACGTAGCGGCGGAGTTGTTCCGCGTTTTGCCGATTTACGACCTGAACATTCAGGATCCGCCCCTCGAAGAAGTGATCGTTCGGGCGTTCCGGGAAGGGGTCGGATAACATGCGTCGGCCGTGGGCTGTTCTCGCCCGGCAATACGCCGCGTTGCTCCGCATGAAATACGGGGAAATGCTCGCCTATCGCCCGGCGACGTTCGTCTGGATGACCGGCGCGATGGTTCAGCCGATCATCACGATGTTCGTCTGGATGAACATCGAGCCGGAGCGATCGGACGCGTTTTTGTTCTATTTTCTGGCCGTCGTGTTCGTCGAGCGGATGACGGTCGCCTGGGACGTCTGGGAGTTGGACCGAGAAATCCGGGAAGGCACGTTCGCCTACCGGATTTTGCAGCCCGTCCATCCGATCCATTGGGCGATCGCCGAAAACATCGTCTACAAGGGACTGTTTCTCGTGCTGCTCGCGCCGGTGTGGGCGGTCGCGGCCGTTTTCGTTCCCGCGCTCCGTCCGACGATGGACGCCGCTCAGACTGCGCTATTTCTGTGCGCCGTCGTCGTCGGTGCGGCGGTCCGGTTTTTGCTCGGCTACACGTTCGGACTGCTCGCTTTTCGTTGGACGAAAGTCACGGGCGCTTACGTCGCGGTCGAAGCAGTAGGACTGTTTTTGTCCGGCAGAATTGCGCCGATGGAGCTGCTGCCGCCGTGGTTGCAAACGATCGCGTTCTGGTCGCCGTTTCGTTATATGATCGGTTTTCCGATCGAAATCGCGACGGGCGCGGTCGTCGGCCCCGCCATCGGCGCGGGATTCGCCGTCGCGCTGGCGTGGGCGGCGCTGTTTGCGCTTGCGCTGCGCGCGGCGTGGCGGTCCGGACTGCGGCGTAACCAGGCGGTCGGCGGATGAGCGGCGAACGACGGAGGGTTGATCGGCGTGGGCAAAATCCGGCTGTACGCGCGGCTATTGTACGAATTCGTCCGGTCGAATGCGATGGAAGAAATGCAATACCGCAGCGAATTTCTCGGCAACGCGCTGTCCGGCTTGTTCGGTGTCGGACTGGCGGTGTTGACCGTCCGGATTTTTTTCTATCGCGGCGATCGGCTCGGCGGCTGGACATACGCCGACGTGCTCGTGCTGCTCGGCGTGTTTAACGTTCTGCGCGGACTGATCGATTTCGCGCTGCGGCCGAACATGCCGCGCCTGCTGGAACACGTGCGCAAAGGAACGCTCGACTTCGTGCTGACGAAGCCGGTCGACGGCATGTTTCTCGTCAGTTTCCGCCATCTAGCGCTGTGGCGGCTGATCGACGTCGCGCTCGGTTTCGGGCTGATCGCCTACGGACTGGCGCAAAAGGGATACGTCCCGACTTGGCAGGACGCCGCGGTGTTCGCCGTCACGCTCGCCGCGTCGCTCATACTGGTGTATGCGCTCTGGATGATGTTGATGACGACGGCGTTCTGGGTGATCCGCATCGACGATCTGTCGTTCGTGTTCGACTCGTTTTTCGAAACGGCGCGGTTTCCGGCCGGCACGTACCGCGGCTGGCTGCGGTTCGTGCTGACGTATGTGCTGCCCGCCGCGGTGATTACGAACACGCCGGCGCTCGCGATTCTCGGGCAATGGAACGCGAGGGCCGCCGCAGCCGCCGTGACCGTCGCGCTGGCGTTTCTGTGGCTGGCGCGGCGGTTTTGGCGGTATGCGCTGAAGGCGTACACGGGAGCGAGCGGGTGAAGAACAGCCGTAGTATCCTCGTGTTCCACAAGCTTTTAACATGTATCCCATCAGCTCAGGAAGGCGGTGAAGCCTGCGGCGCGTCCCCTGTTCTGAGCCGACGGGATACAATTCAAACGATGTTCAACACCTGCAGACGCCCTCCGGCTCCGGCAGCGGTTAATTTTGAGAAATGCGGTCGAACTCGATCAAATCGATCGATGGCGGCTTTCCCCCCAACTGGCGGATCATCGCGGCCACTTGACCCAAATGATACGTTTGATGATTGACTAGATGCTGCACGATCTGATACAAAGGTTGAACATATTTTTCACCTTTCGTCGTCTGATAGGATATGGTCGGATTCGTAACAGATTCCACCAAATTCTTCACGGACATGTTCAAGTCTTCATCGAGCGGATCCCATCGCTTTTTCAAGGCTTGGACATTCGGAAAATCATCCGGATCCAAACGAACCGAAAAAGGCGCCCCTTTTATCCGCGAAGTCCAGACCGCATCCGCCCACAAAAGGTGAACGAGCGTATCGCGGATCGAAGAAAAACTGCTGACGACGGGAGCGACGAATAACTCCGGCCGCAGTTGCTCCACTGCGGCCAACACCCGCTCCCTTGCCCATGCGCGATAATCCAACAAACGATACGGTCCGTCAGTCATGGCGGTTCTCCTCCCCTCCCTCCGTCGTAAACGGCGACGCCGGCAAGCCTTCGCGATTGTACAGATTCGCGCCCTCCGGGTTGTTTGCCCACGCGTAACGGACGTGCACCGGTTCCAGCACTTCGTCGCACCACACCGTTACGGTCCGCCCGTCCTCCTCAATCGCCGCCCGCGCCGGGCGAAACACGCCGTCCGGACCGCACACCTCGAAACCCGACAGCGGTTCCCCGCCGCGCGCGACAAGGCCGCCGCCGACATGATCGAAAAACAGCCGGATTGCGCGTCCCTCCCGCTCCATCCGCGCAAACAGCGGACCGCTGTGCACGACGTCCTCGCCGTAAACGATCTTCCGCGCGCACAGCGCCAACCGGTGTCCGAGCGTCTTTTTGTCCTGCGGATGCAGATCGTTCGCTTCGCCGATGTCCACCGCCGTCGCCATCGCCGTGCCGGGGATGTCCAGGCAACGCCGTTGCTCGTCGCGCAGCCGGGCCCATCCGTGCCGTCCCCCGTCGTCGACCGCGTAATTGGCGAGCTGCACGTAAATCCACGGCAAGTCGTCGCGTCCCCACAGCCTGCGCCAGTCCCGCACCATTTCCCGGAAAAGCGCGCCGTACCGCTCAGGCTGGTGCGTATTCGACTCGCCCTGATACCATAACACCCCTTTGACGGCGTACCGCCGCAAAGGCTCGATCATGCCGTTGTATACACCGGCCGGCATGTACTGGAAAAACGTCGGCGGCTTCAACTCGGCGGCTTCCGCTCCCGTACGGTACCGCCACGTCCCCTTCAGATCCAGCTTCAGCCCGCCGGATACGAGCTCGTAGGGCATGTCCTCGACGAACTCCAGCGGATTGTGCGTGGACACGACGCGGATGGCGATCGTATTGACGCCCGGCTTCAAAACGCCCGGCGGAATCCGGTAACGCCGCGGCGGATAGCGGTATCCCGTCGTCCCGACGAGCGTCCCGTTGACGTACGTTTCATCGGCGTCGACGATCGTGCCGAGCTTGAGCAGCGCTTCGCCTTCGGCCATCACCGGTGGCACTTCGATCGTCTTCCGGAACCAGACCGCCCCGCGAAACGATTCCAGATGCGTGCCGCGCCACGACCCCGGGACCTCGAACGTCTCCCAACCCGCTTCGACCCATTCAGTGCGAAACCAGCCTTCCCGCAGGCCGGAATCCCGCTCGTTCAGCTCGCGGTGCCAGCACTGCGTCCGCTCCTCGTCCTTTCGCCGCGTCTCCGAAACATAAACGTCGTCTTTGCAGCGATCCAGAAGCGCCTCGTAACCCCCCAGCCGGCGCAACGTCGGTTCGCTCATCCACGCCTCGACCGGCGTCCCACCGACGGCCGTCAGGATCAGCCCGACGGGCACGCCGAACCGCTCCCAAAGCTCCTTCGCGAAAAAAAACCCGGCAGCGCTGAAATCGAGCACATCCCCGCCCGTCGCGGCGATCCACCTGCCGCCGTCGACGTCCCGCCGCGGGCCGTGAAAATCGTACACGAGCGGCACCGCGAACTGGCGCACCTGCGGCAGATGAACGTTCCGAACCTCCTCGGCGAACAAATCCAGCGTGCGCCGCACCGGCAATTCCATATTGGATTGTCCGCCGAGCACCCAGACGTCGCCGACGAGCACGTCGCGGATCGTCCGTTTCTCGTCTCCGGCCAGGACCGTCATCTCGTAAGGCCCGCCCGCCCGAAGCGCGCCGAGCGCGACTTCCCAACGTCCTTCGCCGTCCGCAACCGTTTCGCCGGTGGCTTCGCCGCAGACCACGACGATTTTTTCGCCGGGCCGGGCCTCGCCCCAGATTTTCACATCCGCGTCGCGCTGCAACACGACACCGTCGCTGAACAAAGGCGACAGCCTCATGCCGCCACTCCTTTCCGGCCGTTTGTCTTTCGGTCTTATGATATACTAGGCTTTGAATTCCGTCGACTCCGAAAATGAAAGAGGCGATCCTTCAACACACCGAGGCCCGGGGGACTACCGCCCCGGGCCCACGTTTCAACCGCCGTACCGCTGACTCTTACTCATTCCACAGCTTGACGCGCGCCTTCACCAGCTCGGTGTATAGCTTCTCCTGCTTCTCGACGCCGGCGTCGATCAAGTCCTTCATGAACTCGTCCCACAACTTGTCGAATTCTTCCGGCTTGGCGAGAATGACTTGCGGAATCCGCTTCCAGACGATCTCCTGCGTCTTCTTGAACAGCACGTTCAGCTCGGAGTCGCTGTCGACCGGAATGTTCCACGCCGCGCCCCACGGTTTGACCGGGAACTCGCTCGCCGGCGGGAAGAAATCTTTCCACGTCGTCTTGCCGTAGGCGGCGAGCACTTCTTTCTCGATCGGCGAATAGCCGGCTTGAATCTGTTCCGGGAAGTTCGTCGTAAAATAGTTGCCCGTCGAGTCTTTCACGCCGTCGCCGTAATGCGCCGACAGCAGGTTGTACAGGCCGATGCCGGTCGTCCTCGCGAAATTGGCCGCGTCATTCGTCTTTTTCTCCAGAACATCCGGTGGAATTACGCGCTTTCCGTTTTCTACCTTATAATGCTTGCCCTCGATGCCCCAGTTGATCAGAATTTGCCCTTCCTCCGAAGCGAGCCAATCGAGAAACTTGATCGCGCGGACCGGATCTTTGCAGCTTTTCGTGATGCCGACCCCCCAGCCGGCCATAAAACCGGTGTCCTGTAAATTGGCCGCCTTAAACGATTCGTTCAACGTGACGGGGTAATGCCCATACGTCCGCTCGAACTTGCCGGCCGCCTTCAGCGAGTTGACCGCATCGGCAAAGCCCCAGGTCGCGTCGATCAGGCCGAGCACGCGCCCGCTGGCGATTTTGGCCTTGTACTGGTCTTCTTTTTGTACGAAGCTTTCTGGATCAAGCAGGCCGATTGCATTCAGATGGTTCAGCCAGCGGAAATATTCCTTTTCCTCCGGGCGGCGGTAGTGCAGTTTCGCTTCGTACGTCTTCGGATCGATGTAGTATTCGCCGTCGTCGGACGCGCCGGTCGCGAAAAACGCCGGGTTCGTCACCGAGATCATGATTCGCCAGTTGTCCGCGATGAGCGACAGGCCGATCGTCGGCTGTCCGTCGATCGTCGGATGTTTTTCCTTGTACTGCCGGATGGCGTTTTCAAAATCTTTCACCGTACGGATCTGAGGGTAACCCAGCTCCTTTACGACCGCATGCTGCAAGTGGAAAACGCCGCCTTCGTCGAATGCCGTATGGTTGACACCGGCGTACGTCGGCAAAATATAGATCGACGGATCTTCGTTGCTCCAACGCAACCGCTTCATATACGGTCCGTAGACTTTTTTCAGGTTCGGCGCGTGTTTTTCGATCAACTCGGTCAGATCGAGCAGGGCGCCGGCGTTGACGAGCAGGCTCGCCCCGTTTTTCGGCGAGATGAGATCGGGATAATTGCCGCTTGCCGCGATGAGCGCGACTTTGTCCTCATTGCCCGTGCTGAACTCCGCTTTCAGCGTGACCCCGGTTTTCTCGGTGATCACCTTGCCGACTTCGTCCTGCATGTTGTTCCAGTTCGGACTCGGGTCCGAGCTGAAAAACGTAAACGTAATCGGCGTATTGTCCGCCTGCGCTCCGGTCGAAGGCGAAGGCGAGGAAGCACCGGAATCCGTCGTCGTCTTGCCGTCGTCGCCGGATTTTCCGCAAGCCGCCGCCGAAAGCGCGAGCACGGAAGCCAGCAGCAGTAGTGCCGAACGTTTGAAATCCAATTTCATCGGTAGGAAAAGACCTCCCTCGAAGTTGTCCAACTCTTATGGATCAACCGGTCGCCGCTCCGGCCGGCCGCGGCGTTCCGGATGCTCCCTTCAGCTTTTCACCGCGCCGAGCGTCATGCCTTTCACGAAATACCGCTGCAAAAACGGATAGACGAACAGAATCGGCACGGTGACGACGATCGTGATCGCCATCTTGACCGACTCCGGCGAAACCGTCGCCATCACTTCCGTCATGTTGCGGCCGCGATACGACTGCTCGTTGCCGGTCATCGTGCTCTGCAACACTTTCATCAGCTCATATTGCAGCGTCGTCAGATGTTCTTCCGAACCGTTGTACAGATACGTATCGAACCACGAATTCCATTGGCCGACGGCGACGAAGAGCGCGATCGTCGCCAGCACCGGCTTCGACAACGGCAGAACGACGCGCCAGTAAATCGTCCAGTCGCTCGCCCCGTCCATTTTCGCCGCTTCCTGTAAAGCAAACGGCAAGCCATCGATATACGACCGGACGACGAACACGTTGAACGCATTGACGAGCCCCGGCAGCACGTATACCCAGAACGTACCGAGCAGGCCGAGGTCGCGCATCAGAATGTACGTCGGGATAAGCCCACCGGAAAAATACATCGTCAGCGCGAGAAACACCGAAATCGGCCGGCGGGCCGAAAAATCGCGCCGGCTGAGCGCATAGGCGAGCATCGAAGCGCTGAACACGCCGAGCACCGCGCCGATCACCGTGCGCAGTACCGAATTGCGCAGGCCGACGAGCAGCCCTCCGAACGAAAAAATCGCCTCATAGTTGGCCAGCGTGAACTTGCGCGGCCACAGATAGATGCCGCCGCGCACCGTATCCAGCGACTCGTTGAGCGAAATCGCCAGCACGTTCAAGAACGGATATACCGTCACGATCGCAACGAGCGTCATCAGCACGACGTTGCAAGCGTCGAACAAACGGTCGGACGCGCTTCTCACATGATGCTCTCCTTCGTGTAGCGTTTGAAAAGACCGTTGGCGACGAACAGCAGCAAAATGCTGACGATCGAATTGAACATGCCGACCGCCGTGCCGAACGAAAACCGGTTCATGCCGATGCCGTATTTCAGCGCGTACAGGTCGACGACTTCCGCATAGTCGACGACGAGCGGGTTGCCGAGCAGAAACTGCTTTTCAAACCCGATCGCGGTCAAATGCCCGATCGACATGATCATCAGCACGATGACCGTCGTGCGGATACCCGGCAGTGTAACGTGCCGGATTTGTCGCCACCGTCCCGCGCCGTCGACGCGCGCCGCCTCGTACAGCTCGGGATCGATGCCCGTCATCGCCGCCAAATAAATGATCGAGTTCCATCCGGTCTCTTTCCACACATCAGAAGCGGTTACAATCCACCAAAACCATTCTCCCTTAGCCATGAACTGTACCGGCTGGTCCACGACACCGATCCAGCGCAATACATCGTTGACAATGCCGTCGACCGACAACATTTTCGACACGAGCCCGGCGACGACGACCCACGACACGAAGTGCGGCAGATACGAGATCGTCTGGACCGTCCGCTTAAACCATTGCAGGCGCAGCTCGTTGAGCAGCACGGCGAACAGAATCGGCACCGTGAAGCCGGCGACAAGCCCCATGACGCTCATCGCCAGCGTGTTGCGCAACACCAGATAAAACCGCTCGTCCGTAAAAAGCTCTACAAAGTGGTCAAACCCGACCCACTCCTGCTCCCAGAACGGCCGGCCGGGCCGATAACGCTGAAACGCCATCGTCCAGCCCCATACGGGAACATAGTGAAAGACGAACAACCAGACGACGAACGGAACCGACATCAGGTACAACCATTTCTGCTTCGCAAACGCCCGGCCGATCCGACGAACCGCGGGCGCCTCCGGCTTTGCCGGTTCTGTCATCGCTTCCATGGATCCGCTCCTTTCCGCCGCCGCACTTTCACCATACCCGATCAAGCGACGGCTTCCCACCCGAGGAAGCTCAGCAAATTTCATCGAGGATTTAGCACAGATTCAATCTTCCGCCGCCGACCGCCGATATGCCGACGGCGACATGCCGACATATTTCTTGAATTTCGCATGGAAATAATCGACGTCCGCGTATCCGACCCGTTGGGCGACCTCGTACACCTTTCTGCCCTCCGCCAGCAGTTCTTTCGCCCGTTCCATGCGGACCTTGTCCAGATACCCGTGAAACGATTCGCCCGTATGGCGTCGGAACAACTTCCCCAAATAGGCCGCATTATAATGGAACAGTTCGGAAAACATCTCCAGCTTCAAATTTTCCGCATAGTGACGGCGTATAAAATCGACCATCCGCCGGACGACCGTCTCGCCGTCCCCGCCCTCGGATTGCGCGGCCGCAATCGCGGCCAGGCGGCGGCCGACATACTCGGCGACGGCGCGAAGCGACGGCTGCTCGCAAATCGCGGCGATCCACCCGCGGTCGGCGACGGGCTCCGTTTCCGACGTCCCCCGCTCCAGCCGGTCGACCGTCATGGCGACGAGCCGGACGAAATCCGCTTTGACGGTATGTTCGGTCGCTTCCGGATTTGAGAGCATCCGATCGGCGACCTCTTCGACGATCCGCTCCACCGCGTCCTTGCGGCCCGTCCCTACGGCGTAAAACAACCGCTCCGCGGCCTCCCGCAACATCGCCTCCCTCGCCGCGTCCGACCCGCCGTCGACCCCCACCGTTCCGAAATCACCTCGATCCTCCAGAAAAAACCGGCGGCTCAGCCGTTCGGCCGCATTCGCGAATGCCCGCGGCAAGTCGGAAAAACGGCGGACCGCCGGCCCGGCCGCTATGCTGAAGCGAACGCCGTACGCCTCCGCCGTTTCACGCAGCCGTTTCTGCAAGTCCTGCAATCCGTCTTCTTCGTCCGCGCCGTTTTTATCCGGCAACAATACGGCCCAATACGGACCTACTGTAAAGACGACCCCGCGTCTTTCGCTTTCGAGCGATTCGGCGAGCGCCCGCAAAATCGTCCCGAACCTCTCCGTTCCGACCGTTCCGGAGCCGCCGATTTCCGCCGAAAGCAACATCGGACGGTAAACCCGCCAAGCCAAGCCCATCTCGGCGACCGTCTTCGCGTCGGGTACGGGAACGGCTCCGGTCACGAACGCTTCGAGCCATTCTTTTCGCTCTCGGTTGCGCGCATGCGCCTCTCGGTCGATGAGACGCCGCACATGCGCCACCATATCCGCGAGTTCCCGCTCTTCGACCGGTTTCAGCAAATAGCCGTCCACCTTGCCGCGAATCGCCCGTCTGGCGTACTCGAATTCCGCATAGCCGCTTAGAATCAGAAACCGCGTCGCCGCTTTGGCGTCCGTCGAACGAACAGCCTCGATGAGTTCAAGACCGTCCATCACCGGCATACGGATGTCGACGACCATCAGTTCCGGCCTACAGCCTTCGCGATAGCGGACGAGCGCCTCCTTGCCGTCCCCGTACTCGCCGCTGATGCGAAAACCGTACGCTTCCCACCGGATGAGCGTCCGCAACCCTTCCCGGATGAGCGGTTCGTCATCGACGATCCAGACGTTGTACATGGCGTTGCCCCCTTTTGTCCAACGGAATGGAAAATCGAACTTTCGTGCCTTCGCCGGGCCGGCTGTCGATCGCAAGCCCGGACGATTCTCCGTACAAAAGCCGCAAACGTTGGTGCACGTTGCGCAGCCCGATGCGCCGGCGCGCATCGGCATCTTCCGGTTCTTCGCCTTCCTCGACATCCAGCGATCGTCGAAGCGCTTCCAATTTGTCCGCGGCGATTCCGACGCCGTCGTCGGCGACTTCCGCGCACAAACGACCGTCTTCGCATACGGCCCGCACCCTCACCGTGCCGCCGCCTTCTTTTTTCTCAAGACCGTGCACGACGGCGTTTTCGACGAGCGGCTGGATCACCAGTGGCGGAATCGGCACGTTTTCGCACGACGGGTCGACGAGGATTTCAAAACGGAGCCTCGATTCGTACCGAAAGTTTTGAATCTCCAAATAGCAGCGGACCATCTCGATTTCGTCGCAGAGCGGAATTTCCGAAGCGCCGATTTCGAGTTTTTTCCTCATCAGCCGGCCGAGCGTTTTGACGACATGGGCGATTTCCGCTTCGCCCTTGACGTGCGCCTTCATCCGGATCGACTCCAGCGCGTTGAAGAGAAAGTGCGGATGAATCTGGCTGGCCATCATGCGCAGTTTCATCTCGTTCTGGCGCAGTTCCAGCCGGCTTTTCTGCAAGTTCGTCACGCGTACCTCCTCCATCAATTCGCGAAGGCTGTCCAGCATCGAATTGAACTGGCGGGAAATTTGGCCGAGCTCGTCGTTGCCGGCGAGCGCCGGTCCCGGTTCCAGGTTGCCGAGCGCGACCTTGCTGATCTGTTTGCTGAGCGCAAGCAGCCGCCGGCTGAGCGCATACGAAAACCCGAAGATCAGCACGACAGCGACGCCGAGACTGGCCAACATCGCCGCCAGTCCGAGCATGCTGATGCGGTTGGCGTCGCGCACGATGTCCGAAACGGCGAACAGCGACACGACGTGCAGCCGGTTGAAACTCGACATCGGCGTTATAGCATTAACGAGGACGCGGTAGGCGCGGCCGTCCAGCTTCACTTCGTGCGCCCCGGGGCCGAGCGCGGCGAGCGCCTGATACCTCGGTACGCCGCCGATCAAGGAAAACGCTTCGTTTTCCCGGTTCGACGCCACGAGATGGCCGCCGTCTTCGACGAGCATCGTTTCGAACGGCTCTTGATGCAAAATGTCGCTCAGCCGGTCGGTGTCGATGTCGACGACCAGCACGCCGTAGCTGCGATATCCGGGGAAATCGACGCGGCGCACAAGGCTGAGCCGGCTGTCCGGCGATTTCGGCTCGTCGTCGACGGAAAACCAGCCGATCCGCCCCTTCGCCTCCACGGCCGCCCGGTACCACACCGACTGCGTCACCGCCGCGTTCGGACGGATAAATTCCCAGTTGTTGATCAGCGTCGGATTGTCCATATAAATCCGGATACTGGAGATTTCCGGATTAAACTGCAAAAATTCATCAAAATTAAAATATTCCCGATACGTCCGTACGACGTCGTAGACGGTCTCGTAACGCGTATTGACGACGCGCGCCAGCCGCTCATCAAACAGCAGCCGGAACGAGAGGTCGCCGGCGACCTTGAGCACTTCTTCCGTCCGTTTCTCGATGCGCTCCATGTTCAGCGCAGTCTGCTCGATCGCGTCGCGCAGCTCCATCTGCCGAAACCGATGCGTCAAAAACACGCCGACCATCGTGACGGGGATGAATACCGTCAGCACGAACGACAACAGCAGTTTGTTCCGCAAGCGCACGTCGCGCCAACGCGAAAACCAGCGGCGGACCATCCGCGGCCTCCTTCCCTTCCGACTCCGTCGTTCACCGTGAAGGCCGGGTCGACTCTGCGGTGCGGCGTTCCAGAATCGCGACTCCGTACGGCGGAAGCTCGACGACGCCGGAGACGGCGCGGCCGGTCAGCCGATCGAGCGCTTTCGCGGCGCCGACGTCCACCTCCGCTTTCCGGTTCGCGTGGTTGAGCAAAAACAGAAACTCCCGGCCGGGCTTGACGCGCAACACCGCCTCGACGCCCTCGGGAGCCGCCGCCGGCGCCGAAATGCCGCGGCTTTCGCACAAATAGGCGAACAGTTTTGTCCAGAACGACGGTTCAGCGCTCGACGCGACGTACCACGCTTCGCCTTCGCCGAACCGATTGACGGTGACCGCGGGCGTGCCGGCGTAAAAGTCTTCGCCATAGACGGCGATTGTCTCCGCCGTCTCGCAGTGCAGAATGTCGAAAAGAATCGAGCAGGCAAATTCACCGGCCAGCGGCCCGAGCGCGCGGCGCACGACGATCCGATTATGCCGATCGGGCGGCAGCGCGTCGCGTTCCTCGACCCAGATGCCGAGCACGCGGCGAAGCGGCCCGGGATAACCGCCCGCAAAGACGCGGTCGTTTTCGTCCACGACGCCGCTAAAAAAGGTCGTGAGGAACGTTCCGCCGGCGCGGACGAACGATTCGACGCGCTCGGCGAACCCCGGCTTCAGCATGTACAGCACGGGAGCGGCGACGATCGCGTATTTTTCCAGATCGGTTTCGACACCGATCAGATCGACCGGAATATTTTGATCATACAACGCGCGATAAACGTTATGGACCTGTTCCAAATATTTCAGCGCCACGCTCGGTCCGCTCGAGTATTCGACGGCCCACCAGTTTTCCCAGTCGAACAGCACGGCAACCTTCGCCCCGACGCGCGCGCCGATCGTCGCGTCGGCGAGTTCCCGCAATTCACGGCCGAGCTCGGCGCACTCGCGGAAAACGCGCGTATGTTCGTGCCCGGCGTGCTCGACGACGGCGCCGTGAAACTTTTCGCACGCCCCAATCGACCTCCGCATCTGGAAAAAGCAGACCGAATCGGCGCCGCGCGCGACGGCCTGGTAACTTTGCAGCCGCATGACGCCGGGGCGCTTGAGCGAATTGTACGGCTGCCAGTTTTGCTGGCTCGGCGTCTGCTCCATCAAGAGAAACGGCTGCCCGTTCTTGAGCCCGCGCATCAGGTCGTGCATCATCGCCGTGTAGCTCGCCGGCGTATCGATTGCCGGATAATTGTCCCAGGCGACGACGTCGAAATGTTTCGCCCACTTGAAATAATCAAGCGGCTTGTAGGCGCCCATCAGGTTCGTCGTCACGACGGCGTCCGGCATGTGCCGCTTGATCGCCGCGTACTCGAGCAGGTAGCATTCCAGCAAGCTGTCCGAATTAAACCGCGCGTAATCGAGCGAAATGCCCTGAAACGCCGTGTTCGTCGGACCGAAATGCTCGCTCAGCATGTTGGGTGCGACGATCTCGTCCCAATCTTGGAACGTATGGCTCCAAAACTTCGTGTTCCACGCCTCGTTCAACCGCTCCAGCGTGCCGTAGCGGCGGCGGAGCCAAACGCGGAACGCCTTCTCGCAGTTTTCGCAGTAACACTCGCCGCCGAACTCGTTCGAGACGTTCCATAAGAGCAGCGCGGGGTGATCCTTGTACCGCTCCGCCAGCTTTTCCGCCAGAAGCGGCGCGAAGCGGCGGTACGTCGGGCTGTTCGGGCACGAATTGTGCCGCGAGCCGTACTTGCGCTTTCTGCCTTCGAAATCGACGCGCAAAATATCCGGATACCGCTTCGCCATCCAGGCGGGATGCGCCGCGGTACCCGTGCCGAGCCCGACGCGGATGTCGTGGCGATGCAGCATGTCGAGCACCTCATCCAGCCATTCGAACCGGTACGTCTCTTCGTCGGGTTGACACTCCGTCCAGCCGAAAATGTTGACGCGCACGAAATCGATCCCGGCCAACCGGAATAACCGCATGTCTTCTTTCCAGACCGACCGGTCCCATTGTTCGGGGTAATAATCACCGCCGTAAGGCATTTTCTTCAGTTTTCCTCTGAACGCATCCGTCACGCCTGCCATCCCCTTCCCTGTTCCGTCCGCCTACGCCGCGGCCGAACCCGCAGCGAAAAAATTTGTATATAACAATACTTCCATCGTACAATGAAATCGGATACACGAAAATATCGGATTTGGGAAGCGGGAATATGAAAAAACGGAGATTTTTTGCGACGGCATTCGAGCCGCATGCGCCGTTTTGGATCGAAAGCATCGGCTTCAATCCGGATCAGGAGCCGATCCGTCGGCCGACGGGCTACGGTTGGTACCACTGGCTGCAGACGAAAGACGGCGAAGGCGAGGCGATCATCGGGGAGCGGGTTTATCGACTTTTGCCGACAAGCGGCTTGATGCTGTTGCCGCACACTCCCCACCGCTATTACGCGGTCGGAGGAGGCCGTTGGTCGACGTTTTACTTGACGTTCGGCGGACCGCTGGCAGCCCAGGCGACCGCCGTTCTCGGCATCGACGCCGACCGCGTATATCGGTGGGACGCGGGCTGTCCGCTGGATCGCGCCGTACCGGATGCGGCCTTGCGTCTGACGTCGCGGCGGCGTTTATCCGGACTCGATCTGTCGGTCGAAGTGTACCGTTTTCTCGTCGCGCTGAAAAGATACGGCCGGCCTGACGGCGTCGCCGTCTCGATCGACCGGCTCGAGCAGAGGATCGCGCCGCTTTTGGCCTGGCTCGACCGCCATTTCGCAAACCCCGACGTCGGCGTCGCCGACATGGCCGACGTGCTCGGCGTGAGCCCGAGGCATTTGCGCGAATTATTCAAACGCGTCTACGGCTGTTCCCCGTACCGCTATCTACTCGGCCAGCGGTTGCGGCGAGCCAAGGAACGGCTTCTTTCTTACCCAGATGAACCGGTCCGCACCGTCGCCGAACGCGTCGGCTTCCGCGACGCCAGTCATTTCATTGCGGCGTTCCGGAAGGCGGAAAACATGACGCCGGAACAGTTCCGGAAACTTCATTTAAGGCGATGACGCGCGCCACAACGCGTTCCGGTAAGCGGCGTTGATTTCTTCGATGACGCGGTCGCCGCCGGCGTTTCGCCATGCCGAGACCGCGGCGTCGAAACCGTTTTCGTCCAACTGTCCCAAAATGAAACGGAACGTCGCGTCGCGGATGATGCCGTCGAGCTCGTCGCGGCGTTCGAGCCATGTTTCCGACACGAGCGACTCGGCGGGATTCGGCACGAGAAACCGCAAATTGTCGGCGGTCAGCGCTTCGCTTTTCATCTTGAGCGGGTTACCGCCGGGCTCGAGCGACCGATTGTCCAAACCGATCAGCGACAAAAGCGGCCGCACTTCGGCCTCCCTGCGCTCTTCGGTACCTTCGATCTCCTGGACGCGGCCGTCGACGACGCGGTAATGAATCCCCTCGATGCCGTAATGAAGGTAATTCCCGATGTCCGGATCGGCCAGCCGATCGAAAAAGGCGAGCACCTGCCGAAGACGCTCTTGCGTCCGAATACGCGATTTCGGAAACACGAACATCCCGTTATGCCCGGCCTGAGACCAGACGCGGCAACAACCGTCCCGTCCGGCGATCCGGTTGGTCATGTCGATCCGGACCGACGGGTCGTACGGCAGGGCGGCGTGGTACAGGTTGACGGCGTCGTCGAGATTGCCGATGTAGACGCCGGCTTTTCCCTGGGCGAACAGGTCCCACTGCTTCGACTTGCTGGACAGCGCAAAATCGGGGTTCACAAGCCCTTCCCGGTAAAGCCGCCGCATAAACCGCATCGCCTCGCGGTACGGCTCGAACATGAATTCCGGCAACAGCCGCCCGTCGCGAACCCCCCACTCGTTCGGGGCGCCGAAATAGGAAGCGAGCGTCTTGAACGCGCCGAACCGCAGATCGGCGCGGTCGGCCAGGCCGTACGTGTCGCGGACGCCGTCGCGGTCGGGATCTTGTTCGGTAAAAGCTTTCATGATCCTGTATAAGTCGTCGACCGAGCGGGGCTCCGTCAGGCCGAGCCGCTCCAGCCAATCGCGGCGGTAAATGATGCCTTGCCGCGACAGATCGCGTTCTCGATAAATACCATATATTTTCCCTTCTATCTCTATATTTTTTAAAATCAGCGGATTCATTTTTTGCAAATTCGGATATTCGCGAAGATACGGCCCGATCTCCCAAAACTTCCCTTCGCGGACCGCCTTACGGAATACCGGATTGAACAGATCGACGATCGTGACGACGTCCGTCGGAAAATCTGTGACGAGCGCCGTGTCGATCTTGCCGTCCTTGTGCTCGTCCGGCACCCACCAGATCTCAAGGTCGACGCCCGTTTCCTTCTCGATACGCCGGAGCACCGTGTCCCTCGGCTGAACGCGGGTATACTGGATCGCCATCCAGGACAGCTTCGGCGCGGAGCCGGGCGGGTCGGTCGGTTTCGGCGCCCGCTCGCCGACGGCCGGACAGGCCGTCAGACCGACGCCGAGCGACGCGGTCAAAAAACCTTTGAAAACCAGCCGTTTTGCGCCTTGCAACCGCGACATCCGAGCCCCTCCCGGTCGTTACCTGATACGAAAAAGATGTGAAAAACGTCTTGTTCCGTGTATAATCATCTTAACAAAGCCGAGACGGGAGCGAAACCGGTGGAAACGATGAACCGCCGCCGACCGACCCGCTATTTTCTGAAACTGTTCGCGTTCGGCCTTCTGGCCGGCGCCGTCCCGGCGCTGACCGTCGGGCTGTTTTCCTACCTGAAATCGTCCGAGACGGTGCAACACAACGCCCGCCAGGCCGAACGGCAACATTTGGCGCTGATCCAGACCAACGTCGAGCAGGTCTTGAAGACCGTCGATCATTCGATGACGTATTTCGCAAGTTCGACGTTTTTGCGGTCCATTCTGGAACAGCCGCTGAGCGTCGACCAGTTCGACCTATATCTTCGGCTTCGGCGGGAAATCAACTATTTGCAGACGTTCGACACGGGCATCGAAAACTTCGTTTTGCTCAGCATCGACCAAGGTTGGTATCTCGACAACGTCGGGCTTTACCGCATCGACGAGGTACGCGACCGCAGCCGGGTTTTCGACTATTTCGGACTGCCGGCCGATTCTGTTTGGACGGTCGACCCCGTTGAAAGCTCCGCTTCGGTCCTTGCGGATAAAACGTGGATCTCTGCTTCGCCGGCGGAACCGGATTCGGAAGCCCTCTCCACGGCCGACCGCCGCACATGTGTCCGCACCGTCAATCTCGTCAAAAAACTGCCGCTCGGCGCCTCTCGAAAAACCGGGCTGGCGGTCGCCAGCATTCCGTCGTGTTTTCTTGAAAACCGGTTCAGCCGCGGCGGCGAACATGAAACCGTTTTCGTCTTCAATGGGCAAAACGTGCCGATTCTTTACGGCAGCACGGCATCCGCCCGCAACGACCCGGCGGTGACGACCGCCGTCGCCCGAGCGCTCGAAGGCGATTCGTCCTCGGAAGGCCAGCTCGCGCTTACCGCCGGCGGCCGGCGTTACGCGGCGACGTTCCGGCGTTCGGACTACAACGACTGGACGTACGTCTCGCTGATTTCCCTGCACAAACTGTCGGAGCAGTCCTACGCGATCGGCTGGTTCACCGCCGCCGTCTGCCTCGCTCTGCTCGCGCTCATGCTCGTGGCGACCTGGATTGCGACGCGCAACATCTATAAGCCGCTCGGCAGGCTGATCCGCCAGGCGGCCGAACTCGGCCCTCCGCCGGCGGCGCGGGACGAGTTCGCGTTCATCGGCGAGCAGATCCACCGCGTCGTCCAGCAAAAATCCGATCTGGAAAACCGGTTGCGCGGCCAAATTCACCAGCTCCGCACGCTGTTCATGCTGAATATGTTCCAGGGAAGGCTCGGCGAGGCCGACATCGCCGCCCAGCTGTCGGCGCTCGGCTATCCCGACGTGCCGCGCCGCCGGTTCGCGGTGTTGGCTCTGCAGATCGACACGCTGGAAGGGACGAAATACAGCCCGAAAGACGCCGATCTTTTGCTGTTTGCGATCAACAACATCGTCGAAGAGCTCGTTCCCGCCGAAGCGAGGCTGACGCCGTTTCTGCACGACCAGACGCAGGTGACGCCGATCGTAAGCGGCGATGTAACGGATGAGGCGTTTTCCCGCGAGCTGTACGAGCGGGCGAAAACACTCCGCGACACCGTCGCCGCCTATCTCGACCTGAAAATCAGCATCGGCGTCAGTCGGCCGCACGGCTCGCTCGCCGACGCGCCGGAAGCGCTTCGGGAAGCGGTCGAGGCGCTCAAATATCGCATCCGGTTCGGTATCGGCGCCATTATGCATTACGCCGACCTGCCGCAGAAGCGAAGCTGGAGCGGCTACTTCCCGCTCAGACTGACGGGCGAGCTGTGCGACGCGATCCAGCTGGCCGACCGCGCGGTGGCGGAAGCGAAACTGAACGAATGGTTCGACCAACTCTGCTCGCACGATCCCGATCCCGCCGATTTCGAAATGTGGACGACGCGGCTTTTGCTCGAACTGCTGCAGCTCGCCCACAGCCTCCGCCTCGAAACCGCCAGACGGACCGACCTGACTCCGCAACCGCTGTTCGACCGGCTCAAGCGACTGCGGACGGTCGAAGAGACGCGGGACTGGTTCCGCGACGCGATCGTGCGGCCGATGCTTTCGGCGGTCGAGGAGCGCGTCCGTTCGCAGTATAAAAACATTTCCGAACAAATTATCCATATCATCCATCAGGAATGCGAAACCGATCTGACGCTGGAATCGATCGCTGCGCGGCTGCATTACAACCCGAACTACATCAGCGGCGTTTTCCGCAAGGAAACCGGCACGTCGTTCAGCGAATATTTGGCCGCCCACCGCCATAAAATCGCGATCCGCTACCTGCTGGAAACCGACCTGTCCGTCAAGGACATTTCCGAACGGCTCCGCTACAACAATCCGCAAAACTTCATCCGCTCGTTCCGGAAAATCGAAGGCATCACGCCCGGCCGCTACCGCGAGCTGTACCGGAAATAAAAAACGGCCGGGGACGCGGTTTTGCCCGCTTGCCCAGCCGCCGTGCTCCGCCCTTACTCGTCCGCGGCTGCCGGTTAGTCGCCTTCCATAAAGAAAATCCTAAGTTCCGGCGTTTGCGCCACTTCGACACATGCCAACACGAACGCGCCGACGCCGTGCAGGTCGTTGTCAGAGCGCGGCCGCGCGACGTAATGGGCGTAATCGCCGGCCGATGTGCCGACGCAAATGTCGGGAACGACGAGCCGCCCGCCGGCGTCGAACCGCAGCCGGCCGAGGAGGCCGGCCCAGCCTTTGCGGGCGACCTCGGCGTACGCCGGTTCCAGCCACCCGCGCCGGATCGCCCGGGCGTAGGCGTAAACGAACAGCGCCGAACACGACGTCTCCGGCCAGTTGTCCGGGCGGTCGCTTTTATCGACGACTTGGTACCAGAGCCCCGTCGCCGCATCCTGATAGCGCGCCAGCGCGCGCAGCAATTCCGCGAGCGCGCCGCCCAGCTCCGCGCGCGCGGGGGCGTCGGCCGGCAATTCGTCAGCAATATCGGCGACGGCCGTCGCGTACCATCCGATCGACCGGCCCCAGAATTCCGGCGAGCATCCGGTTTCCCGATCCGCCCACGGCGCCCGGCGCGATTCGTCCCAGGCGTGGTACAAAAGACCGGTGCGGCGGTCGAGCATATGCTTGCGCATCAGCGATTCCTGCAAGAGCACCGTTTCGACGAGCGCCGGTTCGCCGAACACCCTCGCGTATACTGCGGCAAACACGCCGCCCATATAAAGGCCGTCGAGCCACATCTGGTAGGGATATTTGTCTTTGTGCCAGAAGCCGCCTTCGCTCGTGCGATTGAGCGTGTCGAACAGCCCGCGCAGCTTGCGCGCCGCCGCCGCATAGCGCGGGTCGCCGAACCGCGCATGAAGCGGAAACAGCAGCAGCCCCGCCATGATCGCGTCCAGCTCGTCGCGGGCGAACAGCAAATTGCCGAGCGGATCGACGAGCCGGTCGACGTACGTTTTCGCGTAGTCCAGATACCGGCTTTCGCCGGTTTTTTCCCAAAGCCGCATCATCCCGTGCAAAAAAACGCCCTGGTGATAATGCCAGCGTCTTTCGGGCGGCAGCCGCTCCGGATCGGGATAATGCGCCATCAGCGCGTCGCACGCCGCTTCCGCCCACAGAAGCGGCGGAGCTTTCGTCCGCTCTTCCGGCCGGAGCCGGCTCAGATCGGTAACAGAAAGACCCCCCACGGTGTTCTCGCTCCTTCTCCTTACGTTCATTCCTCCAGTTGCCAATCGCCGGGAAGCGGCGGTTCCGGCACGCCCGCCAGCCGGTAACAGAGCCGGCGAACGAGCACCGCCTGCGTGCCGGCGTTCATGTCGCCTTCCGCAGCGCCCTCGCCGAGCACGACCGGCTCCGGCATGTCGGGATACGTTTCGCCTTCCTTCACTTGCGCCACGTTGGGCGCCGGCACCGAACGATGCATTTCCCGGGAAAACCCGCCGTCATCCCGCTTGAACGCGCGCAAATGGCGCACGGTTTTGGCGATCAGTTCGCCGACGTCCGCCGTTCGACCCGGTCGCACCGTCGGTCCAAGCGATGCGACCAGATGCACGGCATTGCGCACATAACACATGTCAGTCGCCGCCTCGTCGCGGACGACATCGACCACGCTGTCGAGCAGGCGCGCCGCGCGCGGCACCGGCTCGCCGAACCGCGCATAAAACGTATGCAGCTTGAAAGCGCCGGATACCCGCACGTAACCGGAACCGCCGCCCCAAAAGCCCGTCGCCGCATCCTGCACGCGCTCCAGATAAGCGAACATCGCTTCCAGATACGGCGCCCGCTCCTGCGGCGCAAGCGCCGCAAGATAGACCGCCGAACAGCTCAGCCGGTCGCAGCCGCGCCAGCTATGCGACAGGTCGACGTCGCGCACCCATCGGCCGAACGCCTCCGGCGAACGCATCCACGCCGGCGCCCCCCGGCGCGGGTTCGGCGACGGATACGGCCAGCCGGCGCCGAGCCGGGTGAGAACCCCGGTCGCATAGCCGAGCGCGCGCGCCACCATCACCTCATCTTTCCGCATCCGCGGGTCCGCATCGTAAAAACAACCGGTTTCTGGATCCTGTCTTTTCTGGAAAAAACATACAAACCTCTCTTTCACAAGGTCGGATTGGCCGTCGAGCGCACCGACGCGGTCAAGAATGTGAATGGCCTGCGCCGTCGACTCGATGTCCGGTGAAAACCGGCCCGATGCCTTCGAACTGCGCGCGTAGAAAAAACCGCCGCTTTTCGGATCGTATTGTCCGCGCAACCAGTCGGCGAACCCGTCGAACAGCGTCTCCAGCTCGCGCAACCAAAAAGCGTTCTCCGCACCGCCGTCCAAGGCTCGTCACCCCTTGATCGCGCCGAGCAAAGCGCCTTTGACGAAATGTTTTTGCAAAAACGGATAGACGAGCAATACCGGAATCGTCGCGACGACGATGACCGCCATTTTGATCGTTTGCTCCGGCGGCCGTATGAAATCGTCAGATAACCCCGTCGTGTCCGCACTCAGCCCGCTGGCCAAAATTACGATCTGCCGCAAAATGACCTGGATCGGCCATTTCGTCGCATCGTTAAGGTACAGGATCGCCGGCAAATACGTGTTCCAGTACGTCACCGCATAAAACAACGCGATCGTCGCGATCGCCGGCATCGACAGCGGAATGACGATCTGAAACAGGACGCGGAAATCGCCGCAGCCGTCGATCTTCGCCGATTCCTCCAGACCTTCAGGCAAATTCATAAAAAAGTTGCGCAAAATGATCAGATTAAACGCGCTGATCGAACTCGGTACGACAAGTGCCAGATAGGAGTCGATCATCCCGAGCGCTTTGACGACGATAAATGTTGGGATCATCCCGCCGCTGAACAGCATCGTGAACACGACGAGAAACATGAGCGGCCGCCGACCGACGAGATCGCGGCGGCCGAGACCGTAGGCCATCAGCGACGTCAAAAAAACGCTGAACAGCGTCCCGAATACCGTCACGCAGACGGAAACCAGCATGCCGCGCATGACCGTGTTCGTCGAAAAAATGTACAGGTATGCGTCAAGGCTGAACCGGCTCGGAAACAGCACGAACTTTTTGACCGCCAGTTCCTCCGCCGTCGTAAACGAACCCGCAACCACGTGAAGAAACGGCAGTATCGTCGCTGCAGCGATCAAAAACAGCAGCGAATAGTTGACGGCGTCGAACAGACGGGTCGACCATGTGCGGTCGTGCGTCACGGCAAGCCTCTCCTTTCAATAGACGCCTTCCTCGCCGAATTTTTTGGCGAGCCGGTTGGCGACGACGACGAGCACCAGGCCGACGAACGACTTGAAAAAGCCGATCGCCGTACTGTAGCTGAACTGCCCTTGACGAAGCGCCGCGGTGTACACGTACGTGTCGATGATTTCGGCGACTTCGCGGTTCATCGCGTTGAGCAGCAGATAGACATGTTCGAAGCCGAGTTCCAGGACGTCGCCGATTTTCAGAATGAGCAGCACGACGATGACGCCGCGGATCGCCGGAAGCGTAATATGCCAGATTTGACGGAAACGGCCCGCCCCGTCGATGCGCGCGGCTTCGTACAGCTGCGGGTCGACGGTGGCGATCGCCGCGAGATAGACGATCGTGCCCCATCCCGCTTCGCGCCAGATGACCTGCAAAATATAAATCGGCCTGAACCACTCCGGCGACAGCAAAAAATTGATTTTACCGATTCCGGCCGCCTCCAGCAGCCGGTTGACGATACCGCCGTCCATCGTCAGCATGACGAACGAAATCGAAACGATGATGACCCACGACATGAAATGCGGTAAATAAACGATCGTCTGCACCGTCCGCTTGTACCAGTGATGGCGCACCTCGTTCAGCATGAGCGCCAAAACGATCGGCACCGGAAAATAAAACACGAGGTTCATCAAAAACAGGATCAAGGTGTTTTTCAAAATGTTCCAGAACACCGGGTCGGTAAACAGACGCCGATAATGAGCGAAGCCGACCCATTCACTGCCGAGCACGCCTTTGTAAGGCTTGTAATCCTGAAACGAAATGATAAGTCCCCACATCGGCGCGTATTTGAACACGAGAAAATAGAGCAGCCCTGGCAGAATCATCAAATAGACCGCCCGGTTTTTCCAGATTGCGCGCCACCAAAGAGGAGAGCGAAAAACGCGTTCCGCCTTCGCCGCGTATACCGTCTCCTGCTGCAACGCCATGCCGTTTCACCCTCCCCGGCCTTCCGGGAACCGCCGGACCGGCGTCCGGCGGCCCCGGGACGAGCGATTGCGCGGTTTACGAATTCGATTTGGCCTTTTGGTACGACTCGTTGAACTCTCGGATGATTTGCTCTCCGCCTTCTTTTTTCCAGCGTTCGACTTCGTTCTGGAAGCCGGCTTCGTCCAGGTTGCCGAGAATGAATTTGTACGTGGCGTCGCGGATAATTTCCTGCAGTTTGACGCCTTTTTCGTTGTACGTTTTGGACGAAAGCGGCGCCGCTGGGTCGTGGATCAAGAATTGTTCGTTGTCCTTGACCAACTGTTCGGCTTTCGCCCGCGCCGGCAGCTTGAACGTCGATTCGAGCATGCCGGGAATCGTGCTCGGACCGCCGACGACGATCGATTCGTACGGCCGTTTTTCCCGTTCCAGCAGCTTGTTGTCCGCCACGGGGCTTGCCTTGCCGTTTTCCAGCGTGTAATGGCGGCCTTCGACGCCCCATTGCAGCAGGTTGGCGAGTTCCGGCGTCATCAGCTTGTCGTAGAACGCGAGCACGCCCTTGAGCTGTTCTTCCGTCTTGACGGCGGTTTTCGGGAACAGCACGAGGTTGCCGTATCCGGGAATCGCCCAAACGCGATATTTGCCGTCCGGCCCGGCGATGCGGTTGTGCACGTCAAGCTGTGCCTGCGGATTGACGGCGATGATCTTTTCATGTAGGCTCTGCACGTCGGGCATCGAGCCGATGTAGGCGCCGGCGACGCCGCGGATGAGCAGGTTTTGCTGATCGTTTTTGCTGGTGACAGGAAAATCCTGGTTGATCAGACCCTCTTGATGAAGCTTCCGGAAAAACTTCATCGTTTCCATATAGCCAGGGAACATGAATTCCGGAAGCAGCTGGCCGTCTTTTTCTCCCCAGTTGTTCGGCGTGCCGAAATACGAGCTGACCGTCTTGAACGCGCCGTAGATCAGGTCGTTGCGGTCGGTCAGACCGATCGTGTCTTTTTTGCCGTTGCCGTCGGGGTCTTTTTCCGCAAACTGCTTCAAGACGTTGTACAGTTCGTCGACGTTTTGCGGCATCGGCAGCCCGAGTTTGTCCAGCCAGTCCTTACGGATGATCAGCCCCTGGCGGGACAGTGGGCGTTCCTGATAAATCGCGTAAATCTTGCCGTCGACCGACGTATTGCGCAAGACCGCGGGGTTGAGCCGGCTCAAGTTCGGATATTCCTTGAGATAAGGCCCGATTTCCCAGAACTGTCCGTTCTGGATGGCGTCGCGGAACATCACGAACGTCGACTGGTTCTTCATGTAGGTCGCCATCGGCAAAGAGCCGGTCGCGAACGCGGCGTTCAGCTTTTCTTCGTAACTGCCGTCGGGGACCCATTGGATTTCGAGATCGGTGTTCGTCTTTTCTTCGATCAGCTTTTCGATCATCGGGTCGGGGACTTCGGCCGTGTGCAGGTTGGCCATGATGGTGATTTTCATCGGCGGCTTCGGGCTTTCCGTCGACCGCCCGGACGGCGACGTTCCCGCCTGACCGCCCTTCTTGTCGGTTTCCCCGCAGCCCGCTAGTACGCCCGCCGCCAAGGCGAGAGCGCCGAGGGCCGACATCCATTTCCGGTTCGTCGCGTTCATCGGCGACATTCAACCTCCCTGAACCCATTCGTTTTGGATGCGTTTACGCCCCCCAGCTTACCCAGTCCGGCGGCGGTGCGTAAATAATCATGTTTTCAGCAAAAAGCCCGCCGCGGCGCAAATTCGGCCTCGGCGGGCATACGACGTCACGAAATGATTATCGGCTGAGCCGGTGACATTTTCACGTTTACGCCGGAATCTCGGTCAATCGCCGTTTCACTTCGCCGTTCGGAGTCGAAACGACCGCGTAGACCTCGACGCGGAAATCGGACCCGAACCGGCTGACGTCGCTGTTCGTAAACGTGATTTTCGTCTTTCCCGACAGCGCCGACGAAAGCGACAGCGTCTGCGTCGCCACAAGTTGGCCGTTCCCGTCGACAAGGTCGAATCTCAATCGGAACAGATCGGCGTCGACGGCGACCGGCGCAAGTTTCGCGACGCGAAGGTCGAACTGGAGCCCGAACGAGACGACGTCGCGGGAAACGAACGAATAGGCAACCGGATCATCGATGCCGACCGCAAACGGATAAACCGTCCACGTCTTATCGTCGACAGCGTCGCTCCGGAAGGCGACGCGGAACGCTCCGAGCGTCAATTTGACGGCCGGTTGCCCCGCCGAGGCGGCGGTCGCCGAATCCGCCTGATAAACGTGCAGCGCGGCGGTTTCGCCGATGCCGCCGGGCGGCAGCGTATACGAATACGTCACGACCGCGGCGACGCCGGGCGCGAGCAGTTTCCGCGGCTCGGCGACCGTCTGCCGGACGCCCGCGTACGCGTTGCCGCGCGCATCGACGAGTTCGGTACCGAACTCGGGAACGAATGCCGGCGACCGGCCGACGTTCGCGACGCGGAACGTCGCGACGGCGGTCGGAAAGCCGTCGCCGTTTTCATATAATTTCAGGTCCTCCAGCGACACTTCCGTTTGCCCCGCCGACGCGCCGGCCGGTACGACCGCCAAAGGCTCGCCGAACCGGTAATCGACCGCCGACTCGGCCAGATTTGCAGCGGTGCCGGCGGCCGGTCGCGCCGCAAGGAGCGGAATACGCGCGCCGCCCTGTTGATCGCCGCCCGATTCAAACAGGACGAGCCGGATGTCGTCCGCGCGCGCGCCGTCCGGCAACACGGCGGCAAACGAATACATCTCCTCCCCGCCGGGCGAGATCCAATCCGCATGCGGCGAAACGGCATCCCGCGCCTCAGCGGCCGTTTCCAGCGACGGCGCCTGGATTTGCGCGGACAACTCCGGCGCCGCCACGGGCGCGTTGCCGTCGTTGCGGACGCGGACGGACGCGCGCACGACGAGACCGGCGTCGGTCCGCCACGTTTTCGCCGGATCGATCGCGACCGCGACGCGCGACTTGCCGCCGCCGACGGTGACAGCGACCGTTGAGCCGGCTTTTGCCGGTTGTGCCGCCGTCAGCGGCGCAAGCTCGGCGATCGTCGTTTCCGCCGCTTCGCCCGCGGCCCCGTTCGTCGATCCGGCCGCCGACACCAACCTTAAGATCGGCGGGACGTCGCCGTCGGCCAATCCTTCGGCCGGCGCCGACAGGACGACCGTGCTCGCCCGTCCGGGCAAGAGCGGTCGGTCCGCCCCGGAGACGATCGACGCCGGATACGTCCGGCCGTCCGCCGCGACGAGCCGGAATTGCAGCCGGCCCGGAATCGCCGCGACGCGCGCGCTTTCGTTCGTCGCCTCCGTCACGACGAGCAGTTCCGCGCGGCCGTTTTCTTCTACCGGATAGACGCCGCCGACAGCGAATCTCACCGGCGTCTCGCCCGGCAAGGAGGAATCGACCTGGCGCAAATCGACGCGCACGGCCGGACGCCGGGCGGGGCTCTCCGCCAGCGCCGCGGCGACGGACAGCGAGCCGAGCTCGGTCGACCGCGCCGAAATGCCGGAACCCCAGCGAAAAACGGAAACGGACAAACGCTCCGCCGGAATGTTACCGGGCAGCCGGACGATATACGAAAAATCCCGCTCTTCGTTCGCCGGCACGCGGGCGGCGTGGACGCCGTTCAGACGGACGCTATATGCGCGCCCGTCCGCGTCTTTTACCCGGACGCCGTACCGGTTGAAATCGACCGGCGACGCTCCGCCGTTATGCAACCGAAGATCGAACCGGAGCCACGTGCCGTCTGGTCCCGGAGCATGCCACACCTGTTCCAATGTAAAAAAGACGTCCGACGAAACGTAAACGCCTTCCTTCGCCGCGACCGTCGACGCCGGCATCGCCGTCTGCGACGCCAGCGCCGCCGCCAGAACGAAAACGGCCGACCGCCAAATGCCGCGAAACCGATTCAACGCCATCTCCCCCGTTTCGTTCATTCGAACCGAAGCGCCTCGATCGGATTCAGGCGCGCCGCCTTCTGGGCGGGATAAATGCCGAACACGATACCGACCAACGCCGAAAACACAAACGCATACAACCCGACGTCGAGCGACAGCCGCGTCGTCTGCTGCGGGTTGAACAACGGCCAGATAAGCGCGACGGCGATCCCGACCAAAAGCCCGAGCAACCCGCCGCAAACACTGATGACGACCGATTCCGTCAAAAACTGCGCCAAAATGTGCCGGCGTTTCGCGCCGATCGATTTGCGGATGCCGATTTCCCGCGTCCGCTCGCTGACCGTCACCAGCATAATGTTCATAATGCCGATGCCGCCGACGAGCAGCGAAATCGAGGCGACGCTGACCAGCATGCCGACGAGCGTATTGACCGCTTCTTGGCGCGCGTTGAGCAGTTCCGTTTGGTTGTTGACGCGAAAACCGTCGGTTCCGTTGAATTTCCGCGTCAAATAGGCGGTTACCGTCTGCTCCGCGCGGCCGACGTCGTCCTTGGAAGCCGCCTCGAAATAGGCGGTGCGGATCGCGCCGATCTGATACGACCGAAGCGCGGTCGACAGCGGAATGAAGACGGAACTATCGGCGGCATTGCCGGCGATGTTCGAGCCTTTCGGTTTCAAAACGCCGACGACGGTAAAATGGACGCCGTCGATGTTGACGGTCTCGCCGACCGGATTCGCTCTGCCGAACAGCGTCGAGGCGACCTCGCTGCCGAGAACGGCCGTTTTGGTCCGGAACTCGAGGTCGGCCGGCGAAAGAAACCGTCCTGCCGCTGTTTCCAGCTTCATGATTTCGCGATACCGGTCGTTCGTGCCGACGACGTTGAACGTCTCCTGGGTGCGCTCATATTTGACGGTCGCGTTGCCCCTCGTCGAGACCGGAGCGACCGCCGCGAACTCCGGCAACAGCTCCAACTGCATCAGTTCGTCGTAGTCGAGCCGCGTCGCCCGGCCGTTACCGAGCAGGTTGACGACGAGCAGGTTCGTTCCGAGCGATTCGTATTGCGCCTCGATCCGGGCCGTCGTCCCCCGCCCGATCGCGACGAGCGTCACGACGGACGCGACGCCGACGATGATCCCGAGCATCGTCAAAAGCGTCCGGAGCGGTTTGACCATCACTTGCCGAAACGCGATTATGATAAGTTCACGCGCCATCGCCGTTCATCCCCCACGATTTCGCCGTCCCGCACGGATACGACGCGCCCGGCGCGCGCGGCGACCTGCGGATCGTGCGTGACCAGAATGACGGTATTGCCTTCGGCGTTCAGCTTGCCGATGACGTCGAGCACTTCGGCGCCCGTCCGCGTGTCGAGCGCTCCGGTCGGTTCGTCGGCAAGCAGCAAGGAAGGCGATACGGCAAGCGCCCTTGCGATCGCGACACGCTGCTGCTGGCCGCCGGACAATTGGTTCGGACGGTAGTGCAGCCGGTCGCCGAGCCCGAGCGAAGCGAGCAGCTCCGATGCGATTTCCCTGCGGCGCTTTTTGCCGACACCGGCGTAGACGAGCGGCAACTCGACGTTTTCCAGCGCGGACAGTCCAGGAAGAAGATTGAACTGTTGAAAAATAAACCCTATTTTTCGGTTGCGCAACTCCGCGCGTTCGTTGTCGCCGAGCCGACCGGTTTCGACGCCTTCAAACCGATAGATGCCTTCCGTCGGAACATCGAGAAAGCCGATCAGGTTCATCAACGTGGATTTGCCGGAGCCGCTCGGCCCGACGATCGCGACGAACTCGCCGCGCTCGACGCGCAGCGAAACGTTTTTCAGGACGACCTGCCGTTCCGGACCGCGGCCGAACGCCTTGACGATGCCGACCATTTCGATCATCGCGACCCGCCGCCCTGTTGGCCGCCTTGCTGCCCGCCCCGGCGGGCGCCGGACGAACCGCCCTGAACGAACACCGGCGGTTGGCCGAAATTGCCGCCCCCGAAACCGCCGATCATCTGCTGACGGAGCCGATTGATTTCTTCCTGAGACAAGTTCTGTTGCCGCGACCGGTTCGGGACGACGACCTCGTCGCCTTCCTGGAGCCCCGACACGATCTCCGCCGACGCCTCATTGCGCAACCCGATCTGTACCGGATGCTGCTGCTCGATCGTCCCGTCGGGGCGTTTGAGCGTCACAAACGCCTGTCCGCGGAAAAACTGAAGCGCCTCGATCGGCAACAAAAGAATATTCTGTTTTTCCTGGACGCGAATGTCGGCCGTCGCGGTCATGCCGTGTTTCAGTTCCTGGTTCCCGCCGTTGGCGACGCTGACGATCGCGTCGTAGTACGTAACGCCGTTGGTCGTCGTCCCGACCGTCGAGACTTGCGTCACCTCGCCTTCCCAAGTTTTTCCCGGCAACGCTTCGACGCGGACGACGGCTTTCAGTCCCGGCTTGACGTTAGGCAGATCGAGCTCATCGACCTGGATCGGCAACACCATCCGCTCCAGGTTTGCAACGGCGCCGAACAACGTCCCCGCTTTGACGGCTGCGCCGACCGGGTACTGCGCCAGAACATTCGTGCGGACCCCGGCGAAATCCGTGGAAAACACCCCGTCGAACGGAGCGCGCACGACCAGTTCGTCGACGCGCCGCTTCAGTTCCGCCACGGTCGCTTTCTGACGCTCCACTTCAGCGGTCTTGGCCGCGATGTCGTCGGCAAGCGAATCGTTGGCCAAAACGGCGAGTGCGTCGCCCTGGCGGACCATGTCGCCGCTGGAAGCCAACAGCTGCCGGACGGTTCCCGCCGCATCGGACAGAACGGCGACGGTTCTGGCATACGCCAACGTTCCCGACGCCTGAGAAGCCATAACGCCGCGCGGAGTGTCGACCGACGCGCCCGCCGACAGCCCGGCGTCCAGCGTGCCGTCGTTTTCGACGGCGATTTCGACGTCGACCCATCGCGCTCCGCCGGTACCCGCCCGGGCCATCGAAGACACCGAGCGGACGACGCCGGTTTTGGTAAGCGGAAGCCCGACGACGGATACGTCGGCCTGCATGCCGGGAGCGATCGATTCGGCGTCTTCGGCGGCAAACGGCAGTTTGACCACAAGTTCCGAGACGTCGTAGACGACGCCGAGACGCGAAGATTTGCCGACGTTCGAACCGACGTCGAGATTGGCGGTCCAGGCGAGTTTTCCGGTAGCCGGGGCAATCACGCGAAGGCCGTTTTGCTGCCGCGTAAGATCGTCCAGTTCCCGTTCAAGCCGTTCCAGCGCAGCCTCTGCGTTTTTCAGATCGGACTCCAACTCCGGACTCGAAATTTCGACCAGAACGTCGCCCGCCTTCACCGTCATGTTCCGCGCCAGACGGGACGCCTTGATCGTGCCGTCGGCGGGCGCCGTCACGTTTTGGACGTTCTCGGCCTCGAGCTGGGAAGTGCCGGACACCGTAAACCGGATGTCCCCCCGCGTCACGCGGACGGTTCGCTCCCCTTCGGCCGCCGCGGAGGGCGAAGCCTGGCGTGCGTTCCGGACATAAAAAAGGCTCCCGGCGGCGAGCACGGCCAACGCCGAAACCGCCCAGAGCCACTTTCGACGCGTCGAGCGGACCATGCGACCGACTCCTCTCCCTCTTTCGAGTTTCCAGTCGATCGTCATTGTACCGCCCGTACCTTAAACGCCACTTAAGCGATTTTGTGAAAATGTGTGAGCGCGTTCATTCCGCCGCGACGCGTTCTTCCCGGCGGTCGAGACCGGTTTTGCGGCCCGGCAGCATCACCGTCAAGAGTGCGGTCGCAACCGCCAGAACCAGAACCGCCGCGAACACGAAGTGTATGCCATCGCCGAGCGCATCGCGCAACAGCGGCAGCCATTCGGCCGGCAACGTCTGCCTTTCGGCGGGATCGAGCAGGCGATCGAATACCGACAGATCCGGCGCCGAGCGGCCGAACGATTCGTGCAAGCGCGCGTCCAGCCTCCAGTTCATGAGCGCCCCCAGCGCCGCAGCTCCGACTGTCGTGCCGATCGACCGCATGAACAGATGAAGCGCCGTCGCCGCGCCGCGCATGTTCCAGCCGACGGAAGACTGGATCGCGACGACGAACGTCGACGTCGCGAATCCCATACCGGCGCCGATCAGAAACGACCCCGCGCCGAGCCCGACGACTCCCCATTGCGGCCGGAACAACCAGAGCGTCAAAGCGCCGGCCACCAGGAAAACGCCGCCCGTCGTCGCTGTTTTCCAGAATCCGAGGCGGGGCATGTTTTTGCCCGCGATGTACGCCGCCAGCGGCCAGCCGATCGACATGACCGTGAGCGCCGCGCCCGCCACGGTCGGCGACCGACCGAGCACGCCTTGCGCGTAAGTCGGCAAGTAGGCGGAGACGCCGATGAGGACGACGCCGGCCGCAAACGAAGCGACGTTGGCGACGACCATCAGCCGATCGCGCCAAAGCGACAGCGGCATGATCGGCTCGGGGGCCGCCCGCTCGCGACGGATGAAACCCGCGAACATAACGGCGCTGACGGCGGCGAGCGCCGCCGGAACGAACGCGGACGAAACGCCGGCGTCCCGCCCGACCGACAACGCCAGCATGAGCGCCCCGACGGCGAAAAACAAGAGCGCCGAACCGGCAAAGTCGATGCGCGGCCTCGACACGGCTGGTCGTTCGCGCAGGAAAAACCAGACGCCCGTCAGCGCCAGCAGCCCGATCGGTAAATTGATCCAGAAAACCCACGACCAATGGGCATATTCGACGAAAAAACCGCCGAGCGCCGGGCCGACGACCGACGAAACAGCCCAGACCGACGACAGGTAACCTTGAATTTTTCCTCTTTCCTCAAGCGAATACAGATCGCCGACGATCGTCATCGCGATCGGCTGCACGGCGCCGGCGCCGAGCCCCTGCAACATGCGGAACGCCACCAGCGCATACATGTTCCACGCCAAGCCGCATAGCGCAGACCCGGCCAGAAACAGCGCCATGCCCGCCGCCATGACCGGCCGACGGCCGAACAGATCGGCCAATTTCCCGTAAATCGGCACGGTAACCGCTTGAAAAATCAAATAGCCGGAAAACACCCATCCGAACAGGGCGAATCCGCCCAGATCGCTGACGATGCCCGGCATCGCCGTCGATACGATCGTCGCCTCGATCGCCGTCAAAAACATCGCCAGCATGACGGAAGCAAGTACGAGCGGACGCCGGGTCGCCGGCGTCCGCGCGGACGTCGTCGCGTTCACGATGCTCTTTCGTCCTTTCCTTTCGGCGTTTTCAGGCAATGCGGAATTTGGCGAGCTGTTCGCGCAGGCTGTCGCTCAGCCGCTCCAGCTTTTCCGCCTGCTCGACGAGCGAACCGCTGATGCTGGTCTGCTCGGCGCTCAGCGAAGCGACTTCCTCGCTGTTGGCCGACGACTGCTCGGCCACGGCGCTGACGTTGGCCATCGCGGCCGTCAACACCTGCTGCGACTGTTCCAAGCCGGCGATCGAGGCGCTCGTTTCGTCCAACTTGCGGATGAACTCCGCCATCCGCTCGCGCACTTGCCCGAAAATCGCGTCGGTCTCGTGCACCGCGCGTACCTGTTCTTCGAAAATCGGGTGCGCGGCGGCGATCGTCTGCACCGTATCTTCCATCTCGCGGCGGATCGTCTCGATCAACTGGCCGACGACGTCGATCGACTGGCGCGACTGGTCGGCCAGCTTGCGGATTTCGTCGGCGACGACCATAAAGCCGCGGCCCGCCGTGCCCGCCCGAGCGGCCTCGATCGTCGCGTTAAGCGCAAGGATGTTGGTCTGCTTCGTGATGTTCTCGAGCAAGTCCAAAATCTTGCGGATGGACCGCGCGCTTTCGTTCAGCTTTTCGACTTTTTCGGACATCTGGCGCATCATTTTTTCCGTGTCGTTCGTTTTTCCGATCAGCTCGCGCAAATACTCCGTCCCCTGCTCGCTGGACTGGCGCACTTCGGCTGCCGACTTGCCCATTTCGAAGTTGGAAGCGATCACCTGTTTCATCTGTTCGCCGATCTGATACGTGATGTCGTTGCCTTTTTCGGCCTCCAGCGCAAGGCTCGTCGCACCCGAGGCGATTTCTTCCGTGGCGGCGGCGATTTCCCGAGCGGACCGTTCCGTCCGGCGCGACGCTTCCGCCAGCTCGACGGCCGTCTGTTTGACTTCCTCCGCGGAAGCGTACGACTGGCGGACCAATTCGGTGATTTGATCCATCATCTGGTTGAAGCTCGCCGTGACCTGGCCGATTTCATCTTTGCGCCGGCTCGGCATCCGGACCGTCAGATTGCCGCGCGCGCCCTCCTGCATCAGGTTACGCAGCCGCATCAGCGGTACGCCGACGAGCCAGACGACGAACGCACCGACGGCCACCGCGACGGCCACCGCCACGACGACCATGACGACCGTCAGGTTGAAAATCGTCTTGGTATCCTTCACCAAGGAAGCGACCGGGATCGTGCCGACGAGAATCCAGCCGTTCACGGCGGAACGCTTCCAGACGACGAGCTTGTCGCCCACGCGGTCGCTGCCGGAAGCGACGCCTTCCGGAGTATTGAGCGCGATGCCGGGCTCGCCCTCGATCTGCTGGCCTTCGGTCGGCACCGTGACGCGGCCGCTCGGCCCGACCATAAACGCGCGGCTGCCCTCGGCGAGTTCAAGCGCGGCGAGCGAGTCGCTCAGGACGGACAAGCGGATCTCGACGAGCAGCATGCCCAACACCTGGGACGTCATCGTACTGCGGATCTGTCTGGCGATGCCGAAACTCGGAATACCGCCCGACGGCGAGTAGCCGGTCGGCTTCGACTCGAGCCAGACCGCCTTGCCGTTCAAAGATTCCGCTTGCTTAAACCACGGTTCGTCCTTGACCGGTTTCGGGAAGCTGACGGTTCCCGAGGCGTGCAGCAGCTGACCGGCATCGTCGAACAGCACGATCGACGCCAGCGTCGGATCGGTCAAAAAATACCGGTTGACGATCTCCTCGATTTTGCGCCTTTTTTCGAGCTGGCCGTAGGCGTCCAGCGACGCGTTGTTTTTCAGCTCGTCCAGATTGCTTTGCAAGTCTTTATCGACCAGAATCTGCGTCGTCATCGTTTCGTAATTCTTGAACACGAGGTCGTAGCGGTCCATCGCCTGCGAGACCGCTTGGGTCGCCGCTTTCGACACCTGCTTCTGGATGACGTCGCCCGACACGGAATACGATACGCCTCCGACGACGACGACGAGGGCGACGATGCTGACGAGCAAAATGATGAACAGTTTGGCGCCGACCGATTGCGCCACTTTTCCTCCGGAAAGAGCGAACAAACGCGCGAATCGGGCGGCGGAAGCGCCGACCTGTCTCCCCCGCATGGATGGCTTCATGACGAACACCTGCCTCGGAGTGTCTATAAACTATTTCGACATGTCGAGGCCGTTTACCTTCGAGCTTCAAGGCGCTGCGGCGGATTTTTCCGCGGCTTTGCGGCTTTCCCGGACGTTCCGGTAATGCTCTTCTTCCGTTTTAGCGAACCAGTGGCCGCGTGACCCGTCGTTTTTCACCACGTAATACAGATATTCCGTCTCCGCGGGAAACAGCGCCGCCCGAATCGAGGACATCCCAGGGCTCGCGATCGGCCCGGGCGGCAGCCCCGGGTACCGATATGTATTGTAAGGGCTGTCGATGCGGAGTTCCCGTTCGGTCAGCCGCTCGACCGGCTCGTCCAACAAATACTGGACGGTAGCGTCGATCTGAAGCAGCATGCCGCGCTTCAATCGATTGTAAATGACGCTGGCGACAAGCGGCCGCTCCTCTTCCAGCGCCGCTTCGCGCTCGACCAGCGAGGCGACGGTGACGAGCCCATGCAGCGTCAGCCCGAGCTCGTCCAACCGCGACCGCCATCCTTCGGGCAAAGCGTCCAGCCGGCGTTCGAACTCTTCGATCATGCGCGACAGAACTGCGGTTTCGTCGACGCCTTTCGGCCATTCGTACGTTTCGGGAAACAAATAGCCTTCCAGCGGCCAGCGCATCCGCGGGTCCGCCGGAATTTCACGGATCACGGCGTGCGGAAAAGCCTTCGGGTCCGCCGCCAGGCCCAGCACCGCCGCCGCGTCGGCGATACCGGACTCCTCCAGGCGCGCTGCGATCTGCCGGACTGTAAATCCCTCCGGAATCGTCACGCGCACGGTTTCGGGGCGAATCGTATTGCCCGCGTTCAACGCGGCGATCAGTTCGTCCGGCGTCATGCCCGGCTTAAGCTCGTATTCGCCGGCCTGAAAACGATTTCCCTCGCCCTTAAGCCTCAAGTAATACCAGAACATCCGCGCGTCGCGGATAAGGCCGGCGCGCTCCAGTTCCCGCGCGATTTCATCCGGCATCATCCCCGGCTCGATCCGCACGCGGACGGGCGCGGAAGATGCGGGAACCGGGCGCCACTGCGACCAGACGTAAACCGCGACCGCCGCAGCCAACAACAACGGCGCGAGAGCCGCCGCCCAGACGGCGGCTTTCGGCAACCGCTTCCGTTTTTCCCCGGCTGAATCGATGCGGACAACCGACTCTTCCGGCCGAGAATCCAACACGCTACTCTCCTTTCAAGAAAAAAAGCGACTGCACTCGCCGCTTTCGTTCAAAACAAGAGATCGTCTGCGATTTCTGCCACGGTCTCCCATTCGTCGTCGTCTTCGATCTGTTCCAGCTGGGGTTCGGGACCGGACTTGTCGATGCGGAACACCGCAATTTCCCCTTCGCGCCGCAACGCTTCGGATTCCAGCACGGCATATTCGCGGCCGTCCCAGTCGAACTCCGTCACGATTCGGTATTCCTCGGACGTTCCGTCGTCGGCGGACAACTCCACCTCGTCGCCGTATCGATCGCGCAATGTCCGCACCTCGCGGACTTCCGGCAGGCCGCTCATGTCTGATCGCCGTCCTTCTCCTGCATTTCTTCAAGCAACGTGTTGAACGTCTCCTCCACCATGTCCCATTCTTCTTCGTCTTCGATGAAATAAAGCTGCAGATCGTCGCCGTTTTCCTCGTACCGGAAAGCGTACACTTCTTCAGCCTCGCCGTCTTGGGCGCCGTCGACGGGAACGAGCATCATGTATTTCCGGTCCGTTCCGTCCACCTCGAACTTCATGACGACCTCGAATTGCTCCTCATTGCCGTCCTCGTCGGGAATATAAATGATTTCCGGCTCTTCCACCGCATTCACCCCTTTCTCCGGGAATCAAGATACGTCTGCAATATGACGGCCGCCGCCAACCGGTCCGTCACACGTCTGCGCTTGCGCCGCCCGACGTCCGCCTCCAGCAGGATGCGCTCTGCGGCGGCGGTGGTCAGGCGCTCGTCCTGTAGGCGAACCGGCAATTTTAATGTTGCTTCGAGACGGCGGGCGAATGCGATGCAAATCTCGCCTTGTCTGCCAACCGTGCCGTTCATGTTTTTCGGCAAGCCTACGACGATTTCCGAGACGCCGTAGTTTTCGGCGATTTCCCGGATCCGTTCGAGGTCCGACGCCGGATCGCGCCGTTCGATCACCGCGACGCCCTGCGCCGTCCAGCCCAGCTCGTCGCTGACGGCGACGCCGATCCGCTTTTCCCCGTAGTCGAGGCCGAGCACGCGCGTCACGGACACCGCTCCGTTTCCGCCCGATGATGGGTCAGATAGAAACGGACAAGCTCTTCGATCAACTCGTCTCGTTCCCGTCTGCGGACGAGACTGCGCGCGTTGTTGTGGCGCGGAATATAGGCGGGATCGCCGGACAAAAGATACCCGACGATCTGGTTGATCGGATTGTAGCCTTTTTCGACGAGAGCGTCGTAAATCGCCAGCAGCACTTCCCGCGGCGATATTTCGACCCCTTCGGTTCGGACGTCGAACTTTCGCGTTTTGTCCGAAAAATCCACGCCGCTTTCACCCCCCCACGGGCTGCTCGGCAATCCACCGGTCCACCAGCTTCAGCGCTTCGTCGATTTTGGAAACGTCCTTGGCGCCGGCTTGCGCCATTTCGGGTTTTCCTCCGCCTCCTCCGCCGCAGACGGCGGCCATCTCCTTGACAAGCCGGCCGGCGTGCAAGCCTTTTGCAACAAGGTCGGGCGTCACCGCGGCAAGCAGCAATCCTTTGCCCTCATGCACCGTGCCCAGAGCGACGACGGCCGAACCAAGCCGGCGTTTCAACTCGTCCGCCAGCAGGCGCAAACCTTCCATGTCGCGCGACGAAACGCGCGCGGCCACGACCGCAACGCCGGCCGCCCGGCGCGCTGAAGCTGCCAACTCGGCCGCCTCCATCACACCCAACCGGGCGCGCAGCGATTCGTTCTCGCGCTCGATTTCCCGCACTTGCCGAACGAGACCCTCGACGCGCGCGGCGACGTCCGAAACGCCGGTCTTGAGCAGGTCCGCCGCCGAACGCAACACCCGCAACTGACCATCCATATATTCATAAGCGGCCCGTCCGGTCACGGCCTCGATGCGTCTGACGCCGGAACCGATCCCGGTCTCGGCGACGATGCGGAAAACGCCGATTTCCGCCGTGTTGCGGACGTGGCAGCCGCCGCAAAGCTCGATGCTGTAATCGCCGACCCGCACGACGCGCACGATGTCGCCGTACTTTTCGCCGAAAAGGGCGACGGCGCCCATCGCTTTGGCTTCTTCGAGCGGTTTCATCATGACGCTGACGTCGATCGCCTTCCAGATTTGCTCGTTGACGCGGCGTTCGATGTCGGCCAACTCCTCCGCGGTGACGGCGCCGAAATGGCTGAAGTCGAAGCGAAGACGGTCGGGCGCGACGAGCGATCCCGCCTGGTTGGCATGCGGGCCGAGCACGTCTTTCAGCGCGCGATGCAACAGGTGAGTCGCCGTATGGTTCTTCACGATGTCGGCGCGCATCGCCCGATCGATCTCCGCCCGCACAAGATCGCCGACCCGCAGGCGCCCGCGCTCGACGCGGACGTGGTGCACATGCTGGCCGTGCGGCGCCTTGCGGACATCATCCACGGCGGCGGAGCCGTATTCGCCGAAGATCAAGCCGCGGTCGCTCACCTGCCCGCCGCTTTCGGCATAAAACGGCGTGCGGTCGAGGACGACCAGGCACGATTCGCCCGCCTCCGCCGTTTCGACGCGGGCGTCGCCTTTGACGATCGCGACGATTCGCGCGTCGGTCGCCCATTCCGTATATCCGATAAACTCGCTCGGCTCCGTCAGATCGTCAAGCGGCCCGCCCTGCACGCGCATGCCGCCGCCTTCCTGGCGGGCAGCTCTTGCCCGGCTCCGTTGGGCCTCCATTTCCCGTTCGAATCCGTCGCGGTCGACCGCCAGGCCGTGTTCGGCCGCGTAGTCGACCGTCAGGTCGATCGGAAACCCGTACGTGTCGTAAAGCCGGAACGCCTCCTCGCCGCTGATCGAATCGCGGCCTTCCTCCCGGCACCGCTTCACCGCCTCGGCGAGAATGCGCAAACCTTCGGAAAGCGTTTCGTGAAAACGCTCCTCCTCCGACCTGACGACGCGCTCGATCCACGCTCGGCGCTCCAGGACTTCCGGATAGAACCCGCCCATCACCTCGCCGACCGTCGCCACGAGCGACCAAAGAAACGGACGGTCGACGCCGAGCACGCGGCCGTAGCGGACGGCCCGCCGCAGCAGGCGGCGGATGACGTAGCCGCGCCCTTCATTGGAAGGAAGCACGCCGTCGCCGACCGCGAACGTCACCGCGCGGACGTGATCGGCGATCACCTTCAGCGCGACGTCGCGCGTTTCGTCGACGCCGTACCCCACGCCGGCGATTTCGCACGTCCGATCGATGATCGGCCGGAATAAATCGGTATCGAAATTGGAATCGACGTCCTGGAGCAGCGAGGCGAGCCGTTCCAACCCCGCGCCCGTATCGATGTTTTTGCTGGGCAACGGCGTATAACTTCCGTCCGGATTATGGTTATATTGGGAAAAAACAAGATTCCACACTTCGAGATAACGCTCGTTTTCCCCACCGGGGCGACATTCCGGATCGCCGGCATCGCCGTAAGCCGGCCCGCGGTCGTAAAAAATTTCCGTGCACGGTCCGCACGGTCCTTCGCCGATATCCCAGAAATTATCCGCTGTCGGATAAATGCGTTTCGCAGGAATGCCGATTTTCTCGTTCCACAGCCGGTATGCTTCTTCGTCTTCCGGATGAACGGTCACCGACAACCGCTCCGGATCGAACCCGATCCAGCGGCGGTCGGTCAGAAACTCCCACGCCCAGGCGATCGCCTCTTCCTTGAAATAGTCGCCGATCGAAAAATTGCCGAGCATTTCGAAAAACGTATGGTGACGGCGCGTCTTGCCGACGTTTTCGATGTCGTTGGTGCGCAGGCATTTCTGCACGTTGGCGATACGCGGGTTGTCCGGCTTGATCCGGCCGTCGAAATACGGCTTGAGCGGCGCCATCCCGGCGTTGATCCAGAGCAACGACGGATCGTTGTGCGGGACGAGCGATGCGCTCGGTTCAATCCGGTGTCCTTTCGACGCGAAAAAGTCGAGCCATTTGTGTCGGATTTCGCTTGCCTTCATCGCGCTTTTGCCTCCGCTTCTTGCGGTTAAAACAAAAATCGCCCCACTCCGCGTCCGGACCGGGACGACGTCCGTCGAAAGCGTCATCCTCCGCCTGTCGGCCATGTCTTCTTGTGATTATAGACGGTTTGCTAACTCTTGTCAATCATTTTACAAATCCTTATGCCGAAACACCGCAATTCCGGCCAACAGCGCCGAGAGGCCGTACAAAGCGGCATACGCCAGGAAAGCGTCGGACGGCACCTGCCCGACGCCGAGCGGTCCCAAACGATGGTCCAATCCGCCTACTAAATCCCGGACCTCGAACACCGACAGCAATTCCGCGAGCATCCTCCGTTGAATCCCGTCAGCGGGCATCGCCAGCGACATCAGTCCCGCGATCGTCCGCAGCGCCGGGCGGGACTGACTCTCGTCGAGGCCGAAACCAAGGATGCGCTCGATCATGCCCCCCAACATCCCGATGCCGTAGAGCATCGTCATGACGATCCCGTTGCTCATGGCCGACCATTTACACGACCCCAGCATCGTGACCGACACCAGCAGCGGCACGACGGAAGCGAACAGAACGAACGCCTTCAGCACCACGATCGGGTCGTATGCGATTCCCGTATGCCAGGCCGCGACGAACAACAAGGCTGCAAACAGCGCGGCGGCGTAAACGACGCCCGAAACGACGAAACCGATCCAACGGCCGAGATACCATTGCCAGCGGCGGATCGGGCGCGACAGCACCGACAGCAATGTCCCCTGTTCCGTTTCGCCATTTACGGCGGCGACCGCCCCGAAAACGGCGAAAAAAGCGAGAACAAACGACCCGAAAAAGAAACCAAGCGCCAAGATGACCGCGGCGTTTTCGAACCGCCGGACTACGGAAGCCGGATCGGTCGGCTCAAACCACGGCTCGCGAAGATCCGCGGAAATTTCCCGGGCGACGAACCAGAACGCGAGGAGAAAGGCCGCCGTCAAAATCACCGTCATCCAGGTGAATCTCTTTCTATACATTTCTTTCCATGTCCACAACATCATTGTCGTCATGCGATCACCCCGGCGTTCTCGTGCCCGAAACGATTTTCAAAAACCATTCGTCGAGCCTTTCGCTTACCGGCACGGATTCGTACAGCGTCATCCCATGCTCGACGATCAGATAATGCAGCCGACCGATTCTCTCGTCGTTTTCCGCCTCCGCCTCCAGCCACACCGACTCGCCGTCCGGCGAAGGACGGTCGACGGCGATGCGGACGGAAACGCCCGATTCCTCCTGGAGCCAGTCGAGCAGAAACGAGGAAAAACCGGCCACCCGCAAATACCGGCGTTTCTTTTCGCGCAACATCTCTGCGAGTGCTCCTTCGGCCACGATCTCACCGCGATGAAGAAGGGCGACCCGGTCGCACAGCCATTCGACATCTTCTAATAAATGGGAATTCAGAAAAATCGTTTTCCCCTGTCCGCTCAGTCGCCGCAAAATTTGCCGGACTTCGTGGCGCCCGACCGGATCAAGAGCGGAAGCGGGCTCGTCGAGAATGAGCAGGTCGGGGTCGCCCAGCATCGCACATGCAAGGCCGAGGCGCTGCTGCATCCCTTTGGAATAATGTCTGATCCTGTCGCGGCCGCGCCGACCGATGCCGACCTCCTCGAGCAGCCGCTCGATTCGACTGCGCGCCCGGTCGCCTTCCAGGCCGCACAAACGGGCGTGATACCGCAGTACTTCCTCGCCGGTCAGCCATTCCGGAAAACGGAACAATTCCGGCAAATAACCGATGCGTCGCCGCGCCTCCAGCGAGCCGGCGGGAAATCCGAACAGCGACGCCCGTCCGCCGGTCGGGCGGATCAGCCCGACCAGCATTTTGACGAACGTGCTTTTACCCGCGCCGTTGGGCCCGAGCAGGCCGAACGCTTCCCCGCGCTCCACGCGCAGCGTCACGTCCCGACAACCGCGGCCGTCTCCGTAATCCTTGGACAGCCGGACCGTCTCGACGGCGGCGACGCTCATCGCCCGATCAACTCCCGCGCTTTCGCGACCATGTCGTCTTTCGACGGTAAGCCTCCGTCGAGCATAAACAGATGGCCGTCACGAATCCAAAACACGTTGTAATCCCGGTTTTCGCCGTGTTCGGACTGCAGCGGGTTCGATTCGATCCACAACTCGACGCCGTCGACGTCGATCTTCTCGACATCGCCCCGCGTCACAAGCGGCAAAGGAGCCCGTCCTTCGGACAAAGCGGTTTTCTGCAACGAACGGCGAAGTTCATCCGGCAAAAGCGGAAACTGAACGACGGCCTTCCATGCTTCTTCCACCGGGACGGACGGATCGACGTCGACGGTCGGGATCGGCTGCACCAAAAGCATGTACCAGCTTTCCCGCCTCCCCTCTGCAAGCTCTTTCCAGTTTATACTGACACTTTCGCCGATTTCCAGACGGATCGGTTTGTCGTCCACCGATTCCGGCAACAGCGTTTTCGCGCCGAGCCGGCGCAGCACTCGGTTGATTTCGTCCACGTGAAGCCGGAACGTCAACGTCTCGGCCGGCGACAAGTAAACGCGGTCCGTTTGTACGTCGAATCCCGTCGGCTCGGGAAGGTCGACGCCGAGCAGCCGTTCGGCTTCCTTCAGCGTCACCGCTCCCCGACTCTCCCCGGTTGTCCTCGAAAATGTCCCGAGTCGGTTGACCGCCTCCCGCGTCGATCCGTCGGGAAACATGGTCCGAAACAGTTGTTCGAGGTCTTGTTCCCGAACAATCGTCGGTTCTTGCATGCGGAACTTCTGCAGTAACGCGGCCAACGCGTCGCTTCCCGCCGGGGTGATAGCCCAGGCGATCGCGCAGCCGCAAACGGCGGCGAATGCGAAACGTCTCGCCAGTCGTCGTACGTCCGGACGGAACAAGAGCGCACGAATACGAACCGATCTCGGGCGTTCTCTCGAAACGGTTTCCGCCGCAGAGGCGGGTTTTTCGTCCGCGGCGCCCTGAGACAAGACAGGGCCGTCCGCCACCGGACGTTCCCGCTCCCACGCCTCCCAATGCGGATGCGGCGTCAAATTCGCCAGCCGCGAAGCCAACTTATTCCAGGCATCGTCGATTGATTCCTTTGCGGCCGCATGCGTATCCCATCGGTTCATGGTTGATTCCCCCCGTCGACATTCGGTTGAAAACGTCGCCGGTCCGCCTCCGCTTCCCTTCTCAGCCGCTCGGTCGCGCGGTGAACCATCGTCCCGACTAATGAGCGGCGGACGCGGAGTCTTTCCGCGATTTCCGAATAACTCATCCCCGCATACCGGAGCATGAGAACGTTGCGGTCTCGAGCGGACAACCGCGACAGCCAGGCTTGTACCTCTTCGCGTTCGAGGCGGCGCATGACGATTTGTTCGTTCGATTCGCCGACCGTTTCGGCAGAAAAAAATGATTTCTCAAGAATGTGGCGCTCCCGGGAACGCCGTTCCAGATAATCGTAGGCTAACCTCGTAGCGACGCGATGCAGCCACGCCGGGATCATTTCGGGATGGTCCGGCGGCCGGAGATAAAGGCGCAAAAATGTTTCTTGCGCGAGGTCTTCCGCGACGGCTTCGTCGCGCACGAGGGAAACGATTTTCCGGCGGACGTTCGGATAATGCTTGTAAAACAATTCTCGAAACAAAGCGGGAATGGCGGGTTCCAACGCACAGATCCTCCTTTCGGCTGCAGCCACTATAGAAGACGGCTGAGCCGGGCGAAATGCAGCAGGAGGCGTTTGAAAAAAATAAGCGGCCGGCTCAAGGCCGGACCGCGCCGAAAAACAGCCGGAGACTGGTTCTCCCCGGTTTTTTCCACGTAAAATCACTGAAAACATCGACGTCGACGAAACCGACGGCGCGCAACTTTTCCGCCACGCGTTTCCACGAATAGGCGCGCTGGATATGAACTTCGCCGAACCGCTCGTAACAATCGGAACGTCCGCTCCGGACGAATACCGTCAGGTCATGCTCGATTTCGCAGCGTCGGTCGTCGAACCGGCACGTCCATATATAGCAGACGTCCGGCTCCGTCAGCACGAACGGCTGGTCGTGCGCGTATCGCCGCAGCGTCTCCGGCGCATGCATGTCGAACAAAAACGTGCCGCCGGGTTTCAGCGCGCGGTAGACCGCCGCGAACGCCTGCGACAGATCGTCTTCTTCCAGCAGGTAGTTGAGGCAATCGCAAAACGATACGGCGGCGTCGACGGGTTCCGGCAGCTCGAGTTCGCGCATGTCCTGCCGCAACCAGACGACCGGCGCGCAAGAGCGGCCTTCCTCGCGGACACGCGCTTCCTTCGCTGCTGCGACGGCCAGCATGTCCTCCGACAGGTCGATCCCGTACACCCGCATGCCGGACGCCGCAAACGCGATCGCCGTGTTTCCCGTCCCGCAGCCGACGTCCGCAACGACGCGGGGACGAAGGCCGCGCTTTTCCCAATAAGCCTCCGCAAACCGGAGCCACCTGTCGTACGGCACCCCGGCCATCAGCCGGTCGTACCAGGCAGCCAGTTTTCCATAGGCGACCATGAGGGTCACACCCGGCCGACGACGACTTTCGCATCGGACCAAAGCCGCTCGAGGCCGTAATATTCACGCTCGTCGCGATGAAAGACGTGCACGACGACGTCGCCGGCATCGATCAGCACCCAGCGCGCCTTGTCCAGTCCCTCGACGCCGCGCAGCCGGAGCCCGAGTTCGCCGGCCGTCTTCCGGATCTCATCCGCGATCGCATAGACCTGCGTATCCGAATTGCCGTGACAAATCACGAAAAAATCGGCGACGGGCGAAATCCCGCGCAGATCGAGCACCGTCACGTTCATCGCCTTTTTGTTTTCGGCCGCCTGAACAAGGCGGTCGACGACCGTTTCAACCGTATCTTCCATCGATACCCTCCTTGCCCGAAATCTCGTCGAGCAATGCGTTGCGGCTCATCACCGTCAGCGGATAAATTTTCTTGCCGCGATCCAACAAAAACCGGATCGTCGCGTCGAACCCGGCGACGAGCGCCCGGTCGAGGTCGCTCTCGGCCAGCCGGCGAATGTCGTCCACTCCGGGAAAACGGCGGCCGGGCTCGATATAGTCCGCCAGACAGACGATTTTTTCCAGAAGGGTCATGCCGATGCGCCCCGACGTATGCCAGCGGATCGCGTTCAGGACGTCCGCGTCGCGGACGCCGAGCTCGTTTTCGACGACCCATGCTCCGACGTGCGCATGCCACAGCTCCGCGTCGTACTCGAGCAAATCCTGCGGCAGCTCGGGATGGCTCCGCAGAACGTCCGCCTGTTTTTCCCTCGGCCAGCATTTGCAATAATCATGCAGGATGGCGGCGATTTCCGCCTTCGCGGCGTCGGCGCCGTACTTCTGCGCAAGGCGGACGGCCGTTTCCGCCACGCCGAGCGTATGGCGCCAGCGGTCGGGCGTCAGCTGGCGTTCCGCCGATTCTTTCAGACGTTCAATCGACATACAGTTTCTGCTCCCGAATATAGTCTAAAACCGGTTCGGGCACGAGATACCGCGCCGAACGGCCCGACGCCAAGAGTCTCCGGATTTCGGTCGACGATACGCCGATCGCCGGCATCTCGGCTTCCGCGACTGCTGCGGCGACATGGGCGGGCAAATCCGCCGATTTCCATCCGTACCCCGGCCGGCTGAGCCCGATAAACCGAATTTCTCCGACAAGCTCCTCGATTCTCGACCAGCGTGCGAGGTCGGCCGCCATGTCCGCTCCCACGATCCAGTAAAACTCGCCGTCCGGATACAGCCGCTTCAGCTCGCGAACGGTCTCGTACGTGTACGAAACGCCGCCGCGGTCGATCTCGAGTCGGCTGACGCGGAAACCGGGATGCGACGCCGTCGCCAGCTCCAGCATGCGCAGCCGCTGAAAAGGAGAGGCCGTCGGCGGATTCGCCTTGTGCGGCGCCATATACGCCGGCATGAACCATACCTCGTCGAGCCGGAACTCCTCGCGCGCGCATTCGGCCGCCAGCAAATGCCCGATATGCACGGGATCGAACGTCCCGCCCAAAACGCCGATTTTCACGGCGCGTCTCCCTCCGCGTCGGCGCGCAAGCCGAGCGACGCTTCCACGGCCGCGCGCATGGCGGCGACCGGCGCCGGCAAGCCCGTCCAATATTCGAACGCATACGCGCCCTGATAGACGAACATGCCGACGCCGCCGTGAACGACGGCGCCCGCCGCACGCGCTGCGCGCAGCCATTTCGTCTCGGGCGGATTGTAGACGAGGTCGCTGACGATCATCCCCGGCCGCAACGCGTCCGTTGCGATCGGCGTTTCATCGACCGACGGCGCCATGCCGGCCGACGTGCAATTGACGACGACGTCCGCCTCCGCGCATAGACGAACGGCCTGCGACAGATCGAGGGCCTCGACTTTGCAATCGGCCGACCGCGCGAGGTCGCCGGCGAGCGAAACCGCTCTTTCGGCCGTCCGGTTGGCGATCCAGATCGTCCCGACGCCTTCGTCCGCCAAGGCGAACGCAACTCCGCGCGCCGCACCGCCGGCCCCGATGAGTAGGACGCGTTTGCCGCGCAAATCGACGCCGGTCTCTTCCTTCAGCGAACGGACATAGCCGATGCCGTCGGTGTTGTAGCCGACGAGTCGACCGCCGTCGTTGACGATCGTATTGACTGCTCCGATGCGCCGGGCGCGGTCGTCGACGTCGTCCAAAAACGCCAAAACGTCCACCTTGTGCGGAATCGTCACGTTGGCGCCGCGAAACCCGAGCGCACGGAACCCCGCCAGCGCGTCCCGCACCATCCCCTTCGCCACGCGAAACGCCGCATAAACCGCGTTGACGCCCGCCTCCCGGAAAGCCTTGTTCATCATCGCCGGCGATCGCGAATGCGCCACCGGATCGCCGATAAGGCCGTAAACTTCCGTCTTGGCGTCGATTTCCCGCATCTTGCGACCGATCCTCCCCGTCGAACGCACTCCTCTGTTAAGCCGACGCCGAGTCCGCACCGAAAAAAGTCCGCGGCGTCAGCGTCCCGACAACATCGCCGGGCGCAAGGCGACCCGCACGCCTTTCGGCGCGCGGAGCTCGACGCGCGCGCCGGCGTCGCCGTTGATCTGGATCCAGCCGAGGCCGCTGACCGACACGTCCCATCGCTTGCCCGGCGGCGTGGTGAACGCATGAACGGTCGGGGACGGCAACCGGGTGATTTCCTCTTCCTTGTAAGGAGGAACAAGCAAGTCGCCCCTTCGCCGCAACCAGAGTTCGTCGGCCCGGGCGATTTTCGTACGGTGCATGCGCAGGTCGTTCGGCACAAAACACGTAAACGACCTACGCCCGCCCTCGAGGTAATCAAACCGCACCAGTCCGCCGAAAAACAGCGTCTGCCCCTCATTCAGCTGATAGACGCGCGGGCGGATTTCGCCGTCGGGAATGAGCTCTTTGACCGTTTCCGGCCCGACCATCTCGGTCAGCCGCCACGGATAGGCGATGCCGGGCGTATCGACGACGACGCTTCCGTCTTTGAGCGGAATGCGGATGACGTCGAGCGTCGTTCCCGGAAACGGCGACACCGTCACGTTCGCGTTCCGGTCGGCCAAATCCCGTATGAGTCGGTTGACAAGCGTCGACTTGCCGACGTTCGTCGCACCGACGACAACCGTCTCGGATCCGTTGCGGAACAGCCGCATCGCTTCGTACAGACGGTCGAAGCCTTCGCCGGAGCGGGCGCTCATCAGCACGATCCCGATCGGTTGCAACCCGAGTTCCCGCGCCCGCGCACGCACCCACCGCTCGATTTTGGCGCGGCTGACGGCGGCGGGTAACACATCGGTCTTGTTCACCGCCAAAACGACCGGATTCGATCCGACGAAACGGTGCAGCCCGGTCACGACGCTGCCCTCGAAATCGAACAGGTCGACGATATGCACGACGAGACACCGCGTCGATGCGATCCGGTTCAGCGCGTCGAACACGTCGGCCACTTCGGCGGGCAACACCGCCGGATCGCCGTAATGTCGCAGCCGAAAACAGCGCCTGCAGACGACATCCGGCCGTTCCAGCGCTTCCGGCGGGACATATCCGGCGTCCGACGGCCGCTCGGACTGCAACAGGACGCCGCAGCCCGGGCACCTCCGCCCGGCTTCGCTCCCGCGTCCAAAATCGCCGGTGTCCGTCACGAGCCGTCCCCCCGAATGTCAATGCCGCGTTTCCGCATCGCCCACACAGCAAATTTTTCCAAACTCCGGTTCATCTTCGAAAGAAAACTTTCCTCCGGCGAAATCGGCGTCACAAGAATCGTGCGCAAACCCGCCCGATTGCCGCCCAGCACGTCGGTCAAAAGCTGGTCGCCGACGACGGCCACTTCTTCGGCGGAAAGCCCCATCAGCCCGAGCGCCCTGCGGAACGAGCGGCCGAGCGGCTTGCGCGCCGAAAAGACGTACGGAACCCCGAGCGCCTCCGCAACCGCGGACACGCGCGCCTCTTTGTTGTTCGAGACGATGACGACGCGCAATCCCTCTCGCCGCAACGTCTCCAGCCAGCCGACCAGACGCGGATCGACGGACGTCTCCCGGGCTGCGACCAGCGTGTTGTCGAGGTCCGCGATAATGCCGCGGATGCCTTCGCGCAGGAGCGCCGACGGGTCGATATCATAAACGGACCGGACGATCCGATCCGGTTTCAGCTTTTCCCACAAACCCGCCACCGACGGCCACCTCTTGCCTTGCGGTTTTCCATGGACTCACTATAGCACAGTCGTTTGGCCGTTTCAAAGTTCGCTTCTCAGCCTGGCCGTCATGCGTTCCGCCTTTGCGGCTTCCGCCTCCGTCACGCGGCGGCCGGAATAGCGCGCTTTTTCGAAAAGATCCAGAAAAGTAAACAGGGCGTCCGCCGCTTTCTCGTTTTGCCGCGCCCACCGTGAGAACGTTTCTCTCGCCGTTTCGTGCTCCAGCCGCATGTACCCTTTGCGGCGGGCATGACGCAAAAGCCGGACGAACTCGCGCGCCACCACTTGGTTCGGATCGCGCGCCGCACCGCGCGACAGCAACCCGCGGCGACGGACCGCCCATACCGCCGACAACGCGATCGCGACAGCCGACGCGGCCGCTGCCGTCGCGACGGCAATCCGTTTGCTCAGCCCGCCGGAGCCGTTCTCCGCTTTCGGCTCTTCCGTCTGCCCGACGTTTTCTGGCAGCGCCGCTTCGGGTGCCGTCTCCTCGGCCGGCCTGACTACCGGAACCGCGAATCCCGGCGTCGGCTCGAACGGAATCCAGCCGATTCCCTCGAAATACACCTCGACCCACGAATGCGCGTCCGCATTGCGGACCGTGTACGTTCCCGCGCCGTTTTCGTCGGTTCTGGGAATGCCGAGAAATTCGAGCGGGTCCTGCGGTAACTGGCCGGGCGCGTACCCTTTCACCCAGCGCGCCGGCAGGCCGATCGAACGAACCATGACCGCCATCGCCGTTGAAAAGTAATCGCAATACCCTTCCCGAATCTCGAACAAAAACCGGTCGACGAAATCCGCGCTCCGTCCCTTGCTTTCGTCCGGCTCGTTCGTGTACTTGAAGGTCGTGTTTAAGTACGTCTCGATCGCCTTGACCTTGTCGTACGGTGTCGCGGCGTTCTCCGTCAAAGAACGGGCCAGATCGCGGACGCGATCCGGCAGGGTCGACGGAAGCTGCAAGTACGGCAGAAGCTCGGCGCGCTCTTCCGGCGGCGGTGCCTGGCGAAGCACCGCCTCGTCCAACACGGGGACGCGTGAAGCGACCGTATACGTCTCCGGAAATTGCCGGACGCCGCGGTAATTGACGCGCAACTCGCCGAGCGCAGGCGTCCAGAACAGCGGCAACGACGTGCGCCCCTCCTCCGGCCACCCCTCGATGCGCTCCGGCGTCGCCGCGGCGAACAATACAGGAAAACGCTCATCCTTGCGCAACATCGTCACGGACTGGCGCACTTCGACGTATTTCAACGGACCGGTCTCGACGGCGGGCTCCAGCGGTTCGCCGAGGACGACGGGATAGCGCGGCGCATTCCGTTCGGCGGCGGTCTGCTCCCACCCGCGCCCCGTATACCTGGACAACGTTTCTCCGCGCCAATACGCGCGGTGCGACGTCGTCACCGTCATGACCGGCGAATAGTCGAATCGAAAGCCGCCGCCGAGCTGGGAGCTGTTCCGGCTGTATCCGGACGACGCATCGGCCGACGAGACCGGAGCGTCGATGATCGTCTTGCCTCCGGTGAGGACCGTCTTGCCTTGCCGCTCCATCCAGAAGGTGTACGGATCCTTCAATACCGGGCGCAGATCCGGCGCCGCGACGCCGAGCGTCGCCATGGAAACTCCGAGAATGGCAAGCGTCGTCCAGACCGCCCCGGGATATTCGGAAATCGGCGTCCAGCTTTCCGGACGCCGCCGCCGCAAATCATCGAAATGGCGAACCGACAACAGTCCGAGCCCGCAGACGATCACCCATACCGCCTGATCCCATAAATAGACAGTGCTGTACGAATCGCGGACGGCCATCGCCGTCACGCCGGCCACCGTCAAAGCCATGACGCGCCACCAGACTCGCGCCCACCAGCGCACGGCGCAAAACGCCAGCCATACCCCGAGCGAAATCGGCAGCCAGACGGCCGCCTCCCGGCCCGCTTCTTCCGCCCATCTCCAGATCGCCTCCAGTAGGCGGACGAGCCGGACGGCCGGCGCCGCTCCGCCCGCAACGGTCGGAAACGGCGGCCAGACGACCGGTGCAATAGCGGCAAACACGAACAAAACGACGACCGCCTCGGCCGACGCGCGAAACAGGCGCCTCGCCCCGACCGCCGTCACGCCGACGGCGCACGATCCGACGAGCGTCCAGGCGGCAAGCGAAAACGCCTCCGCGCCGAACAACCCTTCCTCCCTGATCCACGCGATGAACGGCCAAACGAACAATCCGCTCAGAAGAACCGCGACTTTTTGCAAGCCGTCGGCCACGAGAATCCGGCGAAGACGCATCATCGGACACGCTCCTCCAGCACCGCGGGCAATTGCTCCAGACTCTCGACGCGATATCCCGGCGTCCCGGAAGCCGCGAGCAGACGCCGCCACCTGTCCGCCTCCTCGGGCGACCGTCCCGCCGCCAACCCGATAAAACAGGCGTTGACGCCGCGTTTGCGGAACAAATCCGCCACCGCAGCAGGGGACTCGCCCACCGGCGTCACGACGGCCGCGAAACTGCCGGACGGCCAGCGCCCGGTCGCTTCCCTCACGGCATCCGTCCAGTCGCCCGATCCGTCCGCCTCGGCTTCAATCAGATGTTCCCAGACTTCCTTGCGCGACGCCGCCCGGCGGGCCGGCTCGAACACTGTCGTTTTGCGGCCGACCGATAGGAGTCCGACCGCCAAATCACGCCGCGCCAAATACGAAAGCAGCGACGCCACGACAGACACCGCAAGTTCGAATTCTTCCTCCGAACGATAAACGCTCCCGCGCCTGTCGAGTACAATCCACGACCTCGGCAACGCCTCGCGCTCGAACTCCTTGGATTTCCAGGTCCCGGTCTTGGCCGTCGCGTTCCAGTGAATGCGAGACACGCGATCGCCGTAAATATATTCGCGCACCCCGTTGATCTGGGTCGTCTCCCGCTGCGACCAGACGACCGCCGTATGAACGTGCGACCCGCGCATCCAGCGGTACAAAAGCCTCCATTGCCGAATCTCCGCCGTTTTCGGCAGAACGGCGAACGACTGCGACAAATCAAGCCATCCGCGGTGTTCGAACAGTCCGAACACATCCTCGGTCCAACATTCCGTCCGGCCGAACCGGTAAAAACCTCGGCGAAGCGGCGGCGTCTCGTACGTCGCTTCCCCTTGCCGGCGCCAGTCCGGCACAAGCGACGTCTCGAACGGCATCTCGAAACCGCCGCGCCGAATCAACCGATCGCGCACGATGACGTACGGAACCGGCCAGACGCCGGGAATACGGACGCGAATGCGCACGGCGAGCGACGAGCCAGCCTCGAGCGAACCGGAAAACGGCCGGTCTCCGCCCTTCGCCGGCGGCGTCCGCGCGGCCGGCGCCAACACCCGCGATCCTTCCACACGCTCGATGCCGCTCCAGCGGCCGGACAGCACGTAGGCGCACAACACGGACACCATCAGAAATACCGCCGCCGATAGCTTTCCGCCCTGAAACAGAACGAACAGCGCGCTCGTCGCGAACAAAAAGGCAAGGCCGCGCAGCTTTGCGACGGTATGCCGACGTCGGCTGATCGCCATCTCCCGATTCACGGCCGCCTGCAATCCCGTGCGCTCCATCGGTCATTTCTCCAATCGGACCGGCACTCGTACGTTCGCCAGCACCGCGTCGACGACCGACTCGGCCGTCACGCCGTCCAGCCGTGCGTCCGCGTTCAGCACGAGCCGGTGCGCCAGCACATCGCGCGCCAGCTCCTTGACGTCGTCCGGCAGGACGTAGTCTCGCCCGCGCAGAAAAGCGAGCGCTTTCGCCGCCGTATAAAGCCCCATCGCCGCGCGGGGACTTGCGCCGAGCGCCAGATGCGGATGCCGCCGCGTCGCCTGCACGATCGACACGATATAATCCGCCACCGCGTCGTCGACGTGCGCATCGCGGACGAGCCGCTGCATCGCGGTCACCGTTTCCGTATCGGTCACCGGCTCGAGCGCCTCGACGGGATGGACGACCGTATGCGTCCTCAACATCCGTTTTTCCGCCTCGACATCCGGATAACCGATGCGCAGCCGCAGCAAAAACCGGTCAAGTTGCGCCTCCGGCAGCGGATATGTTCCCTCGAATTCGATCGGGTTTTGCGTCGCGAGCAAAAGAAACGGTTCCGGCAGCGGGTATGTCTCCCCGTCGACGGAAACCGCCCGCTCCTCCATCGCCTCCAAAAGCGCCGACTGCGTCTTCGTCGTCGCGCGGTTGATCTCGTCGACAAGCAGCAAATTCGCCATCACCGGCCCCGGTCGGAACACGAACGTCTGGTCCCGCGGATGAAAAACGGACACGCCCGTAACATCCGTCGGCAGCAGATCGGGATTGCACTGGACGCGGCGAAACCGTCCGCGGATCGAACAGGCAAGCGCCTTGACGAGCACCGTTTTTCCCGTTCCTGGAACGTCTTCGATCAACACATGACCGCCGGCGAACAGGGCGACGAGCAACCGCTCGATCTCCCTGCCTTTGCCGAGAATGCACGATTCCAGATTCGCCTTCAGCCGCTTCGCGGTATTCCAGGCCTCTTCCCATGCGGGGTTCATCGCAAAACCTCCCTCGGACAGGCTTCGACGCGACGCTATTTTCATCTTACCTTAAACGGGAAAACGCGTACAGAGGCGAAAAAAAACCGGAACGCCGCCCATCCGACGGCGTCCGGACCGAAAAAACGCCCCCGCAGCCTCAACCTTTCGGCCGGGCGACGAGAGCACCTAGAAACGAAAAAATGATCGCAGCCGACACGCCCGCGCTCGTTACCTCGAAAATACCGGTCAGCACCCCGATCCAACCGTCCGTCTGCAACTCGTTCAGAGCTCCATGCACGAGCGCATGGCCGAAACTGGTGATCGGGACCGTCGCGCCGGCACCGGCGAACCGGATGAGCGGGTCGTACAACCCGAAACCGTCCAGCACAGCTCCCGCCACGACGAGCATCGTCATCGTGTGCGCCGGCGTCTGGCGGAAGACGTCGATCAGAATTTGTCCGATCACGCAAATCAGCCCGCCGACGACGAACGCCCAGACGAACGGCCCGATCGCCTGCGAGACGTTGGTCTGCCACATCGGTGTCATTCACCCTTTCCCGGGATCGTCCGCGACTTAGCTTGTGCCGCCGACGGCTTTTTTCATGCGGGCGCATTTGCGTCCGGAGCGCGTTTATGGTATGGTGAAAACAAAACATATGTTCGGGTGGTCCGCGATGTCCGACGCCGTCTACGAACCGATCCGGGTCAAGACGATGCTCAACGCCGTCCGCGCGCCGTCGATGCCGTTTTCGTGGTCGATGAACCCGTATAAAGGCTGTCGTCACGGGTGCAGCTTTTGTTATGCAAGGTATTTTCATACTTATATGGGAGAAAAAGCTAACGATCGGTTTCAAAATCACATTTACGTCAAGGAAAACGCCGCGGAAGCGCTGGAAGCCCAGCTTCGCCGCCTGGCAAGCCGGCCGCGCGGGTTGGCCGGCGTCGGCCCCGTCGCCATCGGAACGGCGACCGATCCTTATCAGCCGCGGGAAGCGAAGGAACGAATCACCCGGCGTTGTCTTGAAGTTTTGGCGGAATACGGCATTTCCGCGTCCATTACGACGCGTTCTCCGCTCGTTCTACGGGATGCGGACATCTTGCGCAAACTGCCGTCCGTAACCGTCAACATCAGCGTCAACACGCTGAACCCCGCCGTCTGGCGGGCGTTCGAGCCGCACTCCCCCCGGCCCGACAAACGGCTCGAGGCGGTGCGCCGGCTGAACGACGCCGGCATTCGGGCGGGCGTCTTTCTTGCGCCGATCTTGCCGCTGATTACGGACGGCAAATCGTGCTTGAACGCCGTCGTCGAGCGGGCGGCCGAAGCCGGCGCGGCATTCGTGGCGCCGTCCGTGCTGCGGCTGGCAACGCCAGAAGTGAAAGCTTGGTTTTTCCGCGCCCTGCGCCGATACAACGCGCGTTTGGTCGACCGATACGCCGATCTGTACGACCGCTCGGCCCATCCGCCGGCCTCTTATCGGGCGGCCGTTTTAGGCGCAGTCGAAGCGGCGCTGCGGCGCGTCGGCCTTCCCGCCGGTGCGGCGGTCGACGAAGCGGAACCGCAAGATACCGCCTCGCCGGCGACCGCAGCGTCGGACGAATCCCCGGCCGACAGCGGTGCGCAACCCGTTCAACTCTGTCTGCCGATATGAGCGGCCATGCATAAAAACAGGTTCACCGTATCCATAATACGGTGTGGGGCAACCCGAAATCCAGGTACAGGAGGCTTTTGCGAATGTATCAGGTCCAAAACGCAGCCGCCCAGCTGCAGCAATGCGAACAACTGATCCAGCAGGTCATTCAGCAGACCCAGCAGCACAACCAGACATACCAACAGATGATCCAGGTCGAACAGCAAAATGCCCAGAAATTTCAACAAATGCTTCAGGATCATTACAAGGCGATCCAGGCGTTGCAACAGGCGGTCAGCCTCTGCAATCAAGTGGAACAGTCGCTGCGCCTGTCCGCCCAGCAGCCGCAACAGTTCCAACAACAATGGCAGCCGCAGTTCCAGCCGCAATACCAGACCCAGTGGGCGCAAAACCGCTCGTTCCAGTAAAAGTTTCGCGTTCGCCGAAACGGCAAACCCCCGGGTGGCGTATCCGGGGGTTTGTCGTTTTCCATGCGATTGATTCAGTTATCGGCCGGCAAGCCGGTCGAGCATCACCGCGGCCTCGGCTCTCGTCAGAGGTTGTTTCGGCGCAAACCGCCCATCCGGGTATCCGTCGGTGAGTTTCCAGTCTTTCAGCTGTCCGACGGCCTGAAGCGCCCACGGCGCGATGTCGGCGGCGTCCGCGAACACTGCGGCCGACGATGCCCCGCTGCCGCCCGCGGCCGAAGCCCCGTTTCCGGCGCCGCCTGCAATCATCGCGTAAGCGCGGGCGATGATCACCGCCATTTGTTCTCTCGTCACCGGTTCGTCCGGCGCAAACCGCGACGGCGACACGCCTTCGATCAGCCCGGCCGCCACTGCGCGCGCGACCGCATCGGCATACCAGGCGGACGAATCGATGTCTTCAAACCGTGCGGCGGTGGCCCGTTCGGCCGGCGGCAAGCTGAGCAACCGCACCAGCATCGCGACGAATTCCGCCCGCGTCACCTCGCGGTCGGGAGCGAACCGCGCGCCGTCGACGCCGTCGACCACGAGCCGTGCGGCAAGCCGATGCACCGCCCGTTCGGCCCAATGGAGCCGCATGTCTTCGAACGATCCGGTATAGGCCATGACCGCAAACCGCGAGAAATGGCCGGTATCGAACGTCCATCGATCGTTTTCAGCACGCGCTTCGCCGACGTATTTCCAACGACCTTCCGCCTCGTCGAAAACGTAAGCCGCGACAACTCCGGAATTACCGTTTGCCGTCGCCGCATTCCGTCCCGACAGCGAAACTTGAACGGGCTTTTTGAACGTCGACACCCGTTTGCCGTCAACCGTCAGCGTCAGATTCCAGACATCCGACAGAAGCGCGAAACGATCCGATTGGGGGACGGCAGGCCGCCCGTTGGAATCCGACCGGTCTAGACGCTCGAATCGGACTGTCGCCTTTTGCCCGTTCGTTCCGGCCTCCAACGCGACCGAGCCGACTTTCAGCCGAACGACAGCGCCGTCGGTCCGGATCTCGACCGGCTTGTTTGCAGAGCCGCCCAGCAGAGATGCCGGAAACTCAACCTGTACCGATCCGATCGATGTCGGATCGCTGTTGCCGCGCAAGGCCTCTAGTACAATCGAATCCGAAGCGTTTTCGGCCAATTTCCGAACCTGTTCTTCGGTATACGACACTCGCAATACCGACCGGCCGCCGGATTCCGTTATGACCTCGCGCAACGGCGTCGGCGCGGCTGACGCGACGGGTACAAGGACAACCGGACCACCGCCACCACTGCCGCCGCCCGAACCGCCCGGCGAAGCCGTCGGCGTCGCGCTCGGCGTCGGTGTCGCGCTCGGCATCGGCGTCGCGCTCGGCGTCGGTGTCGCGCTCGGCATCGGCGTCGCGCTCGGCGTCGGTGAAGTTATCGTATATGTGAAAGAACGGGTTTCACTCCTAACACCGTTTTTATAGGCAAATGCCTTAATGGTCGTCGTCTCGTTAATTTGAATCGGACCGGAATAGATCGTCGAGTTGATATCAGGATCGGACCCGTTCAATGTGTAATAAATCTCCACATCAGGAGTGTCACTTGTCAATTGAACCTGCAACGGAGAACTATATGTTCCGGGACCCGGTTCCGCTTCCGGCGGAAAAGGCGGCACGGCCATCATATATCCTCCCGAAACCGCACCCTCCAAGAAAGCTCCAACCCAATAAAATCCTGCATCAAATAGATAATAATCCACATTAATGTATGCCTGTCCGTTTTCAAACATTAATGGCGAGGCAATTCCTGAAAAGTTATTTCCCTCTATATATAACTCTCCCTCTCCATACACATCAGAGGCAATCGTTCCGTCCGCCCTTCTGACGGTAAGACGCAGTTGTTTTTCTCTAACAACCGGATTGTCGCTCACTTCTTCGATCAAAATCCACGGCGTATTCAGAGCCCTTGCCGCGTGCACGAGCCCGTACCCGGTATCGATGTCTGGCCCGTAATCCGCTATATCGGTCGCCGTTTCCGTCAATCGGGACCATATGGATTGAACCAAGCGTATATCACGAACGTCAAACAGATCCTGGGCCGCTTTCATCTTGGCCAAAAGCAGCGCCGCCACACCGCTCACGAACGGGGTCGCCATGGAGGTGCCGCTCGCAGAAGCATATTGTTCCGGAATCCCGTCTCCATCGACATCCTGATTGTAAGTGCTCAAGATGTCTACCCCCGGCGCCGAAAGCGTCAACTCCGGCCCTCCGTTGGAGAAATCGGCAGGAATCCATCGGTTATCCACCCAGTCGGCAGCTCCGACCGCAATGACGAACGGCAGGTTGGCCGGAAACGCCACGGGAGCGACGGGCGGCGAGGAAGGCCCCTTACCATTCAAATCGCCCGGTTGCCCCAGTCCATAACGATCGCTTTCATTTCCGGACGCGGCCACCACGATGACTCCACGAGCAAGTGCGGAATAAATTGCAAGCTCTACTGGGTAACTGCTTGTTTCAGAACCCAAGCTCAAATTGAGAATATCGGCCCCATGTTCAACGGCCCAAAATATGCCCTCCATCAAATCAAACGTATCGCCGTTTCCTTCGTCGTCCAGCACTTTCACCGGCATTACCTTCACGCAATCCGCCAAACCGGCCACGCCGGCGATTCCTTCGCCGTTTTTGGCTACCGCTGCCGCGATGCCGGCGACATGCGTGCCGTGACCGTTGTTATCCGTCGGCCAACCTTCTGAACCTGGTTCGCTTACCGCATCGTACCCCGGTACCAGTTTTCTTTGCAAATCCGGATGATTAGCTTGTACCCCCGAGTCCAGCACCGCGATCGTGACCCGCAATTCCGGCCGGTCGTCACAATATACCGACGACCACACATCCGGCACGCCGATCGCCGGCAACGCCCACTGCAAAGGATACAGCGGATCGTCTCCCGCATACGTCGCTTCCTGCACCGAATGGACGGGATACGCCGGTTCCACCCGCGCGACGTGCGGGTCACGCGACACAATCCGGATCATGTCGGCGACCGGTACCGTCTCCGCGAACTCCAGCCAGCCGATGCCGGCGTCGTTCGGTTTGTGCAACCGGAAATCGCCGGCGGTTCGCTCCTCAATCGCCGCGACCGTCTCCGGCGTCAGCGCGTTTTCGCCATTCTTGTACGTCCAGAGCAGCTTCCCCGGCACCGCCTCCCGCAATTGCGCGGCCGACAGCGGCGCGACACGCGCCTTCTCCCGCAACTCGGCAATCCGCCGCGCGACTTCCGCCCAGTCGGCCAGAGCCCGCTTCGCCCCGACCGCGGAACCGGAAGAACCGGCGGAACCCGCCGCTGCAGAAACGCCCGCCGGAACGAACGACGACAAAACGACCGCCGCGGACAATAGCCAAAGACAGGCTATCCGTCCCTTTCTCTTCAACATGCGATTTTCCTCTCCCTTTTTCCAAACTTCAAAACGCACATTTCGCAAAATACCACAACAAAACCAAATTGTCAACGGGTATTTTGAGATTTTTTGAGACTTGAGACTTTTATCGGACCTCCGGATATAATAGACTTCGGACTACCGAAGAGAGCGCCCGCCCGGCGGCCGAAGACTGCACGAAGCGGAAGACCATGTCCGCGTAACAACAAAGGAGCGAGGTTTCCCCATGGCGAATATGGCGAATATGGCGAAAAAGTTCTCCCTATTGCGCGCGATCGCACGCGCAGCGGCCGTCGTCGCCTCGCTGTCCGCAATCGCCGCATCCGCCGCGCCCGCTTTTAACGGCCCGTATCCGACGCTTTCCGTCGCCCTTGCCGCCGAAACGTACGAAATGCACGACGAGACGCGAACGCTTCCCGTCGGCCGGACGGTCCGACTGCAATGGGCTACGATCGATCCGAAAGATCCGTCGCTCGACGTCGCCCCCGTGATCGCCGCGGGCGGCATCGGCCGCGACGAACCGTTCGCCGCGATCGTCGCACGGGAAAACGCCGTCGTCGCCGTCAACGGCACGTTTTTCAACGCCTACGACAAGCGCGACGACGCCCGCTATCCGAACGGCCTTCTGTACCGCTCCGGCGAACTGCTCTACTCCGGCGTCAACACGGCGCTCATCCTGACGGCGGACAAACGGCCCGTCATCCGCCGCGTCGCCGCCGGCGTCTCGGTCACCGTCGGAACCGGGCCGAACGCCTACACGTTTCAGCCTTGGGGCGTGAACAAAGATTACGGCGACAACGACGACCAAGTCGTCTGGTATACGCCGGCGTTCGGCCGAACCGTCGATTTTCCCGGCAGCGTCAAGGCCGTCGTCCGCGCAGGAAAAATCGAACGGCTGACCGACGCGGCGGTCACCGTCCCCGCCGACGGTTTCGTCGTGCGGATCGGCCCGAGCGCGAACAACCGCGCCAATCTGTTGCCGCACCTTCATGTCGGCGATCCCGTCTCGTTCCGCTGGACCGCCGCCGACGCCGACACCGGCGAACCGCTCGACGTCGGCCGGTGGCTGGCCGCGATCGGCGCCGGCCCGAAACTGTTAAGCGGCGGCGCGGTCGACCTCGACCCGAAACGCGATGGTTTTTCCGACCCGAAAATCACGGAAGCGTCCGGCGCAAGAACCTTCGCCGCCGTCGACGCCCGCGGCCGTCTCATGCTCGGCACCGCGAGCCGGGCGACGCTAACCGAACTGGCCCGCCTGCTCGTCGCGATCGGCGCGAAAGAGGCGATGAACCTCGACGGCGGCGCAAGCTCGGCGTTTTACGCGAACGGAACGATCCGCACCGCGCCCGGCCGAAACCTAAGCAACGCCCTCGTCGTGCGGAAACTCGCCGCGCCGGCCGTCCAGCTGGTGATCGACGGCCGGTTCGTGCCCGAATTCCGCGGCTTCATCCGCGAAAACGCGACGCTCGTCCCGGTGCGGCCGTTCATCACCGCTTTGAACACCGAATTCCGTTGGATCGGCGAAACGCGCACCGCCGTCGTCCGGAAAAACGGAACGGAGCTGCGGCTGAGCGCGGGCGTGCCGGAAGCCGTGATCGACGGTCGCAAGGTAGCCGTCGTTCCGCCGCCGGATATCGTCGACGGCCGGATGTACGCGCCGCTTCGAACGGTAGCGGAAGCTTGGAAGGCAGACGTGGAATGGAATGCAGAACTTTATCGCGTCTCGGTGAGGATATCGGACAAAAACGGAGGGAATGCGCCGTGAAATTCATCCTTGCGCCGGATTCGTTCAAAGAGTCGATGTCCGCCGCTCGCGCCGCCGAAGCGATGGAACGCGGGGTTCGCCGCGCCGCACCCGACGCAGACATCGTCCTCATGCCCGTCGGCGACGGCGGCGAAGGCACGATGGACGCGCTCGTCACCGCAGCGGGCGGCCGCACGGTCGAAACGGCCGTCGTCGGCCCGCTCGGCGAAACGATCAATGCCCGCTATGCCGTCCTCTCCGACGGCCAAACTGCCGTCGTCGAACTTGCGCAAGCGAACGGCCTGCATCTTACGCCGCGCGACCGGCGCGACCCCTTGCGCGCCACCACATTCGGCACCGGCGAACTAATTCGCGTCGCGCTCGAACGCCATCCGATCCGCCGGCTCATCGTCACCCTCGGCGGCAGCGCGACGAACGACGCCGGCGCGGGACTGCTGCAGGCGCTCGGCGCGGACATCACCGATGAGTGCGGCCGACCGGTCGGCTTCGGCGGCGGCAGCCTCGGCGCCGTCGCCCGAGTCGACTTAAGCCGCCTGCATCCGCGCCTGGCCGAAGTCGAACTGCTCGTCGCCTGCGACGTCCGCAACCCGCTCGTCGGCCCGCGCGGCGCAAGCCGCGTCTTCGGCCCGCAGAAAGGCGCCACGCCCGACGCCGTCGAACAGCTCGAAGCGAACGTGACGCGCTTCGCCGACGTCATTGCACGCGACACCGGGCGCCGCCTGCACGACGAACCGGGAGCCGGCGCGGCGGGAGGCGCGGCGGCGGCGCTCATGCTGCTCGGCGGCCGGCTCGTCTCCGGCATCGACCTCGTCCTCGACGTCGCGGGATTTGATCGGCATCTCGCCGGCGCCGATTTCGTACTGACCGGCGAAGGCCGGATCGACGACCAGACGCCCGACGGCAAAACAATCACCGGCATCGTCCGCCGTGCGAATCGGTTCGGCGTTCCCGTCGTCGCCTTCGCCGGCGCCGTCCGCCCCGGATTCGAACGGCTGTACGGCGAAGGGTTGCTTGCCGTCTTCGGCATCACGGCGTATCCGTGCCCGCTCGAACAGGCGCTCGCCGAAGGCTCCGCCAACCTGGCGACGGCCGTCGAAAACGCGGTGCGGCTGCTTGCGCGCGCCGGACGCGTCTCAACCTCCCGCATTGCCGACCGTTCCGGAGCGAGAGGTTGAAACATTTCGGGCCTGTCGCGGCGCCGGTTCGCCGAAATCCGGATCCCGTGCGCACATGCGGAACCAGGCGTCCACGCATTGCGGATCGAACTGTTTGCCGCGCTCTTGCTTCAAGTATTCCATCGCCTGCTCCGGCCTCCAGGCCGGCCGGTACGAGCGGTCGGACGTCAGCGCGTCGTAGACGTCGGCCACGGCCGCAATCCGCGCCAGCAGCGGAATGTCTTCGCCGCTTAAGCCGTCCGGATAGCCGGTTCCGTCCCACCGCTCGTGATGATGCCGGATCACTTCCAGTTCCTCGCGCATGAATCCGAGCTGCTTGCACAGATCGTAACCGGTCACCGGATGGCGCTCGATCACCGCCCGTTCTTCCGGCGTAAGCGGCCCTTTCTTGTTCAGAATATGTTCCGGCACGTCCATCTTGCCGACGTCATGCACGAGCGCACCCTGGCCGAGCGCTCGCAGTTTTTCCCGTTCCAGCCCCATTTCTTCCGCCAGACGAAGCGCATAGACCGCAACGCGATAATTATGTCCCGCGATGTGAGGATCTCGCCGCTCCGTCTCCTCAACCAAATTCTGGACATACGGCGACAAACCGTCGCTTACGCGTCTGAACGGATCGGCGGCAAACAGCGCGCGCAAGGCGTTCGTCAGCGATTTTTCGTGCCCGTATTGCCGGACGATCCCGATGACCGCTACGATCAGAAACGCCAACAGCAAAAGATGGGACATCCACCAACTAAGTCGCCATTGTTGCGACGTCACCATCACAATCTGCAAAACGGCCAGACAATAACATCCGGTCGCCATCGCCCGCTGGATCGGAAACCGAAAAAAGCGGTACGACCGCTCGTACGACCAGCCCGCCGCCACCGTAAAGGCCAACCCGACCGCCGTCACCGCCCCCTCGACCAGCGGATGGTCGGCCGGAATTCGGTCCAAAACACGCGGAAACCAGACGCCCGTCATCACGAACGCGAACAACACGACGGCCCAGATCGGCACAAGGGCGCTTTTCCATTTTCCGAAAGCGGCGACGACCGGATGATCCGCCGGCAGGCCCGACAACCAGAGCCAGAACGACGCGGCCAACACGCTTCCCAGCGTAACCGCGACAGGCGCGCGGCTGGCGGGCACCCAGACGCCGGACGAAGACAAGGCATGCAACGTCACCAATCCGACCAGCGACAGAAACGCCAGTCCGACAAAAATGACTTTCAAATTGCGCAGCCGATCTCCCGCCACCCCGACGGCGGCGCCCAAAACGGTCGCCAGCAGCGCGACCGACGTGACGACCCGGAAATACACGTCCGGCGCCACCCATTCGACATCCCAAGCCGGCACGCCGTACCGAAGAATCCCGTAAAACGCGAGAAGAACCAGCGCGATCGCCGTCGGACGAACGTTCCATCCCCGCCTCAAACCGGCCCCTCCTTCCGCTATCCCTTTCATTAAGTTAATTGTAGCACATTCAAGCTTTTTCCTGAAAGGGAGCGGAGTCATGCGGCCGTCTTTCATTCGTCACACCTCCGAACGGAAGCACTTGCCCCCCTTAGACGAGATCGACGACGACGATGTCCACGTTGCGGCGAAGGTCGATTTCATAAAGGGGGTGGACCGGCGTTCCGTCGGCTTTGCGGACGATTTTGACGACGGGACGATGGGGAATGTCGGCGTCAACGAAAGAGACGACCCCGATGTCGCCGTTGCTCAGCGAAACGGAACAGTGAACAGGGTAAATGCAGATTTGCCGCAGAAACGTGCGGACGAGCGAAAAGTCGAAATAGAATCCTCCGGAAGCAAACAGAAACTCCACCGCTTCTTTGCGTGAATAAGCCGCCCTATGTCTCCGCGGAGAAATCAGCGCGTGATAAACGTCGCAAATGGCGACGATGCTGGCGTAGGGATGAATTTCCGAACCTTTAAGCCGCTGCGGATAACCTTCCCCGTCGAACCGTTCGTGATGTTGAAGGGCGCACACGGCGGAAGCAGGCGGAATGTCGCGGCATCGGCTCAGAAGCCGGTAACCGATGACAGGATGGTTCTCCAGCTCGGCCCGTTCTTTCTCATTCAACACTCGTTCGTTCTGCCAAAGACGACTCGGAAGCCGGGTCATACCGATGTCGAAACACAACGCGCCGATCGTCAGTTCCCGCAACCGATCGTCATCATATCCGAGCGCCGCGCCGAGAATGCCGGCCGACACCGCCACGCGCAACGAATGTCGGAACAAAAACGCGTCCGTCCGGTAAAGTTCGGTCAGCAGACCGACAAGCGTCGAATGGGCGGCAAGATCGGACAAAATGCGTCGGAAACGATCGAGGAACCGTTTTTCCGCTTCCGAATCCGTCATCATTTCCCGCGCATTCCGCGAATCGGCGCAGGCCAGCAACGCCCGAATCACATGCTGTTCGTCCGACTCGTCGGAACGGATTTGCCCGTCGGATTCGGCATTCCCCTGTTGCGGTTCACGGATGAAAACCGTCGTAACCCGTAGCTTCCGCAAGCGGTCGATTTCCGGTTGCGTCACCCGTTTTCCTTCCTTCAACAAAACCTGGCCGCTCGGAGAGAAAACGGACTTTGCCAACATATCGCCCGGTTTCAGGTTCCAGATGCTGACCTCTTTCATCGGTAGTTCACGCTTTCCTCTTGTTGTCCTTCGGATGGAAAACAGGAATCCGGGATCGGCGGTTTCGGAGGCCATTTCCCTTTCCGGGCCAGATCAAGCAAAATCATCGGCAGCACGTCGTGAACGATTTTCTGGCAGGCGGCGGAATCCAGCCGGAAAACTTCCGAGTTTGCGCCCGGCACGCGATCGCATCGGTCCGCGTATGTCATGCCCGTATCACGCGCCTTTCGGTCTTCCCCGCATTCGTTTAAGTGAATTATAAATATTTATCTATCAAAAGTCAATGAATAAGGGAGGGAAAGTTTGTCAGATGATCGATAAATCATTATCTAAACATTATAATAGGTTTACGGAGGCGATCGGCGACATGAAGTATCATCAGCTTCTGAAACAATACATCGAAAACAGCGGGCTTTCGCACCGGGAAATATCGCGACGGTGTAGAGAGAAGGGAACGCCGATTTCCCAAGCCTACATCAGCCAGTTGGCCAAAGGCGACGTGCCCCCCGCTTCGGATGAAGTCAACCGAATGTTGGCCGTCGTGACGGGCGGCGACCCGGATGCGCTCATCATCGCCGGTTACAGGGAAAAAGCGCCCGAGCGCATCCGCGAAATGCTCGACCGAGCGGACAACGTCATCCTGCTCATCCATCAGTACATCGACTCGCTGGTCAAGGCGATGTCCGATGACAAAGGGAGGATCGAACCGGCTTACCGGAAACTGTTGATCGAGGCGCTGAAGGAAAGCGGAGTCGCGGTAACGGAAGAAGACCGGTTCCTGCATCACGGGGACGAAGCCCGGGCGTTATTGCGATCGCTCGACATCGAGTCCAAACTGCAGATGTTGACGATCTTGCTGGATTCCTGCCTCGGCTGCGATTCGGAACGCAAAAGCGAGACGCTCGAGCGGCGTCGAGACCGGGCATCCGGGACGCCGTCCGTATTGCGAGTCCCCGTTTATCGGAACATGCGCGTCCAGATGTCTGTCGGCCGCGGCCGGAAACGAGCCGCCGGCTTTCCAGAGGGGGAGGAAGAATGGGAGTTTTTATGGAACGCCGACGGTTTTCGCGAACAAGACTTGTTTTATTTAATCGTTCGCGACGACGCGATGGCAGGCAGCCGCATATTCGGCGGCGACAAGGCGCTCGTCTGCCGCTCCGCCGGTGTGCAGAACGGCGACATCGCGGCGGTAGCGTTGGAAGACGGCGAAGCGGTTCTCCGGCGAATATGGAGGCCGGACTCCAAAACGGTGTTGATCTGCGCGGACAATCCGCGCTATGAGCCGCTCGTTCTGAGCAGCAGCCGCGTTTTCATCCTGGGAAAAGTGATCCGCGTGACGTTCGACCTCTGTGGTTCTATGTCCTGATACGGCGGATGCGGCTAAAAACGCAGCGCCGACGGTTCGTCGGCGCCTCGAAAAAACCGATGCGACGGCGGGCGGCGGACCAGGCGTTCAATCCGGAACGAAGTGAGCCCGAACGAACGTTTTCCCGAAACCGGCGTCGCCCGTCGACCCGGTACTCGATCGGGACCGCTCCGGTTTTCTCCAGAACCGTCCGCTTCCCGGCCAGTCATCGAACCAGGCGGCGTCGTCGGGACAGTCGAGCGCCATGAACAGGCCTTCACGGCCGTCGCGCGACTGATGATATTTGAGATAGGCCTTTCCGTTTTCAATCGCCAAAATTTCGATTTTTCCCGACGAATGGCTCATGACGAGTTTGACCCGTTTGCCGAGCCCCGACGTCCGCCGTTTCGCCTCTTCGGTCAGACGGTAAATTTCTTTCAGCGGCAGAACGAAATCGCGGTTGCCGACGACAGGCCGGTTGACGAAAAAGTAGTACGGCGTCACGCCCGCATACGACAACCGGTTCAAAAGTTCGCCGAGCACGTCGGGATCGTCGTTGACGCCTCTGAGTACCGGCGTCTGGTTGACGACGACGGCCCCGGCTTTGTGCAGCGCGTCGAAAGCGCGCAAAGCTTCCGGCGTCATCTCGCGCGGGTGGGTGACGTGCGCCATTACGTAAATGCGCTTGTCCGGCGCGGAGAAAGCGCGGATCGCGTCGAGCAGCTCGTCGTCCTCGTAAATGCGCATGGGATTGAAAACCGGCATTTTTGTCCCGAGCCTGACGATCCGGACGTGCGGAATGCCGCGGAGCCGTTCCAGAATGCCGCGCAGCTTGCGCGTGGCGAGCATCAGGCTGTCGCCGCCGGTCAGAAGCACGTTGTCGATCTCCGGCCGCGAAGCGATGTAGCGGAGCCCCGGCTCGACGTCGGACACCGCTTCCTTGACGTCGTTGCGGAACAACCGCTTGCGGAAACAATAGCGGCAATACGCCCCGCACACCTCGGAAACGATCAAGAGCGCGGTCGTTCGGTACTTGTGCTGGCATCCCGGCGCGACATAGTTCGCCTCTTCGTCGGAAGCGTCCCAAGCGCCGTATTCGTCCAGCTCCTCCTCGCGCGGAATGACCAGCTTGCGGATCGGGTCGTCCGGATCGTTCCAATCGATCAGCTTCAGGTAGTACTCGTTGACGCGGAACGCAAACTTTTCCGAAACGGGTTTGAGCCGTCTGCGCTCCTCCTCGGACAACTGAGCGATCCGGTCGATATCGGTGACGTACTTCGGCTGCGCCATGCGCGTCCCCTCCTCCCGAAGCGGGTACAAGATGCGCACGGGGGACGTTCGCCTAAGGCGGACTGGGTCGAAAGAAGCGGACCCAGAAGGTCCGGACGGGCGAGGCGGTTTGCGGACGGATCCGAACGGCGGTCCAGGCGTTTTCGGACCCGGGTGCACGACATGAGGAAAAACCGGCGGAAACGAAAAAGGGCCCGACGGGCCCGAAGCGTGTTCGAGAGGAAATCGCGTCGACCCATCTTCCGCTGACGAGGTTAGCTGACGGGCTCGGAAAAGATGGTTTCCTACGGCCGCGCACCAGTGCCACGCGCAAGGCCCGCGGCCGATTCGCCCCGAAAAACGGTTCCCCCGCTTCCCGGCCGGGCGGCCGGGAATTAAGCGTACTTTCACTATACCGGAAAATCGCCGCCGCGTCAACCGCAAACGCCGCCTAAACCGGATACGGCCCGGCCATCCGTTCCGCGTCGTAAGGTTTCAGCAGCGCGAGCAGCCGGCCGACGTCGCGCTCGCGCGGATCGAGCCAGACCGCCTCGTCTTCCGGGCGCAAAACCGCCGGCATCCGGCCGTGGACCGGCCGCACGCGCTCGTTGGCGTCGACGGTGATGATCGCGCACGAATGAATCGTCCGGCCTTCCGGAGACACCCACGTGTCGTACAGACCGGCCATGGCGAACAGCGAGCCGTCGTCCAACGCGAAGCGGACCTGCCGCTTGCGTCCGCCCGGATGCGGCGCGTCCTCCCACTCGTAGAAACCGTCGGCTGGAATGAGGCAGCGTTTGCGCAAAAGCGGTGTCCGGAACGACGGTTTTTCGGCCAGCGTCTCCGCCCGCGCGTTGATCAGCCGCGATCCGATTTTTTCATCCCGGCTCCACGGCGGGATCAGCCCCCACCGCAGCGCGACGAGCCGGCGCGAACGTCCGTCGTGCACGACCGCCGCCACAAGCTCCGTCGGCCTGACCTCTCTGCGCGGGCCGGCAAACCCATGCGCCGCCTCCCGCACGTCCTCGACGGCCTCTACGCCGAACCGCTCCGCGATCGCTTCCGCCGTCGCCTCAAGGGAAAACCGACCGCACATGTGCAAAACCCTCCCCGTTTTGGACCGCAACGGCGTTCCGACGAACCGTCTCCCCTATTTTACCGCAAGGCGGATCCGGTGATAGAGTGTATTTTTCACCGACACAATCTTGACATTCATTTTTTCTTACACTAAAATCTTGGGTAGTATAATATTCCTTAAAAGAAAAAATTATTATCTCAATAATGGAATGTATCCAGGAAATTTAACGACAGCGGCTGGAACGATAGCACACGAGTTTGGACATATAGCTGGACTAGCTCATCCTACAGCAAATGTGTATTCAATCATGCATCAACTGTGGCATCCTTATCGTGTACAATTTATAACTCAATATGATATAACTGAATTACAAAATAAATATTGACAAAGTGATGATAAGGGAAAGGGGTTTATTATCATTATGTCCAATATATCTATTAAAAAACTAATTCTTCCATTTTTCAGCGTCTTACTTGGCGTCCTCTTAGCATTCTCTTATCAGGACGCGATGCGTGGTGACGACGTCGATCCGTCTCCGCCTAATTCGCCCGACTGGGCGGATAAAATTCCCGTCAAAAGTTTGGAAGAATACCTGTGGAACGTTGACGTGATCCTGGTCGGCATGGTCGAAAAACAAGAAGAAACGTTCCTCCAAGATTCGGGAATACCGACGAAACGCACATTTACTTTTCCCGTCACACCGGCCTTGATTCGGGTTGAAAACGTCGTATACGGCGATGTAAAAAGCAATGTGATTACCTTGCTACAACACGGAACGACGGAAAATAAGAAAGACCTCGAGAAATTTGTGATACCGGGTAAAAGGTATGTCCTTCTCTTGAACGAAACCACGACGCCCGGCCGTTATTGGGCGCTGAACGGTCCAGAAAGTATATGGGAAATCGAGAACGATATTGTAAAATCTAAAGCCCCTTCTCATCTAGACGATCTCGATAAAAGAAACGGAAGCTCGTTGAAAGTTTTCCTGGATGATTTGAAAAAAGCTGCAAACAATAAGAAGAAACCCAAGTTTTTAGGATAAATTTTGCCTTCCGACGTCCGCCGCGACCAGAACCGACGCGCCGGCGATGGTATCGCCGGCCGTCGCCGTTTTCGCGCAGTCTCCTCCACCGGCGTCGTCACGGCGTTCCAAACGCCGCCTCCCCTCTTCTACCACCGGCGGGAACGAAAAATTTTCCGGTTGATTTTCGAATACACGTTCGGGTATTTTAAAAAATAGCCTCGGGAACGGACGTTCGCATCCCGGCGTCACGCATCCCGGCCTCAACAACGATCCGGCGAAAGGATTGAAAAAGGATGGCCGCAAAACCGACGGAACGCGTCGTCATGCTGGCGGACGCCCAGTCGTTCTACGCCTCGGTCGAGAAGGCGGCCCGTCCGGAATACCGCGACAGGCCGCTCGCCGTCGCCGGCGATCCGGAGCGACGGTCCGGCATCATACTCGCCGCGTGCCCGCTGGCGAAACGTTTCGGCGTGAAAACGGGCGACACGCTGGGCGAAGCGTTCGGCAAATGCCCGCACCTAGTGGCCGTACGGCCGCGCATGCACACTTATCTGCGCGTTTCGGCGGTCATCGCCGAGACGCTCGGGGCGTTCACGGACCTGGTCGAACCGTATTCGGTCGACGAATATTTTCTGGACGTCACGGGCTCGACACCGCTGTTCGGCCCGCCGGAGACAATCGCCCGCCTCATTCAGGACAAGGTGGAACTTTCGACCGGCGTCCGGATGCGCATCGGCATCGGTCCGACGAAAGTACTCGCCAAAATGGCCGCCGATCTGTGGGCAAAACAGAACGAAAGCGGCATCTTCACGCTTCCCGCGGAAAACGTCGCGACGCTGCTCTGGCCGCGGCCGATCGGCGACCTGTTCGGCGTCGGCGCGCGGATGGAGCATCGGTTCGTGCGCATGGGGCTGGCGACGATCGGCGACGTCGCGCGGCTGCCGCTGGAGGAGCTGAAAAAACGACTGCGCTTGTCGTTCGGGCATAAAAGCGACGCCCGCGCCGAATATTACTGGAAAACGGCGCACGGCATCGATCCGGGGCCGGTCGTGCCGCCCGACGAAAACGGCGCGTTCTTCGGCCGCAAATCTATCGGCCGGCAGATAACGCTGCCGCGCGACTACCGTCGGTTGCGCGACATCCGCGTCGTGTTGCTGGAACTGAGCGACGAAGTGTGCCGGTCCTGCCGGTCGGAAGGCCGGCTCGGCCGAATCGTCGCCGTCGGCGCCTGGAGCGGGGATTTCGACAGGCCGCAAGGCTTTTTCCGGCAAACGACGCTGGCCGACGCGACCTGTCTGACGGACGAGGTATACGCAGCCGCCTGCCGTTTGTTCGAGCGCCATTGGACGGGATTCGCCGTGCGACGGCTCGCCGTGACGCTCGCCGATCTGTCGGACGCCGGTCATCTGCAGCTGGCGTTTTTCGCCGACCGCGACCGCCGCCTTCGGCTGGAACAGGCGACGGACGACATCCGGTATCGATTCGGCGCGACGGCTCTCATACGCGCCTCTTCTCTGCTGGCGGCCGGACAGGCGCGCAAGCGCAGCACACGGATCGGGGGGCACCCCGCATGAATCCGTGGGACTCCCGATGGATGCTGCCGGAGCACCGCCGCATGTGCGAAGAAGAAGCCGTCCGCCGCCGGGCGGAGGAAACGGACGCCTTACGCCCGCCGAGCAGACGGGAGCTAGAATGGGTGCGTACACACACCGTGCTATCGGTCCTGTCGGCGATGGCGGCGCGCGGACGGCGCGACATCGCTCGGTCGTCGGTGCCGTTGAAACGTTTCTTCGCGACGGTTGCGGCCCGGCTCGAACAGACAATCGCATACGACCTGCAACAGCTGCACCGCGCTCTCAACGACGCCGGCATCCGCATTCTGAACGAAACGCGGTCGCCCGACGGCGTCGTCTGCCGTTTCGTCTGCCGCGGTTTCGAAGAACGCCTGACGATCACGCGGGAAGCGCTGCGGGCGGAAATCGAGATCAAACTGGAAGCTTACTTGTCGTCGCTCGGCCGGTAGCGCAGAACCGCCCGGCAACCGGCCGACCCTCGCCCGCTGCCCGTGCTCATCACTTCATATGTTCGCGCCGCAGCAGCGCGATTTCGTCGAACGAAAGCCCCGTCACCCTCGCGATAAACGCGTCGTCCATCCCTTCCGCCATCAACCGAACCGCCGTCGCTTTCCGCTCCTCAACCCGGCCTTCCTCGCGGCCTTCCCACTTCGTCTTCTCCAACCACCGGTCCAGCATCCGCTCGAAATTCGTCGCCACTTCTTCCGCCTCCTCCCCGCTTCGCACTTCCTTCAGCCGCCCCAAAAGCGCCGGCCCTTCCTCCGCCGGCAACCGCGACCCCAACACCGCGTTCACCCAGTCCAAAAGCGGCCCCACCTGATCCTCCGGCACCCGCGAAAGC
>Ga0207827_100088_pt1 | contig 76550 bp, 85 predicted proteins | sample CeladaPassaB1F02_FD_187479 | JGI IMG/M metagenome (GOLD analysis project Ga0207827, IMG submission 187479) | Cellulose-adapted microbial communities from the Joint BioEnergy Institute, USA - Passage B1F02 (SPAdes) (version 2) | ecosystem: Engineered > Bioreactor > Continuous culture >...
TCAGTGCCAATCCAACAAGAAATTCGCCCCACGGCACGAGAAAGTTGAACAATCCGACGTTCGGCAGCGCTACGTTTTCGATAAAGCCCGCCCACCAGCTTTGCACAGCCGGGTGTTCACCCGTCGCCTTCGCCAACGCCCCTTTTAAAAACCCTGAAGCATCAAAGCCGTTCGTCAGTTTTCCCCACCCTGCCGTCATCCATTCATACCCTAAATACAACCTTAACACCACCATCAATGCTGATGCTGTAGCGTGTTCGCGCAACCATTTTACTACCATTGTATGTCTCCCCTCTCATTTTCGAAGATATTCCTTACACTTCCATCATACTCCTTTCTCCGACAAACGGAATCAATTTGTTCAACGTTTCACAATCAGTTCAAAAAGTTATGGCAAAATGGTGTCTACCCACTTCACTCGCAAAATAAGGCGATCTATTCGTTTTCCTAAACTGACATCATGGACATGAATGTGAACTTGCTAACCTCATCCATGAAAACTTCAAACATGACAAACCAAAATAAAACATCCCTTAAAGGCCTTGGGGTTCAAGGGATGTCGTGAGATATGAATCTCCTTGTGGGTCAATTTTAACCAAAGAGTTCGATTCATGTCTCCTTTTTGGTTGTCCATGTATGTTAGCGAATTGGCACATCTACAGTTTAAAAAATCTCTGTTTATGATAAAAAAGGAAGACGCCTTCCCCTAAAGAAATAATCCGTATTGGAACGGTTCAAGCAAGAGCGGAGCGTATTGTCGACGGGCGTCTTCGTATTGCTTCATGATGCAGCTGCGCTGCTTTTCGGCAAGATTCATCGTTTCAAGCAAATCTGTTTCAAGCTGCGGACTTGCGGTCGAAACGACATATCGATCAAGGCCGAGCGAAGCGGCGAAATCGAATACTTTAAACCGGTAGCCGAGCATGACGGTCGGGACACCGGCGGCAAGAGAGAGCAAATTAGCGTGAAGCTTAAAGTTAACGGTGGCCGTCAATGTACGGAGCCGCTCGATGAGCTGCTGTTCGTTGTATAACGTGCGGTCAAAGGCGACGCGCTCCGGACAGTTGATTTTCTTGTACAGCCGCTCGCAGGCAACGCGGTCGTTAGGCCAGACGATGTACAAGTAAATCCGGTAGCCAGAGGCGATCCACATTTTGGCGGCTCGGGCGAGGGTGTCTTCGACGAGTGTTTCATGTTCGCCGAACAGGCGATTGTATGTCGTCCCCCAGTTGATGCCAATCGTTTTTTCTCTATTTGGATGCTCGGCGGGCATGGTGGAGGATAGAAGCAGCCCAGGGTCGCCGATGACACGGATGTTTGGAGGCCGAGCATCTAATGTGTCCAATACCGCTTCACTGAGCGGGCCGCGGATGCCGGCAAAGGCAGCCGAGGCGAGGACCGTGCGGAAGAGTTCGGCGTCTTTGGTGGAAAAGTGATGGTCAAGTGCTGGTCTGGTGCCTGCACGCAAGGCGTCTGTTTCCTCTCGGCCGACCCAGTCGATGCCGCTTCCCCATATCGATACTCGTTTTCCTGCTTCGTGCGCCTGTCGCAAAACCGCCATATAGCCCGGAAGCAAGAGCGAGCCGCCGCCAAGCACGACGGCGTCATAAGGGCTCGTATCTTTCCAGTTGACTTTAGGCGTTGACGGAATGATCTGAACGTCTGGGATGTACTGACGGGCCGAGGCGGCAAAGACGTTCCATAACAGTTCATCCCCGATGTTTTGAAATCCGAGCCAACCGATATATAGCACCTTTTTCATCCTTTCCCTTCCCCTTTCAACAATGATTTGTAGACGGCAAGCACTTGGTCAGTGCATATTCGAATGTTAAACTGGTTCATGACCCACTCCCGTCCGGCTTGACCGAGCTGTTCGAGATATAAGGGAGATCGAAGAAGGTGTTTCATGTCTTGGGAAAGGATGTAGCGGCTGCAGCCTTGACGGGAGCCGTGATCGCCGAAGTAGCATTCCCACGCCTCATCATACGAATTCGGCTCGACAAGGCCGAAATAGCCGTGATTCCCAGCGGCGATGACCGGTTTCCCGCATGCCATCGCTTCTAAAGCGACTCTCCCGGTGCCGACGACGAGATCAGCAAGGGAGTAGTATTGCGGCATATGTTCTTGTTCACCGACGAGGTGGATAAATGTCTCACGGCATGTTTGGTGAATGAGGTGAACCAAGCTCTCGACGTCCGAAAAACGCGGTCCGTCTCCGACAACGACGACATGCAACTTCGGAAACAGCCGTTTCACATCTTTGCCCGCTTTTAACACCATAAAGCAAATGCTCGCTTTTGCCCAAGCGAGCCGGCTGCTATAGACGATGACAAGCGCATCGTCTGGGATGCCAAGCGCCTGCCGCCCTTTGCGTCCGAGCGGGGCGAACTCGTTCGTATCAACGCCGTTTGGAATGAGAAAACGCTTCGCAATCATCGGGCGGATATGTCGCTCGACAGGCGGGCTGACGGCGATGGCTGCCGAGGCTAAACGGAGGATCGTTTCAAGTTCAGAAGACGGGTAATACGTGCCATGAGCGGTAAAAACAACCGGGATGCTGAGACGGTTCGCTGCATGGGCAGCGAGAATGCCGGATGGGGTTTGATGAGTGTGAACGATCGAGATGTTTTCCTTCTTCATGATCGCCCCCAGCTGATCAATAATCTGTTCTTTTCGTTGCTTGTCTATGTCGATCGTTATTGGAAAATCAATAGGATAAAGCGGGCAGCCAACTGCTTTGAAGCGGAGGGCGAGCGTTCCGCTGCGAGCGGCGACGACGACGTAAATGCCGCGGGTTGCCATTTCTTTCGCCAAACTTAAGGCGTGTGTTTCCGTTCCCCCAAAACCAAGGCTGTCTAACACCATCAAGACACGCATCGTCATCCCCCTCCTTTCTGATAAAACTGGCGTGAGCGCTGTTGCGGATGACTGCGGTAATAGTAAAGAGTGTCAGGCAAATTGTCGATTTCAAGCTTCGCGTTTAAAAACTTGACAATAAACTCGTAGTCTTCCGCACCATGAATGCGTCTTGTCGGCCCGCCGAGACGGTCGAACACTTCACCGCGGAACATAATCGTTCCGTGGCAAATGCAATGTTTGCCTTCGGCATATATACGGCGGATATTGTCGCATCCGTACGCCAGCCAGTTAGCAGGCGTCTGGCGGTCAAAATGACCGTCGGGAAAGGAAGCGTAGTTTGTGCCGACTAAGGCGATGTTTGGGTGTTGGCGCAAAAAAGAATGTTGTTTTTCCAACCGCTCGGGGTGAGAAATATCATCGGCATCATGGACGGCGATATATTCTCCTTTGCTTAAAAAATAGCCGACTGTTAATGCTCCGGCAAAGCCAACGTTGCGTGGCAGCTTGATATACAGAATTAAAAAAAATGGTGAATGCTTTTTCATCCATTGTTTTACCGTTTCTTCGCTTTGATCCTCGGAACCGTCATCGACAATAATCACTTCAAACTGCCGGTACGTTTGTTTGGCCAGCCCATCGAGGCAGTCTTGAATGTAGCGGGAAGCATTATAGCATGGAATGACGACGCTGATGAAATCATGTTTTCGCTTTGGCGCCATCATCAATCACCTCATCTACTATATATCCAGTGATCTTCTTAACGGTGAAAGGCGATCGTTGATTTTCCAAGAAAATAGTAGAATATTCCTTGTCTCTCTATCTTTTTTCCCGTTTATTTCCCCTCCCTCCTTCCTAGCAAAATTCGACCGTTTTCCCCATGACTGCACCTAAAAAAATCGTCCTTTCTGCCGCGGATACACATCCGTGTCGAATGGAAGAGCGATGCATATACGTAGTTAACGAACCGGAATCTAGAGAAAGGAGGAAAACACATTGGGCCATAAACATTTACGCCAAGTGGCGAAAGAGTTGAAAAAAATCCGCAAGTGGCTCGAAAAACTGGATCTCGATGATTCGTCTGTCGAACAGATCACTTCATTGTTAGAAGACATCGCCGATCACGGAGGGGATGCGGAACGAATTTTGCGCAGAATGCTTGAGGAGGAACGAGAACAGCGCGCTATTTTAGAAGATGAACGCGAGTTGCTTCAGGCGATTTTGTCCGCGCTGCGCACCGGTGCACCGCCGATGGGGGATATTCGCGATGAGCTTAGCGACTTGATCGGTGAAACGGTAGAAATTACAGTTACTTTTGGGCCGGTAGCCGGCACCGTTATCGCTGTCCGAAATGATTATGTTGTGCTTGAAGATGCGCTCGGTCGCTTCGTCTATATTCCGTTTGCGAGCATTCAATCCGTCGCCCGTGTAGACTGAAAGGAGGGGAGGAAACGATGGACTTTGCGGCCACACTGGAAGAACAGCTCCGACGCCTGATCGGCGAAACGATCCAAGTGGCAACCGATAACAACTTGTTTGAAGGACAATTGACCGATGTGGAAGACGGAACGATTGAGCTGTCAGCCGAAGCAGGTGGATATGAGCGGGAAACGCGAACCGTTTTGATCCCGCTTGCAGCTGTTAACTTTATTCGCGAACTGTAACATCCAAAGACAAAGGCATGCATCCATTGAAACGGGGCATGCCTAATCGGACGGTGGAAAAACGGCTTTGCCACAACAGCATAGCCGTTTTTCGCTATCTTTCATCACGCTCGAATCGACGGACGCTCGTTGACAAGCGACAGCGCCTGCTCAACATCAGCAATCAAATCATTGACATCCTCAAGACCAACGCTCAGTCGAAGCAAGCCGTCGGTAATGCCTCGCCGCAGCCGCTCATCTTTCGGCATGGCAGCGTGCGACATTTTCGCCGGGTAGGACAAAATCGATTCAACGGCGCCGAGGCTGACGGCGAACACCGGCAAGCGGACGTTGCGGACGAACGCACGGGCCGCTTCTTCATCTGCCAAGCGGAACGACAACACAGCGCCAAAACCGGCGGATTGGCTCCGTTGAACCGAATGACCCGGGTGATGCGCCAATCCGGGATAGTACACCTCCTCCACTTTTGGATGACTCGTCAAATAGGCGGCGATGGCGGCTGCCGACTCGGATGATTGTTTCAGCCGGACGTGGAGTGTTTTTACACCGCGCAGCACGAGCCAAGCATCTTGAACGCCAAGGACGGCGCCAAAGGCGTTTTGCAGTTTGTACAACTGTTTTCCTAATTCCTCGTCTTTCACGACCGCCAACCCGGCGACAACGTCGCTATGGCCGGCTAAAAATTTCGTGGCGCTATGGAGGACGACATCGACCCCGAGATCCAACGGCCGCTGCAACGCCGGGGTCATGAACGTATTATCCAAAAATGTCAAACAGCCATGCGCTTTCGCCAGCTTGACGACACCGCGAATGTCGGTCACTTTTAACAGCGGATTGGACGGTGTTTCCATATAAATGACTTTCGTGTTTGGCCGAATGCTTTCCGCCACCGCTTTGAGATCGGTCATATCGACGAACGTATATTCAATGCCGAATCGGCTCAACACCTCGGTAATCATCCGGTATGTGCCGCCGTAGACATCTTCCGTCACGAGCACGTGGTCGCCTTTTGACAGGAGCAAAAACGCCGTGGAGATGGCGGCCATGCCGGAGGCGAACGCGAACCCGCGCACGCCGCCTTCTAAGGCAGCGATCGTTTCCTCAAGCGCCTCGCGCGTCGGGTTGCCAGAGCGGCTGTAGTCATATTGGCCGAATGAATCGAAATCGAACTGATGGAACGTGGAAGCGTGCTGGATCGGCACACTCACCGCTCCTGTATATTGATCGACTTTCCATTTGTTATGAAGCAGTTTTGTCGAAAACGACCATTCCCGTTCCATCGTTCACACCTCTTTCATGTTTTTGAACGCCTGCGCCAAGTCGGCGATTAAATCGTCCGCGTGCTCAATGCCGACCGAGAAACGGAGCAGCCGGTTGCAGACACCGTTTTGGATGCGGATTTCTTCCGGAATATCCGCATGCGTCTGCGTCGCTGGGTACGTGATGAAGCTTTCGACTCCTCCCAGGCTTTCCGCGAACGTAATAAGGCGCAAGCTTTTTAAAAATCCGTTCACCCATTTTTCATCGGCAATCCGAAACGACAGCATCCCGCCTCTTCCCGGGTACAAGACATCGGTGACATCTTCGTGTCCGCGCAAAAAGGCGCTGATTTGTTTTGCATTTTCTTCATGCTGGCGCATCCTGAGAGCTAACGTTTTCATCCCACGGATCAACAGCCAGGAATCAAACGGCGACAACACGGCGCCGATGGCGTTATGGTACTCCGCCAAGCGCTGACAGAGCTCTTCGCCCTTAGCGACAACCAAACCAGCTAACACGTCGTTATGGCCTCCTAAATATTTCGTCGCGCTATGAATGACAATATCAGCCCCTTGTTCGATCGGGCGTTGAAACACGGGGGTGTAAAACGTGTTATCCACAATCAACAATAACCCGTGCCGTTGGGCAAGTTGGGCGACCGCTGAAATATCCGCCTCGTGCATCAACGGGTTTGTCGGTGTTTCTAAAAAAATGGCTTTTGTACGCTCAGTGATGTTTGCTTCCACGGCGTCAAGATCAGCAAAATCGACGTAATGAAAGCCGAGGCCGTATTTGCGCCAGCCGCGTTCAAACAGGCGGTACGTGCCGCCGTAAAGGTCGGCCGATACGAGAAACTCATCTCCACTCTCAAACAAGGCGAGCACCGTCTGAATGGCGGCCATGCCGGAACTGAATGCATAGCCTTGGTCACCGCCTTCAAGCTTGGCAATCGCCTCTTCGACGATTTTGCGCGTCGGATTGCCGGTGCGGATGTAGTCAAACCCGGTGGACTGCCCAATGCCGGCATGGCGATAGGCGGTCGAAAAATAGACGGGCGGGTTGACTGTGCCTGTCGCCGTTTCGCTCCGGTTTCCAATTTGCGCCAATAATGTTTCCAGTTTCTCCATCTCATCTCTCTCCTTCTGCTGAAAAATTCCCTCGTGGTCAAACGGCCGACGGCCATGGCATCCGAAGCGCCGCTGCTCGTCTCGGCAACCGAGCACCTCGGTTTTGGCTCGCCTCATAGGCCAGCGGAGCGGCCGCCTAAACAAAGGAAAATAAAAAAAGTCTTCTAAGAAGAAGACTTTTCCATAGACATGGTCATGCTTCTTCTTATCTGCCGAATTGAATGCTCAATTCGCTGGATTTAGCACCTGGCCGGTTTCCGGCTGGTTGCTGAAGCTTCACAGGGCCAGTTCCCTCCGCTTCTCTTGATAAGAACAGGACGTGTATTCAATTTTGTTAATTTATTAAAAAATGTAACGCATTCCGGCCATTTTTGCAAGTCATTTTTTGCCGCTTCCAATGTTCGGCAAATTCACGAAAAATTCGAGCCCTTCATTAACATCTTTTCGCCAAAATATGTTACAATAACAGGTGAACTTATCGTTTTCATGGAGGATGGTCATGGCAGCCGCAGCAGGAACGATGCGTGATTATGCGCTGTACAGCGGAGAGCTTCAAGAGAAAATCGAGCTGCTCGTCTATTTGCCAAGCAATTTTTCTCCGCTTCACAAATATTCTTTACTAATCGCTCAAGACGGCAAAGACTATTTTATGTATGGAAAAATGAAGCGCGTTATCGAAATGCTTATGGAAGAAGGATCGATCGATCGGACGATCGTCGTCGGCATCCCGTATCGGAATGTGAACGACCGCTATGAGAAATACCACCCAGCAGGTCAAAAGCACGAAGCATACATCCGCTTTTTAGCCCATGAACTCGTTCCGTTTTTGGATCACGAGCTGCCGACCTACCAAATCGGCAGAGGCCGGGCGCTGATCGGCGATTCCCTCGGGGGAACGGTCTCGCTGTTAGCCGGTCTGTTGTATCCGCATACATTTGGAAACATCGCCATGCAGTCTCCTTATATCGATGACTCGGTGCTGGCGTGCATCCGCGCATTCCGCGATCCGTCGCTTCTTTCGATTTACCATTCCGTCGGCACGGAAGAAACAGCCGTGAAGACAACGGACGGCCATGTCCGCGACTTTATTACGCCGAATCGAATGGCGCGGAACTTGTTTATGGAAAAACGGTTCACCTATACGTACCATGAGTTTGCGGGCGGTCATGCGTGGACGTATTGGCAACCTGATGTGCCAAGAGCTGTATCTGCTATTTTATCGCTGTAAACAATGGAAAACCAACCATCTAAGGAGGGAAAATCGGGATGAAATACGGCATTGTATTATTTCCGTCAAAACGCATCCAAGACTTTGCCAACTCGTATCGGAAACGGTATGACAGCCATTACGCCCTCATTCCGCCGCACATTACACTGAAATATCCGTTTGAGGTAGACGAGGGACAATTGAAAGAGATGACGAAAGAGCTGCGCCGCATCGCAGCGGAAACACCTCCGATTCCGATCAAAGTGACGAAATTCAGCTCGTTTTATCCGACAAGCAACATCATTTATTTGAAAGTGGAGCCAAACGACGTGCTTGAGCGCCTTCATGAGCAGCTGCACGGCGGTTTGTTCGCCGGAAAACCGGAATTTGTGTTCGTCCCGCACATTACGATTGGCCGCGATTTGCCGGGTGCGGAATATGCTGACGTCTACAGCCAGCTGAAGCTGCAAAACGTGCATTTTGAAGAGACGATTGACCGGTTCCATCTTCTGTACCAGCTCGAAAACGGATCGTGGACCGTCTATGAAACCTTTGTCGTTGGAGGAAAGGAAACGGTATAACATGAACATCGCCATTGGAACAACCAACGACCGCTCCTTATATGAAGACGCCTTGCACGTTCGCCGGCTCGTCTTTATCGAAGAACAAAACGTGCCGGAAGAGGAAGAAATCGATGAGTTTGAGCAGGAATCGCTTCATTTCGTCTTGTACGATGACGAAAAACCAGTAGCAGCTGGACGGCTTCGCTTTATCGACGAAGGGGTCGGCAAAATTGAGCGCATTTGCGTGCTGCCCTCTTACCGCGGCCGCGGCGCCGGCCGGATGATGATGAAAGCGATCGAACAGCATGCCAAAACGACAGGGGCAAGCAAAGTGAAGCTGAATGCCCAAACGCACGCTGAACCGTTTTATCAAAAGCTCGGCTACGAAACGGTATCAGACATTTTTATGGACGCCGGCATTCCGCACGTTGCGATGGTGAAACCGCTCAAATAAGCCGAATAAAAGGGAGCTTGCTCGCGAAGCTCCCTTTTGCCTATTTTTTATTATTCAGCATATTGGCGATCGTATTAAAATCAATTTGTTTGCCACTGTGGACGATCGTTTTGACGATCTGGTCTTCGAGTTCTTTCGGCACTTTCCGGTTGGCGATTTGCGCGACCCGCTTCACCACTTGGCGCACTGTTTTTTCATCGTTGAAATTGGCGTTTTGCAGCGAATTGGCTAGCTCAAAAATATCCTTCATATTCACCCCGGTTTTTTTTTCAATGTTTTTAAAAAATTGCTGATCCATCTTCCTGCCTCCTTCTCCCTGTATATCGTATGTTGTCTCTGCAAGAAGGTGCATCAAAGGGAAAGAAAAATACGAGCCGCTCCACAGCGCCGAAACGGCCCGTATCGGATTCATGTTTTATTAGTTGACGAACGCTGCACCGACAATAATCAACAAGATGAACAAAACAACAATCAGCACAAAGCCACCGCCATAGCCAAATCCGCCATAGCCGTAGCCGTAGTACGGAAATCCATAGCCGCAGAAGCCCATCCTCGTGCACCTCCTTCTTCGTTTACTGTATCGTATTCAGCAACTCGAAACGATGTATGGGCGCACGCGCCATTTTGTCAGCCAAATAGGCGAAACAGCTCGGCAAACTCTTTTTCTTTTTTCGCAAACCATTGCTCGATATAAGTTAAGTTGCCTTCTACACTTTTTAAGAATCCATTATTTAGTTTTTCGATCTCTTGGAGCTGTTTGTTGAACTCGTTTCCCCACTGTTCAAACAGACGAATGAATTGCTCATGTCCTTCTTTTCTTGAAGCCACCCATGCTTCAAGCGCCTTTTCCAGCTCTTTGCCCACATTTTTCCCCCCTTTTCTTTTTGTTGTATGCAAAACCGATATCCAAAGGTGAAGGCGTTGTCGTTCTTTTTTTGCCGCACCGTATGGTAAAGTAAAGATGAACAACTCTATGAAATGGAGGAAGGCCACATGAAACCCATTGAAACAACCGATCAGTTCACTGCCGCCATTTCCGGCAGCAAGCCGGCTGTCATCAAATTTTACACAACCTGGTGCCCTGATTGTGTACGTTTAAACATGTTTATCGATGACATCATTCGCGACTACGGGCAATATGATTGGTTTGAAATCAACCGCGACCAGTTTCCGGATCTTGGCGAGAAATATCAAGTGCTCGGCATTCCGAGCCTGCTTGTGTTCCAAAACGGAGACAAAATCGCCCATCTTCATAGCGCTAACGCGAAAACACCAGAAGAGGTGCGCGCCTTTTTGCAGTCGTTACCCGTTTAATCGCTTTTTTCTCTCTATTTAAGGGGAGCGTCATGAAAAAACATGGCGCTGTCATAAGTTCAAAGCCGCTGTGTTTACGTATATGCGCAATCAGAAAAGGTGTCCCAGCAAGATCGGGGACACCTTTTTTCATCATATGATGATTAATATTCAATCTCTTCGTAGTCCCTCGGTTGAGGAGTCACATTGCCGCCACCGAACATAAACTCAATCGAAATTTCTTCGTCGGTCGTCCGCGTCCCTTCCGGCCGGCTGTCCGTTTTCAGCTGAATTTGAATTTCCTCATCCGTTGTTTTTGTCCGTTTCTTCTCCATGATTGGATCCTCCTCGAGATTAATTTCGCAATAGCGGCTCGACTTGTTGAATGAGCTCGGCCATTTTTGCTGCATTAGTTTCATACAACACTTTCGCCTCTTGCGAATCCGTTTGCAACGCATATAACTCGAAGTCGGCTTGCACTTTTTTCATTGCCGCCAATAACAACTTTTTCTCCTGCGGCTCAGCCACTTGAATTTTGTCATCGTACAAATCAATCGTCAGCTGTCCGTATGAATCGACTTGCGCGAGGAAAACGTTTTCGACCGCTACTCCTTGCTTATCAAGCTGCTCCTTCAGCCAACCGCGGCCAAGTCCCATCGTAGCAAGCGGCTCGTCTAAAATCATGCCATCCATAATGACCGTTTGCGGCTCTTTTTCCCGCGGTGGGTTTGGAAATACATCGCCAACGGTGAGCGGCTGCTTTTCCCGCTTCAGCAAGACGTTCAGATCACCGTTTGGCTCAAGCAAAGCAAACTCGACATCAGCGACACGGAACACATCTTTTTTGCGCAATTGTTCTAATAGTTCATCAACCGTGTATTTCTCCCGCTTCAAGTTCTCTTCTAAAATTTTGCCATTTTTAATCAAGACGGTCGAATTGCCCTCGACGAAATCACGGAATTTTTTGTTGCGCAACGAAATGCGGGCGGCGATCACCGGGATGAGCGACCAAATTAAAATGCTTGTGATCCCTTCTTCAAGGGAAATCCCTAAATCGACAGACATTGTTCCGGCAATGTCACCGACGGTAATGCCGACAATATATTCAAAAAATGACAGTTTTGCCAACGGCTTTTTTCCCAGAATGCGAGTAATGATAAACAGTCCGACCAAAATACAAACGGAACGAATCGCAGCTTCTAACCATACAGGCATGGATCATGCTCCTTACTTTCCATGATATTGCGGCTCCTCGAATTCAAGCCGGCCAACCCGGTCTTTCAATTCGGCGATGATTTCTTCAGTGGCGAGCATCGCCTCATGAAACGTTCGCTGCGCTGTTTCATCCTGCGATGTGAGCGCCAACTGCTGCAGTCCAGCGTGAATGCCTTTTAGACTCGCCAACGTTTCTTTCACTTGCGAAGCAACGGTCATGAACGTCCCTCCTATCCTTTCGGGCGAAACAAAAGCGCCCCAATAAACCCAAAGACGATGGCGGCGGAAATGCCAGCGCTTGTCACTTCAAACATACCAGTCAACACACCGACGATGCCGTGTTTTTCCGCTTCTTGCATCGCCCCGTGGACGAGCGCGTTTCCAAAGCTTGTAATCGGAATCGTAGCTCCGGCGCCGGCGAAGTCAATGAGCGGTTCGTACAAACCAAATCCGTCCAAAATCGCCCCGGCGACAACGAGAATCGTCAACGTATGGGCAGGGGTTAACTTAAAAACATCCATCAAAATTTGGCCAATGACGCAAATCAACCCGCCGACGACAAACGCCCAAAAAAACATGGCCAGCATGCTACGCTTCACCTCCATACTCGATCGCCACCGCATGGGCGATGCATGGAATCGTCTCATTTTGCTGGAACGACAATGGCGACAGTAGCGCCCCAGTCGCTACAGCTAAAATGCGCTTTAACTCACCGCGCCGCATCCGTTTAAGCAAATGCCCGTAAATGACTACGGCCGAACAAGCCGCCCCGCTCGCTCCGGAAAGCACCGGCTGCCCATCGCGATAAATAAGGAGACCGCAATCTTGATAGCGCTCCTCATCGATATCAATGCCATGCTGGCGCAGCAAATCTAGGGAAACTTGACGTCCGATTTTTCCTAAGTCCCCAGTGACAATCAAGTCATAGTGCGATACGTCGATTTGCATATCACGCAAATGCGCCTCAATTGTATCGACTGCCGCCGGCGCCATCGCACCGCCCATATTAAACGGATCGGCCATTCCCATATCGACGACGCGACCGATCGTCGCCGCCGTCACGCGCGGCCCCTCCCCTCTTGGGCTGACGACGGCCACACCGGCGCCAGTGACGGTCCACTGCGCTGTTGGCGGTTTTTGCCCACCGTATTCGGTCGGATAGCGAAACTGTTTTTCAACGGCAGCGTTATGGCTTGATGCCCCGGTCAATATATAGTCTGCCCCGCCATAGTTGGTAATAAAAGCGCTGAGCGCCAGCCCTTCCATCGATGTGGAGCAAGCGCCGAAAACACCGAGGTACGGTGCACCGAGCGTTCGGGCGGCGAAGCTGGTCGGCGTCATTTGGTTAATTAAATCGCCGGCGATGAGAAACTGCACCTTTTCCTTCTCCAAACCGGCTTTTTCCATCGCCTGAAACGCTGCTTCTTCGAGCAAGACGCGGTGCGCTTTCTCATACGACTCTTCGCCAAGCCATAAATCTTCGTGGAGAAGATCAAAATCGTCGGCAAGGCGGCCGTTTGCCTCAAACGGACCGCCGACTGCCGCCGTTGCAACAATGACCGGTTTGTTCGCAAACACCCATGTGCGATGCCCTTTCAGCATTATAATCCCCCCCATTGTGTCGCAATCGTTTTGATGAGGGCGATGACAAAGGCAGCAAACGTGCCGAACAAAATGACCGAACCGGCAAGCTTGAACATGTTGGAACCAACACCAAGCACAAATCCTTCCGTGCGGTGTTCAATCGCCGCGGAAATGACGGCGTTGCCAAACCCCGTCACCGGCACCGCGCTCCCCGCGCCGGCGAATTGGGCGATTCGGTCATAGACGCCTAACCCCGTTAAAATCATGGACAAAAAAACCATTGTCGCCACCGTCGGATTCCCTGCTGTTTGTTCGGTAAAATCAAAAAAGTACATATAGAAATAAGAAATCGCCTGTCCAATCGTACAAATGATCCCGCCGACGAGAAAGGCGCGGGCGCAATTGCGGACGATCGGCCGCTTTGCCTCCCGTTCCTTTTCAAACAAGTGATACTCTTGTTGAACCGGGGTTAACTTTTTCCGTTTTTCATTCGCCATAATGACACCTCTTATGTCTGCTCTTTACTCAACTTTTCAATGCGCTCGATTTCCTGGTTGACGTCTCGTTGATTCCAGCGTTTGTTGACCATCCTTGTTTTTAATTGCTGTGTTTTCCAAAAGATTTTCAAATCGCTTGAGGAAACGACTTGATACCCAGGAAACATATCGCGCAATTTGCTTTCAATATCTTTTTCGATCGTCTTTCGGTTCCAGCGTTGCATATGAGGAATTTGATACGCAACAAGCAGCCGGTCTCCGCTGTTGACCGCCACGACATCACGGATGTCCCCGCGTCGGCGCAAATAGGCGGCAGCTCGCTCGGCCGGTCCTTGATCAAGCTTCGCTCCTTTTGCCGTCCCAGATGTTTGGGCTCGCATTAACTCCGCCCCTTGCAGCGATTGTTTTTGTTCCGTTTCCTCTTTCGCGCAGCCGCTGGCCACCATGAGGGCAGCCATCGCCGCCAACCACCATTGTTTCATCGCTATCAACCCATTCGTTTATGTATTTCTGCCAAGCGGGGAAAAGGTTGGCGTGCCGCCAACCTTTCCGCCCAAACTGCAACATCTGCCTCCACAAAAGTTACTGCTGTTTATATTGTGGCTCTTCGTTTTGAATTTCTTGCACGCGCGAGTTGACTAAATCGATAACCGCTTGCGTTTGTTGAGCCGCTTGCTGATAAAGCTGTTTCGCGGCTTGGTTTTCCGTTTGCAAGGCAAACGTTTCAAAGCTCGCTTGGGCTGATTTTAATCCGGCTAACGTTTGTTTCACTTGTGTAGCAACAGTCATGATTCAAGTCCTCCTTTAAGGTGCAAAATTGGTGGTGACAATGATTAGAATGGGTTTTCGCTGTCAAATTATAATTGTCATTTACTGTAAAACCGTTCGCTGCCCTTCCCGCTTTTTTCGGACGCAAAAAAGGCGCCATGGCTACAGGCGCCCTCACCATTTATAACTTTTTGTTGATTTTGTCAAAATAACCGCGACCGAGCGATGGATTGTTTAAAATGCCAGCCATCACTAAAACGCTTAACAGCGCATGATACAACTGTTCGTACTTGCCGAGGTCAATATCGACGCCGAATGCCTCAAGCGTCAGCGTGACAAACGACCCCATTGCAAGCCAAAGCCCGTAATTTTTAAAACGCTCCACCGTTTATATCCCCCATTTGCCCCATGACTAAATCCATGAGAACGGTCTCCGTTCCCCTTCATCTCGGTCGTGTCCTCCTTGATCGCGTCCTTCGTCATCCCGTACATCTTCGATGGCCTCGATTTCATGATCGATGCGATGCGGGAACAGCCATGGATCACGAATGCGTCTCGACGGCACAATCACGACGTCATCAGCGTGAATGATCAGCTTATCAACATGAATCTCCTTTGCTTTTTTCCGATTCGACATGCCCATCCCCCCTTCCTTTCGCCTAATTGCACTGTTAGACTATGCAAGGAAAGGAAGCGGGGTATAGGCGTCTCTCACGGCTCTTGCTATTTCTTTACGATCGGCGGCCGACCGCAGCCGCAGCCTCTTGGGCGCCGCACCGGTTGAGTTGTCGAGGAAAGCACCCATGCTGCCGGCTTCGGCGGAGTTGGTTTCATCACGGTTTCATCCCCCCGTATAGAAAAAATTGTATGCCTGCTGCTATTGTATGCCGTGTAGGCCAAGGGTGTCTCTCATTTTTCGTTGCCTCCCTCCGGACGGGGTGCAATCGCGTTTTCTTGCCGTAGTGTATGGAAAAACCAACTGTCCGGTCTTTCTTCCTTGTCAGCATCGTCCCCCCCTTCCCACTGTAGTCGTTGTTGCAGTTGGCGGCGCAGTTCGTCGTTTTGTTTCATGAGTTGTTTGATTTGTTCGTAACGCTGTTCGCTTTGGTAGGCCAATTCCCGCAAAACCATATTTTCTGCTTCCACCTCTTGCAGCCGGCGTTCCAGCTCCGCAATTTGTTTCATCAGCCGCCGTTCATCCATCCCTCCTTTCTCCATATTGATCGCCTCTCGTTTCTCTTTCATTCGTCATCTCCCCTTTGTTTCGTCTTCGGCATGCGCCCGTCGGCAAAAAATCCGCATCTGTCCCAACACATTTACCCATGTCGTTCATAGTATACAGTAGTCCCAAACCATCAGGCGTTGGGGAACAAATGAACGATAGGAGGAACGAAGAAAATGGGCCATTATCACCGTCGCGATAAAGAAAAAGTATGCATCAGAACCCGCAAAGTTTACGACTGGGTGACGCGCCAAGTTGATGTACCATTACGAAGCTTCAGCGGCGACGATTTGGAAATGATTTTTCCAAAGGCCAATTGTCCACGGGAAGGAACGATTTGTGAATTCTTGACAGCGCAAACGATGGACCCGCATGACTTTACGATCCGCTGCTTCTTAACCGATGCTGCAGGAAATCCAATCGACCCAGTTGTTGACCAGGACGCGTTGATTTGCCAGGAAATTACGCAACCAAACGGCCGACAGCCTGTAAACGTCACTCTTCCTTCTGGCGAGACCGTCACGCTGCAAAAAGTGAAAGCACTTGTCAAAGGACACGTTGTCGTGCAAATCGTCAGCCCGGCCGGCATGGTCATTTGCCAGTCATCGCCGATTCCGTTTGCCACGGCGCAGACATTCATTTTATGCGCTCCAGAAGGCACGCAGCTCAACTGCCATATTTCTTTCTTTGAATGCGACACAAGCCTCGTTTGCACGAACAACTTTGCCCAACTCGACGTTTCCATCACCTTATGCCTCGAAGTCCAAATGGAAGCTGATGTCAAAATCGAAGTCGAAGCCCGTTTCTGTCAGCCGCGGGAAGAGCTTGCTGAAGCTGTCCTTTGCCCGACAAACAAATTCCCGCCGCAATGCCCAGACGTATTCCCGGCCATGTAACGCCCTATACCGTTCAGGCTGTTGTTCCTAGCAACAGCCTTTTTTATATGGCATGTGCCCGCTGTGCGTACATAAGATAAAAATGGAAGGGGTGGAAAGCAAGTGAAAAACTCGAACGATGACCAACACCTCCGCCTGCAGCAGCAAATCATTCACTACCGCTCGGAAGCCGCCTCATGCAAACAACAATTGCAACAGCTTGAAGCCGAGCTGGCCAAGGAAAAAATGCGCAGCACCTATTGGAAAGAAAAATTCCGCGAAGCAGAAACGGTCCACGTTGAAACATATAAGAAAAAAATCGCTTCTTTGGAACGCCAGCTTTTGTTGTCTGAAATCGCTTTGGAAGAGGCGGAACAAAAGAAACAAACAACTGTCGAACCGATTGCCGAGGTACTGGCGCTGTTTCACTATTCTGTTGTCATTCCGCCGCATCTTGATGAAGAAGAGATGACGGTGGTCGGTGATTTTATCATCCGCAACAACGGGACAGTGCCGCTTCACCATCTTATCGTCTGTCTCCGTCTCTCGCCGCCGAAAATGGCGGTGCTGAGCGGAAAAATTGTGCTGCCGCAAAGCGCTCGTACTGAACAACAACTGCTTGCCTCAAACAGCGGGGAAAGCTGGACGTTCACCCAAGAAAACTGGCGGGAAAAAGTGCGGCAAAACGGTGAATATTGGATCACACCGCTTCATGGCTCCCCGCTCGAGCCTGGCGAAGAGCAGCGCTTTTCCCAATTTGAAGTCGCCATCCGCCCGTCCGGCGATGCCCGATCGTTGACAGTCGACGGCTTTGTGTATTGTGCCGAATTGCCAAAAGGCGTTCCTGCGGCCAACCATATCGCCATCCAATGGTAACTGATTCTTTCCGTCGTTTCGCACCATCTGGCGGTGCGCTTCTCTTTCTTAGCCGGCCTGCTCTTAGGCCGGTGTTCTCGTTCTGGACGGCTAACGACAACCGAGTAAGCGGCATCCCTCGTAAAACAACAATTGGCCGGCCGCTAGCCTTGCCTCTCTATGACAGCCATCTGCCGACAACCGTCTCAATAAGCGCCGCACCGCCAGCAATGGCAAGCAGCACGACGAGCGGTTGAAAAATGGCTGGCCAAAACATAATACCTGCATAACAAAACGCTGCACACCAAATCCCAGTGCACCAGTAGCAGCTCAACAATTCGCCTATCCAACGCCGCACACCGCTTCCTTTCAAAACGAGAACGACTTCCTTTCTCCCGTCCGAAAGCTCCTCTTCCACCCATTCATGGAAAGGCCGGCGCAGCCAGTTCGTAATCGCATCATATACAATCAGCCGCGTCAGACGGAAGCTGGCCAAACAAAGAAGAACAAATCCAAAAGGATCATCCACATTTCCTCTCCCCTTTCCTCTCTCCATGGCCGCAAAAGGAGGCCTCTTTTCTCCTCCGCTTATCTAGCGACAGGCGAATTCGCCTTCGTGCGGACGTTTACCCAAACGCTCTCCTACGCCAATCATATGATGAAGTATAGGTTTTTAACACAAAAGACGAGAAAGGAGACGAACCGATGTATCATGTGTTTTTCGACCGGCGGCCGGCCCGCATCCAACTGCCCCGCGCTCTTTATGAACAGCTGATCTCGCTTCCGCCCAACACGGAAGTGAACGTGCACACCACCCATGGCACGTATTACAATGCGCTTTTTCTCGATTTCGATCCGCGAACCAACACCGTTTCGCTATTGGTTGACCGTTTTTATGAAGGCGAGGGGCGCTCGCTTGCTTTCGACGCGGCCACGATCACTGCAATTGATCTCCCTGCTTCCATGCGGTCGGCTTCATCAACAATCCCAGATGACGAGGAGGAATAACCAAAGAAAACAACGCCGCCGGCTGGCGTTCAAACTGCGCAGCCGGCGCTTGTTTTTTGATGGCCGCGTTTTCTCATTGGCTAGTTCGCTTGTCTATACCAGCTCTTCTTCTCTTACATACACTGTTACTAACTGACAATCGATGCTAGGAGGAACAAATCTTGGTTTCAAGACAATCCCGTACATTGTTTCATGTTTTAAACGAGTACGGTCTATCGAATATGGAAGCTGACATCATCAGGGAACTGAAAGAAGGAAAAGTATGGCTTGTGCAAAACAAAAAAACCGGTAAACGATACGTGCTTAAACGGCTGAGTGAGAATAAAACGAACTTTCCGGTTTTGCTTCACTCAAGGCTATATGAGGCGGGTTTTTATGTCCCAAAAGTTTTTCAGACTAAAACGAAGCAATATTACGTTCTGCGGAAAAATCGTTATTACTATTTGATGGATTACGTATCCATTAGGAAAACAAAGCCGTCTTTCCAACAGCGAATTGAAGGGCTCGCCCGCTTCCACGTCAACAGCCTGTTTGCCGAGTGGATCGGCGCCGCCTCTCCTTCTTTTCCGGATTCGAAAGAAGTGCTGCGCGCCCATCGTCAAAAAGTTGCACAATTACAAGAGCTGACAAAGAAAGCTGCTAATGAGTCTTCTCTTTCTCATATAATGAAACAGATGACACAGCTGGCCGACCAGAGCTATGAGCTGCTTGAAAAAAGCGACTTAGCCGGCTTTTGCCTTGAAGCGGCGGAGCGAAAAGCCATTTGCCACGGGGATTATAACAGCAACAACCTTTTATTGGCGGAAAACAATGAAGTGATCATGATTGATTTTGACCTCGCTTACTATGGGCTCCCTCTCGATGATTTTCGTTTTTTGCTCGTTTCTTTAATGAAAAACTCGATAAACAATGCAACCAAAAACCTCGAGTCATTATTCGAACTTTATTTTTCGATCTGCCTGCCGTATGCTCCGTATAAAAACGTCTACTTGGCCGATGCCCTGTTTCCGCACATGTTTTACAACGAGGCAGTGAACGTCAAAAAGACAAGGCGGGCGGCAAACAATCAGCCGTCTTTAGACTTGCTCGCTCGTATCGCTGAACAGGAAACGAAAAAGTTCGTTTTTTTATCCGATTTCTTAAAAAGCGAGGGATCAAGAACATGAAGCAAACAATCGCCCACTTTATCCATGAAAAAATGAAAATTAACCAACGCTTTATATACAACCAAATGGTTCAGCTGAAAAAATATCGGTCGATCATGATCGGATCGTTCGCTGATGACGGCAGCCATCCGTTTCCCCTTGTTAATTATTATCATCTCAACGATATCCATCATTTTGACCGCTTCGTCAAAGAACAAAATATCGTTGCCATTCATGCTCATCACGGCAAACACGCCATTGAAATTCTTCCGCTTTGCATCACTCACGGCATCCCGCTTGTCGTCAGCATCCGCGGCCGCGACGGATCGGCCAAAGGGAGCAGCCTGCGGCGCAACCAAAAGCGATACAATCTGCTCAAACAGTACGGAGCACTCTTTCTGCCCGTCTGCCATTACTTAGCTGATGAACTTGTCACACTAGGATTTCCGCCGGAAAACATTCATGTCCTCTATGGCGGCATTGAACTCGATTTATTCCCGTACCGGGAACGAACGATTCCTGAAAACGGGGAGATCACCATTCTTTCGATCGGGCGGCTTGTGGAGAAAAAAGGTTTTTTAACGCTCGTGCGCGCCTTTAGACATGTACATGCGAAACACCCTCGCTGCCGCCTGCGCATTATCGGCAGCGGCAAAGACGAAGAAAACATTCGCCAGCTCGTCCATGAACTCGGACTCACTCCGTTTGTCGAGCTGCCTGGAGCGATGGATGCCGCCGCCATCGCCCAAGAAATGAAACGCGCCCATTTGTTTTGTTTGGCAAGTGAAACTGCTTCTGATGGAGATATCGAGGGCATTCCAAACGTATTAAAAGAGGCGATGGCAAGCGGTTTGCCGGTCGTCTCAACGAATCACGCCGGCATCCCCGAATTGATTGAGCATAGGCGCACAGGCTACCTCGCACCGGAGAAAGACGATAAAGAGCTGGCAAACGGCATCCTCTTTTTTCTTGAACACCCAGAGCAGATTCCGCCGTTTACAAAGCGGGCGCGCAAAGTGATCGAACAGCGGTTTGACATCGCCAAGCAAATTAAAGAGCAGGAGCAGCTGTACGATAGGTTAATAAAAAAAACCAGGTAGTCTGCACCTGGTTTTTTAGTTTCCTTTCCACACGGCTGAAAGAAGTGCCATGTAACCGTCAGCTGTCCCAATATCAAACCGCGTTCCTGCAATCAGCTTTCCTTGGCATCCTTCCGCCGCCGCCAAGCGGCGGATCGCCTCAGTCAACTGAATTTCTTCCTCTTCAAAACTCGGAAGTGCTTCTAAATGCGGGAAAATAGCGGGGGTAAACACATAACGGCCGATCACTGCCAAATCGGACGGCGGATTTGTTTTTGGTTTTTCTACCATATCCTCGATCCGATACATGCCATTAGCGAGGAGCTCCCCGCGAATCACACCATATTTGTGCAACTCACTCCGTTCGACTTCGTTGAGCCCGATGACGCTTTGCCCGCATCGGTCGTACTGCTCAATCAGCTGACGGATGGCTGGAGTTCCGTCATGCAAAACAATATCATCCGGCAGCAGCACAGCAAACGGTTCATTGCCGACAAACGACTTGCCAATCCGGACCGCATCCCCTAATCCTCGTGCATACGGCTGGCGCGTATAATAAATTTGCCCGGCCGGAATGTACTCCTCTTTCAGCAGATGCGCCTTGTTGCGCCGCTCCAAAAACGCCTCAAGCTCAAGAGAGCGGTCAAAGTAGTCGACGATTAAGCTTTTCGCTCGCGAGACAATAATGAGCAGCTCCTCAATTCCTGAGGCAAACGCCTCTTCGACAACATATTGGATCGCCGGTTTAGCGCCGATCGGAAACATTTCTTTCGGGATCACTTTTGTCACCGGCAAACCTCTTGTCCCATATCCAGCCGCGGGGATGATCGCTTTTTTGACCATTTCTTCCCCCTCCTTGTCTTCTATATCCTTATCGTATTCTCTTCCAAATAACAGGGAAGGTTGTCCACTGAAAATAGGCCTGCTTATTTCCAGCGTTTTAGGCGCTTGCCATGTAGCAAACAAAGCTTGTCTATTAATACGCTATAAAAGCCGGAGATTTCTCGAAGGAGGCCTAGCAGCATGAACATTTGCATCATCGGCGCTGGCTACGTCGGACTGACCACCGCAGCCGTCCTTGCCGAACTTGGGCACGAAGTGCATTGCATCGATCATGATGAACGGAAAATCCGCCTGCTCAACAATGGAACAGTCCCATTTTATGAGCCAGGGTTAGAAGAGTTAATTACTAAAAATTGTAATTATTTAACATTTAGCGGCCGCTGGGACTATATCAAACGAGCGGCCGTCATTGTCATTTGCGTCGGCACCCCGCCGCGGCCAGACGGCAGCGCCGACTTGCGTTATATCAAGGCGGTGCTTGACCGCCTTGCTGCGACGATCGAATCGTACAAAACGATCATCACGAAAAGCACGGTCCCGCCTGGAACGAATGAATGGATGCGCACCGAGCTCATCCAGAAAGGAATAGCGCCGCATTTATTCCGCATCGTGTCCAATCCGGAGTTTTTGCGTGAAGGATCGGCCCTTTACGACATGTTGCACCCGGACAAAATCATCGTCGGCCTCGAACCGGACGACGATCAGTCGCTCGCTGTCGTGCAGGCAATGTATGCCGGCATCAACGCTCCTTACGTCGCCACTAGCCTCACCGGGGCGGAATTGATCAAATACGCCGCGAATGCCTTTTTAGCAACCAAAATATCTTTTATCAATGAAATAGCGCGGATTTGCGACGCGTTTTCTGTCGACATCAACGACGTCGCCCGCGGAATCGGTTTCGACCCGCGCATCGGCCCGCATTTTTTGCAAGCCGGTCTCGGCTATGGCGGTTCCTGCTTTCCAAAGGATGTAAGAGCATTGGAGTACGCAGCACGGTCGCACAATATTGAGCCGCACTTGCTGAAGGCAGTGCAGACAGTCAATGCCGCACAGCTCGAGGTTTGCCTTCGCAAACTAGATGAACGGCTGAGCCCATTGGCCGGCAAAAAAATGGCCGTACTCGGCATTGCCTTTAAGCCAAACACAGATGATACCCGTTTTTCCCCTGCTGAAGCGCTCATCCGTCGATTGAGTGAAATCGGCTGCCCAGTTGTTGCTTACGATCCAAAGGCAAAGCTGACAGAACCCCTCACTAACGTCAAACAAGTGCAATCAGTACAAGAAGCGCTTCAAGGGGCGGACGGCTTGGTCATTGCTACTGATTGGGATGAGTTTCGCGAGCTTGACTGGTCGCAAGTGAAGGCGGCGATGAACGGAACGCTCGTTTTTGATGGCCGAAACTGTTTGGACCGGCGTGCTGTCGAAGAAAGCGGATTGCACTATATGGGGGTGGGGCGCGGATGAACATTCTCGTCACCGGGGCAGCCGGGTTTATCGGCTCCCATTTATGTGAAAAACTGCTCGAAAACGACCGGCATCAAGTCATCGGCGTCGATGGCTTTCTCGGCCCGACACCGGCGCCGCTGAAAGCAAAAAACATCGCCCAGTTGCAAACCCATCCGCGGTTTACGTTCATGGAGACCGATTTACTGACAGCCGATTTGCCTACGCTGTTAAAAGATGTGGAAGCCGTGTACCATTTGGCCGGCATGCCCGGCGTGCGAACGAGCTGGGGAACGGACTTTGCCGCCTATGCGGTGCACAACATTTCCGTTACACAGCGGCTGCTTGAAGCGTGCAAAGACTTGCCGCTCAAGCGGTTCATCTATGCTTCAACCTCATCCGTGTACGGCGAACGGAACGGCCCGCTGTCGGAAACACTCGAACCAGTTCCGCTCTCCCCTTACGGCATTACAAAGCTTACCGGTGAGCATTTATGCCGCGTCTATTTCCGCGAATTTGCCGTACCGATTGTCATTTTGCGCTATTTTACCGTCTATGGTCCGCGTCAGCGCCCGGACATGTCGTTTCACCGCTTTATCCGCCGGCTGCTCGCTGGGCAGCCGCTTACCGTATTCGGCGATGGAGCGCAGTCGCGCGATTTCACTTATATTTCCGACTGTATTGTTGGGACAGCAGCCGCGCTCAAGCGGGATGAGGCGGTCGGACAGACGATCAATATCGGCGGGAAAGAACGGGCCTCAGTCAATGAGGTGATTCGCTTGCTTGAAATGCTGACCGGAAGGAAAGCAACCATCCAGTATACACCGGCCGCCCGTGGGGAGCCAAAACAGACATGGGCCGACTTGACAAAAGCAGAGCAGCTTCTCGGGTATCAACCGACCGTTACGCTGATTGACGGGTTGCAAAAAGAAATCGAATACATCCATTCATTGTACGAAGGTGACCAAACATGAACATCGCCTACGTATGCACGGAAAAATTGCCCTCACCGGCAATAAAGGGCGGCGCGATTCAAGTCATGATTGATGGCATCGCCCCCCTTATCGCCCAGCACCATGAACTGATGATTTTTTCGCCCGCTGATCCACTTTTGCCGCTTGAAGAGACGATCGAAAACATCCGCTATATCCGTTTTCCGAAGCAGACATATGAAACCGATGTAGCACGCACACTGGCGGCAAACCGCTTCGATGTCGTCCATGTATTCAACCGGCCCGCACCGCTTGCCGATTACCGAGCGGCGTCGCCGGACAGCGCTTTTGTATTGAGCCTTCATAATGACATGTTTTCGCCGCTAAAACTCACGCCGACCCAGGCTAAGCAGGCGATAGCGTCCTGCACACGACTTACTGCGGTCAGCGAATATATCAAACGGACAGTGACCGGCCGTTATCCGATTGATCCGGAAAAAATCAAAGTCATTTATTCGGGGGTGGACTTGCAGCAGTATATCCCTGTCTGGACAGAGGAAGGAGCACGGCTCCGCGAAGCTGAACGCCAAGCGTACGGCCTCACTGACAAAAAAGTCATATTGTTTATCGGCCGGCTCAGCAAAACAAAAGGGCCACATTTGCTCATTCAATGCCTGCCGCTCATTTTGGACCGCTATCCTGAAACGGTGCTTGTCATCGTTGGTGGGAAATGGTTTAGCGACAACAGCCCGAGTGAATACATTGATTGGCTGCACAAGCTCGCTGCACCCCTGGATGGACGCGTGATTTTTACGAATTACGTTCCGCATCACCATATTCCTAAACTGCTTCTAATGGCCGACGTGTTTGTCTGCAGCTCACAATGGCACGAGCCACTGGCCCGCGTCCATTATGAAGCGATGGCCGCCGGCATCCCTGTCGTGACGACCAACCGCGGCGGCAATGCTGAAATCGTCCACCATTTGCAAACAGGCTTTGTTATTGACGACTATCAAAATCCTCATGCCTTTTTTGAGGCGATTCATTATATAGTTGCGAACAAGCAAGAAGCAGAGGAAATGGCGAAAAGAGCCAGAACAATCGTTGAACAGCAGTTTCAATTCAGTCATGTTGCCAAGCAATTTGAAACCGTTTATATAGAAGCACTTTCCTCTCTTGCTCTAGGGCCTTGAGGCTGCCTGCGCAATGTTGCCAGGACAGCTTTTTTCTTTTCCTTTCCCCTTCTAATGAAACAATCCATGTCTTTGGCCGCTTCCCTCTATGCAAAACGGTCAACGATTGGGGGATAGTGAAATCCCCCTTAAATTAATGAGCTTACCTAGTCCAAATTCCCTTCTGAATACATATCCTAGTAGCAGTCACATGTACTTTGCTTCATCCATTCCCAACATCCAGATAGGAGGGATCATATGGAAAACATCATTATTGAACCATGGAGCGTCGATGAAACGACCCATGAATTTTTTGTCCCTGATTATATTACCCAACTGGCAGACGAGGTTCTAAAACACTATGATTTATCCGTTCAACATAGGCAAGTCGTTACTACGAAACCGGACAAAGGGGGGGCAATTTGGAAACTGGAAACAAAATCAGGCCCGAAAAGTTTAAAACTGCTGCACCGGAGACCGACGAGGAGTTTATTCAGCCTCGGCGCACAAGAATACTTAGTGGAAGTGCGCAAAGCAAGGGTGCCGCCTATTGTAAAGACAAAGGATGGAAAAAATTATGTTGAAGCAGGAGGAAAACTATGGTTTGTAGCGGAATGGATTGAGCCGTTGACACCGGTTGCAAAAGACCTCGAGGGAGCCAAGCAGCTTTGTCATGCCCTTGGTGAATTTCACCGCTTAAGCAAAGGATACGTCCCCCCGGAGCGGGCAGAAATGGCCTCACGCCTCCACAAGTGGCCGAAAAATTATGAAAAAATGATCACAAAAATGGACTGGTTTCGAAACATTGCCAAATGCTACGACGAAATGCCCGCAAGCGCACCGTTGTTGCATGTCGTCGATCAATTTGAACAACAGGCGCGCCAAGGAATGGAACAGTTTCTTCAATCCAACTATTTTGAATTGATCAAGCTAGGAACGGCTCATTGGGGATTAGTTCATCAAGATTACGGCTGGTCCAACGGCCAAATGGGAGAAAACGGGATGTGGATTATCGATCTCGATGGAGTGGCATTTGACCTTCCCATTCGTGATTTACGGAAACTCATTAGCGGGACAATGTCGGATTTATACCAATGGGATGCCCAATGGGTGCGGGAAATGATTTTGGCGTACCATGAAGCCAATCCTATAATACCCGAATTATACGAGATTTTGATGATCGATTTGGCCATGCCAAACGAATTTTATAAAAATATCAAAGAAGTTGTTTATGAACCCGAGTTGTTTCTCAATGAACAAACGGCGCAGCTTATTCAAACGATTGTCGAGACAGATCAATCCAAATGGCCTGTCTTAGAGGAAATTAAAGATGATTGGAAAAAGGGGCGATCAGCATGAGGATTTTAATGATCTGTACGGAAAAACTGCCGGTCCCCCCCTTATTAGGCGGAGCCATTCAGACATATATTTCCGGTATTCTTCCGCATATCAGCCAATTTCACGAGATAACCGTTTTAGGTATTAGCGATTCATCCCTTCCCAAACAAGAAACCATTGATGGTATTCACTACGTGCGCGTACCGGGAAAAGTGTTTGAAATCTATCGAGAACATGTAGTCCGTTATGTAGAAGCAAATGAATTTGATTTAATCCACATTTTCAACCGCCCCCGTCTTGTTTTGCCCGTTCGGCAGGCGGCTCCTAATGCCAAAATTACGTTAAGCATGCACAACGATATGTTTCAACCGGAAAAGATCCATCCCGACGAAGCAGAAAAAGTGATCGAACAAGTATCATCCATCGTAACAGTCAGCAATTATGTCGGCAATGTCATCCGCCGTTTATATCCGCAAGCAGCGCCCAAATTACGCACCATTTATTCAGGGGTAGACAGCGAACGATTTTTGCCGGGAAATCATCCAAAAATGCAAAAAATACGCAACGACATTCGACGGGCGCATGGATTGGAAAACAAAACGGTCATTTTGTTCGCCGGCAGGCTGTCGCGCAATAAAGGAGTCGATAAACTCATTCGGGCATTGCCGGAGCTTTCGAGAAAATATAAAGACTTGGCATTGGTTATTGTCGGAAGCAACTGGTTTAGTGAAAATGATATCACCGATTATGTTGCATATGTCAGAGCGCTGGCCAAAAAGATGCCTGTGCCTGTAATCACGACAGGGTTTGTCGCACCAAACGAAATTCAAAACTGGTTTGCGGCCGCTGACTTGTTTGTATGTACTTCACAATGGCAAGAACCGCTGGCGCGCGTTCACTACGAAGCTATGGCGGCGGGTCTGCCGATTGTAACGACAGCAAGAGGCGGCAACCCGGAAGTCATTTTCGCCAATGAAAACGGCTTTATTGTGGAAAATCCAGAGGATCCAAGTAACTTTGCTGACAAGATTGCCCAAATATTATCGGATAAATCATTGATGAGAAGAATGGGGGAAAAAGGCCGAGAGTTTGCCGTTTCGATGTATAATTGGGAGCGGGTCGCTTCCGAGTTATTGGAAGTTTGGGAGCAAGCCGAAAAAATGGAACAAGTGGCAGCGGGGGAAAAACCAGTGATCGACATCCCAACAGAACGGCTGACAGAGGAGACGACAGAACGACCAGAGCCGCCAAACGCGAAAACAGAAACAAGCGAAGAAATCCACCCGAAAAAGAACATGCCTGCTTTCAAACGTTCCGACAAATCGAAAAAAATCAAAAAAGAAAAAACGAAGAAAGAATCAACTGCTGCAGTGAAGGATCCTCAGCGAACAATCCCCTCGGAGGAAGATCTCATGCAGCACCGAGACACCGTCCAAAGCTTTCCGGCTCCCAAACAAGTACAAGCTGACCGCCACGGCAAACCATTCACTATTGCAAGCAGCCACCGAACACCAAAAACTCCTGCCAAAATGTATTCGAACCGCGAACGACTTCAAGAAAAAAAGCATATCAGCTATTTTGCAATTACAAGCCACACGAATCCCAGGCGAAACGACTGATAAGAAAAGAATTCAACCAATGCGGACTTCAGCAAAGGAGGATAATAAGCGGGAATATTTCCCATCTAAAGCATATCATCAAACGTATCAGCGGCACACTGCTTGCTCCGCTGTAAGAACACGAGCGTTCCTCAGAGACTGGTGATTTAGCGCAAAACACCGCCGATCCCAGCCATGTTTCAATTGGAGAAACCTTGCGGAAGCAGCTTTCTTTTTGGTGAAATGCCGCTGATTGGCGTGTGGCAGCCGTTTTTCACCGTCCTTGTAGGTGGCGACAGCCCGTCTTGAAAAAACGCGCCAAACATGCATTGGAGGCGGACTGCATCCAAAAACAGCCAACCCGCCTCCTGTTCCCCTTCTTATGCAATGGCCGCCAAGCGAAAAGATCATCCCATCCAAAAATGAACGTTTCAAGATGATTCATATGGACAGCAACTGACTATTGCACAAATCCGATCATCATCACCGAAAAAAGCTGCGCACGTTCAATAGCCGTTTCGTTTCCTCGTTCATCGGCAATCGTCAATTCGGTCGCCGTACATCGTTTCAGCACACCTTCATAACGTTGTTCTTTCGTGGCAAACTGGCATTTGAGCGGCGGCAAATGGGCGGGCAGCCTCGTTAAAAAAGCGAGCTTCTCATCAAGCGTCATCTCCTGAAATTCCTTTTTGACGAAAAATGCCCGTTGTTCCTCCTCCTTTTCGACCTGTTCAGGGGCGTCACCCGTCTGTTGGGTACGGTTCGTCCATGTAAACGTTTCTTGCATATGCGCCGCCGCTCGCATGGCCTTTGGCTGCACAATGTAAAGCAATGGTTCTGTTTCTACCACTTTTTGTTTCCGCACGCCAATCCTCCTTCCATGCTTGCCTTTTACATATGTATGCCTTCCATATTCAATAATTGCCCCCCTAGACGAACAAAAAAACAGCCGGCCCATCGGTTGGGACGGCTGCCTTGCTTATTTTTAGTATCCTAAAATGTGGTACCCTGAATCGACGTGAATGATTTCCCCGGTGACGCCGCGCGATAAGTCGCTGAACAGAAACAGCGCCGCATCGCCCACTTCTTCTTGGGTCGTCGTTCGGCGGAGCGGAGCGCGCTCTTCAATTTGTTTTAAAATCGTATTAAAGTCGCCAACCCCTTTGGCCGACAGCGTGCGGATCGGCCCGGCAGAAATGGCGTTCACGCGAATGCCGTATTTGCCTAAATCGTTTGCCAAATATTTCACGCTCGCATCGAGCGATGCTTTCGCCACACCCATGATATTGTAGTTTTGCACGACGCGCTCGCCGCCTAAGTACGTAAGGGTGACGATGCTGCCTCCCTCGGTCATGAGCTCTTTCGCCTCGCGCGCCACTGCGGTGAGGGAATAGGCGCTGATGTTATGGGCGAGCAAAAAACCGTCGCGGCTCACTTTCATATATTCGCCGCTTAAGTCGTCTTTATTGGCATAGGCGATGCAGTGGGCAACACCGTGAATGACGCCGACTTGTTCTTTTATTTGTGCAAAACATTGAGCGATGTCCTCATCGTTTGCCACATCGCACGGCAACAAAAGCGAACGTTCATCTTCGAGTGTATCGACAAGCGTCCTCACTTCCTTTTCAAACCGCTCCCCCGCGTATGTAAATACCAGCCGGGCGCCAGCGGCGTGGAGTGAGCGGGCGATGCCCCAGGCGATGCTCCGCTTGTTCGCCACCCCCATAACGACATATGTACGTCCTTCCAATGATAATGACATTCGTTCATCCTCCCAATTGTTATTTATTATTAGCACCAGGTGTTAATTCCATTATATGATATGCGGCAGACAATGTAAATGCATCGCCGCCGTTTTGATCCCTGCTTTCTTGACACTGGCGGCGGTTTTTCCCACTTTGCAAAACAAGCCGAATTCGTTAATATGGTATATGGTACATTTGAATGGAGAGGATCGTTCCATGGATCATGATCGTTTTTCTCAATCGAAGCTCGATTACCATTTGTTGTTTCTTTTATTCTTAATGGCCGTTGTCAGCGCCATCGCCATTCATAGCGCGGAGACGATGCTGCCCGAGAAGCTGCAAAGCGTCAACTTCGCCTCCAAGCAACTGCAATGGTACGCCGCAGGCGCAGTCGTCATCGCCTTGACGATGATTATCGACTACGATCGGCTATTTCAAATTGCCTGGTATTTATACGGATTAGGCATGCTGCTGTTGCTCGGGCTTGAGCTGAATGTCCCCGGAACCGTCACGATTAAAGGGGCGACGAGCTGGTACAGCCTGCCGGGGGGGAACTTCCAGCCGTCTGAACTGATGAAAATTTTTATGATCATCGTTCTCGGCCGCATCATTGTCAATCACCGGGAAAAATATCCCGATCCGACTGTTGGCGATGACTTCAAATTGCTCGGCAAAATCGCCGCCGCCGTTTTGCCGCCGCTTTTTTTGCTGGCCAAACAGCCTGACATGGGGATGTCGATGGTGTTTGTCGCCATTACCGCTACTTTAGTACTCGTTTCCGGCATCCGCTGGCGCATTATTTTCGGCATCGTTTTTTCCGGGGTGGCGGTTGTAGCGTCCATCGTATTCATTTACTTTTATTTTCCTGACTTTTTTCATAAATATATTATCGAAAAAGATTATCAGTTAAACCGATTTTATGGCTGGCTTGCGCCCTATGAATATTCCACTGATCAAGGATTCCAGCTCGTCCGTTCCTTGATGGCGATAGGATCCGGGGAGCTGTATGGGAAAGGGTTTGGCAACTTGCAAGTGTATTTGCCTGAGGCGCATACCGACTTTATTTTCGGTGTCATCGCTGAACAGTTTGGGTTTGTCGGTTCGAGCATCGTCGTCTCGCTCTTTTTCCTGCTTGTCTACCGTATGGTTCATATTGCGCTCGAGAGCAACGATTTGTACGGCAGCTATTTATGCGCCGGTGTCGCCGGCATGATCACGTTCCAAGTGTTCCAAAACATCGGCATGACGATTGGGCTCTTGCCGATCACCGGACTGCCGTTGCCGTTTGTCAGCTACGGGGGGAGCTCGCTTGCCACTTATATGCTGGCGATTGGACTTGTCTTAAATGTTCATTCACGGACAAGGAAATTTATGTTCGCTAGTGACGAATAGCCGCTTGTCGACTGCTGGCATGCGGCTATGTTTTTTGTCCAGCTGTCAATGTCTGTTTCCTTTGTCGGACGGGCACGCTGTTAGTAACTACGCCAAAACAGGAAAGGAGCATGCGACGTGCATCTTGACATCATCGGCGATATTCACGGTTGCTGCCGTGAATTCACCGCCTTAACGGAAAAACTCGGTTATGTATGGGGCGAGGGGATCCCCGTCCATCCGAGCGGGCGGAAACTCGGTTTTGTCGGCGATTTGACTGACCGCGGCCCTGAGTCGTTGAAAATGATTGACATCGTCTACGCCCTTGTCGACCGCAAGCTTGCCTACTATGTGCCCGGCAACCATTGCAATAAATTATACCGATTTTTTTTAGGTCGAAATGTGCAAATCGCCCACGGACTCGAGACGACGGTCGCTGAGTACCATGCGTTGCCTCCAAGTGAACAGGCGATGATCCGCCGCAAGTTCATTCGCCTATATGAAGGAGCGCCGCTCTATGCCGTTTTGGATGAGGGTCGCCTCGTCATCGCCCACGCTGGCATTCGCCACGATTATATCGGCCGGATGGATAAAAAAGTGAAGACGTTTGTCCTTTACGGCGACATCACGGGTGAAACGAATTCAGACGGGACGCCCGTGCGCCGCGACTGGGCAAAACATTATCGCGGCGACGCGTGGATCGTATATGGCCATACACCGGTGGAAAAACCGCGTTTTGTCGGTCGAACCGTCAATATCGACACTGGCTGTGTGTTTGGCGGTGCGCTGACTGCGTTGCGCTATCCGGAAATGGAGACGGTTTCTGTTCCATCGTCGATGCCCCACGCGCCAGAAAAATTTCGCACGTTCTCTTGACTGACGCTTCACCTGCACACCGCCTTGATGAGGCGCTCCATATCATCGGGAAGCGGAGCGGCAAACGTGTATAGACGCTGGGCAAGCGGATGAAAAAACGACAGCTGCCGGCTATGCAGCGCCTGGCGGCTGATCATCTCCCGGCGTCCGCCGTACAGTTCATCGCCGGCGAGCGGATGACCAAGATAAGCCAAATGAACGCGGATTTGATGCGTGCGCCCCGTCCCAAGCCGAAGCGAAACGTATGTATAGCCAGAAAGCCGCTCAAGCACGTGGAAATGGGTGATAGCCCGCTTTCCATCCTCGCGCACTTCACGAGCGATGATGCTGTCGTTTTGCCGGCCGATCGGGGCGTCAACCGTTCCTTCGTCTTCAGCGATGACGCCATGGCAAATCGCCTCGTATGTACGCGTCACTTTTCCTTCCTGCTGCAGCGCTGACAATAAGTGATGGACGTGGCGGTGTTTGGCGACAAGCACCAACCCGGATGTGTCGCGGTCAAGCCTTGTCACAATATGGACGGTCGAATCCAACCGCTGCTGCCGGTAATGATGCAATAAACCGTTGGCCAGCGTTCCGCCCGGATGATGGCGAGACGGAATCGTTGCCAATCCGGCCGGTTTGTTGACGACAAGAACGTAATCGTCCTCATAAACGATATCGAGCGGCATCGCTTCAGGATCCATCCAGTCGCTTGTCCTCTCTGGGGGAAAAATGACCGCTAGCATCTCGCCGGCGCGCAACACGTGGCGGACCGTGACCGGACGGCCGTCAACATAAAGCGCCCCACCGTGCAATTTAATATCGGTGAGCGCGGTCCGTGAAATGCCGTTCTCTTGCAAAAATTGGCGCAGCAGTTTTCCATCATGCTGTTGATCGATTGAAAATGTCAGCGTAAATGGCGGCAATAGTCGTCTACCTCTCTATCCATCGTTGCAAATTTTCGTCGTTCAACAACGGGCCAATGCGCCCATAGCGCTAGCGGCACGCCGCGCAAGGAGGGCTGAACGCTTGCTACCGGTCGGCGATAAACGAATCGCGCACCCGCCGCCAAAACGGAAACGGGCGAAAACGGGCGAAACGCACCTTTTCATCAGCAACGCGACACTGAATCGATTTTACCTCTTTATGCAGCAGCGACAAATGGTCGATCGTAATTTGAAAATCGACATGATTAACCGGCTTCAGCAAACACGTATGGTGCGCCGGCAGCACGAGCGGCGAGCCAATCGTCCGAAAGACGCGATTGTTGATCGACGCCATCTCTGTCACTTGAATCGCTTCAAGCGACGGATGCAAAATCGCTCCGCCGAGCGCTTTATTGTATGCCGTGCTGCCGGTCGGCGTCGAAATGCACAACCCGTCGCCGCGGAACCGCTCAAATAAGTCGCCGCGAATCTCCACGTCCATGACGAGCGTGCCGCTCACACATTTCACCGTACATTCATTGAGCGCCAAATACTTCGCTTCGCTCCCGCCGCTAAGATAGCGGATCGTCACCTCAAGCAGCGGATACTCAACGACTTGATACGGTGTTTTGGCGATGGCGATGACGAGCTTTTCGATTTCTTCCGGCACCCAGTCAGCGTAAAAACCGAGATGACCGGTATGGACGCCGACGAACGCCGTCTTGTCCAACCGGTGGCAATAGCGGTGAAACGCGTATAAAAGCGTTCCATCCCCGCCGACGGAAATGACCAAATCAGGAGTTTCTTCATCGTAGCGCAAATCGAAATCAAGCAAGTATGTTTTCATCTTTTGCGCGAGGGCGTTCGACGTATCGTCCCCTTTTGAGGTAATGGCAAACGCCAGCGGCGCGTCCGTTCGTTTCATTGTCCTTCCCCTTTTGCTTCTTGTTTTCGTGAAAAAACCGCTTGCGCCTCTTGAATTTCAAAGCGGATTTTTGACATTTCCTCATCGAGGCGATAAGCAGCCTCCGCCGCACGCTGCAGCCGGGCTTTAATATCCTCTGGAAAACGGCCGCTATATTTATAGTTCAGCGAATGTTCAATCGTCGCCCAAAAATTCATCGCCAACGTGCGAATTTGAATTTCGGCCAAAATGTTTTTCTCACCGTGGATCGTCTGCACCGGGTAGCGGATCACGATATGATAAGAGCGATAGCCGCTTTCTTTTTTTTGCGTGATGTAATCGCGCTCCTCAACGATCGTAAAATCGTTGCGCTGGCGCAGCAACTTGACGACGGTTTTTATGTCATCGACAAACTGGCACATAATGCGCAGCCCGGCAATATCCTGCATCTCTTCCTCGAGACGGTCGAGCGGGATATTTTTCTTTTGTGCTTTATCTAAAATGCTGGCAATCGGCTTCACCCTGCCAGTGACAAATTCAATCGGCGAATGCGTCTCAGTCATCTCAAACTGAGCGCGAATCCCTCTTAGCTTCACTTTCAGCTCTTCGACCGCCTGTTTATACGGGGCTAAAAACAAATCCCAATGCTTCACCATCATATCACCTGCCTGCATGTTTTCCGGCTGCTTCGGCCTCCGCTCCACCCCTGCCCCCTCTTAACGGCAGGCGACAGCTTGCTTATTCAGCAAAAAACACTTCTTGCACCGCTTGTTCGAGCGTCTCGCCATAATTGGCGTTGCCGCGAATATTTTCCAGTAAATAGACTAATTCTTCACTAAACTGTTTGAGTTCGACCGCTGTTCCTCCGATCTCAAGCCAGATCGGCTCTCCCTCGTCCATCACCGTTTTCAACTCCGGCCACCACCGCTTCGGAATGATGACATAAAGAAAGCGGTCAGCGGTCTCTAAAATGTACACAAACGCCAACCCATCCGAATCGACGAGCATATGGCATTTTGGCGTCACGTTCGCAAGCGGAACCGGAACATTGTTCACATAGAGCCAAAGCCGGCCATCTTTCCGCTCAGCTCGTTCAACCGTCACTTTGTTGTTCATGCTTTCTCTCCTTCCGCATCAACCATCCGCCCTTTATTTTACCATATTCACCCTATGCAGACGAAATAATTGATATTCGCCGAAAAACCACTGATAATAGAAAGAGACGATGTGTTGCCTAAAGGAGAACAATGATGCGCCAAGAAGTAGAAATTGAATTCAAAAACTTGTTGACTGCAGCGGAGTTCGATGTGGTTCGTTCCTCCTTCCGTCTCGATGATGACGCTTTCTGCCGCCAAGAAAACCATTACTTTGATACCCCTTCGTTCACCTTAAAAGAACAGGCGGCGGCGTTGCGAATTCGGATGAAAGAAGGACGATTCACCTTGACATTGAAGCAAACGCAAGCTGACGGATCAGTTCTAGAAACGCACGAACCGCTCGCGTTGTCCGAAGCGGAGGCGTTGCTCGCCGGTGCTCCCCTGCAAGGAGCGATCGCAGAATTGCTTAAAGAAATGGGCATCAATCCGTGCGATGTCCGTTGCTTCGGCTCCCTCGTCACCGATCGTGCCGAATGGCCATATGAAGATGGCACGTTATGCCTTGACCATAACCGCTATTTGCAAAGCGAAGATTATGAACTCGAATATGAGACAGACAATGCCAAAGCGGGTGAAGAGCGGTTTCTGCGCCTGCTCGGGACGCTCGGCATCCCGCGCCGCCCGGCGCCAAATAAAATCGCTCGCTTTTATGCCCGCAAGTATGAAATGGGGGAAAGATGATGACCGTTTCGCCGTTAAAACTGCTTGTCGAATGGCAAGCATTGCAGACGTTCTCAGCCGGGCGCTCAACCTTATTGCCATCACCGGTCCCATCATTGTTTTCCAGCTTGCTTGCCGAGTATCTCGGAAGCCAAGCGGAATCATCCGCTAGCACACAGCAAAATCCAGAGCCTTTCAGCAGTGACTCCATCAAATTGGGCAATGAGGCGACGGCTGTTTCTGCCGCTCCCCCTTCCATTGATGCCCTCATTGCCGCTGCGGCGGAAAAATATGACGTCGATCCGCGGCTCATCCGAGCCGTCATTCGCCATGAATCAAACTTCCGCCCGGACGCCAAAAGCCCATCCGGGGCGCTTGGGTTGATGCAGCTCATGCCGAGCACGGCGAAAATGCTTGGCGTCAACAACCCACTTGACCCAGCGCAGAACATCGACGGCGGGGTAAACTATTTGCGTCAGCTGCTTGACCGCTATGACGGCGATACTGCTCTCGCCTTGGCTGCCTACAACGCCGGACCAAGCCGCGTCGACCGCTACGGCGGTATCCCGCCGTTTGCCGAAACGAAGGCATATGTTGAACGCGTGTTGCGAAGCTACCGCGCGTAAATCATGATGTTCAAGTCACTTTGTTTGAGATAAATGTCTCGTGTTGATAAAATAGCAATCAAACGACGACGAATGATTTTCAAGCAGAAGGAGCATCCGCAATGGGAGAACAATGGCAAACCCTTTATGAGGCGATCGGCGGAGAGGAAACGGTTACAAAGCTTGTCGAAGCATTTTACCGACGCGTGGCCGCACACCCGGACTTGCGTCCACTGTTCCCAGACGATTTTACGGAAATCGCCCGCAAACAAAAACAATTTTTAACGCAATATTTGGGCGGACCTCCGCTTTATACCATCGAACATGGCCACCCGATGATGCGGGCGCGCCATCTTCGATTCGAAATTACACCAAAACGGGCAGAAGCGTGGCTTGCCTGTATGCGGGCGGCGATGGATGAAATCGGTTTGTCTGGGCCGGTGCGCGAACAGTTTTATCACCGTCTTGTTCTCACCGCCCACCATATGGTCAATACCCCGGATCATTTGGACAGAAAGGAGCATTCCCTTGAATAAGAAGTTCGCTGGGAAAACGGCGTCGTCTTATGCCTCTTCCCAGCCGCTAGGCAACACGAATAAACCGCTGGAGCTGTACTTATTTATCGATCCTTTATGCCCGGAATGCTGGGGACTTGAACCGATCATCAAAAAACTGAAGATTGAATACGGTCGTTTTTTCACTCTAAGATACGTATTGAGCGGAAAATGGGCGACATGGAATGCGCGCAAAGGAACGAAACCGGAAGCGATAGCGAAGGCATGGGAATGGACAGCTAATCGTTCCGGCATGTCATGCGACGGAAGCGTTTGGTTTGAGAACCCGATCTCGAGCCCGCTTGCCCCGTCACTCGCCATTAAGGCGGCGGAAATGCAGGGAAAACGAGCCGGCCTTCGCTTTTTGCGCAAGCTGCAAGAACAGCTGTTTCTTGAAAAACAAAACGTTGCTGACTTGGCTGTACTGGCGGAATGTGCTGCCGAAGCCGGGCTTGATGTAGATGAATTCCTGCGTGACATGCATTCGCCAGGGGGCGCAAAAGCGCTGCAGTGTGATGTAAAAATCACCTCGGAAATGGATGTCGACGAGACGCCGACACTTGTGTTATTTAATGAAAATATTGAAGACGAAGGCATTAAAATTTCCGGATGCTATCCGTATGATATTTATGTCGAACTAATCGCTGAGATGCTTGGCTTCCATCCTGAGCCGTCCCCTCCCCCTCCGCTCGAGTCATTTTTGAGCCATTTTCAATTCGTCGCCACGAAAGAAGTTGCCGTTGTATACAATTGGACTATCCAAGAAGCGGAAACAGAAATGAAAAAGCTGCAGCTGAAGCAAAAGGTAGAGCGGGTGCCTGTTAAACACGGAACGTTTTGGCGCTATATCAAAGACGCCCGTCCTTAAAAAGAAGAAGAAAGCCCGGCTGACGCCGGGCTTTCTTCTTGTTGTCAAGACAACAAAGGGGATGGGAGAAATTGTTCACGGTCAAACAAAGGGGTATCAGTTTTGTCTTCCGTTCACATCTTTATCTTAACAAACGGCCAACCTAATTGGCAACCAGCTTGCTCGTTTGTTCACATTATTGTCATAATTGGCGTCGCCTTTGACACTTGTCATGATTGCATAGACCTTGCACATATATTCAACTAAGAGCAACTGAAAAGGAGGCGGCGTTGATGAAAAAACAAATCGTGTTATTCCTTTGGATCACGGCGGTCGTCACTGCGTTTTTCCTCAATCTTTTAGGGCTTATGCAACTGCTCCCGCTTTGGGCGACGATGCTTCTTTTGTTTCTCTCGTTGCTTGGACTGGTGGCATCCTGGAATCGCCGCCACCAGTTTAAAGGGTTTCCGTCCAAACGAATGTGGCTGTAATGCTGAATTCCCTTTATTCTCCAAGCAAACGCTCCATTTCTTCCAACTTCTCTGCAAACACTTGACACGCCTTTCGGATCGGCTCGGCGCTCGTCATATCAACGCCCGCTTTTTTCAGCACCTCGATCGGATAATCAGAGCTGCCGGCTTTTAAAAAGTCAATGTATCGCTTCACCGCCGGCTCTCCTTCCTCCAAAATTTGCTTGCTGAGCGCCGTCGCCGCGCTGAAACCGGTTGCGTATTGATACACGTAATAGTTGTAATAAAAATGCGGAATGCGCGCCCATTCAAGACCAATTTCCTCATCAATCACCATATCATCGCCGAAATATTTTTTGTTTAGATCATAATAGAGCGATGTGAGCATCTGTGCCGTCAGCGCTTCCCCCTCCTGCGCCTTCAGATGGATCAAATGCTCAAACTCAGCAAACATCGTCTGCCGAAAGACAGTGCCGCGGAACCCTTCAAGATAATGGTTAAGCAAGTACAGCCGTTTCTTCTCATCATCAATTGTTTTCAGCAAATGGTCGTTCAACAACGCCTCATTGCATGTTGATGCCACTTCAGCAACAAAAATCGAATAGTGGGCGTACGGATACGGTTGTGTTTTGCGCGTATAGTAGCTATGAACTGAGTGGCCAAACTCATGCACGAGCGTAAACAAGTTGTTCACGTTGTCTTGCCAGTTCAACAAAATGTACGGGTGAGTGCCATATGCTCCTGATGAATAGGCTCCGCTTCGCTTCCCTTTATTTTCGCGTACATCGACCCAGCGGTTTTCAAGCCCTTCTTTGACGATCGCCATATATTCCTCACCAAGCGGCGCCAGCCCGTCAAGCATATATTGCTTTGCTTCGTCATAGGTCACTTCCATTTTCACATCTTGCACAAGCGGTGTATATAAATCGTACATATGCAGCTCATCCAGCCCAAGCACATTTTTGCGCAGCCGCACATACCGGTGCAACAGCGGCAAATGCTCGTGAATGGCAGCGATCAAATTGTCATAGACGCTCTCCGGTATATTGTTCGCATCTAACGCCGCTTCCCGCGCCGAACTGTAGCGGCGGACGCGGGCGAAAAAATTGTCTTTTTTCACTGCACCCGCAAGCGTGTTAGCAAACGTGTTTTGGAACTTCTCGTACGTATGGTACACCGCATGAAACGCATCGCGGCGAACACGGCGGTCGGTGCTTTCTAAAAAACGAATAAACCGGCCATGCGTTACTTCCACTTCATCCCCATTTTCATCGCGAATCGTTGGGAACGTTAAATCAGCGTTGTTTAACGCACTAAATGTCGACGATGTCGCCTGCATGACTTCAGCCGCCTGTGCCAACAGCGCTTCTTCCTCAGCTGACAAGACGTGCGGACGCTGGCGCGTGATTTCATCTAACGCATGCGCATACAGCCTAAGCGGTTCGTATTGCTCCAAAAACGAGCGCAGCACCGCTTCGTCAACGGCCAAAATTTCCGGTACGATAAACGCCATCGCGCTCGACGCCTCGCTGTACAAGCTTTTCGCCCGGTCGTTGAGCCCTTGATAAAACGCGTTCGTCGTGTCTTGATCATAGCGCATATGCGCGTATGTATACAGCTTGCCGAGGCGCATGGACACTTCATCTTGGTACTGCAACGCTTCATACATCACTTCGGGCGATTCGCCAAGCCGCCCTTTGTATCCGCTGATCTTCGGAATCATCGACTTCACTTGTCGAAACTCCTGCTCCCAAGCATCATCGGTTGGGAAAATGTCCTCAAGCCGCCATGTTTCCTCAATCGGTATTTCGCTTCGGGACGGAAGCGATTTCGCTGCCTTATTCTCTTCCATCATCATAGTCCCTCCTTAAGCAATCGATACACGAATTATTATTCACCATTTTCGCCCTCTTTTCCTGTTTTATGTTTATTTTTCCCGTCCCCACCAAACTCGAGCACCGTCCAATATGATGCAAGCGCCGGTGTCCGGCAAATTTGCTCAAGAAGAGCGGCGTCTTGGCGGACAACGTCTTCAAGCGTCGTCGGAAACGATAGCGGCTTGGCCAGACAAACCGTACTTCCCCCCTCGTAGCGGAGATATCCAAGCAACCTTAACCAATGCAAATATTCTTGGACGGCCTGCCGATAAGTGTCCTGGCCGACAAGCGGCAGACGGCGCGGTGCGAGCCGCCCGGTGCGGATTTTCTCATCGATCCACCGAAAAAGCGCCGCCAACGGCAACGGCTTCCCCTGTTGGCGAAGAAGTGGCAAAAGGACGTATGTTTGCCAAATGAATGGAGCTGTCTCCCATAAATGGCCCTGTGGCAATGGCCAGCCGGCTTCAGTCGGAAATAGCGACGGGACAATGCCAGCTTGATAAAAATCGGCGCAAATGCGGCGCACCGCCTTATTCGGATAAAGCGGAAACGTGCGGCGCCATTGTTTTCTTCCTTCCAGCCATTGCTCCCAAAATGTCCGCGGAAGCGGCTGCGAATGAATGGCAGTCAAAGCGGCAAAAGACAGTGAGGAAAGCGGAAGTGAATCGATAGTCGCCAACGTACGGCGCACTGACAGCGGCAACGGACGGGAGATTCGGATGAAGCACTTCGTTTCCGGACGATAGTACCATATGTGAGGGACAGCAGAAAACGAAGCGCGATGGGCAAACAGCCATTGAAAGCGGGAGAGCGATACTTCATTCGGGTGTTTCGGTGAGCGCCGCAAGTGATTCGCTCCCAACACCCAAAGCGGACGGATGCCGAGGCGGCGGTAGCCGTCATTGCGTTCGCAAAACAGCGATTCATCGATCGTAGAACATTGGTATTCGAGGGCATACAGTTGGGGACCATAGCGGAATAACACATCAGGACGCTGCCCGATGGCGGTCAAATATGGTTCAAGTTTGGATTCAATTCCTTGGTGGACGAGCCATGCAAACAAATCGCGCTTTCCGGTTAAATGTCGTTCCGACTCCGGTTCATGCTCGAGCGGGCAGACCGTCCCTTTCCGATGAGCGAAATGCGGAAGGCGATAGCGGCCGGATCGCAGCACCACTTCCTTCCGGCAAGCGGGACAAAAAAATGGTTCAGCGTTCCTCAATTGCACAAGCCGCTCCGGGCTCCACCTTTCTGCCCCCGCGAGCGAAATGGACCGCCCATCGGCTGAGATGGCGACAAACAAAGCATTCCCTCCCTTTCCCTTGCTATTTTTTCATTTATCTATCGTTTCGGCAAATGCTCCTCATTTTCCTGCCGACTTTAGCCGTGCCAATAAAAAAGCCCCGCCAAACCGGCGGGCTTGCACGATCAAAACATGCTTCTACAACAACGGCGACAGCAGACGGGAAACCGATTCAGCGATCCGCACCCGAAATGGACGCTGCCGGAACTGTTCATAATCAATTGGAGAAGCATGACGGAAATCTTCCAAAAAGTCGCGCACAAGTTTGTTTATGCTGTCTGTATAATACAAAAATGCGTTCACTTCAAAGTTCAGATGAAAGCTGCGCATATCCATGTTTGCTGTGCCGATCGAAGCGAGCTCCCCATCAACGACAATCACCTTGCTGTGCAAAAACCCTTTTTCGTACTCGTAAATTTTCACCCCGGCTTCCAACAGTTCCGGGAAATACGAACGCGAGGCATAAAAAACGATTTTTTTATCTGGGCGCTTCGGTGCCAGCAGGCGGACGTCGATGCCGCTTAATGCCGCTATTTTCAGCGCCGTTAAAATATCTTCATCCGGCACAAAGTACGGCGAAGCAACCCAAATCGACCGTTTCGCGGATGTAATCATGGCAAAATACAGCTGTTTAATCACTTCCCACTTTTGATCCGGGCCGCCGGCGATCAGTTGCACCCCGCCCTGGCCTTCCTCAACGATGAGCGGCGGCGATAAATATTCCGGGGTCAGCCATCGTTCGCCGGTCATATAATACCAGTCTTGCAAGAAAATAAGTTGCAGCGTCCGAACGGCCTCGCCTCGAATCAACAAATGGGTATCACGCCAAAATCCAAAATACTCATCTTTTCCTAAATATTCGTCCCCGATGTTCAATCCGCCGACAAAACCAACGCCTCCATCGATGACAATCATTTTTCGGTGGTTGCGGAAGTTGATTTGATTGCTCAAAAAGGGTAAACGCACCGGTGAAAATGGGATCATCTCAACACCCGCCGCGCGCAGCTCCCCAATGTAGGCGCTCGACAACTTCCAGCTGCCGACGGCGTCATACAAAAAACGAACGCGCACGCCTTGGCGCGCCTTTTCCATTAGGACATGCTTCAGTTTTTGGCCGATTTCGTCATGGCGGACGATATAGTATTCCAAATGAATATGGTGCTCCGCTTTTTCCAGCTCGTCAAAAATTGCAGCAAACGTCTCTTCACCGTTTGTCAATACTGCCGTCTGCGATGCCAATGAAACCGGGTGTTGGCCGATGCGATAAGCGAGATGCAGCAGCGGACGCTGATGAGATGCCATTGGCAGCCGCTCTATAGTAATCGGCGACGGCTCTTGAAACTTCAGCAACACCGCTTCATCCGATTCAGCCTTCTTTTTAAAGCGTCGCTGTTGCCAATAGTTGCGCCCAAACAATAAATAAAACAAAAAACCAACAAATGGAAAACTACCTAGCACGGCCAGCCAGGCGATCGTTTGCGCCGGTTTCCGGTTCTCAAGTGAAATGACAAACGCAATAAATACGACCGAGCAAGAGATGAGCACACTAAAAATGCCCAGCAGCTTCCCTTCCCAATAATCGTGCGTCAATGTCAGCAACACGCCAACAAGGACGACGAGAATCGCCACTCTAGACGCGTTTCTCAACGAAACCCCTCCACCCGCTTTTCATGATGATTGTCCTTCCCTAACGAAGAAAACGCCGATTTCTGGAAGGGAAATCGGCGGAATGGAAATGCTATCGGGCCGGAAAATATCCTTTTACTGTTTCAAGCGCGTTGTCACCTATAATTTCAGTTCCGTATTCTTCAAGACGATAAATCGTCAGCTGCGAATCGCTCCCGTATTCTAGAAGGAGGCTGAGCATGTTGTCTACTTCATGCTCGCTATATTGTTCGTCAAATTCAACGAACAAATAATAGCGTCCTTCAAACTGAAACAAACGGTTCGGCAAGCTGGAGAAATCCGCGCGATGCGCTAAGGAGATCACGTCTTCGATGTCTTTAAACAAAATGATAAACTGAAGGACGTCTTGCTCCCCACCGTTCTCGGCGGCATCGCTCTGACTGAAATGAAAATGATGGCCGAACAGCGATTCGATCTTCTCATCAGCCGACAGCGAGAGCTCACGCCATCTTTCTTCCGGAAGCGGCAGTTCAAGCTTGCTCCCGTCTTTGGACAATTGCGCTTTCGTCACGACAACTTCGAGCCCTTTTTCCAGCGCCTGCACTTGGATCCAAAGCGGACCGTCGAGCGAAAAATCGCTTTCACCATGAACCTCATCCATCATTTCCCAAAACAGTTCCTCGCTCCGCTCCCGATTGTACCAAATTTCTTCACGGTCAAAGCCGCGCTCCTCTATATCAACATACGAAATGTAAAATTTCACCGTATGGTCATTGATGCGTTCGATTTCCATTTTCTCAACTCTCCCTTCTAAACAAAGAAGTAAAAAGGGAAGGGATCGTCCCCTTAGACGTTCTATTTAAAATGAAAACTTATATCTTGTACTTTATATTTTATGATAAAAAGCGAAAGAAGGGAAATAAAAAAACACGTTTTTAAAAATTGGTTATGAAACCGGCCATGTCCTACTATAATGATGATGAACACGGACGGAATGAGGGACGCCCTATGGTGGATGAATATATCGTCTCAATCTTATTAATCATCGGCATCGATGTCATTCTAGGCGGGGATAATGCGGTTGTCATTGCGTTAGCGAGCCGCAACTTGCCGGAGCGAAAGCGGAACGCCGCCATCATCCTTGGCACGGCATTGGCCATCGCCGTCCGTATTTTATTGACGGCGGCCGTTGTTTGGCTGTTGACCATTCCGTTTTTGCAACTTGCTGGGGGCTTTATCCTCTTTTGGATCGCCTTGAAGCTGATCAGGCAAAAAGACGAAAAACCGGCCGCGATTAAAGCCGAGCCATCGCTCTGGAAAGCGGTTCAGACGATCGTTGTCGCCGATATCGTCATGGGCATGGACAACGTCATCGCCATCGCCGGAGCAGCCCAAGGGCATATCGGACTTGTCGTCTTTGGCTTTCTTTGCTCCGTTCCTATCATCATTGTAGGCAGCAAAATCATCCTTTATGCCATGGAACGGTTTCCGTTTCTCATTTATATCGGCGGCGCCTTATTGGCCTACACCTCCGGAAAAATGATCGCCGCCGAAGAACAGCTGCGCCCGTTTTACGACCCGCATTGGGAACTCTTCTTTCCACTCTCAGCGGCCATTCTTGCCGTTCTGCTTGGCTTTGCGGCCAACCGCCGGGCGCGTGCCGCCAAATGGCGCTGAACGGACGCTGATAAAAAACTTCTACATGGCTTGCCATGTAGAAGTCCTTTTTAATCATCCATTCACTAACCGCTGCGCTTCGCGAAGCTGATACGCCCGCACTTTACGCGGCAGGAAGCGGCGAATTTCGTCTTCGTTATAACCAACTTGCAGCCGCTTTTCATCGATGATGATCGGCCGGCGCAAAATGCCCGGATTTTTTTGAATAAGCTCGTACAAATCTTGCAACGGCAACGATTCGAGGTTGATGTTCAACTTTTGAAACACTTTCGAACGGGTCGAAATGATTTCATCTGTCCCGGTTTCCGTCATCCGTAAAATTTCTTTAATCTCCTCGACCGTCAGCGGCTCGGAGAAAATATTGCGCTCAACATAAGGAATATCATGCTTCTCGAGCCACGCCTTCGCCTTCCGGCACGACGTGCAACTCGGTGATGTGTATAGCTTGACCATTTTGATCACTCCTTTTCACAAGGAATCCCTTGCTTTCCTGCCCGCCATTGACGGACACATGCCACTATGCCCGTTTTTACACGCTTGACGGCATAGCGATACGGCCTATACCACCTGTTAGGCGGTCGGCCGTTTTGCTAATCATTTGCAATTTGAAATGACTTTAACATGATATATTATACAATAAATCAGCGGAGAAAGATATAGTTTTTCAACGATGAATGCAATTTTCTTCGTTTCCCCTTCCACTGGAGAGGAAAATCCTCTACAATCAAAGTAGAAGAGAAACAAAGGAGGAAGAATATATGGCCGGCTATTTCGTTGACTTTGTCATTGCTTCGGCATTGATCGTCGGCATCATCGCCTTGATGGGGAGCATAAGCAACACGATTGGAGAGCGGCTATTCGGCCGAAACAAAAGAGAAAAGCATGTCGAGGCCTCTCGCCGCATCCAGCAAGGGTGGAATTTCGTTGGGGGAAAAAAGTAACGCCCGAAAACGGCCACATAATATGGCGCCGTCTTCTTCGCCGTTCGCATCGAGCGTCGGTGAAGAGACGGCGCTTTTCATGTCCATAGAAAACAGTTCCTTCCCACCAAATGGCCGCTTAGGCATACATCGCCCGATACCGCTTATATTCTTCCTCTGAACAAAGCACGAAATGCCCCGGTGTAATTTCGCGAAATTCGAGCTCTTCCCCGTCTTGATAGCCATGCTGCGACGGATCGTAGACGATCCGCTTGCGCGTTCGCTCTGTTTCCGGATCCGGGAGCGGAATTGCGGAAAGCAGTGCCTTTGTATACGGATGGATCGGATTGCGGTACAACTCTTCCGACTCAGCAAGTTCGACCATTTTTCCGAAATACATGACCCCGATCCGGTCGCTGATGTACTTCACCATCGATAAATCATGGGCAATAAATAAATACGTCAACCCTTTTTCACGCTGCAGCCGCTTCAACAAGTTCACAACTTGCGCTTGAATCGACACGTCAAGCGCTGAAATCGGCTCATCAGCGATGATGAATTCCGGTTCAACCGCGAGCGCTCGGGCAATGCCAATCCGTTGGCGCTGACCTCCGGAAAACTCATGCGGATAACGGCTGGCATGCTCACGGTTTAAACCGACCGTCTCGAGCAGCTCATAGACGCGTTGCATCCGCTCTTCTTTAGTTTTTGCCAGTCCGTGGATGTCAATGCCTTCAGCGATAATATCGGCGACCGTCATCCGCGGATTGAGGGAGGCATACGGATCTTGAAAAATCATCTGCATTTTCCGGTTTAACTCTTTCAACTCTTTTTTTGACTTTTTCCCATGCACATTGACGCCGTTAAACCGCACTTCCCCGTCTGTCGCGTCATACAGCCGAATGATCGTCCGCCCTGTTGTCGACTTGCCGCAGCCTGATTCTCCGACAAGGCCGAATGTTTCACCTTTATAAATGTCAAATGTCACACCGTCAACCGCTTTAACGACTTCGCCGCGGCCGGCTGGGAAGTATTGTTTTAAGTTTTTCACTTCGAGCAGTTTTTGTTTAGCCACGCGGTTTGCCTCCTTTCCGGGCAACGATGTCAGCAAACTGTTTCATCCGCTCGCGCACAACGTCCGGCGGCTCGACGTTCGGCGCCATCTCATGCAATAGCCATGTCGCCGCATAGTGCGTATCAGACACTTGGAACATCGGCGGCTCAAGCTCATAGTCAATTTTGAGCGCATACGGATTGCGTGGCGCAAACGCATCACCTTTGGGCGGATTTAACAAATCTGGCGGCGAACCCGGGATCGAATACAGCTCCGTATCTTTATGATCAAGGCTCGGCATCGAGGCGAGCAATCCCCACGTATACGGATGTTTCGGATTGTAAAAAATTTCATCGACTGTGCCGATCTCGACAATTTTCCCGGCATACATCACAGCCACACGGTCAGCCATGTTGGCGACGACCCCTAAGTCGTGAGTAATAAAAATAATCGACATGCCGAGTTTTTTCTGAATGTCTTTCATGAGCTCCAAAATTTGCGCCTGAATCGTTACGTCGAGCGCTGTCGTCGGTTCATCAGCGATCAAAATTTTCGGATTGCATGCTAGCGCGATGGCGATCACTACGCGCTGACGCATCCCGCCGGAAAACTGGTGCGGGTATTGCTTCATGCGCAGCTCAGCGTTTTTAATGCCAACCAGCTGCAACAGCTCGATCGCCCGTTTGCGCGCCTCATCTTTTGATAAATTTTGATGTTTTAAGATAGCTTCCATAATCTGTTTTCCGATTGTCATCGTTGGATTGAGCGATGTCATCGGATCTTGGAAAATCATTGAGATTTTTTTCCCGCGAATTGACTGCATTTCCTTGTCCGTCAGCTTCGTTAAGTCTTTTCCCTCAAATAAAATTTCCCCTTGCTTAATGCGGCTTGGCGGCGTCGGCAACAAGCGCATAAGCGCCTTTGACGTCACGGATTTCCCAGATCCCGACTCACCGACGATCGCCAACGTTTCCCCTTCATACAAATCGAACGTCACGCCGCGGACGGCTTGCACCTCTCCGGCATGGATATCAAAGGAAATATGCAAATCGTTCACTTGTAAAATTTTCTCCATCCGTTTTCACCCCTTTCGCTCACTATTTTCGCATTTTCGGATCAAGCGCATCACGCAACCCGTCAGCGACGAGGTTAAAGCTCAAAATCAGCAAGCTGATGACGATCGACGGGATAATAATTAAATGCGGATACGTTTGAATGGACTTATACCCTTCATTGACAAGCGAACCGAGTGATGCTTCTGGCGGACGAATGCCAAGGCCGATAAAGCTCAAAAACGCTTCTGTAAAAATGGCCGACGGAATGGTGAACATCGTCGTGATAATAATTGGACCCATGACGTTCGGAATCAAATGTTTAAAAATGAGCCGTGAGTTAGGCGCTCCAAGCGTCCGTGCAGCGAGCACATATTCCATGTTTTTCAGCTTTAAAATTTGTCCACGCACAATGCGCGCCATCGTCGTCCAGCCGGTGATGACCATCGCCAATGTAATCGACATAATCCCAGGCTCAAGAATTAAGATAAATAAAATCACGACGATCAAATACGGAATGCCGTTTAAAATTTCAATGATCCGCTGCATCATATTATCTACGCGTCCCCCATAATAGCCGGAAATGCCGCCATAGGCAATGCCAATAAACAAATCAATCACAGCGGCCAACAACCCGATGTAAAGGGAAATGCGCGTGCCGTACCACGTTCTTACCCATAAATCGCGGCCTAAATCATCCGTGCCAAACCAATAGTACTCCTTGATGCCGCGCTCTTTATATACATCAACGCCGTTAGAATCCTTCCCGTCCAAGTTGAGCCAGCTAATATGCTCTAAGACAGGGACCTTCGGCGGCAGTTTCGCATGGCTTAAGTTTTGCTCTTTATAGGAACGTTCGCTTGCCATTGGCGCGAAAATCGCCAACAAGGCCAAAATAATGATCATAATCAAACCAACGATCGCCGCTTTATTTTCGCGCAGGCGCAGCCACGCGTCGTGCCAAAACGTTAAACTAGGGCGGTTGATTTTTTCCTGCTCGCCAACGTTCGGCGGGGCGGGCTGAAACCATTCCGGTGAAAGCTGGTCATATTGTTGTTTCGCCATTATTTCTTCCCTCCCGCTAACCGGATGCGTGGGTCAACAATTCCATAAAGAATATCCACAATAAAAATGACAAAAATTAATAATGCCGAGTAAAACAACGTCGTTCCCATAATGACTGGGTAATCGTTCAACTCGATAGAACGAACAAACTGCTCCCCAAGTCCCGGAACCGCAAAAATCTTCTCAATAACGAGCGTCCCTGTCATTAAGTTGACCGCCATCGGGCCAAGAATCGTGATGACGGGGATGAGCGAGTTGCGGATGGCGTGTTTAACTACAACTCCGGCATTGCTAATCCCTTTCGCCCGAGCGGTTAAAATGTAATCGGAGCTTAACACCTCAAGCATTTCCGTCCGCATAAAACGAGCGATATTGGCAATAACGCCGACAGACAGCGCCAGCGTCGGCATGATCGTATATTTAAATCCTTCCCAAAAGGCGACTGGCAGCCATTGCAGCTTCACGCCGATGAAATATTGCAAAAATCCGGCCAACACGAACGATGGAACGGAAATCCCGATTACTGCAATAACCGTAGCCGCATAGTCCCCCCAACGGTTATGGCGAATGGCCGCAAAAATACCAAGCACTAATCCGACAAGCGTACCAAACACAATTGCCTGAAACCCGAGCTGGGCCGACGGACCGATCCGATCACCGATTAATTCCGTTACCGGACGGTTGTCATACTGGAACGAAACTCCTAAATCTCCTTGCAACAAGTTGCCTAAATATTGCACGTACTGCACGGGCACCGGCTTATCCAACCCATATTCTTTTAAAATGAGCGCCTTCTGCTCCGGCGTCAATTTTTCCTGGTTTTGCAGCGGCGAACCGGGCAACAGCTTCATTAAAAAGAACGTTACAGTAGCAATAATGAGCAACGTAATCGCCATATACACGAACCGCTGAATCGTATACCGCGCCATGGCTGCACCTCCCCTATTGTATCAGCAATATTTTAATGTTCAAGCTTTTTCGACATTTTTCGCCTTGGCAGGCAAAAGGAGAGTATATGCCCTCGCATATACTCTCCTTGGCATGCTGTGAAAAACGGATTACTCAATATATGCCCATTTGTAGCTATAATCGCCGCCAAACGGATGGGAAACGACATCTTTCACATACTCGCGTTGCAAGTAGGCGACACCACGCTGATAGAGCGGGGCAATCGGCATTTCTTCAAAGACGATCTTTTCTGCTTTCAGCATCGCATCCCAACGGGCTTGCAAATCACCAAGCAGCGTTGTTTTCGCATCTTTAATCAATTTGTCGTATTCAGCGTTCGACCAACCCGTTTCGTTGTGCGGGTTATTGGTCGTCCACAAGTCAAGGAACGTCATCGGGTCTTGATAGTCCGGACCCCAACCAGAGAACGACAGGTCATATTGCATTTTGCTTTCAAGCTCAAGCTTTTGCGCGAACGGTTGTTGTTTAATGTTGACCGTCAAGCCCGGCAAGTTTTTCTCCAATTCTTCTTTGACATACTCCCCGATTTTCTTCGCGCTGTCGCTGTCATAGTTTAACAGCTCGATCGTGAATTGGTCTTTGCCAAGCTCTTTTTTCGCTTGCTCCCACAGTTTTTTCGCTTCATCCACATTGTACGACACTAAGTCGCCATTGGCGTCACGGAAGTCTTTGCCATCCGGACCTGTGACGAAATCTTTCGGAACGGTAAAGTTCGCGACAATCGATCCATTGTTAAGCAGCGTGTCCACCATCGCTTGACGGTCGATGGCCATCGCGATCGCCTTGCGCGCATTGACATTGTTCAACGGCTCGTTTTTCGTGTTCATGCGCAGCCAGTAGAGGGATGGATCCAATTCTGTTTTGAAGTTTTTGTCATTTTTATACTTGTCAACGAATTCAGCCGTCAAACCGACGCGGTCGACTTGTTTCGTTTCATACAAGTTGACAGCGGTTGCTGTATCTTTTACGACTTTGACGTTGATTTTTTCAAGCTTAACCGTATCTTTGTCCCAGTAATTCGGGTTTTTCTCATATGTCCAGCCTTGTTCGTGCTTCCAGCTGCTTAAGACGAACGGGCCGTTGTAGAGCGTCGTATTTGCCTCCAAGCCGTATTTGTCGCCTTGGGCTTTTACGAATTTCTCGTTTTGCGGCATGAACGTGCCGAATACTGTTAAGCTGATGAAGTACGGAATCGGGTTTTTCAGCTCCACTTGGAGCGTATAGTCGTCAAGCGCTTTGACGCCGAGTTGGTCAACTGGCAATTTGCCGGTGTTGACTTCTTCCGCGTTTTTAATGTCATACATAATGTACGCATACTCCGCTTTTGTTTTCGGATCAAGCACCCGTTTCCAAGCGAACACGAAATCGTGAGCCGTCACCGGATCGCCGTTGGACCATTTTGCGTCCTTACGGAGTTTGAACGTGTACGTTTTGCCGTCTTCGCTCACCTCATGGCTTTCCGCCACCCCAGGAACCGGCTTGTTGTCTTTCCCTAAACGGTACAGACCTTCCATGACGTTGTTCAACACGATAAACGACACTTGGTCGGTCGCAAGCGCCGAGTCAAGCGACGGAATTTCTGAAGAGTCAAGCAAATTCAGCACTTGCTCCTTCTTTTCCGCCGGCTTTTCGCCGCCTTCATCACCGTTTTGGGCATTGTTGCTCCCCCCTCCGCCGCACGCCGCTAGGAACGTGGACAGCGCCAGGAGCAGGACGAGGAATAAGGAAAACCGTTTCTTCACTAAAAACCCCCCTTAAAGTTTATGTAGTGTATTACAAATCTTCTGAACTATTAGGTTTCAGAAGATTGTACTTACATGGACTATTATATCTTGTATTAATATATTTGAAAAGAATTTTTTTATTTTCTTAAATAAAAAATTTTCGAATTACTTAAAAATAGGGTGAACATCGACTTGTATTTACATCTGCATTGTAACGACTTTCCGCCCTATTGTAAACAAAAAATTTCAGCCTATAAAACAGAAAGCGGTTACAATATAGTTTTTTTCACCCCCTTTTTTTCTCCAATACAAATCATTCCTTTATTTCCAACATAAGCACAGATTTTCTGATATAACTTTGTTAATAATTTTCACAATCTTTCCTCCTGGGTCGTTTATGTTAAAATATAAAGTGACCATCCGAAAGGTGGGAGAAATAGCATGAAACAGAATGCTGTTCGAACCGGCTGGCTCATTGCCGCGATGTTGGGGGCAAGCGCGCTGATCGTTTCGTGGCAAGGGGCATGGACGGCCGTTGCCTTCATTAACGCCGCATTTTTGCTCTCACTTATACCACTGTCGCTCGGCGGGCTTTTATTCGTCTATGAGCGCGGTTTTTTCAGCGGCTTTGTCTACGGATTTCGCCGCTGGCGCAAAAGCGGCACGAAGGCGGAGCGATATCTTGAGGAAGCCGCCGCGGAAAACGAAGCAGGCGAACCGCCCGGCTCTCCGCGGTTCGCGATGACATATCCGCTCCTTTTTTCCGGCTTGCTTCTTTTTCTCGCGATGATCGCCGCCGGGTACGCAGTGCAATGAGGTTGCAAAGGCGGGATGCTTCTCATATAATAAAGGGCAGATAAGGAATACGGAACGAGCGATGAGAAAGAAGAGTACATATGGCAAGGCCTTCAGAGAGCTTGTGGACGGTGCGAACAAGCGGCTAGCCATATGGAATGGACTTTCGAGCTTCCTGCCGAACCAGCAACGCAGTAGGCAAGGACGTTCCCCCGCGTTATTGGGGCGCCATGCACAATGCATGGGTCGAGCGATTGCGTTTTTGGCGCAATAAGTAGGGTGGCACCGCGGTCCTACCGTCCCTATTCAAGGGATGGCAGGGCTTTTTTATTTCATTTTTTCTTGAGGGAGTGAAGACTGATGAAAACGATTTTTTCCGGCATCCAACCGAGCGGCGTCATCACGCTTGGCAACTACATTGGGGCGATGCGGCAGTTTGTTGAACTGCAGCATGAATACAACTGCTATTTTTGCATTGTCGACCAACATGCCATTACCGTCCCGCAAGACCCGAACGAGTTGCAGCAAAACATTCGCCGCCTCGCCGCCTTGTATTTGGCGGTCGGCATTGACCCTTCGCAAGCGACGCTGTTCATCCAATCGGAGGTGCCGGCGCACGCCCAAGCGGCTTGGATGTTGCAGTGCATCGTCTATATCGGCGAGCTCGAACGGATGACTCAGTTTAAAGACAAATCAGCCGGTAAAGAAGCGGTCAGCGCTGGGCTGCTCACGTACCCGCCGCTCATGGCGGCTGATATTTTGCTCTACAACACCGACATCGTCCCGGTCGGCGAAGATCAGAAGCAGCATATTGAGCTGACGCGCGATTTAGCTGAACGCTTCAACAAGCGGTATGGGGAGCTGTTCACCATCCCGGAAGCGCGCATCCCGAAAATCGGCGCTCGCATTATGTCGCTTGTGGATCCGACAAAAAAAATGAGCAAGTCCGATCCAAACCCGAAAGCGTTTATTACACTTCTTGATGACGCCAAAACGATCGAAAAGAAAATTAAGAGCGCTGTTACCGATTCGGAAGGGACGATTCGCTACGATAAGGAAGCGAAGCCAGGCATTTCGAACTTGCTCAACATTTATTCGATTTTATCGGGGCAACCGATTGATGAGCTCGAGCGGCAGTACGAAGGAAAAGGGTACGGGGTCTTTAAAGCCGATTTAGCCGAGGTGGTCATCGGGGCGCTCCAACCAATTCAAGAGCGGTATTACCATTGGCTCGAAAGCGAAGAGCTTGACCGCGTCTTAGACGATGGGGCGGAGAAAGCGAACCGCGTCGCCTCAGAAATGGTGCGCAAAATGGAACAAGCCATGGGGCTTGGGCGGCGCATCGCAAAAAAATAATGATCATACGTCCATGCACCAACGGGCAGGCGTCCTCGCGCCTGCCCGTTGGTTAATTCACTTTCGGTTCTTGCTCCATTTCCCACAACTTTTCGAAAAACGGCTGCCCTTTAATTAAGTTTTCACACAGCTGCTCGTGCCGTTCGGACCAACCGTATTTCGTCTCTTCGTATAATCGTTCCCATGCTTCCTCAAACGACATTTTTTGAATCTCTGCGTATTTTTCCGGCGCCCACTCCGTATACCAATAGCGCACTTCGGCGCCATTTTTCGTCGAATACAGTTGATCGAGCGCCATAAACAGCAATTGTTTCAACTGCCGTTCCTTCCGTGTCAGCCCGCACATCAGTTCCGGCGCAGGCGACAAAATATGGTATTCCTTTTTGCTCTTTGGCAACGGATAATCCCGCACCTCTGATTCAGCCGCCATCTCGTAGACGAGCTGCTCTTGCCGCGGAATGAGACGGCTTTTCCGGATCGGAATGTGGTAGCCGATCGTATCGACGGCCAAAATACCGACCCCATCGGTCACAATAAAACAATAGTCAAGCTGAATGCGTTCATGATTTTTACGGACATACGCTTTTTGATAAACGTCGTCTAAAAGCGGCTTCGGAAGGTCGGACAAACTATTTTCAATATAATGAAACAAGTCCGGGGACACTTTGACAAGCGGCACCTGGTCAAGCAGCTCAATTTGATCATCTTTTCGCCATTCATGGAAATGGCAGACGTTGTACCCGTTCTCTTCACCTTCAAACCAGTTCACCCAAATGTCATGCAGGTAAAGCATGCGATACCCCTCACTTCCAGACGTGTTTGTCCATCAGTATAGGCAGAGGGGCAGAATTTTATTCCATTTCGCCCTCTTTTCCCCACTATCAACCACGGCCCGGAAATGACAAACTCCCCCACATCAAAAGCAGTCCAAACGGCAATAAATAGCACTCTACTCTTGTCGCGATATAAGACATATATTCACTGAAGCCGCGTTCGGGGGTAATAAAGTTTAAATAGGCGATGACCATCATGCCGCCGACAACCGAAAAACCAAAGCCGACCAAATAAAAAAATAGGCGGATCACCAGGCTTCCCTTCCTTCTTGTCCACGTCCTTGTTTTACATATATGTCGGATTTGTGGACAACATGCCTGTTCGTTGATCCCCCAATGGATGGATCATCCGCCTATTGCCCGGCCTCAAAGCCAGCTAAGGCAGCGATTTGTTTCGCTTCCATCGCCATCAATTTCGTCAATGAATGTCCCCTCTCCAGGCAGCGGCGAACGATAGCATGTCCCACCGCATAGCCGACCATTTTCGGATACCAGCCAAGCCCGTACAGAATCCGGACGCTAAGCGGATGCGACACGGGCACATCCTGGTTTGGAGCGATGCAGCGGCGCCAAAACTTCTCCAGCTCCCGATCTGTATAGTATGCCGTCCAACTTGCACACTGCCCGGGGCCGACCGTCTCGGCAACCGCATGTTCCGCCAGCCCTTCCATCATCACGGCATCCAGCAACGTCGCCTCTTTGCCGCCATTTGGAAGATTTTGAAGGCGGTAGACATGATTGTATTCGTGCGCTACGAGTGCGGCAATCTCATCATCACGGTGGCCAGGCAGCAAAAAGAAAAACAGCTTATCGGCAAATGCCACACCACCTTTTCCGTGAAACTCACGCGCAAGCTTCGGGTTTTCATCATCCGCCGGCAGCAAAAACACCGGAACGTCCGGCCCTCCCCATGTCGTCCGTTGCCATCCATAGTAACGGCCGACCCGCTCCCAAAGACGCTGCGCCTTCATGTCCGGCAAAAGCCGAACGGCTTGCCGAGCGTTTCGGTACATTCCATACAAACACAAGTACCGATAAATGTCCCGCGCTGACGCATCGTCAAAAAACGGAACAAATCGCGCGCATAGCTGAAGCGGCTCTCCCTCATCTTGCTCAAGCCACCGGTCAGTCGGGAATAATCCCATCGTCTTTCCTCCTCTCCCCCTTTCCTCTTACATTATGCCGGGGAAGAAAGGGCGGTGAACAAAGGGGGATACAAAGTGAGATGCGCCAATCAAAAGAGAGCCTCGTTTGGAACGAACTGCCGACCGTTAGTGATCTAACGATTTCCATTTCGTTCAACGAAGGCTCTCATTTTCGTCCATCACATATATTTTTTGAAAATCAATGTCGCGTTATGGCCCCCAAATCCGAACGAATTGCTTAAGGCTGCGCGCACGTCTCGCTTACGCGCTTCATTCGGCACATAGTCGAGATCGCATTCCGGGTCCGGTGTTTCATAGTTGATCGTCGGCGGAATGACACCGTCGCGAATGGTCAACACCGAGAAAATGGCTTCCACCGCACCGGTCGCGCCAAGCAAGTGGCCGGTCATCGACTTCGTTGAGCTGACAGCAAGTTTATATGCATGATCACCGAACACTTCTTTAATGGCGAGCGTCTCATACTTATCATTGTACTCCGTGCTCGTGCCGTGGGCGTTAATATAGTCGATCTCTTCCGGCTCCAGTCCGGCATCGTGGAGCGCTTGGCGCATCGCCCGCACTCCCCCTTCGCCGCCCGGCGCTGGCGCCGTAATGTGGTAAGCATCCGCGGTGGCGCCGTAACCGACAATTTCAGCATAAATCGTCGCCCCGCGGCGCAGCGCGTGCTCTAACTCTTCAAGAACGACGATGCCTGCTCCTTCGCCCATGACAAACCCGTCGCGGTTTTTATCAAACGGGCGGCTTGCCGTTTTCGGGTCTGGGTTCGTCGAAAGCGCTGTGTTCGCGCAAAAGCCGGCAAACGACATTTTCGTAATCGGCGCTTCAGCTCCTCCGGTGATCATGACATCAGCATCGCCGCGCTGAATGACCTTAAATGCATCGCCGATCGAATTGGCTCCAGTCGCACAAGCAGTGACTGTACATGAGTTGATTCCTTTTGCTCCGAGGATGATCGACACTTGTCCAGCCGCCATGTCCGGAATCATCATCGGCACGAAAAACGGGCTCACCCGTCGGTAACCGCGTTGCTGAAAAACTTCAAACTGCTGCTCAAACGTCTCCATTCCGCCGATGCCAGAGCCGATCCAGACGCCGACTCGCTCAGCGTTTTGTTCATTGATTTCGAGCTTGGCATCTTTCACTGCCATGAGCGATGCGGCCACAGCATACTGCGTAAACCGATCCATTTTTCGCGCTTCACGGCGATCCATAAACACCGCTGGATCGAAATCTTTCACTTCCGCCGCCACTTTCGCCGGAAAATCGTCCGGGTTGACGCGAGTGACAATATCGATGCCAGACTGGCCAGCAATGATGTTTTTCCATGTTGTTTCGACGTCATTGCCGAGCGGGGTGACAGCCCCCATCCCGGTCACGACAACTCGTCTTTTTTCCATCGCTTTCGTCTCTCCTTTATCCGATAATGTACAAACCGTCAGCGGCCCCACCGCAAAGCAATCGCGCCCCATGTCAGCCCGCCGCCGAATCCGACCATGATGATGACGTCATCATCTTTGATCTTGCCCGCTTCGATTTCCTCAGCAAGCGAAATCGGAATGGATGCTGCTGACGTATTGCCGTATCGGCGAATCGTTGTTGACATTTTGCCTTCCGGCAACTCGAGCCGCTGCCTGGCCGCCTCCATAATACGGATGTTCGCTTGATGAGGAATCAGGAAGTCGACATCATTTTTCGATAAACCGGCCTTTTCGAGCACGCGCAAACTTGATTCTCCCATTTGCCGGACGGCAAACTTAAACACTTCCCGGCCGTTCATGATGATATATTCGTCTTGATATAAATGTTTTCCTCCCGTTCCGTCAGCTCCTAATTCAAACGACAAAATACCCCGCCCCGGCGATACCGGCCCCATGACGACCGCCCCTGCGCCGTCGCCAAACAGCACTGCCGTATTGCGATCCGTCCAGTCAATAATTTTTGATAGTTTTTCCGCGCCTACCACCAATATATACTTGTATGCGCCATTGTCAATAAACTGGCTCGCCGTCACCACCCCATACATAAACCCTGCGCAGGCAGCGCTGACATCCAACGCTGCCGCATTGACAGCGCCGAGCCGCTCTTGCAGCATGCAGGCGACAGATGGAAATGGACGGTCCGGAGTAACAGTAGCCACTAAAATCAAATCAATATCTTTCGCGGAAATGCCGGCGTCAGTGAGCGCCTTTTGGGCAGCAAAATATGCCATATCAGATGTATCGATGCCATCGGGAGCGATGCGCCGCTCCTCAATCCCGGTGCGCGTCCGAATCCATTCGTCTGATGTGTCCATCCTTTTTTCCAAGTCAGCGTTTGTCAACACGGTTTCCGGCGCATAATAACCAACGCCGATAATTCCTGCTCCCATACTATTCATCTCCTTTTCCTTCCCAAATAACCGAAGAAGCTTTTGAAGACAGCGTGATTCTCAATGTAAAATCAGTCCACATAACCAATTATTATTACTTGGTACTAATTTTAGCGGAAAGGACGGATGTGCGCAATAGAAAAACAGAGTCTCTACGGAGCAAAAATAACCGGAGTTGACTTCTTTCTTTGTGCTTGAAGGCATTTGTCCAAACCGTTTTTTCTTTCCGCTCATACAATACAACAAGCAAAAATCGCAGAAAAGGAGAGCATCTCATGCCGAACAACCAACCACGAGAACAGTCTCGCGAGCAGCGCGATCGCTTCTCCCGACTCATGTTCAGCCCCTTCCCCCCACAACAAGCCGACCGACAGGAAGAGCGGGACGAGGCGGAGTCGCCCCCGCTGCCAACCATTGATTTGATGAAATTGTTTGAAAATGTGAGCGTGCTAACAGATTCGTTGCAACAGTTAAAACCGCTTGTCAAAAAGATTTCTTCGCTTGTCGATTTCATGAAAAAATAGCAGACGCATCGAAACGATGCGTCTGCCTTCGCCGTTTACGGAAGTTCGTTGTGCTGACGAAAAAATTGCCCGATTTGCGCTGCCAGCTGCCGCCGCTTTTCTGGCAAATGGTAGACAACGCGCACGCGGTCGTTCATGGTTTTCATCCATTGCTCGTATTTGCGGCTGTGCAATGCGGACGGATATTCGCTCACACCGGCGAGCTGCCAAATCATCACCGGAACATCATGTGGGCTCAGAAAAAGGGACGGAACGGCCTCTGGCACCTCTTCTTCCTCCATGCCATAGGCCATCGCCACTTCCTTCACCATCCGCCGATACGTCAACGGATGTTCCCGCTCATAGTTGAGCTGAGCACGTACATCAAGGCAAGGGTTGAGCATGGCGACGGCGCGGATTTGCCCCGGCATGGCACCAAGCAGCTGCAAGGCGACGAGTGCGCCCATTCCTTCGGCAACGATATAAATGCGCTGGTTGACAATTTCGCTTTTCAGTACCGAGTAGATCAGCTGGCGCGCCAGCCGGACTGCCTTTGGGCTTCCCCAATGCCGGCCGTACAAGTGGGACGAAAACACGGTATACCCGCGTTCAAGCCATTCATTCAGCCACTGGCGCCGCCCCGGATGCTCGAGCCAAAAACTCGTCTGTTCGTTCACGAAATGGTCGCCGTCCCCCATTAAAAAAAGGGCAAACCCATTCGGGCGCTCCGGCACGTGAACGACGCACCATTGCCCATCAAGTTGGAAAAACCGTCGTTGTCCTGCCATCGTTTCCATTCACCCTTGTTTGGCGATACATAATTGTACAGTATACGATATGCCGGACAGAAAAAAACGTCCGGGTATATGCCTAAATGAACAAATTATGATAAGATAAGTAAAGGAATGATCTGAAGATAGGAGGAAACAAGATGCGCCTGTTTTGGACGTTTTTCTGGACGTTTTTGCTCGTGCAAATGGCGACCTACGTCATGGGCTCGATGCAAGGCATCAGCTATGATTTCACAACCGGAGCTTTGCTTGGTGTGATCGTGACCGTTTTCATCGTCGTTCTAGCGGCTTTAATTCCGGATGAGCCAGCTGGGCACCGGCAGCATTAATAATCTCAAAACCTTTGAAGAATGACAACGCCTTGGAGTTTGCCAAACTCCAAGGCGTTTGTTTTATGTTTACCCCTTTTAGAAAGTCGGTGAAAAACGGCCGTTACGCCCCAATCAGCGGAGTTTCGCGCAAAAAGAACGCAGATTCCGCAAGATTTTCCCAATTGAAAAACGGATGAGATTGGCAAGGTTTTACACTCAATCACCAACCCTTTAGGCGTTTATTCGTCGACCGTTTGGATGTTTCGTTTTCGCTCTTTCTCCATCAAGACCATCAGCCCCGGCAGCAGCATTCCGCGAATAAGAAACGTATCAAGCAAAATGCCGATGGCGACGAGAAAACCAAACACAAACAACAGCTGCACCGGCTGGGTCATCAAAACGGCAAACGTCGCCGCCAAAATGAGGCCAGCCGAAGAAATGACGCCGCCGGTATGAGCGACCGCCCGCTCGACCGCCCCGCTGACGGAATGGGTCCTCCATTCTTCTTGGAAGCGCGACACAAGCATGATATTGTAGTCGATGCCAAGCGCCACTAAAAACACAAATGCATAAATCGGCACGCGGTCGCTGACCGATTCGATATCAAACAACAAATCCGCCAACCAAATGCCTAGTCCAAGCGCTGCCGCAAACGAGACAAGAATCGTTCCGATCATATATGTAGATCGTTTCACCGACTTTGTCAATCCAATGAGCAAAAGGAAAATAAGAAGTGTTTCCAACGCGACAATGACAACCATATCTCGTTTATTTGTCGCTCGCTCATCCACTTTCGCCGCCGTCTCCCCAGCAAAATAAAGACGCCCGTCAAGCCCGCTTTGTTTGATGATCGTTTCTTTCCGGTCGATGATCCGTTCCATCGCATCGAGCGTTTGGACATCGTACGGATTTTCGCGAAACGTCAGTGTAAACGAAATAACGCGTCCATCATCCGCTATGCCGGCTGGGCGCACCTCGCTGACAAGCGGCTGTTTCTCGAGTTGATCCTGCAACTGTTTCAGCTGTTGTGGCGTCAAGGCATGTTTTCCTTCAAACAGGACGGTTGTTGGCGCCAACTCCCCTTTAGCAAAATGTTTCTCCAGCAACTCGTATCCTTGGCGCGACGGCATATCAGCTGGAAATGATTTAATTAAATCAAACTCATAACGCAATGCCGTTGAGTGGATGGATAGCACAATCAAAAGCACACCGATGGCCGCCACGGTCAAACGCGGTTTTCCGACGACAAACCGTCCGACTTTTTCCCAAAACGCCTGTCTTTCTTTCACTTTGACGTCGCCGACGCGCGGAATGTTCGGCCAAAATGCTTTGCGGCCAAACAGCGTGAACAAAGCCGGGATCAACGTGACCGAAGCAATCATAATGACGGCCATCGCAAGGGCAAACGTCGGGGCAAAATTCCGGTAATCCCCCAGCCTAGCGAAAAACAACACAAGCATCGCCGCCAATACGGTCCCCCCGGAAAACAGAACCGGCAGTCCGGTCTCGCGCATCGCCTGCTTCATTGCCTCCCATTTGTTTTCGTACCGTTTCAGCTCCTCCCGGTAGCGGGAAAAAATAAACAACGAATAATCCGTAATCGCCGCAAACAACAAAATGGACATAATCGAAACCGTTTGTTTCGAGATGACGAGCCCCCCTCGTCCTAACAGCCCGAGCAGCTGTCCGACCACGCCATACACCATCCCGGCGACGACAAGCGGAATAAGCGCCAGCAGCGGCGAACGGTAAATGACAATGAGCAGTATTAAAATCAGCCCGACCGTTGACAAGATGAGGACCACATCCGCCCGCGAAAACAATTCGAGCGTATCAGCCGCGATACCGGCCGGCCCGGTAATATAGAGCTTCACATCGCTTTCGCTATGAACAAGCTTCCGAATATCGTCATTGATCGTTTGAATCTCTTTCGATTCCAGTGAAGACTGATAAAGGGCTGGGACAACCGCCATTTTCCCGTCTTCCGCAAAAAAGCGGGCTGCGGCTTGCGGCGGAAGGGAAGCGACCGGAACAAGCTGTTCGAGCGCTTCGGAATGCTTTTTCTCCATATCAGCCAACAAGCGCTGCAATTCTTCTTTCGAAATCGGCTCGTCATCGGAATGAAAAACAAAAATTACAGGAATCCCGTCGCTGCCGGAAAAATATTGATCGATTTTCTTTTGCGCCACCATCGATTGTGCATCGTCCGGCAGCGATTCAATGCTCGATACTTCATACTCTTTTACATTGGGCGCCACAAGGGCCAACACCACAGTGGCAACCAACCATACAGCTAGCGTCCACCACATTCCTTTTTTCGTCGTGACCCGGTCTGTCACTGTCTGCAGCCATTCACCCATTGCTAATCCCCCATTTTCGTTTGATCGCCAAAGGTGACAAATATGTCACTTTTGATGCACTTTTATCATAAGAGAAAAGTGACAAAACTGTCAATTTTGATTCATGACTCCATACATAATGATCTCTCTAATGCTTTCCGCCCATTCGGTCAGAGAGATGCCAGGAAAATGGGGAACAGCGACCGATTGAAAAATATAGCCAAGGATCACTTCGTTCGGAAGGTGCGGCTTCATTTTTCCTTCCTTCTTTCCCCGCTGGATCAAAGAATGCAGCTCCTCATACATCCGCTCGTGAAATTGTGCGAGACGGCGTTTATTCTCCTTCACTTTTGGGTGGGTCTCTGAGATTCTCTTTCCGATGGAGATCATCTCATGCAAATCATCATAGTACAAAATCAAATCGAGCAAAAAGCGGAATTGCTCCTCAAACGTAGGATAAGCGTGGATGCGGGTGAGCTTGTTGAACACTTGCTCCATTTCATTGACCATATAAGCGGTGATCAATTCCTCTTTGTTCTCAAAATATTTATAAATCGCGCTTCTTGCCACCCCGAGCCGTCCCGCCAACAACCCGAACGTGAATCCGTCATATCCGTGTTCCAGAAGAAGTTGTTTCGTTTGCTCAAACAGCTCGTCCAATGAAAATTTCCGTTCTCGCGCCAACCGAGCGGCCCCCTTTCTTTATTTCTTTATCATTATACGCCTGCCTATGAAGGAAAGAAAGGTGCCCCGGATTGGAACACCTTTTAAACCCCCGCACTATTTTTCATTGCGACAAAGAAACGTCCTTCTCCCTTGTCAAGCGTTGCGGCTCTTTCGGCTAAAAACACCGTTTACACCGGCGGACGAATGACGATCTGTCCATTGTCAATATCGACCGTGACGATGCTGTACTCTTTCACCCGCCCAGCGATCAACTCTTTGGCAAGCGGCGTTTCGATCTGCTTTTGCATAAACCGCTTCAAAGGACGGGCGCCGTATACCGGATCAAAGCCAGCTTCGGCGATATGTTGTTTCGCCTCTTCTGTCAGCACAAGCTCAATATGCCGGTCGGCCAAACGGCGCGACAATTCACGGGCGAACTTTTCGACGATGCCTTTCACCTCATTGGTTGACAGCGGCTTAAACAAGACAACATCATCGATCCGGTTTAAAAACTCAGGGCGGAAATGAACGCGCAATTGGTCGAGCACCTGTTTGCGCGTCTCTTCTTCAATTTCGCCGTTTCGGCTTTCCAGTAAGAGCGGTGAGCCGATGTTCGATGTCATGATGACAACCGTATTTTTAAAATCGACCGTCCGTCCGTGCGAGTCCGTGAGCCGCCCGTCATCTAGCAGCTGCAGCAGGATGTTGAACACATCCGGATGCGCTTTTTCGATTTCATCGAACAACAGAACGGAATACGGCTTGCGCCGCACCGCTTCGGTCAGCTGTCCGCCTTCCTCATAGCCGACATAGCCAGGCGGCGCTCCAATCAAGCGGGAGACAGCATGTTTTTCCATATACTCGGACATGTCCAGACGGATGAGTTGCTCCTCGCTGTCAAACAATGCTTCGGCCAGCGCCTTGGCCAGTTCCGTTTTGCCAACGCCGGTCGGTCCGAGAAAGAGAAACGACCCGATCGGGCGGTTCGGGTCTTTCATGCCAGCCCGCGCCCGCAAGATGGCATCGGCGACAAGTTCAACCGCCTCATCTTGGCCAATGACCCGTTCGTGCAGCAACTCATGAAGGCGGAGCAGCTTTTCCCGCTCTCCTTCAACAAGGCGGGTGAGCGGAATGCCGGTCCAGCGTGACACGATTTCGGCAATCTCTTCTTCCGTCACTTCCTCGCGCAGCAATTTCCCTTCACTTTGCTCACTGATTTCTTGCTCGAGCTGTTTGAGTTGCTTTTCCAACTGCGGAATGCGGCCATGGCGAAGCTCGGCTGCCTTGTTTAAATCATACTCGTTTTCCGCGTCTTCAAGCTCGCGTTTTGCCCGCTCGAGCGCCTCACGCAGGCGGCGGACGCGGTCAAGCGCCTCTTTTTCCTGCTGCCATTGCGCTTTCATGGCGTTCGCCTTTTCGCGCAAGTCAGCGAGTTCTTTTTGCAATGCCGCAAGCCGCACGCGGCTTGCCTCGTCCGTTTCTTTGCTTAAGGCTGCCTCTTCAATCTCGAGCTGCATGACGCGGCGCATCACCTCATCGAGTTCGGACGGCATCGATTCCATTTCCGTGCGGATCGTCGCGCACGCTTCATCGACCAAATCAATTGCTTTGTCAGGCAAAAAGCGGTCAGAGATGTAACGGTCGGACAACACCGCAGCCGCGACAAGCGCGCGGTCATGAATTTTCACGCCATGGTGCACTTCGTACCGTTCTTTCAACCCGCGCAAAATCGAAATCGTGTCCTCGACACTCGGCTCTTGGACCAATACTTGTTGAAAGCGGCGTTCGAGCGCCGGGTCTTTTTCGATGTATTGCCGGTACTCATCCAGTGTCGTCGCCCCGATGCAGCGCAGCTCGCCTCGGGCGAGCATCGGCTTTAACATATTGCCGGCGTCAATCGCCCCTTCGGCCCGGCCGGCGCCGACGATCGTATGCAGTTCGTCAATGAACAATATGATGCGGCCGTCGCTTTTTTTGATTTCATTGAGCACCGCTTTCAGCCGTTCTTCAAATTCACCGCGAAACTTCGCCCCGGCGACCAACGCACTCATATCCAAGGCGAAAATCGTTTTGTCTTTCAAGCCTTCCGGGACGTCTTTGCGCACGATGCGCTGGGCGAGCCCCTCGACAATCGCCGTTTTCCCCACGCCCGGCTCGCCGATCAACACCGGGTTGTTTTTCGTTTTCCGTGACAAAATACGAATCACGCGACGAATCTCACTGTCGCGGCCAATCACTGGGTCGATTTTTCCCGCTTTCACTTCGGCGACTAAATCGCGCCCATACTTGCTTAGTGCCTCGTACGTCGCTTCCGGATGTGGACTTGTCACGCGTTGATTCCCCCTTACGTTTCTCACTGCCGCTACTAGTGCTTCTTTCGTCAGCCCAAACGACGCCAGCTGCCGGGCGACCGGCTCGGCGCCGCGAGGCAACGCGAGCAGCACATGTTCAACCGATATGTACTCATCTTGCATTCGTTTTGCTTCCGCTTCAGCTTCCTCAAGCAGCCGCGCCAAGGCGGGCGCAGCATACAACTGCCCATCCGCCCCATGCACTTGAGGCTTTTGACGAAGCTGGTTGCGAAGCCAATCAGCGGCCTTTTCCTTGTCAGCGCCGGAAAGCTCCAACAACCGCGGCGCCAGGCCGCCTTCTTGTTCAAAGAGCTCCAACAGCAGATGCTCGACATCGAGCTGTTGATGATGTCGTTCTTTGGCGAGCGACTGCGCCGCCATAAACGCCTCTTGCAGTTTTTCCGTCAAACGGCCTGCATCCATGCCGTTCCCTCCATTTGACCTTTTTTGACTATAAATCATTATAGCGGATCGCGAAACGCACGGCAAATCAAAAGCCACTCCATACTTGGAATGGCTTTTGTTGTGCTTCACGGTTTGCGTAAATATGTCCAATGCCGGTTATGGTTCGACGTCTCCGGAAATGTATCGCCAGCTTTCATCTTCAGCTTTTTCGGGTTTTTCACATTGTCTCCTGTTTCGCCGATTTCAATGTATACGCCGTTGTTCGGCGCTTTATCCCCTGGTTTGAAATGGCGCGGTTGTCCCATTGGTTTCATCCCCCTTGCTTCGATTGCATTTGTTATCATTCCCGATTTCGCCGCTGTTCATAAGAAGGGAAATGATGGAGGGCGCCACGGCATGCCGAGCCTTTTACAAAGAACTTATAAAAAGCAAAAAAGGAACTCCCGAAGAGGGAATTCCTTTTTCCTATAGAATCGACACTAAAATCGCTTTTTGGGCATGAAGCCGATTGCCGGCTTGTTCAAAGACGAATGAGTTTGGACCGTCCATGACGCCAGCTGTCACTTCCTCGCCGCGATGGGCCGGCAGGCAGTGCAAAAAGAGGTAATCGGGTTTTGCCGCTTTAACGAGCTCTTCGTTTACTTGATACGGCTGAAACACTTGCAGCCGCTCAGCACTTTCGCTCTCTTGGCCCATGCTCGTCCAGACATCGGTATAAATCGCATCAGCCCCCGCCACCGCCTCAAGCGGGTCATGCGTCACCGTAACGGTGGCGCCTGTCTGTTCGCCGATGCGGCACGCCGCCTCGACGTAAGCTGATTTTGGTTCATAGCCCGGCGGACAGGCGATGGCCACATCCATGCCGACTTTCGCCGCGGCAATGAGAAGGGCGTTAGCGACGTTATTGCCGTCACCGACATAGGCGAGCTTGACGCCTTGGAACGTTTTCTTCACTTCATAAATCGTCAGCAAATCCGCCAGCGCTTGGCACGGATGGTCGTCATCGGTCAAGCCGTTGATGACCGGAACCGACGCGTATTCCGCCAATTCTTCGACCTTTTCGTGGGCAAACGTCCGAATCATCATGACATCGACGTACTGAGACAAGACGCGGGCCGTATCGGCGATCGTTTCGCCGCGGCCGAGCTGCAGGTCGTTGCCATTCAAGTAGAGCGCTTGGCCGCCGAGCTGGATCATGCCGACTTCAAACGACACGCGCGTGCGCGTCGACGGCTTTTCAAAAATCATCGCCATCGTTTTGCCGACAAGCGGCGTATACGAAATCCCCGCTTTTTGTTTCGCCTTTAAGTCGGCGGCGAGCGCCAACAAGTCCATAATTTCGTCCGTGGAAAAATCGAGCAGCGTTAAAAAATCTCTCCCTTTTAATGACATCACTGCATTCATAAAATCACCGCCTGTTCTGCCTGTTTTTTCTTTTCCAACCAGCCGTGGATCGGCTGCACATCAAGATGATCCACATCGAGCGCCTGCAAGAAGAGCTTCAATGTCTCGGGCTCTGTGAAGACGAGCAATTGTCGGGACAACGCAGCCATTCGTTTCGGCGCCTCGTCTTCTTCTTTGCCCAAGTCGATCACCGCTAGCGCCGCATCGCGCTTCATCCATTCGGCAAGCGAGGACTCGGACACGATCATCAGCTGTTTCGCTTCGATTTCCGCCGCCAGCGCTTCATCGATGCCACCAATGATGTAAATTTCATTCGCATTTGCTTTCTTTTGCAAATACGCATAAAACGCCTTGTACGCAGCTTCTTCCTTCGTCGCAGCAATGCTGATTCCTTCGCCGGTTGATTTCATCTCCGGCCCGACCATCGCGTCCACTCCCGGCAGTTTGTAAGTTGAAAACACCGGATATTTCAACACGGCGTATGGCATCACCGCCAACCCGCGCGTTTTTTTGTCAACAATGTCGACGAGCGATTTCCCAAGCAATAACTTTGTCGCAATTTGCGCAAGCGGCACGCCAGTTGTTTTACTGACGATCGGCACCGTTCGGCTCGCGCGCGGGTTCACTTCCAACACGTACACAGCGCCGTTGGCAATGACGTATTGAATGTTCATAATCCCTTTAAAACCGAGTTTTTTCGCGATTCGCCCAGCATAGTCGATGATTTTCGCTTGTTCTTCTTCTGTCAACGTTTGCGCCGGCAGCCAAGCATAGCTGTCGCCGGAGTGGACGCCGGCTTTTTCGACATGTTCGATAATCGTCGGGAGCAACATGTCCGTCCCGTCCGTCACGATGTCTGCTTCCGCCTCTTTCCCGTCCAAATACGCGTCAATCAAAATCGGGTATGTCAACTCGCCTTGCTCGATCAGAGCGGCGAGCTGCATCTCATTGTGGACGATGAACATGCCGCGGCCGCCGATGACATAAGATGGGCGGAGCAATATCGGATAACCGATCTCCTCCGCTTTGGCGGCGAGCTCTTCGGCGTTGTCCGCCATCAAGCCGGGGACGTGCGGAATGTCAAGCTCTTCAAGCAGTTGGTAAAAGCGGTCGCGGTCTTCGAGCTGATCAATGATGTCGTAAGTGACGCCAAGCAGTGGCACGCCCGCTTCTTCGAGCCCTTTCACTAAGTTGATCGCCGTCTGGCCGCCGAACTGAACGATGATGTGTTGAATTTGCTCGGCTTCAATCACATCGAGAACGCTCTCTAACGTCAATGGCTCAAAATAAAGACGGTCGGCGACGGCAAAGTCCGTTGACACTGTTTCCGGGTTGTTGTTGATCATCACCGTCTCATACCCTTCCTGCTGCAAGGCAAACACGCTATGGACGGAGCTGTAGTCGAACTCAATGCCTTGGCCGATGCGAATCGGCCCGGCGCCGATGATCAGCACTTTCTCCTTGCCGCTTGCTTGTTTCCGCTCATCTTCGCCGAAATACGCCGAGTAATAATAATCCGTCTCCGAATGGAACTCGGCCGCACACGTATCGACCATTTTATATGATGGCACGATGCCAAGCTCTTTCCGCTTGTTGCGCACCTCAAGCTCAGTTACGCCCCACGTTTCAGCCAAAAAGGCGTCGCTTGCCCCTTTTTCTTTCAAGAAACGGAACGTCGCTTCATCGATTGTGTCGAACGTTGTCGCCGCGGCTTGCTTCTCAAGGGCAATGAGCCGTTCGAATGAGCAAAGGAAAAAGCGATCGATTTTCGTCCACGCATGAATGGTGTCAACCGTCACCCCACGGCGGAGCAGCTCCAAAATAGCGAAAAAGCGGCGGTCGTCTTTGTCAACAAGCAACTGCTTCAGCTCATCGTTCGTTTTCGCCGAAAGTTCCGGCAAAAACAGTCCACTGCTTTTGCCTTCAAGCGACTGAACCGCCTTTTGGAACGCCCGCTCCATATTGCGGTCGATCGCCATCACTTCCCCAGTCGCTTTCATTTGCGTGCCAAGCTTCCGGTCCGCATGTGGAAACTTGTCAAACGGCAAGCGTGGAAACTTGACAACGACATAGTCCAAAGCTGGCTCAAAGCTGGCGTATGTCGTTTTCGTCACCGGATTGACGAGTTCTGCGAGCGTATAGCCGACCGCCAGCTTCGCTGCAATGCGGGCGATCGGGTAGCCGGTCGCTTTGGATGCAAGTGCTGACGAACGGCTGACGCGCGGGTTGACCTCAATTAAATAATATTGTTTGCTGTTTGGGTCAAGGGCAAACTGAATGTTGCAGCCGCCGATGATCCCTAGGGCAGAAATGATTTTCACTGCTGAAGAACGAAGCATTTGGTACTCTTCGTCCGTGAGCGTCTGCGACGGCGCAACGACGATCGAATCGCCCGTATGGATGCCGACCGGGTCGACGTTTTCCATATTGCAAACCGTGATGCACGTATTCGACTGGTCGCGCATCACTTCATATTCAATTTCTTTAAACCCGGCGACGCTCCGTTCAATTAAGCATTGCGTAATCGGGCTTTCGGCGAGCCCTTTTTCAACGAGAGCGAGAAATTGCTCCATGTTTTCCGCAATGCCGCCGCCCGTCCCGCCGAGCGTATACGCGGGACGAATAATGATCGGAAAACCGATTTTTTCGGCAAACGCGACCGCTTCTTCGACGCTCGTAATAATTTCGCTTTCCGGCACTGGTTCGCCAAGCTCATGCATCAATGCGCGGAACGCTTCGCGGTCTTCCCCGCGCTTAATCGCTTCAATCGGTGTTCCGAGCAGTCTCACCCCATATGTTTCAAGCACGCCGGCTTCATGAAGCGCAAAGGCCAAGTTGAGCCCGGTCTGGCCGCCGAACGTCGCCAGCAGCCCGTCCGGACGTTCCTTGGCGATGATCGCTTCGAGCGCGTCGACGGTAAGCGGTTCAAAGTAAACGGCATCGGCATGGATGTCATCCGTCATGATCGTTGCCGGGTTGTTGTTCACCAAAATGACGCGGTATCCTTCTTCTTTCAAGGCGATGCACGCCTGTGTACCAGAATAGTCAAACTCAGCCGCCTGGCCGATGACAATCGGCCCTGACCCAATCAGGAGAATGGACTGAAGCGAACAATCTTTAGGCATACACTTTCTCTCCCTTTGCGACGGTTTGCAAAAATTCGTCGAAAATATATCCGGTATCATGCGGCCCCGGATGCGCCTCCGGGTGGTATTGCACCGATAAAATCGGCTTATGGCGATGGACGAGGCCTTCGACCGAGCCGTCATTGACATTGACAAAGCGAACGTCAAACGGCATGGCCTTCAAGCTCTCCTCTTTGACGACATAACTATGGTTTTGCGACGTCATCATTACTTTTTGTTTCACGGCGTCCCACACCGGCTGGTTGGCGCCGCGGTGCCCGAAGCGGAGCTTTTTCGTATCCGCCCCGTACGCCAACGCAACAAGCTGATGGCCAAGGCAGATGGCAAGCGTCGGATACCGATCAATGAGCCGGCGGATAGCCGGGAGCTGAGCGCTTAACTGCTTCGGATCACCCGGGCCGTTCGAGAGGACAAGACCGTCCGGCTTGAGCGCATCGATCGCTTCCGGCGTCGTGTCATGCGGCACGACGGTCACTTGACAGCCGCGCGATACGAGTGACTGCAAAATCGATTTTTTATAACCGAAATCGACAAGCACCAAATGCGGGCCGCCTTGACCGTATGTCTTGACCTCTTTTGTCGACACAGCGTGCACCGGAAACGCCGTCGCTTCGCTGCTGACCGATGGAACGGACGACAGGCTGAGCTCCGCCATCATCGTCCCAGCGGTGCGGATTTCTTTGACAAGGGCGCGCGTATCAACGTGGGTGAACAGCGGAATGTTCCAATGCTGCAAATATTCCGCCAAACTGTATTTCGCCCCGTAATGAAAGCCTTCGTTGCTCGCCTCGTAGACGATGACCGCTTCCACATGCGGGCGCTTGCTTTCAAAGTCTTCTTCATTGATGCCGTAGTTGCCGATCAGCGGGTACGTAAAGACGATGATTTGGTTTTTATACGACGGGTCGGTCAGCACTTCTTGATATCCGGTCATGCCGGTGAAAAAGACGATTTCCCCGCTCGCCTTCCCTTCCATCGGAACGGCGAGCTCGCCGCTGAACGTTTTCCCGCTGGCCAGATGCAAATACGCTTTCATTGGCGCCACCTCATCGTTTGATTTTTATAACCGTTAGAGAATTTTTATGCATAAATAAGAATAAAAATGAAGCCATCAACTGCCTGATGACAGGACAGCCGAGGCGTTGGCATGCTTCAATGTTGCTGTTAACATGTCCACCGCTTGATCGATTTCTCCCTTCGTCACAACAAGCGGCGGCAGCAGGCGGATCACCTTCGGCCCGGCCGGCAAAACAAGCAGGCCGTTTTCATGGATTTGCGGCAAAAGCGGCCCGACGTCCATTTGACATTCCACCCCTACAAGCAACCCGTGCCCGCGTACGTCTTTGACGATGTCAAGCGGAGAGAGCGCCTCGTTTAACCGTCCGAGCAAGTAGCTCCCTTTTTCTTGCACCTCTTGCAAAAACGCCGGATCGAACACAACTTCAAGCGTTGCCTTGGCGGCGGCCATTGCCACCGGATTGCCGCCAAACGTCGATCCGTGCACCCCCGGACCGAACGAATCTTTTAAAAACGCCTTGCCGATCATCGCTCCCACCGGAATGCCGCTGCCAAGTCCTTTGGCGACCGTCATTATATCCGGCTCAATGCCAAAATGTTGGTACGCAAACGGCTTCCCGGTCCGGCCGATGCCGGTTTGCACTTCGTCAATGATAAGAAGCGCTCCGTATGTTTGGCACAGCTCGGCGGCTGCTTGCAAAAACGCCGGATCCACCGGGCGGACGCCTCCTTCCCCTTGGACAACCTCAAGCATCACCGCCGCAACCTCATCGCTCATGGCTTCTTTCAACTTAGCCACATCGTTGAACGGCAAATGGATAAATTCCGGAAGGAGCGGGCCGAAACCACTATGCACCTTCTCTTGCCCAGTCGCGGCCATCGTCGCAAACGTCCGGCCGTGAAACGATTGATGGAACGTGATGACTTTGTGTCTTCCGGTATGTTTGCGCGCCAGCTTCAACGCCGCTTCGTTCGCCTCGGCCCCGCTGTTGCAAAAAAAGACGCAATCGCCGGCGCTGTGGGCGACAAGCAAAGAGGCGACCTCTTCCTGAATCGGGATCGTAAACAAGTTCGATACGTGCCAATATTGATTGAGCTGTTGTTCAATCGCCTTTTGAACGTGTGGATGACGATGGCCGAGATTGCAAACGGCAATGCCAGAAACGAAATCGAGATATTGTTTTCCGTTGACATCGGTCACCACCGTTCCTTCCGCCGATTGAACGGCGATATTCCAACGGTTGTAGGTCGGAAAAAGCGCACTCATAAATAAACCCCCGCTTCTTTGCGAATTGTTGTCCCGTGCCATGTTCCTTGTTCATAAAATAGCGTTTTGCCGCTGACGATCACCACTTCCGGCAGCGCATCGGACAAGGCGGAGAGCGCCGCTTTCACTTTCGGGATCATCCCGCCGGTGATGACGCCGTCTTCGATCAACTGCTCGATCATTTCCGCTGTCGCTTCTTTGACGAGCGTGCCGTCTTGCAAAATGCCAGGCACGTTCGTCACAAAGGCGAGCTGGCTCGCGCCGATGGCTGCGGCCACCGCCCCGGCCGCCGTATCCGCATTAATGTTGTACGTTTGTCCGCTTTGGTCAATGCCTAGCGGGGAAATCACCGGGATGTAGCCTGCCTCAAGCAGTGTGCGCAAAAGACGGGGGCGAACGGTTTTCACACGGCCGACATAGCCAAGTTTGGCCAAATCGATCGGTTCCGCTTCGAATAGCTCCCCATCGACGCCAGAAACGCCCACTGCTGGCAATCCATGCTGTTTGAGCATCGCCACAAGCTGTTTGTTCACTTTGCCCGAGAGCACCATTTCCACAACGGCCAGCACGTCTTTCGTCGTTTTCCGCAAGCCGTTGACAAACTCGCTCGGCACCCGAAGCGTTTTAAGCATCTGTCCGATTTCTGGGCCGCCGCCGTGGACGATGACGACATTCATCGCTTGTTCACGCATTGTTTTCACGCTGGCAAAAAAGGCGGGAGACAGCTCATCAAGCACGCTGCCGCCGCATTTGATCACGACCGTGTTCCCCATTTCTCTCTCCCCTTATGTCCGGTAGCTGGCGTTAATTTTCACGTAATCGTACGTCAAATCGCAACCCCAAGCGATCCCAAAGCCATCACCGATATGAAGATCGACGTCAATGACGATCATTTCATTTTGCAAGTAGGCGGCCGCTTCCTCTTCCGAGAACGGCTGCGGCTCGCTCCCTTTTAACATCACGATCGGCCCGATGGCGACATCGACGTTGTCGGGGTTCACGTCGGCATCCGCATAGCCGATCGCGCCGATGATTCGCCCCCAGTTGGCGTCCGCGCCGTAAACAGCCGTTTTCACCAAGTTGGAGCCGACGATTTGCTTGGCGATTTTTTTCGCCTCATCATCCGTTTTCGCGCCGCGCACGCGCACTTCGATCAGCTTTGTCGCCCCTTCGCCGTCTTTTGCAATTTGTTTCGCCAAGTCTTCGCACGTTTTTCGCAGCGCCTCATAAAAGTTTTCCCACTCCGAATGATCCGGCGTCAGCTCGTCGTTTCCAGCCAAGCCGCTCGCCATGACGACGACCATATCGTTTGTCGACGTATCGCCATCGACCGTAATTTGGTTAAACGAAACGTCCGTAATCGACCGCAGCGCCGCGTGCAGCACCGTCGATGAAATATTCGCATCGGTCGTAATGAACGCAAGCATCGTCGCCATGTTCGGGTGAATCATCCCCGATCCTTTCGCCGCCCCGCCGATCGTCACCGTTTTGCCGTCCACCGTCGTTTGGTAACAAGCGCGCTTCATCACTGTATCCGTCGTTAAAATGGCTGTTTGAAACGCTTCAGCATCCGCCATCGTCGCTCCTGGGGCAAGCTTTTCGATGCCGGCGCGAATTTTCTCCATCGGCAAATATTCACCGATCACGCCCGTTGAAGCAACAGCCACACGATGCGGCGCAAGGCCGAATTGTTTCGCACACAGGTCGCGCATTTCATATGCATCGCGAAGCCCTTGCGCACCAGTGCAGGCGTTCGCGCAGGCGCTGTTGACGATGACCGCCTGCAATGTTTGCTCGACCGCAAGGCTTTCCTGCGTCACTTTGAGCGGCGCCGCCTGAAAATGGCTTTGGGTATACACAGCGGCGGCCGAAGCTGGCACGTCACAGATAATGACCCCTAAATCATTTTTCGAATAGCGCAGCCCGGCTTGCACTCCGGCCGCTTGAAATCCTTTCGGCGTGACGATCGTTCCATCGGCAAGCGCCGTCACTTGCACCGTTTGTTTCGTCATTGTCATCGTTCGTTCCCCTTCCTTACGGATAGATCGGCAAGGATGGGAGGCCCGCCGCCTCATCCCACCCCATCATTAAATTGAAATTTTGCACCGCCTGCCCGGCGGCCCCTTTCATCAAGTTGTCGATCACCGACACGACCGTCACCCGCTCCGTCCGCTCATCATAGGCGAGGCCGATGTCGCAATAATTTGAGCCGTACACTTCTTTTGTCGCTGGAAACTGTCCAAGTTGACGGATGCGGACAAACGGCGAACCTTCATAACTTGTTTTATATAAATCTACCAAATCGTTTGGCGAAATCGGCTGTTTCGCCTTCGCATAAATCGTCGCCATAATGCCACGCGTCATCGGGATCAAATGGGTGCTGAACGTGATCGGCGCCACCGCTTCATTCCACGTCTGCAGCGTTTGTTCAATTTCCGGAATATGCTGATGGGCATTCACTTTATAAATTTTCACGTTTTCGTTCACTTCGGAAAAATGCGTCCCGAGCCCTGCCTTTCGCCCCGCGCCTGATACGCCGGACTTGGCATCAACAATGATTGAGTCTTCCTTAATCAATCCTTCTTTGACAAGCGGTGCCAGGCCAAGCAGCGTCGCTGTCGGATAGCAGCCCGGATTGGATAGGAGCACGGCCTCGCGCACCGCTTCCCGATTCCACTCCGTCAATCCGTATGTCGCCCGTTCTAAATACGCAGCCGACGCCGCCTCGCGCCCGTACCATCGTGCATACACCGCGCCGTCTTTCAAACGGAAATCTCCCGATAAATCAATCACTTTCACCCCGCAGTCGACAAGCGCCGGCGCCCACTCCCCCGACACCCCGGGCGGCGTGGCAAAAAAGACCGCGTCATACTTGGCGAGCGCTTCGATGTCCAGTTTATGCAAAACCGCCCCGTCGACCGAGCCGACGTGCGGGAAGCTTTCCGATAAATGGACTCCGTCTTGCGACGACGAATAGACGTCACAGCAGTCAACGTGCGGATGGCCGTGCAAGATGCGAAACAGCTCCGCGCCGCTGTATCCCGTCGCCCCGATGATTGAAACTTTCATGACGTTCCTCCTCACCCGTATGTGCCTCATGTAGTACCCATTATAATACTGTATAAAAATAAAATCAAATGTATATTTAATAATTTTTGCGGAATTTTTCTCCTTTTTCCCGCCGTGATCGGCAAAAGGGAGCTATCCCCACGGCGGCAGACGCGAAACGGCCGCGCTCATTATTTTCCACTATCTCACATTTTTACTAAATAAAAAGGGAATGATGACTCCAACGACACGTTCAACAATTTTTTAATATTTCTACTGTATTTATATTGACTTCCCTTTTTTTTACTGTAAAATTTTTTATAATGATAATTATAGAAGGTTGTGATGAAATGGATCACGTATCTGTGGAACTGCGGGAGTTGTTGACAGCGATTTACCGCACGATTTCGGTCAAAAAAGGAACGTACTTGTTCCAAGAAGGAGAAAAAGCAGACGAACTTTACTATATTCAATCCGGCAAAATTCAAATTAGCAAAACAAACATGGATGGACAGGAACTGACACTGCGCATTTGCAGCCACGGCGATTTGATCGGCGAGCTGACAATCTTTTGCCCCGGCGCCCGCTACATGCTGACGGCGAAAGTGCTGGAAGACGGCGTCGTTTCCGCCATTAAGCGCGAGGCGCTCGAACAAGAGCTCGCCAACAACCCGAAACTGGCCATCGAGTTCATGAAATGGATGAGCTTCCATTTCCGCAAAACGCAAACGAAATTCCGAGACTTGATTTTACATGGCAAAAAAGGAGCGCTCTATTCCACGCTCATCCGCCTTTGCAACAGCTACGGCGTGATGAAAGAAGACGGCATTTTGATCGACGTGCCTCTTACGAACCAAGAGCTTGCCAACTTTTGCGGCACCGCCCGCGAAGTCGTCAACCGCATGCTCGGCGACTTGCGGAAAAAAGGCGTCATCTCCGTGCAAAAAGGAAAAATTCGCGTCCACGACTTGCAATACTTGCGCGACGAAATCGCCTGCGAAGGCTGCCCGCCCGAGCTGTGCAGCATTGACTGACGGGCGGGTGCGGCGAAAAAGAAGGGGCTGACCTCCAAAGATCGTCTTACGCCCTTTGGAGATAGCTGGTGCGTAACTATTCACCCCAATAGTAGTATGTAAAGAAGCCCAACACAAAGTAGGACATCCCCGTGATAGAAAATGCCCTAAGTGGTAGAAAGAATACGATTGAGCGTGTCGCCTGTCAACAGAAGACATAACGAATCCCACGCGTTTTTTTTTCGTGTTTCGCGAGTGTGGAAACGATGCTTCTTGTGATGCAACTCACATTTCGCACCCTAACAGAGCAGAAAGAAAGGATTTTTTATTTCGTTTTTTAGAATAACTTTCTGAGCAACACGATCAGCGATGGCAATCCTTTTTTACCATCGCTGATCGTTCCGTATGA
>Ga0207827_100094_pt1 | contig 72856 bp, 73 predicted proteins | sample CeladaPassaB1F02_FD_187479 | JGI IMG/M metagenome (GOLD analysis project Ga0207827, IMG submission 187479) | Cellulose-adapted microbial communities from the Joint BioEnergy Institute, USA - Passage B1F02 (SPAdes) (version 2) | ecosystem: Engineered > Bioreactor > Continuous culture >...
CACGACGTGCCTGTTATACGGGTATCAGCTGAAAAAGGACGCCATTGACGAAGAAGTGGTGCGCATGGCCGCAGAGGAAATGGGGTATTAGCACGAAAGGGGCCGAATCGGCCTCTTTTGTGCTTTCACTTTTCCATTTTCCATCGGTCCATCAGGCGCGCTGGAAATCTTCATCTGAAAGAGCGTGCAAACGTTCCGAAAGAATGTGCAAAATCCGGAACAATCCGCAAAAATTTTGCACATTATTTCAGAATCCATCTGAAATAATTTGAAAAAGTGATTCTGAAATAATGTGCTAATTTACAGCTGGAAAAGGAATCGAGTAGGAGAGGGTGACTAACCCTCGTCCTCTCACACCACCGTACGTACCGTTCGGTATACGGCGGTTCCATTAAGTCTGACGCAGAGATTCATATCGTTGATAAAGACTCTTCAGCCCTTGGCTCTCCCAATAGGAGTTGCCAAGGGCTTTATGCAGGATGGGACTGGCGGCCACTCTCCAATATTTCTTCCGAGTGTGTCCCCATTCATATGCTTTCTGCTTGGGCACTCCTAAACTTTGCAGTTTTCGGACTCTGGTTCTCGGAAGTTTCCACTCTTTCCATGTCCAGCTCATCCAAAAGAATGTTGGACAAAAGTGGACTGAGCGGCCCTCCTTGTGGAGTCCCCTCTTGTGTTTCCATGACCACCCCGTTGATCATGACCCCTGCCTGTAGATACTTCCGTATCCACTTTAGGAGGATTTGGTCTGGAATTCGTTTCGCTACTATCCCCATCAGTTTGTCATGGTTGACTCGATCAAAGAACTTTTCCAAGTCGATATCTACCACCCATGTATATCCTTCCTGAATATACTGCTTCGCCTTTTTCACCGCGTCGTGTCCTCTTCGACCGGGACGAAACCCGTAGCTGTGTTCCGAAAAGGATGGGTCCAAGATCGGCGTGAGCACTTGGGCGATGGCCTGTTGGATGAACCGGTCTGTCACGGTCGGGATTCCTAGTAACCTGACTCCTCCGTTCGGTTTCGGGATTTCGACCCGTCGGACCGGGCAAGGTTCGTAGGTCCCTTCTTCCAAAGCACGCCGTATCACGTCCCAATGTTCCACGAGGTGTCTTCGCAGGTCTTTGACGGACATTTCATCGGTTCCATGGGACCCTTTATTCTTTTCCACTTGTTTGAGTGCTCGCAGGAGATTCTCCCGTGACAGTACCTGTTTCATCCACATTCCAATTCTTCCTCTCTACGTGAACGATCCGTTCTATTTGTGCCATCTTCTTCTCCACCCTCTTGAGGTCCCCCATGGACTTCACCATTTCCTCCCTCAAGCAGGCCCTTTCGGGTTGTCTGCTTCATCAAAGAAGATGAACGCCTAGTGGCCGTTCTCCTTCATGGTTCGGTCCTTCCCCTTCTATCTTAAGCTAGACGGGTACTATGACCTCTGCTGACTTCTGTCCGTTCAGCGTTGGATCGCTCCAACGGTTGCCAAGCGCACTTGGCTTCCCGGACAGACCTCCCCGGGTAAGAGTGCAGTCTTTCCTTCCATCCATCTGCTTCATTTACTCGGTATCACCTTCGGCAGAAAGGGTTTCGTTTTGTCGTGCAAACTCACCCAATGATACCCAGCCTCCTATGAAGTTCGTGTTCCTCAGACCGGAAGTTTGCCGCCCGCTTCCTTCAGATTCTGCGTCGCCGCAGACACCCTTGCGTTAAGCTAACTGCTACTTCTGCCTTCGCAGTTCGGGACTTTCACCCTATAGACTGCACCCATGCCGGGCGCACACGACAGGGGAGCGCCCAAAAAGAGCGCTCCCCTAAAAACATGCTCCCATGAGGGAGGAAATGGCCTGCGGAGCGGCCTTGACGCTTCCGGAGATCACCGGAAAGAATAAGGGACGGCGGCCGCTCCCTTGTTTTGTCCTGCGTCGATCATGTGGGCGTTTTGTGGGTCAAGCGCCCCCAAACGAGCGCTCCACCCTTGCTTCATCAAGTTTACCCAATGCTTCCTTCCATCTCGAACTTGATCAAGCGGTTCATCTCGACCGCGTATTCCATCGGCAGCTCTCTTGTAAACGGCTCAATGAAGCCCATGACGATCATTTCCGTCGCTTCCTGCTCGGAAATGCCGCGGCTCATCAAGTAGAACAGCTGCTCTTCCGACACTTTCGACACTTTCGCTTCGTGCTCAAGCGAGATGTTGTCGTTTAAAATTTCGTTGTACGGAATCGTATCCGATGTCGACTGGTTGTCGAGAATGAGCGTGTCACATTCGATGTTCGAGCGCGAGCCGGACGCTTTGCGGCCGAAATGGACGATGCCGCGGTACGTGACTTTCCCGCCTTGTTTCGAGATCGACTTCGAGACGATCGTCGAAGACGTATTCGGCGCCAAGTGGATCATTTTCGCCCCAGCATCTTGGTGCTGCCCTTTGCCCGCAATGGCGATCGACAGCGTCAAGCCGCGCGCCCCTTCGCCTTTTAAAATGACAGCCGGATACTTCATCGTCAGCTTTGAGCCGATGTTGCCGTCAATCCATTCCATCGTCGCGTTTTCTTCGCAGACGGCGCGCTTCGTCACCAAGTTGAAAACGTTGTTCGCCCAGTTTTGAATCGTCGTGTAGCGGCAGTAGGCGCCTTTTTTGACGATGATCTCCACAACCGCGCTATGGAGCGAGTTCGTCGTGTAAATCGGCGCCGTACAGCCTTCGACGTAATGGACGTGCGCTCCTTCATCGACGATGATGAGCGTCCGTTCAAACTGCCCCATGTTTTCCGAATTGATGCGGAAATACGCCTGCAGCGGTGTTTCGACTTTGACGCCTTTCGGAACGTAAATGAACGAACCGCCCGACCAGACGGCCGAGTTCAGTGCCGCAAACTTGTTGTCCGTCGGCGGCACCACTTTCGCAAAATGTTCACGGAACAAGTCTTCGTTTTCTTTCAGCGCCGAATCAGTGTCTTTAAAGATGACGCCGAGTTTTTCGAGGTCTTCTTTCATGTTATGGTAGACCACTTCCGACTCGTATTGCGCCGAAACGCCGGCCAAATATTTTTGTTCCGCCTCGGGAATGCCGAGTTTATCAAACGTCGCTTTAATTTCCGCCGGCACTTCGTCCCACGAACGGCCCGATTTTTCCGTTGGTTTGACATAGTACGTAATTTCATCGAAATCGAGGCTCGACAAATCGCCGCCCCATTGCGGCATCGGCTTGCTGTAGAAAATGTCGAGTGCTTTTAAGCGAAACTCGAGCATCCATTGCGGCTCGTTTTTCATGCGCGAAATTTCTTCGACGACTTCGCGCGTCAGCCCGCGCTGGGCGCGGAAAATAGAAACGTCCTTATCGACGAAGCCATACTTATATTCGCCGATTTCCGGTGCTTTTTTCGCCATCGTCGTTCACCTTCCTTCATCTTAATGGTCGTGCAACCCTTTTTCGAGCGCCTTCCACGCCAATGTCGCACATTTGATGCGGGCCGGAAATTTCGAAACGCCTTGAAGCGCCTCAATGTCGCCAAGGTCAATCGAATCGTCGTACTCTTTGCCTTGGATCATTTCCGAAAAAATGTCGGCGAGCCGAAGCGCTTCTTCGACGTTTTTCCCTTTGATCGCCTGCGTCATCATCGACGCCGATGACATCGAAATCGAACAGCCTTCCCCTTCAAACTTGACATCGGCGATTTTTCCGTCTTCGACTTTCATCGTCAAATGAATGCGATCCCCGCACGTCGGGTTGTTCATGTTGATATCGACGTTCGTCCCCTCAAGCACCCCGCGGTTGCGCGGGTTTTTATAATGATCCATAATGACTTGGCGGTAAAGCTGGTCTAACGGATGATTAGAAGACATGGCTGAAGTACTCCTTCGCTTTCTGTAATGCGGCGACAAACGCATCGATTTCCTCTTTCGTGTTGTAAAGGTAAAAGCTCGCCCGGGCGGTTGCGGTCACGCCGAGCCATTTCATCAGCGGCTGGGCGCAATGGTGGCCAGCGCGAATGGCGATCCCTTCGGCATCCAGAACCGTCGCCACATCGTGCGGGTGCACCCCGTCGATGTTAAACGTCACCAGTCCCGCCCGTTCTTTCGGCCCATAGACGGTGACGCCGTCAATTTCAGCCAGCCGCCCGAGCGCATATTGCGCCAATTCGTGTTCATGAGCAGCGATGGCATCCAAGCCGACTTGCTCGAGGAAATCGAGCGCCGCCCCGAGGCCGATCGCCCCGGCGATGATCGGCGTGCCGCCTTCGAACTTCCACGGCAACTCTTTCCATGTCGAGTCATACAGCTCGACAAAATCGATCATTTCGCCGCCAAACTCGATCGGTTCCATTTGCTCCAACAGTTCTCTTTTTCCATATAATACGCCAACTCCGGTCGGCCCGCACATTTTATGGCTTGAAAACGCGAGAAAATCACAGTCGAGCGCTTGAACGTCGACTTTCATATGCGGAGCGCTTTGCGCCGCGTCGACAACGACAACGGCGCCGCGATCGTGCGCGATGCGGGCGATCTCGCGAACCGGGTTGATCGTGCCGAGCACGTTCGATACGTGAGCGACGGCCACGATTTTCGCCGCCGGCGTCACCGTTGCCTCAACCTCGGCAAGATCGATCGTTCCGTCTTCTTGCAGCGGAATATATTTCAACGTTGCTCCGGTCTGTTTCGCCGCCTGCTGCCATGGGATTAAATTGCTATGGTGCTCCATGTACGTAATGACGATTTCATCGCCTTCTTTCACATTGGCGCGCGCATAGCTTGAGGCAACCAAGTTGAGCGAGGTTGTCGTCCCGCGCGTAAAGATAATCTCCTGCGTCGATTTCGCGTTCAGAAACCGGCGCACTTTTTCACGCGCCCCTTCATACGCATCGGTCGCCTTCGTGCCGAGCGTATGGACGCCGCGGTGAACGTTCGAGTTGTACTCGCGATAGTAGCGATCGAGCGCCTCAATCACTGGCAACGGTTTTTGCGATGTCGCCGCGCTGTCGAAATAAATGAGCGGATGGCCATTGATTTCCTGATGCAAAATCGGAAACAACGCGCGAATTTCGTTCACATTCATGATTGAACTTTCCTTTCAATCACTTCGATTAGTTGTTTTTTCACGCCTTCCAGCGGGATCGCTTCGACGACTGGCGCCAAAAATCCGTGGATGATGAGCCGTTCAGCCTCGTTTCTTGGAATGCCGCGGCTCATTAAATAATACAATTGGATCGGGTCGACGCGCCCGACCGACGCTGCGTGCCCTGCCATGACATCATCTTCGTCAATGAGCAAAATCGGGTTCGCATCGCCGCGCGCTTTTTCGCTCAACATCAGCACGCGCGATTCTTGCTCGGCGTTTGATTTTGACGCGCCGTGCTCAATTTTGCCGATGCCGTTGAAAATCGAGGTGGCGCTGTCGCGGACGACGCCGTGTTTTAAAATGTAGCCTTCTGTATGCTTGCCGTAATGAACGACGCTTGTCGTAAAGTTTTGCACTTGCTCGCCGCGGCCGACGACAACCGTTTTCGTATCACCGAACGATCCGTCGCCGATGAGGCGAGTGATATTTTCCGAAACGGTGTCACCGTCATTCATCAGTCCAAGCGCCCATTCGATCCGCCCGTCGCGCCCGGCAATGCCGCGCCGGTTGACATACGTCGTCACGCCTTTGGCCAAATGGTCGACCGCTGCGAAAAAGACGCGCGCGTTCGCATTGGCAAACACCTCGGCGACAATATTGACGACCGCTTTTCCTTCCTCACCCGCCGATAAGTAATTTTCAACGAACACGACACGGCTGTTGTCTTCGGCAACAACGATGACATGATTAAACAACGCAATGTCGTCTTCATCTTGAATGTAAACGGCCTGAAGCGGCGTTTCGATCTCGACGTTTTTCGGAACGTACACAAACACGCCGCCGTTAAACAGCGCGGCATGGAGCGCGGCGAGACGATGCTCATCCGGCTTGACCGCATCGGTCATGAAATATTTCTTCACCAACTCGCCATGCTCTCTTGCTGCTGTGAAAATATCGGTGAAAATGACCCCTTTTTCTTTCAGCTCGCTAGAGAGCGAAACGTAAGCCGGTGTATGGTTGCGCTGCACATATAAATTTTTCGTTCCTTCCCCCGCTTCAATGAGCGCCTTGACCGCTTCCGGCAAGTCATCGAGATTGGCATACGGTGCGCTGTCGACCGTATGGCGGGCGAAATCAGTAAAGTTCCACTTGTCAATTTTCGTTTTGTCCGGCTTCGGCAGCGGCAGCTGTCCCGCCTGCACGAGCGCCTCAAGACGCCGCTCGGTCAGCCAGTCCGGTTCGCCGCGTTCGCTTGAGAACGTGCGGATGTAGGTTTCATCAAATGGAATTTTCGTTTCTGTCGCCATAGTCCTCCTCCTAACGCTTACGCTTCTTGTCCGACCGTTTCGTCTTCGATGCCCAATTCTTTTTTAATCCAGTCGTACCCTTCCGCCTCAAGCCGCTGCGCCAGTTCCGGACCGCCCGATTTCACGATGCGCCCTTGCATCATGACGTGCACATAGTCTGGAGTGATGTAGTTCAACAACCGTTGGTAGTGCGTGATGATCAAACAGCCGAACTCGCTGCTGCGCATTTCGTTAATGCCTTTGGCGACGATTTTTAGCGCGTCAATGTCCAACCCGGAGTCGATTTCGTCCAAAATGGCGATTTTCGGTTCAAGCATCATCAGCTGCAAAATTTCGTTCCGTTTTTTCTCCCCGCCCGAGAACCCTTCGTTCAAATAGCGGTGCGCCATATCCGCGTTCATGTCTAAAAACGACATCTTTTCATCAAGCTTGCGGATAAATTTCATAAGCGAAATTTCATTGCCTTCGCCAAGCCGGGCGTTGATTGCGGCCCGCAAAAAGTCGGCGTTCGTCACCCCGCTGATTTCGCTCGGGTATTGCATCGCCAAAAACAAACCGGCGCGCGCCCGTTCATCCACCTCCATCTCCAACACATTTTGGCCGTCGAGCGTAATCGCGCCTTCGGTCACTTCATATTTCGGATGACCCATGATTGCCGATGACAAGGTCGATTTCCCCGTTCCATTCGGACCCATAATGGCGTGAATTTCCCCGCCTTTGACTTCCAAGTCAACCCCTTTTAAAATTTCTTTTCCTTCCACGGATACGTGGAGATTTTGGATCGTCAAGACTGCCATGCAGCATACCTCCAATTTCTGCTTGAAAATAATCTCGGCTCGCTTTTGCCCCAGCGACCGCTCATTCTCACTTTATTCTCATTACAATCTTATAACAAATGAAAAGTATGTGCAACTATTCCGCCGCTTTTTCCACTATGTACATGCAATAAACCGAAAAAGGCAGGAAAATGGGCTGCGCTTTTTATATTTTACACGAAAACGATCGGTTTGTACGAGCTTTTGCAAAAAAAAGCCGGCTGAAACCGAATGGATGTGCACATGTTTTTGCAAAAAAAGACTCCGTTGTCGGAGTCTAATGAGTCGTGCGCAGCTCGCGGACGCATTCTTGCACGAGCGTCACCGTTTGGCTCATCGCTGCGCCGCCGCCAAACGCCGCCGCTACCGCGCACGCTTCCAAAATTTCTTGTTCCGATGCCCCTTCATCAAGGCATCCTTTCGTATGGTAAATGGTGCAATATTCATCTTGGGTCGCTAGGCTGATGCCAAGGGCGATCAACTGCTTTTCTTTTTTCGTCAGCGCCCCTTCGGCAAAACAAGCATCCGTAAAGGCATTAAACCGTTCCGCAATCGTTGGCATCTTTTGTGTAAACGTTCCGATTCCTTCCTTGTAACGGCGAAGCGCAGTTTCGACCGATGCATGCGTTCCATTGTTCATCTTCGTTTTCCTCCTTCTTTTCCCATCTTGAACCGAGAAGACTCCATCCCCTCAGCATGAGCGGAGACGGGAGGAGTGCTCCATGCCTTATTTAGTATGCATGCAGGAACGAGAAATGAAACAGCGAATCAGATAGAAAGGAGGAGGAAAAACGCACCACTTACAAATGACATCCATCGGTGCCAGCACACGACCGCTTCGCTGGAAAAGGAGGAATCCCATTGGTTCGCTGGATCGTCTTCATTTTGGCCGCTGCATTCGCCTCGTTTTTGACGTGGATCGCCATCGGCAACATCATGGATGAACACGGTGATGGCCTATTCAGCTTGGCAGTGGTGATCGCCTTGCAAAACTGCCTCATCCTCGTCATGCTCGCCGCCGTGCTTGAGCGCTTGCGCCGTCGATGACTTGGGAAAGAAACGAAGGGATGTCTCAATAAACAGCGGGACATCCTTTTTCATTGCCCGCTTTCAGAACTGGAATGGGTGAAAAAAGTGGCTCCCCCATCATCGTTTCATTAGAGGAGCCTTGTTCGACCCGATCTTTTTTGGTCAACTACCGTCTCCTCTTTGATCCACCATGACTCCCTTCTTTCCCTTTGCTATTTGGCACAAGGACCGATCTCCCCGCCGCCCGCTGTCAAAAAAAAAACGGAAGCGAAACGCTTCCGTTGATTACTTGTTTTCCGTTGCCGGAATGACAGCGCCTTTGTATTTTTCTTTAATGAAGTCTTGAATTTCTTTCGATTGCAATACTTCCACCAATGTTTTAATTTCTTCCCGATTTTCATCGCCTTTGCGCACCGCCACAATGTTGACGTACGGGTTGTCTTTCGGCGATTCAACAGCGATCGGGTCTTTCGCCGGGTCCAAACCGGCGTCCAGCGCATAGTTGGCGTTGATCAATACGGCATCGCCTTCACCATTTTGGTAAACTTGCGGCAGCAGCCCGGCATCGACGTCCGCTTTAAATTTCAGATGTTTCGGGTTTTCGACGATATCATTGACCGTCGCTTTCGTTTTGTCGACGCCCTCTTTCAGCTTGATGAGCCCTTTTTCCTGCAGCATCGACAAAATGCGGCCATGGTCGGCGACCGAGTTGCTCATAATAATCGTTGCGCCATCTGGCAGTTCTTCGATGCTTTTATATTTTTTGGAGTACAAGCCGATCGGCTCGATATGGATGCCGCCAGCGTTGACGAAGTCATAGCCATGCTCTTTCATTTGCGATTCTAAATACGGGATGTGTTGGAAGTAGTTAGCGTCGATTTCTTTGTCCGCCAACGCTTTGTTTGGCAAAATATAGTCTTGGAACGTGATAATTTCCAAATCGATGCCTTTTTCTTTCAATATCGGCTTTGCTTGTTCCAAAATTTCCGCATGCGGCACATTCGACGCGCCGACTTTCAGTTTGACCAATTCGCCGTCTTTGCCCCCGCCAGCGGCATTTTCCTCATTGTTGTTGCCGCCGCAGGCCGCTAACGCAAACACCAAGATAACGGCCAGCAAAGCGCCAAGCCATTTTTTCATTTGTTTCTTCCTCCTTTATCGTTTATCTATTTTCGAAGTGACAAAGTCACCGATCAACTGAATGACAAAGACAATGATGAGCACCAAGACGGTCGCAACAAACGTCACGTCGTTATGGCTGCGCTGGAATCCTTCCAAATACGCCAAGTTCCCAAGCCCGCCGGCGCCGACAACGCCGGCCATCGCCGTGTAGCCGACAAGCGACACGGCGGTGACGGTAATCCCGGAGACGAGCGCCGGAAGCGATTCGGGCAACAGCACTTTCCAAATGATCGTCCATGTCGAGGCGCCCATCGCTTTCGCCGCCTCAATGACCCCTTTGTCAATTTCACGGAGGGCAATCTCGACCATGCGTGCATAAAACGGAGCCGCGCCAATGATGAGCGCCGGCAATGCCGCATTCGCTCCAAGCATCGTCCCGACGAGCCATTTGGTAAACGGAATAAGCAAAATAATTAAAATAATGAACGGAATAGAACGAAAAACATTCACAAACGCGGCAATGGTCATATTGGCCAACCGGTTTTCCCATAGGTTTCCCTTTGCTGTTAAAAATAAAAGCAGTCCGAGAATGACTCCGAGAACGAATGTTACAGCGACCGCCACCCCGGTCATGTACAACGTCTCCGCCGTCGCCGCCCACATCGTCTCCCATTGCACGTTCGGCAGGAGGTTAGCGAGCATCATGAATCACCTCCACCGCCACTTGCTGGCTGCGAATATAGTCAAGCGCCCGGGTGATTTCATCCGCCGCGCCGTTGATGTGTACAAACAGCACGCCGTAGGCGCCTTGATGGGTTTGCGAAATTTTTCCTTGCAAAATGTTGATATCCACGGCAAACTGCCGCACGACTTGCGTGATGAGCGGCTGGCCGGCGGCCGCGCCGACAAATGTCAGCTGTACGATCGCCCCGTTCGGGTATTGGCCAAACAAATGGGAAACCGCCTCTTCCGTTTCCTCCGGTTCGACCAGCTGCTGGACGAACCGCTTCGTAATCGGCTGCTGCGGGTTGCGGAAGACGTGCAACACTTCGCCCTGTTCAACGATTTTGCCGTTTTCCATCACCGCCACGCGGTCGCATATTTTACGGATCACATGCATTTCGTGCGTAATGAGCACGATCGTCAATCCGAGCCGTTTGTTAATATCGACAAGCAAATCCAAAATCGCATCCGTCGTTTGTGGATCCAGCGCTGATGTCGCCTCATCGCAAAGCAATACTTTCGGGTTGTTGGCGAGCGCCCGGGCAATGCCGACCCGCTGTTTTTGCCCGCCGCTTAGCTGCGACGGATACGCATCTTCTCGCCCGGCGAGCCCGACAAGCTGGATGAGCTCATCGACCCGCTTTTGCCGTTCCGCTTTCGGAATGCCGGCGATCTCGAGCGGAAAAGCAATATTTTCTCGCACCGTCCGCGACCAAAGCAAGTTGAAGTGCTGGAAAATCATCCCGATTTCTTGGCGCGCCTTGCGCAGCTCCCGTCCTTTAATGTGCGCCATATCGCGGCCGGCAACGATCACTTGGCCGCTCGTCGGCTTTTCTAAGCCATTTAACAGCCGGATGAGCGAACTTTTCCCCGCACCGCTGTAACCGATAATCCCGAAAATTTCCCCTTCACGAATGTCAAGCGACACGTTGTCGACAGCCGTCACCGCCCCATTCGCCGCATCATAAATTTTCGTCACTTGTTCGAGTGTAATCATCGTTTCACCTTCCTTCCCCTTAAGGCGGCAGAGCGCAAAAAGAAAACCTTTCTGCCCGCAGAGAACAGAAAGGTATTATCTACCATTTCCGTCTCTTATCTCTCAAAGCAGGCCGCTTTGTGTGAATTGGCACCTTTTCAGCGGACGCGCTGACGGTTGCCGGGCTTCATTGGGCACATCCCTCCACCTCTCTTGATAAGAGCACAACAATCGTCTATTCAATTGATTACGAGTGTGATTGTATCATTGGATGTCGAATGGTGTCAACAACATTTTTCATCCAACATGACGATACGGCTTGGCCAAATGGAGGAGCGATTCAAGCAACAACAGATGACGAAAGCTTCCCGATACGTGCACTTCCTGCAGCCGGATGAGCTGCTGCAGCTTTAGTTCACCGTTCAGCAGCGATTCGAGCGCTCTCTTTGAGCCGCGCACCGTTAACGTTTTTCGTTCATCCTTTTCGATCTCTGCGGCAGCCGGCTCCTTGCCGATCGCCAACAAAACGACGCCTTCTTCACTCTCAAACCGCACATACAATTGCTCATCCGGCAAAATCGGCAACAAATGGCGCAACATTTGCATCCGTTCCATAAACTGCCCCACTAACTGACGCACTTCCATTGACCATCCTCCCCCCATCTCCCTTTGTTTCCTTTATTTCCATACAGAGGAGGAAGAATCCTTTACAAAAATCTCGACAACCGTTGTGACGAAAAAACGCCGTTTTTGTCATTTCCGAAGAAATATGTCAAATGGCGTCAAAAAAGACAGACGGTCAGCGCGGCAGCCGGGCTTGAATTTCCTCGTACAAATACGGAACAGAATGAAACGCATACCATTTGCCGACGATCGTTCCATCCACAAACAGAAGGAGGCAAGGAACGCTTTCAATTTTCCATATGGCTGCCTGCTCCGGGATATAATTAATGTCCGTTTCGTAAAACGGCAACTCCGGAAACAGCTCCTCGACTACCGTCAACATTCGTTTCGCCAGCTGGCATGTGCCGCACAGCGGAGTGTACAAATAAAGAGCCATGCACGGCTGTTCGCTCACCGTCCGCTGCACCTCTATTCGTTCCATCGATTTCACTCGCCTCTTCCTCTCATTAATGAATCGATGCGGACGTCAAAATGGGCGCGCAGCAGCACTTGGGCTAAATGCCAAGGAGGAGCGGCGGCCACTTCGCGATACGCCCGATCAATATAAATATGTTCCGCCTCTGGAAACATGCGGCGAAACTGCCGGCGCAGCTTTTCCCCCGCCTCATCGGCGTCTGCAAGCACGTACACATCCTGTCCCTCAAGCTCATCAGCCAGCTCCTCGAGGCGCGCATCACTGATCGTGCCGTTCGTACAAAGAATGATGACCGGTTCGTTCAACACAGCCGCCACTTTTTGCTTATCCGATCGCCCTTCTACAATAATCACTTTTTCTGCCCGTCTCATGTCCGACCCACCTAACTTTACATAAGGATACCCTATTGTATGTCCTGGGCCGGCACAAGGTTGAAAAAAAAGCAACGGCCATCCACCGTTGCCTTTCAACACCAGCCCGCTTCCCCGTCGCAATCGACATATTTTTGGTCCGGTTCAACGGTAGCGGTCACCTCTTTGTAAATTTTTCCATCCTGCTCAGTGTACCCTTGTTTCAACGAAACGGCCGTTGCCGGGAGCGGAAGACGCCCGATGAGCTCGCCTTCCGCGTACAAGTCCAGAAAGCGGCCGTTCAGCTTGCCAGTCACCCGGTCCGTCATGTCGATGCGCGTTCGTTGCAACGCCATCCGGAGCACCCCTTTTCAATCAAGTTTCGGTATGTATAGGGTGTCCGAATCAGGGACGGAGATTGCAGGAACGTTTATCCTTCGTTCACCATGGCCTCATATTGTTCAGCCGTCAACAAGTTGTTGACTTCGCTTGCATCTTTCGGTTCAATGACAATCATCCACGCCTTTTCATACGGCGATTCGTTCACATATTCCGGATTGTCGTTTAATGCTTCGTTCACTTCGACGACCGTGCCGCTAATCGGCGCGTACAGTTCCGAGACGGTTTTTACCGACTCGACGCTGCCGAACGGCTCATTCGCCGTAATTTCCGTCCCGACTTCCGGCAGCTCGACAAACACGATGTCGCCAAGCTCGGATTGGGCGAAGTCCGTAATGCCGATGCGCACTTTGTCTCCTTCGACGCGCACCCACTCATGCTCTTTTGAATAGCGAAGTTCTTTTGGCGTGTTCATCGAATCCCTCCATTGCGACAAATTATATTCTTTTTCATCATAACCGATTTTCGTCAAAAACTCACTGAGTTCGTTGCATTTTGTTAAAAATTTTTATCTTTCTGCCGACAGGCCTCCGGCGAAAAATGATTCATACTCTGGCTCGCGAAATCCGACAACAACCCGTTCGCCATCTGTTAAAATCGGCCGTTTCACTAACATTCCGTCCGAGGCGAGCCACTCAAGCATCTCCTCTTCCGATGCGCCTTCAAGCTTGTCTTTTAAGCCGAGCTCGCGATATTTCATCCCGCTTGTGTTAAACCATTTTTTGAGCGGCAGCCCGCTTTGGCGGTGCAAGCGGGCAAGTTCCTCTTTCGTCAGCGGCTCGTCGACAAGGTGCACCGTTTGCACCTTGATCCCGCGCTCATCAAGCCACCGCTTCGCCTTTCGGCATGTCCCGCACTTCGGGTACCAATACAACGTCAATGCCATCGTCGTCCCTCCTCTAGAACTGTTAACGGAAACACTTGGTCGGCAATCCCCGTTTTTCCGAAACCTTGATCGCGGTCTTTGACAAAAAGAAGTACCAGGACAGGCCTGGTACTTCCTATTATCACACAATATACTGTTCTGCTTCAATGAGGGCTGAAGCCGCTTCGCGTTTTTTCGCGATCACATTGATCGGGGTATGACGCGTCAGCCGGCGGAGCGCGGCAAGCATCATCCGGAGCGTGTCGCCTTGCTCGACAGCAACGAGCGTCTCTTTCGCATGGGCTTCGATTTCATTGAACGCCTCTTGGCAGAAAATTTGCGTATACAACACTTTTTGTTTGTTTTTCTCTTCCCCGCTCGCTTGAATGGCTTTTTCCGTGCGCAAAAGCGCCGATTCCATGGCATAAATGTTAGAAACGATATCAGCGATATTGACAAGCACTTCTTGTTCTTCCTCGATCCGTTGGCCGTATTTTTGCGCCGCCAAGCCAGCGACCATCAAAGCGATTTTTTTCGCATTGCGCACCAAATATTTCTCTTGCTCGAGCACGCCGGAGCCCGGTTCTTCAGCCGTCATCATCATGAGCTCTTCTTGCAGCTGCTGCGCTTTTTGGAAAAGTGGCAGCTCGCCTTTTACCGCTTTTTTCAAATACATGCCCGGCACGAGCAGGCGGTTGATTTCATTCGTTCCTTCAAAAATGCGGTTAATGCGTGAATCGCGATAGGCGCGCTCGATTTCATATTCTTGCATAAAGCCGTAACCGCCGTGAATTTGCACGCCTTCATCAACAATGTAATCGAGCACTTCCGTGGAGAAAAACTTGTTCAGCGAGCATTCGATCGCGTATTCAGCAATGGACTTCGCAATTTCTTTGCCGTCTTTCGCTTTTTCCGCATCAAGCAAGCCCATCCGCTCGTCGAACAAACCGACCGTGCGGTAGACGGAGCTTTCCGCCGCATACAGCCGCGCTGCCATCGTCGCGAACTTTTCTTGTGTCAGCGTAAACTGCGAAATCGGCCGTTTGAATTGCTGGCGTTGGTTGGCGTATTTCAGCGTGATCTCAAGCGCCCGCTTCGCCCCGCCGACCGCCCCGAGCCCGAGTTTGTAGCGGCCGATGTTCAAGATGTTGAAGGCGATGACGTGGCCTTTGCCGATTTCACCGAGCACGTTTTCTTTCGGCACCGGCACGTCTTGCAAAATGAGCGTTCGTGTCGACGAGCTTTTAATCCCCATTTTCTTTTCTTCTGCGCCGGTCGAGACGCCAGGGAAGTCGCGTTCGACGATGAACGCAGTGAAATGCTGGCCGTCCACTTTGGCGTAGACGACAAACACATCAGCAAAACCGGAGTTGGTGATCCATTGTTTTTCACCGTTTAAAATGTAATGCGTCCCTTCGGCGTTCAATTTTGCCGTCGTTTTCGCCCCAAGCGCATCGGAGCCCGATCCCGGTTCCGTCAAAGCGTAGGCGGCGATTTTTTCGCCAGTGGCTAAATACGGCAAATATTTTTGTTTTTGTTCTTCCGTGCCGAATAAGACGATCGGCAGCGATCCGATGCCGACGTGCGCCCCGTGCGAAATCGCGAAACCGCCGGCTGGCGCCATATTTTCCGCAATGATGGCGGAGCTCACTTTGTCAAGCCCCAAGCCGCCGTACTCTTCCGGGATGTCGGCGCTCAACAGCCCGAGTTCGCCCGCCTTGCGAAGCAGTTTCACGGAGCGGTCAAACTCATGGTTTTCAAGATGCTCCAGCTGTGGAAGCACTTCGTTGTTGACGTACTCTTCCGTTGTCTTGGCGATCATTTGATGCTCATCGGTGAAATCTTCCGGCGTAAACACGCGCTCTGCCGGAATGTCCTCAATTAAAAAGCTGCCGCCTTGAATCGCATTTTCCACCGTTTTTGCCATCGTTTGTTTCCTCCCCTAAATCTAAATCTCGTGATGGTTCGGGCGGCGGCGCCGCCCGATTGCCTTTCCGTTGGCTTCACATTACAGCAGTTCAAAGACGCCCGCGGCCCCCATGCCGCCGCCGATGCACATCGTGACAATGCCGAACTGGACGCTGCGGCGCCGCATTTCATGGAGCAATGACAAGGTCAGCTTCGCACCCGTGCAACCGAGCGGATGGCCAAGGGCGATCGCCCCGCCGTTGACGTTGACGATGTCCTCATCGAGCCCGAGCTCGCGGATAACTTGGATCGATTGGGACGCGAACGCTTCGTTTAACTCGATCAAGCCGATGTCGGACAGCTCAAGGCCGGCCAGTTTCAACGCTTTCGGCACCGCCGCGACCGGACCGATCCCCATCACTTCCGGCGGCACGCCGGCGACGGCAAACGAACGGAACTTGCCGAGCGGCTTTAGGCCGAGCGATTCTGCTTTTTCGCGATCCATGACCATCACCGCCGCAGCTCCGTCGCTCATTTGCGATGCGTTGCCCGCCGTGACCGTGCCGTTGACAGCAAACGCCGGGCGCAGTTTCGCGAGCGTCTCCATGTTCGTGTCCGGGCGCACCCCTTCATCTTGCGTAAAGACCACTTTCTCTTCGACGAGTTTGTTGTTTTCAACTTTGCGCACCGTCACTTCCACCGGCACGATTTCCTCATCAAATTTTCCCTCGGCCAGCGCTTTGGCCGCCCGCTGATGGCTGCGCACGGCAAACGCATCTTGATCCTCGCGGCTGACGCCGTATTTTTTCGCCACTTGTTCAGCCGTGTGCCCCATCGACATGTAATATTCCGGCGCTTCTTCGGCGAGGCGCGCGTTCGGGCGGACGACATGGCCCATCATCGGCACCATGCTCATCGATTCGACCCCGCCGGCAATGACCGTATCGGAATGGCCAAGCATCACCCGTTCGGCCGCATAGGCGATCGCCTGCAAACCGGACGAGCAATATCGGTTGATCGTGATCGCCGGCACCGTATACGGCAGCCCGGCGAGCGCCCCGATGTTGCGGGCGACGTTCAGCCCTTGCTCCGCCTCCGGCATGGCGCAGCCGATAATTAAGTCATCGATAGTCCCATCATAGTTTCCTGCGCGTTTGAGCGTTTCTTTGACGACAAGCGCCCCTAAATCGTCCGGCCGCACATGGGCGAGCGTCCCTTTTTTCGCTTTCCCGACCGGTGTGCGCGCTCCTGCGACAATCACCGCTTCTCTCACGCCAATCCCCCCTCAACATTCGTCCGCCTTAGTTGCGGAGCGGTTTTCCTTTGACAAGCATGTGCTGCATTCTCGCTTGCGTCTTCGGCTCGCCGATCAAGCTTAAGAACGCTTCGCGCTCAAGATCGAGCAAGTATTGTTCATCCACTTCCGTTCCGTACGGCACGCCGCCGCCGGCCAAGACGTACGCAAGCTTTTTGGCGATCTTCAAATCGTGCTCGCTAATGTAGCCGGAATAAAACATCGATTGCGCGCCAAGCAGCATGGCCGCATAGCCGCTTTCACCGGCCACCGGCACTTTTTTCTTTACAGGCGGGCGATAGCCGTCTTCATATAAAGCGAGCACGGCCTGTTTCGCTTCGTAAAGAAGATGATCACCGTTCATCGTCACGCCGTCGCGGTCGTTTAAGAAGCCAAGTTCGCGCGCTTCGGCCGCTGACGTCGACACTTTCGCCATGGCGATCGTTTCAAACGTTTGGGCCGCCACTTTGACATAGTCGGCATCCGCTCCGCTCGGCAGGCTGTTCAGCCGTTTGATGTACAGCTCCTTGTTGCCGCCGCCGCCCGGAATCAAGCCGACGCCGACTTCGACAAGACCGATGTACGTCTCCGCCGCCGCTTGAATGCGCGAAGCCGCCAAGCTCACTTCCGCTCCGCCGCCTAACGTCATGGCAAACGGCGCGACGACGACCGGTTTCGGATTGTACTTCATCTTGAGAAGCGCCTGCTGAAACTGCCGGATTGCCAGCTCGAGCTCAAAGAAGTTTTCGTCCTGCGCCTCCATCAGCATCATCGCAAGATTGGCGCCGACGCAGAAGTTTTTCCCTTGATTGCCGATGACCAGCCCTTTGTAATGGCGGTTCACTTCCTCAAGCGCTTCGTTGATCATTTGGACGATATCAGCGCCGATGGCGTTGTTTGGCGAATGGAACTCAAGAAGCGCCACGTCATCGCCGAGGTCGATGAGGCTCGCGCCGGCGTTTTTCTTGATGACCCCGCGCGTTTCTTTCAGCCGGCGGATATGAACGATTTTTTCGTTTTCTTCCACTACTTTATAGCCGCCGGACGCATAATAGAACAATTGTCCGTTCTCCGTTTTATAGAACACCGCAGCGCCATCGGCGAGCATGTCCGCAATCCAAGCCGGGATGTGACGCCCTTCGGCCTGCATTTTGCGCACCGACCGCTCCAATCCGATCGCATCCCACAGTTCAAACGGACCAAGCTCCCAGCCGAACCCCCATTTCATCGCTCGGTCGATCGCGACGATGTCATCGGCGATTTCACCAACAAGCTCGGCTGCATACAGAAGCGTTGGGGCGATGATGTTCCATAAAAGCGTGCCCGCACGGTCGCCATCGGCGTACACGAGCGTTTGCAGCTTGGCGGACGCCCCTTTTGCCTGCTTCGCCATCTCCACCGCCGGAGTGGCCAACTTTTTGCGCGGTTCGTACTGCATCGTGACATAATTGAGCTCGAGAATGTCTTTTCCTTGTTTCAGGAAAAATCCTTGGCCGGATTTGCTGCCGAGCCAGCCGTTGTCAAGCATCGCTTTCATAAACTCCGGCACGCGGAACGCTTCTTTTTCCTCACCCTCGACGTTTTCATACACGTTGTTGGCCACATGGACAAACGTATCGAGCCCGACGACGTCAAGCGTGCGGAACGTCGCGCTTTTCGGCCGTCCGATGAGCGGCCCGGTGACCGAATCGACCTCACCGACGCTATAGCCGCCTTCCATCATCTCCCGGACGGTGACAAGCAGTCCGTACGTACCGATCCGGTTGGCGATAAAGTTCGGCGTATCTTTCGCCATGACGACGCCTTTGCCGAGCACCTCCTCGGCGAACGTTTTCATATAAGCGACAACATCCGGATCTGTCTTTTCAGTCGGAATGATTTCCAACAGCTTTAAATAACGCGGCGGGTTGAAAAAGTGTGTGCCTAAAAAATGCTTTTGAAAGTCCTCTGAACGCCCTTCGGCCATCGCCGCAATCGAAATGCCGGACGTGTTCGAGCTGACGATCGTCCCCGGCGTCCGCACTTCATCCACGCGGGCGAAGACGCTTTTTTTCACGTCTAAGTTTTCAACGACGACTTCAATAATCCAATCAACTTCCGCAAGCCGGTGGAAGTCATCTTCAAAGTTGCCCGTTTCAATGAGCGCGATGTGGTCTTTCGCCATGAGCGGCGCGGGTTTTTGTTTCAATAGTCTTTGCACCGCCTGATTGGCGAGGCGGTTGCGCACTTGTCGATGCTCGAGCGTCCATCCTTTCGCCTCTTCTTCTTTCGTCAATTCCCGCGGCACAATATCGAGCAGCAGCGTTGGGATGCCGACGTTCGCTAAATGGGCGGCAATGCCCGAGCCCATGACGCCGGACCCGAGCACTGCGGCGCGTCGAATGCGTTTTGCCATTTCGGTTCCCCCTTACACCATTGAATGAACCATCATTCATTTTTTGGTGAAAAAAATAAATGTGAAAACGTTCTCTACACTTAAATATATAGTATGTTGATAATTTTCGCAATATATTTGCTGCACATTTTTTCCCACATCGTGAATCCGTTTTTGCCCATACTAGGAAAAGGAGGTGAAAACAATGGCGCGGCTGAAAAAAAATCCGTCCAAAGGCGGCGTCAGCGCCGCAAGCGTAAAAGGAAACGCCGGCCCGACGGTTGAGGCGGACGGCGGCGGCAAACAGACAAGCCAAAATCAGCAGTATAAAAAGCACAATATGCAAGGAGACTAAACGCTGGCGGCGTTTAGTCTCCCCGATGCCCAACGCAGGGAAGCCATCGTCCAAAGCAAACCTTGCTAAGGGCGGCGTCGCCGCCCTTCCCTACTTCCGCACCATCCCTTTTAAGACGAACGCCACATTGGCCGGACGCTCGGCCAGCCGCCGCATAAAATAACCGTACCAGTCCGTGCCGTACGGAACGTACACGCGCATCGTATACCCTTCACGCGCGAGCTCGACTTGGCGTTCGGGGCGGATGCCATACAGCATTTGAAACTCGAATTGGCTGTTTGGAATGTTGTATTCCTTGACGAGCTGCTTCGTATATTCAATGATGGCATCATCATGCGTTGCCACGGCCGTATAGTTGCCGTTCAGCAAATGCTGTTTAATGATCTTTTTAAAGTTTTCATCCACATCTTTTTTGTCGGGAAACGCCACTTCCGGCGATTCTTTATACGCCCCTTTGACAAGCCGCAAGTTCGGGCGGTATGGCTTTAAATCGTCAATATCTTTTTCCGTCCGGTATAAATACGCCTGCAGCACCGTGCCGACGTTATCGTACTCTGTTTTCAACCGCTTAAAAATATCGATCGTCTTTTGGCAGCGCGAGTAGTCTTCCATGTCAATCGTCACAAACACGCCGCGCTGCTTTGCCGCCTCTAAAATGCGGCGCATATTGCGCATCACAAGGTCATCGGAGATATCCAGCCCCATCGATGTCATTTTCAATGATAGCTGCGAGTTTAATTTCTCACGGCTGATCGCCTCAATCGCCTCCAGACAGTGTCTGGCCATTTCGTTTGCTTCCCGTTCGTTGTCGACAAACTCCCCTAAATAGTCGACCGTGACGGCCAACCCTTTTTCGTTCAGCTGGCGGATGACGTGCACCGCTTCCTCAATCGTTTCGCCGGCGACAAATCTTGCCGCTCCGAAGCGGAGGCCGTATTGCTTCGCCAACTTTGTCAATGCTTTATTTTTCGACAGGAACAAGAAAAAGTCTCGCATCAGCTGTTCCACAGTTGTAAGCCCCCTTGTATGAAAACGCATTCACCACCCTTATTGTACCATGTTTCCGCTCCATTGAATATGTTTTTTCCCTGCTGTTTATTTTTTATTTGTGTATAATTTCCCACCCGCTGGACAATCTACAAGCGAACGATGTGTGAAAGGAGACAATGACGATGCAGCAACAACCGCAAATGAATCCGCAAGCGGCGATGCCCGAGCCGCCGCAAATGGTGTCGGCAAAAGACGCCATGTATTTTGCCGACATGCTGTCATGGAACTTGCTCGCGGCGAAAAAAGCGCACTTTTTTGCCTCGCAATGCCGGGATCCCGAGGTGGTGCAGGCGATCGAGCGCGCCGGACAGATGCATCAGCGCCATTACAATATGATTTTGCGCCATTTGCAAAATCCGCCGCAGCCGCCGGTCATGTAAAAGGAGGAGAGTCTCATGAACACAAGACAAGTGCAAAACCCGGAAGCGCAAGTGCCGAAAACACCGCAAATGAATGAGCGCGACTTTTTGAACGATATGTTGACGACAGAAAAATATATGACGCTCTCTTACAGCGTGTTTTTGCATGAGGCGAGCAACCAGCCATTATATCAAGATATACTGAACATTTTTACAGAAACACAAAATTGTCAGCGTGACTTGTACAACGTCATGTTCAAAAAAGGCTGGTACAAACTCGAAGCAGCCGACCCGCAAAAGCTCCAACAAACGCACCAACAGTTTCAAGGGTATACCAACCAGTTTCCTTATCAAGGAAACCAACTGCAGTGAAGGAAGCAAACGAGGATGTCCTCTAGTGCGCGCGGGCATCCTCTTTCTCGTCTGCAATTAGAAATTCTCAACACAAAGGGGGAGAGGGATGACCGATTCACCGCCGTCTGTATGGGCGACGCTGCAAACATTAGGGAGCTCGACGGATTTCCAAACAAAAGTGTACCGAAACGGCATATCCGGTCGCTATCTATGGGTGTCGTATATCGAGCCGATGATTAGTATGGAAACTGTTGTTCGCTCTATTTTCCCTTACTTGTTTCATTGTCCGTTTTCATCTTTAGAAGATATACACCGAGCTCTTCCGATAGACGATGCCTATATTTCTAGCGACCCCAATCATGTGAAGGAAAAATTGCTCGAAGGATATTTATTCATCCGCCTTCACGAAACGGACGAAACCGGGCTGCTTGTAAAGGCGCAAAAAACATTGGAACGGACACTCACGATCCCCGAGGTGGAATTTAGCGTCGTCGGCCCGAAAGAGTCGTTTATTGAATCGTTGGAAACGAATTTATTTTTATTGCGCAAACGAATCCCGATCGACCGGTTGACGGTCAAAATGACAACGGTCGGAACGCTGTCGAAAACGAAAATCGCCGTTGTGTATATTGATGGCATTGCTAATCCCGACAACGTTCGAACGGTTCTTCAGCGCATCGAGCAAGTGGAGTTTGACGAGATGATCGACAGCTCTTATATCGTGCAAATCATTTCGGACAATCGGCACTCCCCCTTTCCGCAGCTGCTCGATACGGAGCGCCCGGACCGAGTCGCTGCCGTGCTGGCCGAAGGAAAAGTAGCGATTATGGTGGATGGATCTCCGCACGTGTTGATCGGTCCGACGACGTTAGTTGAATTTTTTTCATCTTTTGAAGACTATTTTCTCAATTGGACGATCGCATCGTTTTTCCGTCTCATCCGCCTGTTTTCGGTCACCTTTTCCATTTTGATCACGCCGATCTATGTAGCGACGTTGAACTATCATTACGAATTGATTCCAAAGGACTTGCTCGGCACTTTGATTACATCGAGAAGAGAAATCCCATTCCCTCCCATTTTGGAAGTGTTGTTTCTCGAACTAACGATTGAGCTATTGAGGGAGGCCGGGGCGCGGCTCCCGACGAAAGTCGGCCAAACGATCGGGATCGTCGGCGGGATTGTTATTGGAACAGCTTCCGTGGAAGCTGGTTTGACAAGCAATGTTCTGCTCATCTTAGTGGCGCTCGCCGCACTGGCTTCCTTCACTACCCCGGTTTATAAAATCGGGAACACCATTCGCTTGATGCGTTTTCCCTTTATCTTGTTCGCTGAGATGTGGGGGCTGCTTGGCGTTGCTTTTTGTTTTTGTATTGTCATGACCCATCTGCTTTACTTGACTTCGCTCGGGCGTCCGTTCCTTGCCCCTTTATATCCGCCGCGTTGGCGGGATTTAAAAGACGCGTTCATCCGCCTGCCGTTTACAAGCCAATCGAAACGGCCGGAAACATTGCGGACCGAGCAGCCCATTCGCTTTGATGAAAAAAAGGCCAAACAAAAACGAGACATCGACGAATGACAACCCGACAGGAGGACGACGATGGCTTCTGTTGCCGAACGTCTACAAGTTTCACCTTTCATGACCTTTTTTGTAATCATGTCCATGCAAATCGGTGTCGGAGTGCTCGGGTTTCAGCGGGTCATCGCGAAAACAGCCGGACATGATGCGTGGATTTCCGTCCTGCTTGCCGGCGCTTCGTCCCATCTCATTCTCATCTTGCTATACTGGCTGCTGCAACAGGCGGACGGCGATTTTCTCCTCCTTCATCAGCGCCTTTTTGGCCGCTGGGCCGGAGGAGCCCTTTCATTATTGGTTGCCCTTTACTTTGCCGCCACGGCCTTTATCGTTTTGCGCACATATATCGAAGTGATTCAAGTATGGATGTTTCCTGACTTGAAAACATGGGAATTTTCCCTCGCATTTTTGCTTCTTTGTCTATACATTACCGTTGGCGGATTCCGGGTCGTTGTCGGCATTTGCTTTTTTTGCTTGATCATTCCGAGCTATTTGTTGTTTACCTTTTGGTTTGTCCTTGATTACACTGACTTTTACCAGCTGCTTCCGATATTGGATCATCCCCCTTCAAGCATTGTGAAAGCGTCCAAAGAAATGACATTGACGATGCTCGGATACGAAACGATTTTGCTCTTTTACCCTTTTATCAAAGGCGGGAAACAATCCGCCAAATGGTCCCATGCCGCCTTATTGGCCACAACGCTGTTTTATACGTTGCTTATGGTAGTGACATTGGCCTACTTTAGTGAGAAACAACTGCAGCGGCAAATTTGGCCGACGTTAACGATGTGGAAAATGGTGGAGCTGCCGTTCATTGAACGCTTCGAATATATCGGCATCGCCAATTGGCTGCTCATTATTTTGCCGAACGTCTGCTTAGGATTGTGGTGTTCTTCCCGCATATGCAAACAGCTTTTTCCGATCCGTCAAAAAACGGCGTTGCTCATCATTGCAACCATTTGTTTTTTCATTACGATGCTCATCCATGACCGGAAAGAAGTCGATTTCGTTAACACCATTTTAAACAGAGCCGGCTTTTATTTTCTTTATATATGGATCCCTTGTCTCGCCGTCATCACCTATGTTGTGAAGAAAGTGAGGGGAAACGTATGAGCATGCGGACCGCTCTGTTGATCGGGTTCACCGTCGCGGTCCTTTGCGGCTGTCTTCGCAAAGAAATTTTAGATGACATCAATATTGAAAGCGCGGTTGGGTTCGATGAAGAAGGAAAAGGAAAAATTCGGGGAACCGTTCTCATCCCCGTTTACAAAAAAGGGGAAACTGCGAACAAAACATTGACAGCTGTTTCTCCTACGGCAAAAGACGTGCTCGAAGAACTGCAATACAAAACATCTGAGCCGCTCGTCAGTGGAAGCATTGAGACTGCCTTGTACGGAAAGCAACTAGCCAAACGGGGGATTTTTCCTTTTGTCGACCAATTCCGCCGCGATGCAAGCATCGGGACGAGACTGTATTTGGCAGTGGTCGATGGAACGGCTGAACATTTGCTTGAAGGAAATTACGGCCGGCAAGGAAACGGCATTTATCTCTCCAACTTGCTAAAACAAAATATTGAGCAGCGCGATTTGCCCAAAACCAATTTACATTTATTTTTAAAAACGTACTACGCGGATGGAAAAGACCCTTTTTTGCCATATCTACGCCGAGTGGGTGAAGATGTACAAGTGACCGGCGTGGCCCTCTTTCGCGGCGATCGGATGGTCGATACGATTGGGCGGGGTGATCTGTTCTACTTTAAAATCACCGCCGATGCCTACAGTGAAGGCACCCATACAATCCGATTGGATCACCAAAACTACGTATCCATTAAAAATATATCGACCAAGCGAACCATTTCCTTTTCAGGGCCAAAAACCCGTCCGCATATTCATGTTCATATTGCACTTGTAGGGGTCGTGCGCGAATATCAACGAGGTCAGTTCACATCGGCTGTCCGCCAGTCTGTCGAGAAAACATTTGAACAACAAATTCGTTCGAAAACCGAGGCGCTCCTTCGCCGCTTTCAAGAAAAACAAATCGATCCGATCGGCTTCGGCGATCTGGCCGCGAGCCGTTACCGCCAGTTTCGCCACCGCGATTTTTACGAACATTACAGCCATCTGCCGATTCGCGTCACCACCGACGTGACGATCCGAAGTACCGGAATCATCGAATAAGCATCCCTGTTTCGCCGACGGGATGCTTATTCTTCATGGCTAGGCTCAATACCACCAGCCCGAATACGGTGGATACGGAGGATATGGAGGATACGGATAAAACGGGCGCGGGGCGAGGGCACCGCCGATCAATCCCCCTAAAAACCCGCCGATCAGCGGGGCGCCGAACAACAAACCTGGAAATGGCATCGCTCTTTCCCCTTTCCTTCATGAGTAAGATGCGGTACTTTATTCATATGCACAAAACGAAAAAAGGGGTGGGCTGTCCGCCCAACCCTTTCTTCTTTTTTCACCACCAAATCGGGCCATACCAGTACGGATAGAAAAACGGCGGAACCAATGCGCTCCCTAGCAATCCGCCTAAAAAGCCGCCAAAAAACGGTGATCCAAAAAACGGAAAACCGAACGGCCGCCCAAAACCCCATGGGCGCCAAAAACCCCACGGCCGCCAAATGCGCGCATCCGCCATCTCGAGATGGTTCATCTTATTTCCCTCCTTCCGCCTTCCCTTAGTCTCACTGTATGTATGATAAACACCTGTTGTTTAGGCTCGCACCCAATCGGCCAAAAAGAAACAGGCGGCGATTCAGCCGCCCCAGCCTACAAACGCTCGATGCGCACTTGTTCGTACACACAGGCGATTGAATCAAACAAAATGCGCACCGCCTCGTCCATTTCTGCCTCACTCATAGAAAGCACCGGGATGAACGTCAACACCGGACCGAGCGGACGGATGACAAGCCCCCTCTGCCGCGCCTCGAGAATGATGCGGTGCTCCACCATCGCGGCGCGTGGAAACACGGCTTTTGTCGCTCGGTCTTTGACGATTTCAATGCCGCACATCAACCCTTTTTTCCGGATGTCGCCGACGATCGGAATCTCATATAACGCATCCAGCCTTTCGGCCAGCCGACGCGCCTTCTGTTGAACGCAGCCAATGAGACCGCGTTCTTCAATGAGCTCGATGTTTTTCAGCGCCACAGAACACGTCAGTTGGTTTCCCGTGTATGTATGGCCGTGATAAAACGTCTTGTCTTCATCCGCCTCACCGAGAAACGCCGCATACACTTCCTCTGTGACAAGCGTTGCTGCGAGCGGCAAATAGCCGCCGGTAATCCCTTTGCCGAGACAGACAAGATCAGGAACGACTTCTTCTTGTTCGCAGGCGAACATCGTGCCAGTGCGGCCGAAGCCAACAGCGACCTCGTCGCAAATAAGAAGCACCCCGTATTGGCGGCAAAGCGACTCCACTCCTTTTAAAAATCCGTACGGGTGAACAATGACCCCTGCCGCCCCCTGGACAAGCGGCTCGACAATGACGGCGGCAATGTGTTCGTGCTGCTCCGCAAGTACACGTTCCAATTCATTCAAACAATAACGGACAATGTCTTGTTCGCTCCCGTATTCCTCCATACGGTATACATACGGCGACGGCACTTCGATTCGCTCAAACAGAAGCGGCGCAAAAATGTGGTGGAACGTTTCCATGCCGCCAACGCTCACTGCGCCGACCGTATCGCCATGGTACGCCTCTTTCAGAGAGACAAACTTGTTTTTCTTTGCATACTTGATTGGATTGATATTTTTCCAATATTGATAGGCAATTTTTAGAGCGATTTCCACCGCCGCCGCTCCCGTGTCGGAATAAAACACTTTCGCCATCCCTGGCCAATAGCTGATCAAGGTTTTAGCGAGCAAAATCGACGGCACATTGGCGGAACCGAGCAATGTCGAATGGGCGATTTTCTCCAATTGCTCGCGAAGCGCCGCATTCAACTCCGGATCGTTATGACCATGGACGTTGACCCACAGCGAAGCGTATCCATCTAAGTAATGACGGCCGTTCACATCGTACAAATAACTCCCTTGCCCGCGCTCGATGATCAACGGACGCTCTTTCGCATACTGTTTCATTTGTGTGAATGGATGCCAGACGTACTGCTTGTCCCACTGTTCGAGCTGCTCATAGCTATACTTCAACGGCAAGCACCTCCCATAGCGCTTCCGCTTCCTTTCGTTCGATCCAATGCTCGGCAAACGACTCTAATGTCTCCCGCGTAACAGCCGAAAACGATGGCACGATGCCAAGAGCAGGAAGCTTGAGCATCGACGTAATCGTCTCAACATTGTTCCGGTGGATTACTTCGCGCTCGTCAAATTGGTTAAACACTAAACCGAGCACATGGATGCCTTGCATTTTGGCATAGGCGGCGGTCGTTACCGCATGGTGAATCGCGCCAAGACCTGAAAGCGATACGAGAATCGCCGGCAGCTCATAGTCGCGGACAAAATCGCTCGTCATGTACCATCGTCCGCCGTGCTCGCACCATGGAACGGCCAGCCCTCCCGCTCCTTCGACGAGCACGACATCATAGTGCTGCTTCAACCATTCCAACCGTTCGGCCACCCTCTCTGGTTCAATGGACGTGCCGGTAAGCTTGGCCGCCAGATGCGGCGACATCGCCGGTTCCATATAGTACATCCCTTCCGTGGCGGCCAGTTGAGCCACTCGCTCATACCAATATTGTTCAGCGAACGACACCTCATCTTCGGCAAGACCGGTTTGAATCGGTTTAAACACGTTCACACTTACTCCAAGACGTTCCAATGCCAATGCGATCAACGAAGTGACGACCGTTTTGCCGATCTCTGTCCCAGTTCCGGTCATGAAAACAGCGTTCCCCACTTTATCCCCCCATCCCCAATCTTTGTTTCTATTTTGCCGAATCCCTTTGTCTTTTGTCAACCTATTTTTATATAAAGTTTACATTTGACATAAAAACAAGGCGCCTCAAAACTGAAACGAGACACCTTGCTGCACCTGTTCTTTTGCCAACTTGACCGAAAGTCTTTCTTCCAGAAAAGGCAGGCGCCAAAGGGAGTCAATCTTCGTCATCCACCACACCGAACCCGCTCATCGGCTCGTCGCGTTTAGCCCATTCCGCAAACTTTCCCCTCGATTCCTCTCCTTTTTCCAACAAAAATGAGAGGAATCGCACTGCTTCGGCAATATGCATCCCTTTGTTTAGCATGATGCATTGCGCTTGTTGTCCAACTGAAACGTCGGAGATTTCCGCTCGCGACGGCAACCCTTTTTTTGCTAGTTGTTCCAACACTTGTGTCGACCAAATGACCGGAATATGCGCGGCTCGGCATAGCGCCAAGATTTCGCGCTGGATGGCGGCCATATGCTCGAACCCCACCTCCAGAGCCAAGTCGCCACGGGCGATCATCACGCCGAACGACGGGAGCGTCAACCCTTCCATCAAGATGCGGGCTACGTTGTGAAGCGCCTCCCTCGTTTCAATTTTTGCAATCACCGGAAGAGAAGCCGCCCCCTGTTCTGCCAGCAAATGATACAGCTTCCGCAAATCGTACGGCGTATGAACAAATGACAGTCCGATCATATCCGCATGCTCGGCGATGAACGGAAGCAGTTCGAGATCGCGATCCGTTAACGGAGGAACCGTCAAGTGGGTAAAGGAATCGGGGAGATGGATTCCTGTCCCTTGTTTGATTGCTTTTCGCTTCCCGCCATGAGTGACGACTTTCGCCTCCACATACCACTCATGGACTTTCACCACCCTTGCTAAAATTTGCCCGTCATTGAAATAGATCCGATCCCCTGCCCTCACATTGCGCCAGGCTTTGGGCAGCGTGGTCGTCATCTTAACCCCTGGTTCATCCTTTGCAGCTGCAAACTGAGCGTCATTGAAATAAATATAAAGCGGTGTGCCGATAGCAACAAACGATTTCATCGGAATAAACAAAGCAGAGGAAAGGGTGAAGGAGACGGAACCGCGCCGCAATTTCATCCCTTTTTGCACATAGGCTGTTTGCGAAAGAAGAATTTTAAAACAAGAAGGGGCAATTTGTTCCGCCACCCTTATCCTTCGTTTTCTCCCGCGCACATCAATAAAAAACAATTCATCCCCTTGTTCGATGGATGCTCCTTCTCCTCCCGTCAATTGCAGTATGAATGAGACATCATGAGGAAGCAGGGAAGGCGGCAGAGAAGAATCGAAAGAAAGAATGCCAGCCAACGGTTGGAGCGGCTCTCCGTACTCATTTTTCCTTACTGACAGCTTGATTGGCCCTGTATGAACAGCAAGACGGTCCACCCGAATTTTCGGACCCGGCAAATCCATATAAATGCGGCATCGTTTTCCGGCCAACTGCTGATACAGCCGCTCTTCCGCTTGGCGAATGACAGCCACCAACGCCTCCCACGTTTCCGGCACACCATAGGCACAGTTCACGCGGGCAATATCCATGCCATACAAAAGCAGACGCTCCAAGATGTCCGGCTCATCGACCCACGCTTCGTCCATCGTCACCATAATGCGCTTCCGCCGAGAATGACCGCATGGGCCAAACATCGCTTCCGTCCGTTCGTCAAGAAGCCGCTTCGCTTCTTTTCTTGTCACCGCTCGAACCTCTTCCAAACGATCAAACGGCGTGCGCAAATAAGCCAAAAACTGCTCTACCGTTGCGATCAGATGAGATTCTTGCCCGTCTAGCAACAATCCGCCATCTTTAAGCGCTTCCATCAAATCCAAAGGCATATGCTCCTTCATATATAAGTAAGCGAGCAACTGATCCCGGCTTTCCTCATGAGATGCAGATGGAAACTGCTTCTGTTTTAGTCCGACCCACTCGACGAGCCCGCGATAAAAGGCCGCCAAGCGGGCGCCCAAGTCTTGTTTGTCGTGCATGAGCGGCACCAACCCTCATCAAAAAATGCGGTTTTATTTTTATATATTCACCGCCGGCAAAAATAAGGACAGAAAAAAACCGGCGCCATTCGCCGGTTTAAGACCTCAGCCCTTCTCTATATAACTATTTTTGAACAACTATTTTCATTCCGCATTGGCAAAGCAGTGAATGTTTCAGCCGTCGCACTGGCTGATGGCATTGTTCACAAATCATCATTTTTTTCACTCGTTCTTCTCCCCTTTGCCATCCTCTTTGTTTTCTATTATACACCTCAATCTATTTAAATTAAATATAATTTTATAATAAATATCATTTTATAAAGCAAATTAGTTGGTCTATGTTTCCACCTATGCTACACTACTCATAGTGCTAATATTCAAACAAAGGGAGGCTATCGGAATGTACGATATTGCTATTATCGGCGCCGGCCCCGCCGGAGCGAGCGCTGCGCTCTTCGCCGCCAAGGCAGGAAAGAAAACAGTGGTATTGGACAACGATAAAGGCATGACGAAACGCGCCTGGGTGGAAAACCATTACGGGGTTCTGCAAATCAGCGGCCCAGATTTAATCGAAACAGGGAAACAGCAAGCCGCAAAGTTTGGCGCTGAATTTGTAAATGCACAAGTGACAGACGTTCAGAAGACAAACGACGGATTCCGGCTCAACACAGACAGCGGTTCTTACGAAGCGAAACACATCATTTTCGCCACCGGCGTCGCCACGGATCTGGCGGAAAAAATCGGCCTGCGCACCAAACCTGGGACAGAACCGCGCATTAAAACCGTTATTGACGTGGATGCAAACGGCAAAACGAACATCGATGGCATTTGGGCAGCCGGCACAGTGGCGGGCGTCAGCGTTCATACGATCATCACTGCCGGTGATGGGGCCAAAGTTGCCATTAACATCATCAGCGAGCTGAACGGTGAACGGTATGTCGATCACGATGTATTGAAAAAATGACAAAGCACCGACTGAACAGAGCGCCTTTCTTTAATAGAGAAAAACATGATCTTCTGGAAGCGTTCTGCCCATATAGACGGCTATGAAAAAGGGTGCCCCGCTGCGTTGGGGACACCCTTTGCTTTCCTGTGAACCGAACAACCAATGCCTCGGCGAACTGCCGTACCCCTTTCTGATCCTTATTGGCCAATGCTTCGGTACTTTCCTTCGAAAAATAAGAGCGGATCACCTGGTTCGTCTTTCATCAAAATATTAGTCACTTCTCCAAAATAGAGCGTATGGTCGCCGGCGACGTATGAGCTGTGCACGTTGCATAAAATGTTCGCCATCGCATCCGGCAAAATCGGGTGGCCATCGACCCATTCAAACGCCACATCCCGCTCTTCCTTCAATTGACCGGCAAACAAGCGCGATAAGTCTTCTTGATCGCGCGTCAACATGTTGACAGCAAATTTCCCCGTTTCCTTGACGATGTCATGCATCCGCGCTTTATGGCCAATCGAGACGACAACAAGCTTCGGATCGAGCGAAACAGACATAAACGCATTCGCTGTCATTCCTTTTGCTTCCCCTTGATGTTCCGTTGTCACGACCGTCACACCGGTCGCAAATTTCCCCATCGCGTTGCGAAATGTACGATCATCCATCCGTTCTCCCGTCCTTCCCTTTTCATGATCTAACCATTTTTTCACTATAGAGCAGCGTTCACGCGACTCGAAATTTGCTATTCCTAGGAGGCGGGTGATTTAGCGCAAAACACTGCCGATCCCAGCGCCGTGTTTCAATTAGAGAAACCTTGCGGAAGCAAGTTTCTTTTTGGTGAAATGCCGCTGACCGGCGTGTGGCAGCCGTTTTTGACCGGCCTTCTAGAGGGCGGGTGATTTAATAATACATACCGTTTTCCAACATCGATTCTCACATAGAAAAACCTTGCGGCGTCGGTTCTTCTTTTTATACGTTCACTCATCGATCAAGGGAAAACACTGTTTTTCACCAGCCTTCTAGAACGGACACCGACCTTTCGATTTGTTCAAACCAGGCTTTTATGACGCCGTTTTTTGCGCCCGCTCCCGTCTTCCCGCCGCATATTGAATGGCAAACATCACGGCAAACAAGACCAACCCGACGATATCGCTGTTTTTTTCTGGATAAATCAGCAGCAGCCCTGTCGCCACTGCAACAATGCGTTCAACTATGTTGAGCTTCCGGTACCAAAAACCGATCATCCCCGCGCTAATAGCCAACATGCCGATAAACGCGGAAAAGACAACCCACATCAAATAAGGGAGCGTCGTGTCGATCATTAACAGCGCCGGCGAAAAGACAAACATGTACGGAATGATAAACGCAGAAATAGCCAGCTTTGACGCAATCACCCCGGTCCTTAGCGGCTTCCCTCCGGAAATGCCGGCAGCTGCAAACGCCGCAAGCGCCACCGGCGGCGTAATGTCGGCAATAATGCCAAAATAAAAGACGAACAAATGAGCCGCCAATTCCGGCACACCAGCAGTGATAATCGCTGGCGCAGCGATCGTCGACGTAATGACATAGTTCGCGGTCGTCGGCGATCCCATGCCGAGAATGAGCGATGTCAGCATCGTGAAAAAGAGCGTTAAAATCAAAATGCCGTTCGATAAATCGACTAACCCGTTCGCCATTTTCAAGCCAAGTCCGGTTTTTGTCACGACCCCGACGATGATTCCGGCGGCTGCTGTCGCCGCCGCTACAGACAGCGCGCTTCTCGCCCCCTCAACCAAAGCGTTGATGACATCGCGCCATCCTAACCGTGTTTCTTTTTTCAACGCGCTGACCGCCACGACCGCAACGATTGACCAAAGCGCCGCCCGCATTACGCTCATCCCGCTCATCAACAGCACGATAACGACGATGATCGGAACGAGCAAATAGATTTTTCCAAATACTTCCTTCCGGTTCGGCATTTCTTCCTCTGTCAGCCCGCGCAGCCCGATTCGCTTCGCTTCAAAGTGCGTCATCATCCAAATGCCGGCGAAATACAAAATCGCCGGAATCGCCGCCGCTTTCGCGATCTCCCAATACGAAATGCCGCCGATAAACTCCACCATCAAAAACGCAGCCGCTCCCATGACCGGCGGCATCAGCTGACCGCCGGTGGACGACGTCGCCTCCACAGCGCCGGCAAACTCTTTTCCGTACCCGAGCCGCTTCATCATGGGAATCGTAAACGACCCGGAAGTAACGACGTTCGCCACCGAGCTGCCGCTGATCGTTCCTTGCAACGCGCTTGAGAACACCGCTACTTTCGCCGGACCCCCGATTCTCTTCCCGGCGACAACGAGCGCCAAGTCGTTAAAGTATTCGCCAACGCCTGTTTTCACTAAGAATGAACCGAACAATAAGAAGACGAAAATGTATGTCGCCGATACATACAGCGGCGTGCCGAAAATGCCTTCCGTCGTAAAAAACATCGTTTTGACGAGACCTTCCAGATTGACGCCGCGATGGGCTAAAAATCCCGGCATATACGGCCCAAAATAGGCATACAGCAAAAATAGCGACGCAATGATTGTAATCGGCAGCCCGACCGCCCGCCTCGTCGCTTCGAGCACAAGCAGCACAGCGACCAAACCAACCGTAAAATCGAGCGGCGTCATAATGCCGATGCGCTGCACGATGTCATCAAGCATGAGCGGCAAATAGGCGCCGACCCCGATCGACAATAGCGACAAAATGATATTCACAATGCCGACATTGGCGCGATGGAGATGTTTTTTTCGCGCCGGAAACAACAAAAAGATGAGGGACAGCGCAAATCCTAAGTGAATCGACAACAAAATTTGTTTTGGAAGTGTTTGAAAAATCGAAGCATACAACTGAAAGAGCGAAAAGGAAAGCAGTCCGAAAAAGACAATCCAGCCAAGTGGCCCTTTCAGTTTTCGTGTCGCTGCTTCCGGATCGTATTTTTCCAACAATTGTTGCTGTTCCTCGGCGGACAGCTGTTCAAATTTATCAGCCAAACAAGTTCACTCCCTTCCAGCATTGAAACAGTGACAGTCGTATGACTCTGATGCGAACAATAGAACCGGGAGGGATGACTGTTTTTAACGCTACCGTCTTCCCCTTATAAACGACGCGATGGTTGGCGACAACTCGTCCAATGCTCAACCAAATGGACGGAAGTTTGCGCTCCATGCCGGTAATGTAGTATTTTCCATTTCGAAGCGTAAATGCCTCCCCTGGCGCCGCGTTTGCCGGCATCCCAACCGCCGTATCCTCATAGGTGAGAGCGATTTGTTCAATCGTCCCGTCAGCCAACACCTTATACGTTTCCTCGACATCTGAGCGGTGGATCGAATGCGTATAGCGAATCGCAAACGTGTCCCCTTGAGAAATAAGGAGATACGCCACGACCCGGCCACCCTTTTCAAATGCAACCGCTTGGCGGAAAGGAATGAAAAAGGCCGCGACCGCCGCCAAAGACACGATAATTGCTAGGGCTCGCCTTCGCATCAGCCGCCCCCCTTAATGATTGACGGAAATAAGGAAGGGCTGGCACCGTTATGCAGGCCAGTCCTCCTCGCCACCTCGTTATTCCGCTTTAATCCCTTTTTCGTCAAAGTATTTCTTCGCTCCCGGATGAAGCTCGATCGACATGCCGTCCAGCGCATTTTCCAGCTTGATTTGCTGGGCTTTGGCGTGTTTGACTTTATCTAAGTTTTCAAAAATCGCTTTCGTCACGTTGTAAACCGTGTCTTCCGGCAGATCCGCCCGAGCGACGAGCATCGCGCGCACAGCGACCGTCGGAACCGTTTGGGCTAGTTTGTATGTCCCTTGCGGCACTTCATCTTTCGCGTAGTACGGATATTTCTCAATTAAGGCGTTAATTTTGTCTTCAGCAATCGGCACAATGACGACATCTTCCGTCGCGGACAATCCTTCCACCGCTCCCGTCGGCGTACCCGCTGTAATAAAAGCGGCATCAATGGTTCCATCTTGGATGCCGGAGACAGAGTCATCAAACGACAAATTGCGCACTTTAATATCATCAAACGTCATACCGTGAACTTCCAAAATTTGTTCCGCGTTGGCCCGCGTCCCCGAGCCAGCTTCCCCAACGGAAACGACTTTTCCTTTTAAATCTTCAACAGACTGAATGCCTGATTTTTTCGTTGTAACAATTTGAATCGTTTCCGGGTAAAGGGTGGCAATCCCCTTCACGTTCTCAATTTTCTCTTTAAACATTAACTTCCCTTCCGTTGCATATGTTGCAATGTCGGTTTGGGCAAACGCAATCTCTGCATCGCCGGCCTCCAAAATCGCCATGTTTTCCGCCGATGCCCCTGAAGTGATGGCATTGGCATCAATACCCGTTTCGTCTTTAATAATGTCAGCAAACGCCCCGCCAAGCGGATAGTACGTTCCGCCCGTCCCGCCGGTGGCAATGCTGAGAAATTTCACGTCACCGCCTTGTTTGCCGTCGGCCCCTTCCTTCTCCGTCCCGCCATTACTGGTACCGTTTCCACAAGCGCCAAGCAACAGTGACAGGGAGAGAACCGCCATTGCACGAGTCAACCACTTTCGTTTCTTCAATGCTACCAACCCCTTTGCTATTTTTGTCTCCCTTACGATTATATTGCACGATCAATATTTTCACAACCATCATATTATTTCCTCACCGTTGACCCATTCATTGCACGTTCATCTTCCCTATTCACCATTCGCAGCGATGCACGACGGCCGTCAGCGGCGCGCCGCCCCAAGATACGCCGCGGCTACCCGTTCATCCACGAGCAATTCAGCTGCTTTTCCGTGCGCCGCGATCCGCCCGCGCTCGAGCACATACGCGTAATCCGCTGTTTGCAGCGCCGCCCGCACGTTCTGTTCGACAAGCACAACGGCGGTATGAAGCCGATCGCGCAATCGCTTCAACAGCTCCATCACTTCTTTGACGATAAGCGGCGCCAGACCGAGCGATGGTTCATCAAGCAGCAACAATTTCGGTTTGGCCATTAAACCGCGGGCGATCGCCAGCATTTGCTGTTCTCCGCCGCTTAACAATCCACCTGGGCGGTCAAGCATCGTTTTCAGTTTCGGAAACAACTCAAGCACTTGCTCGTAATCTCTCTTTACTTCATGATGATTGCGGCGATAGCGGCGATATGCCCCAAGCAGTATATTATCCTTGACAGACAAGCCGTCAAAAATTTGCCGTCTCTCTGGAACGAGGCAAATTCCTTTTTCGACGACTTGTTCCACCTTTCCATACGGGAGCGGTTCATTTTCAAAGAGAATTTCCCCTTGCTTCGGAGCATAGATGCCGGCAATCGTCCCAAGCAACGTGCTTTTGCCCGCTCCGTTGGCTCCGACGACAGCGGCAATTTCTCCTTCTCTCACTTGCAGCTCCACCCCTTTTAACACATGCAAATGGCCATGATGCACATGGATGTTGCTAATTGTCAACATGACGCCGCCTCCTCTTCGCCTAAATACGCCTTAATGACATCCGGATGGCAGGCGATTTCTTCCGGTGTCCCTTCGGCGATTTTTTGGCCGTAATCGAGGACGATAATCCGATCGGCGACTGACATGACCGTTTCCATATCATGTTCCACGAACAAAAAGGTGATCCCTTGTTCCCTCATCGCCAACCATACATCAACAAGCTGCTTTGATTCTTGCGGATTGAGCCCGGCCATCGGCTCGTCAAGCAAAATGAGCGAAGGACGGGAGACGGCTGCTCTGGCAATTTCCACGATCCGCTGCATCCCATACGGAAGCGTTCCCGCCCGCTCCCAGGCGAGAGGGGCCAGACCGACCCGCTCGAGGCAAGCAAGCGCTTCCTCCTGTGCTTGCTTTTCTTCTCTCGCCGTCCGCGGCAGCCAAAAGCCGGCGCTGAAGATTCCGCTCTTTAGCCGCGAGTGAAATCCCACCATCACATTTTCCAATACGGTCATATCAGCAAACAGCTGCAAGTTTTGAAACGTCCTTGTCATTCCTAGCAGCGCCAGCTCATCCGGCCGTTTGCCATTGACCGTCATCCCGCAAAAACGGACGACGCCATCGGTCGGCGGAGCAATGCCGCTGATGACATTGAACAACGTAGTTTTTCCTGCCCCGTTCGGTCCAATCACAGCGACGATGTCTCCTTTTTTCACCCCAAATGACACACGCTGCACCGCCTGCACCCCACCAAACGACTTGGACAATTGCTCGACTTCCAACAACATCGCGTTCATCCGCGTCCTCCCCCTATCGAACGCTCCTCATGGCGTTCGGTCGCTGCTGTTTTTCCTGTCCGACTTCCAGCAGTTGCTCTAAACCGTTTCATTCCCTTTTGCACGGCACCTGTCAATCCATTCGGCATGTAAATAAGCATGAGAATAAGCAATAAGCCAAAAAAGACGATTTCAAACTCCCCGCCAGCATCCGGCATCAATATCGGAACAACAGCTTTCAGCCATTCGCCTAAGCAGACATAAACAGCAGCGCCAACAAGGCCGCCCCACCCGAGGCAGAGAAAATGGCGCCGATTTTGATTTCATCTTCTCCACCCGATGTCGCCGTCTTCCCACAAGCGGCAAGAAACAAAAGCAGCAAGGCCGCCAGCAACAGAGACATCCCTTTTTTCATCTTTTTCGCCCCCTTTTATACATTGATAACGCTTTCAAAAAAAGACCTTTGAAAGTGTCCCGGAAAGATCGGGACACTTTTTTATCGTCCTACAGCAAAGAACCATATGCGCTGATTTTTGTCGGCCCAAACTCATTCTTTCGGCTCAATCCCATGGTCAGCGCCGCCGCTTGAACGCTTCCGCGGTGTTCAGTTTATGCTGCCGGGCATACTGCTCGATTTCATGCAGCGGCGCCTGTTCCCGCAGCAGGCGGATGAGCTCTCGATGCTCTTCGATCGACGCTTTCGCCCGCTGCGGGACAAAGGTAAATCCGTACATGCGGATGCGCTTCATGCGCTGCCAAATTTGCTTGATTTGCTCTTCTAAATACGCATTTCCGCAGTGCGAATAAATCAAGGAATGGAACGCATAATTCAGTTCGCTGAACCGTTCCAGCTCCAGCTCATCGAGCGCCCGCTCCATCCGTTCGTTCAATCGCTCAAGCTCGTCAATCGCTCCCTTCGTCAAATTGGCGGAGCCAAGCGCGGTCGCATAGCCTTCTAGAACCGCGAGTACGGACAGCGTCTCCACATATTCGTTTTCATTAATGGTGCTGACCACAGCACCGGCATACGGCTTGAACTCGACTAACCCTTCCGCCTCGAGCTGGCGGATCGCCTCGCGCACCGGGATGCTGCTTAACCGGAGCTCGCGGGCGATCTGGTCGATGACGACGCGGTATCCAGGTCCGTAAACGCCGCTTTCAATGCGGGACAACATGTACTCATACGCCAACTGTGTTTTGTTTTTCGCCTTCGTTCCCATAGGTTTATCATATACTAGATCGTATATATTGACTAGCCATTATGCCTGTTCGGCAGACAAGGCGGTCGGTTTCTCTCCCTTGCCGAATGCTGGGATCGGCGGATCGCCGATGGCGACGTGGACGACTTGCACCTCCGTGTAAAAATCAAAGCTGTAATGCCCCCCTTCGCGGCCGATGCCGCTGTATTTCGTTCCGCCGAACGGAATGCGCAAATCGCGGACGTTCGGCGAGTTGACCCACGCCATCCCGCTTTCGATCGCTTGGGCGACACGGTGGCCGCGCTTCAGATCGCTCGTCCAGACGTAGGCCGCCAATCCGTATTTCACATCGTTGGCCAGCCGAACCGCCTCTTCTTCATTTTCAAACGACATGACCGCCATGACGGGTCCGAAAATCTCTTCCTGCACCACCTTCATGCCGTTATGGCAGCCAAGCAGCAGCGTCGGCGGCACGAAATTGCCTTTTTCCAATCCTTCCGGCACGCGTGCGGCGTAAATGTCTGCTCCTTCTTGCTTGGCGATGGCAATGTAGCGGTTCACCCGCTCCCAATGATCGCGATGAATGAGCGGCCCCAGTTCGGTCGCCGAATTCATCGGGTCGCCGATGACGATTTGATCGACGCGCTGTTTCAGCCGAGCGATAAATTCGTCGTAAATCGACTGCTCGAGCAAAAGCCGCGAGTTGGCCGTGCACCTCTCGCCGTTGAGCGAGAACATGCCCCAAACGGCTGCGTCAAGCGCACGCTCCATGTCCGCATCGGCGAACACGATGAGCGGAGACTTGCCGCCGAGCTCCATCGATGTTTTTTTCAACGTCGCCGCGCTGTTGCGGATGATTTCCATTCCGGTCGTTGTCTCACCGGTAAACGAGATGAGGCGGACATCCGGATGGGCGACCAACGCCGCTCCAGCCGTTTCGCCAAATCCGTGCACAACGTTGAACACTCCAGCAGGCAGCCCGGCTTCATCAATGATTTCCGCCAGTTTATTCGCCGTCAACGGCGACCACTCAGCCGGCTTCAAGACGACGGTGTTGCCGGTCGCAAGCGCCGGAGCGACTTTCCACGTCTCAAGCATAAACGGCGTGTTCCACGGCGTGATGAGCCCCGCCACGCCGACGGGTTTATAAACGGTATAGTTGACAAATTGGCCATTCACATGGTACGCTTCGCCGACAAGGCGCGTTTTCACCATTTCCGCGTAAAAGCGAAAGTTTTCCGCCGCGCGGGCGGCCTGCTTTTTCGCCTGACTGATCGGAATGCCGGTGTCAAGCGCCTCTAAATAGGCGATGTCATCCGCGTGCGTTTCAATTAACTCCGCAATGCGGAACAAATGCGCGAGCCTCTTTTCGACCGGCATCGTCCGCCATGGTCCGTCATCGAACGCCTTTTTCGCCGCCCGAACCGCCGCGTCAACATCTTCGCTCCGCCCTTCAGCGACTTGATTGATTGGTTCGTTCGCAAACGGATTCACGTTGTCAAAAAACGCGCCGTTCGCGCTTCCGACAAACCGCCCATTGATATAATGGAGCACGTTCGGTTGTTTTGCCATTCGTCTCCCCCTCCCGCTATGTCTGATAACGCGCATGAATGTTGTTCTGTTTATATGTTCCCGCCTCACTGAATTCATACAGCTCGAGCGACAACGCCAAATAACGTTTGGCAAACAGCGGCGCGAAATGATCCTTCATCACGGCAAACAGTTCATCCCCGACGGCTTTTTTGACTTCCTCCGAACGCCCGGCCCCGATTTTCAGCGTTCCGTGTACAAACGCATCGTCTTCGGCCCCGTCAGCCACATAGTACTCATCCAGCCGAATGGCGCGCGAGCGAATGCCGCCGATCGGAAACCAATCGCTCCGCTTGATCAGCACGCGATGAACTTTTTCAAGCAAACCGCGAATATCGGCCTCTTCGCCAAGATTGGCTGTGTATTCTAAAACAAAGTGCGGCATCATTCCTCCTCCTTTGGCTGGACGATGTAATTGATCAGCCGCCCGATGCGCTCAATTTCCGTGATGACTTCATCGCCGGGCTGGACGTTCACCGCCCCTTTCGGCGTGCCGGTCAAAATGACGTCACCCGGCGCGAGCGTCATGAATTCAGTGATGCACTCGAGCAAATACGGGATGGAAAAAATCATATCGCCCGTATATCCTTCTTGCACAACCGCTCCGTTGACATACGTCCGCAAACGAAGCGCCATCGGATCGCCGATTTCGTCATGACTGACAACCCACGGGCCGAGCGGCGTCGCCCGGTCGCGGTTTTTGACACGGAAATTCGGCCGATAGTAATTTTCCAAGTAGTCGCGAACCGCATAATCGTTGGCAATCGTGTACCCCCAAATATAGTCGTACGCCCGTTCCGCTTTCACCCGGCGGGCTGGTCGGCCGATGACGACCGCGAGCTCGCATTCATAGTGCATCATGTTGACTCCGTCCGGCCGGACGGTTCGGCCGCGATGGCCGATGAGCGTGTTTTTCCCTTTGAAAAAGAAAAGCGGCTGTTTCGGCGCAGCAAACGACAGCTCCCCCGCATGATCGGCATAATTCAATCCAAGCGCGATGATCGTTCCCGGCTCGACCGGAGGCAGCCACACCACGTCAAGCTCCCCGACGATCGTTCCGTCCGGCAGGCGGAGGCGGCCATCATCAAGCGGCTCGGCTTCGGTCACCGTTCCGTTCCAAGCCACACGCGCCCGCCTCATCGTTCATCGCCTCCTTGTTCTGGGACGATTTCATTTTCCAACCCCCCGATCCCTTCGATTTCGATGCGCACCACATCTCCAGCTGCAACGCGCGGCGCATCAGCCGGCCAGCTGAAAAACAGCACATCGCCCGGGTAAAGGGTCATAAATTCAGTCACCTCAGCGAGCCATTGTTCAACCGGCCGGCGGAAGCGGCCCGGATCAGCCTGCTGGACGAGGCGCCCATTCACGTATACACGTGCGGTCAAAGATGACATCGATGCTGCTTCCTCTTTCGGCACAATCCACGGACCGACGGGGGCAAAGCCGTCGCGCGCCTGCTCCCTCACCGCCGGACGGTGCCGCTGCTCGTGCGGAATCGACAAGTCATTGATGATCGTATAGCCCAACACAACATCAAGCGCCTGCTCGCGCCGCACGCGCGCCGCCGTCCGCCCGATCACCAGCCCAAGCGCTGGAGCGGCCTGAAGATGCTTCACCCCATCGGGCAGAATTACCGGACGCCGATGGGCGTTGATCGTGTTTGCCGGCTTCATATACAGCACCGGCCCTTTCGGCGGCTTTTGATACGGCGGGGCGTTCATCTCTCTTGACAGCGCGCCCCACTCCTTCTGATCATTCAGCGCCACCCCGTACATCGCCCCGCCGATGGGGGCGTCCCATTCCAACTCATCGACGCGATGCGTCCGCCCGCCAAACGACACCGTCCCCCTGTACGGATCCGCCTTTGCCTCCAGCGCCTGGCGCATGCCGGCCAGACGCAAGCGCACCTTGGCCATCGCCCTCCCTCCTTATCTTTCCATCCACGCGGCCTGTCTTTATGCCGTTTTGGGCGGCTCTCCGGCCAACAGCCCATATTTGACGAGCGTGCGGCGGATTTGCTGCTGGTGCTCTTCGCTTGGCAAATCGAGCGGCAGCCGAAGCTTCGGGGTGATTTTCCCCATCATCCCGAGCGCCGCCTTGACAGGGCCCGGATTCGTTTCAATGAACAGCACATCATTGAGCTCCATCAGCTCAAAATGAAGATCTTGCGCCCGCTTGATGTCGCCTTCAAACCAAGCGTCGTGCAGCTCGGCCACTTTCTGCGGCACGACGTTCGCCGTCGCGCTGATCGATCCGGCTCCGCCGATCGCCAGCATCGGATAGCACAACAGCTCAATGCCGGAAAACAGCAGGAAATCACGCCCGCAATGCCACAATACCCGATTGACATGCTCGAAATCTTTGTTCGACTCTTTGACGCCGATTATGTTCGGACAATCTTCCGCCAAGCGCGCCAACGTTTTCACGTCCAAATTGACCGCCGTCCGCCCCGGGATATTGTAGACGATGATCGGGATGTCGACCGCCTCCGCCACCGCCTTAAAATGTTTATACAATGCGGCTTGGGACGGGCGGTTGTAATACGGGACAATGACCAGCGCGGCATCGGCGCCAATTTCTTGTGCAAATTGCGTCAACTCAATCGTTTCCGCGTGGTTGGTCGAGCCCGTCCCCGGCACAAACGGCACCCGCCCCGCCACCGCTTTTTTCGCCGCTTCCATCACCTGCTTCCGCTCGTCAAGCGTCAGCGAGCTCGGCTCGCCCGACGTTCCCGTGACGGAAATGCCGTGCGTGCCGCTTTCAATATGCCAATCAATGAGCGCGTCCAGCGCCGCAAAATCCACGTTTCCCTCTTCGTCAAATGGCGTGACGACCGGCGCGATCGAGCCGCGCAGCCGTTCTTTCACCTCGCGGTATGCCATTCTTTTGCCCCCTGTCAACCTCATTTTTTCTGAATCTTGTTTATATTGTATATAATTCAATATATTAAATCAACGATAAAATCATATATGATTGATCCTAAATTAGAAAAGTCGGTTTCCGCTTCGCCAATGTCGGTTCGTTCGGCTCAATCGGCTCGCCGCTGTGAACATGAAGAACAGCCGACGCCTCTTCAAACCAGCTGTCCGGCGCCGCATGCCCCCAGAACGTTTGCCGGCGCGGATCGTCCAAATCCCAGCGGATGGGCGGAAAGTCGGGGTCACTCGTCAAATAATCGCCGTTGTACAGCTCGATTCGATGTCCATCCGGATCGCGCAAATAGACAAAGAAGGCGTTCGACAATCCGTGGCGGCCCGGCCCGCGCTCAATGTTTGCCGCATATCCAGCCGCCGCCAGCACATCGCACGCATGAATAAGGCTGAGCGGGTCCGGCAGCCAAAACCCGATATGGTGAAGGCGCGGCCCTTTTCCGTTCATGAGCGCCAAATCGTGGACGTTTTGCTTCCGATGCAGCCATGCCGCCCAAAGCTTCCCATCCTCTGTTTCCGTATACTCTGAACAGGCAAAGCCCAACCCACCGACATAAAAGTCATACGCACGCTTAACATCCGTCACTGCGCAATTGAAATGATCGATGCGCTGCACGCGGGCGCCGCGGTACAAGTCATACCGCTGCAAAAGCCGCTCTGTTTTCTCCATATGGGCAAAAAACTCAAGCGGCAGTCCAGACGGATCTTGGACGCGAAACGCCCGTCCGATGGCGCGTTGCGTGCCGTCAGCCAGCCATCTCGGGTTCAGCTGTTGCGCCGCAAACCATTCATAAAGCGCTTCGAGCTCTTGCTCGGAACCGACTTTGTAGCCAAGCGCTTCAACCGCGGGACGGGGCGCCTTTTTCAATAGAAGGCTATGATGATGATATTCTTCAAGCCCCCGCAAATACAGATGGCTCTCATCCGCTTCTGTCACGACAAACCCAAGCACCCGTTCGTAAAAATCGCGGACGGCGGCCAAATCGGTCACATGCAGCACCGCGCGGGCGCAGCGAATAATGGAAAATGCCATCGCTCTTCTCTCCCCCTTTACTGTTCGGCATTGGCTGGCATGTCTGCACCTTTGGCGCTCTGCAAAAATTCACGCACAAACTGTTTGTACGGTTCTTTTTCATAGCCGTCAAAATACGCCATCCCCATTCGAACAGGGTCGCCGAAAAAATAATATTCGTAATGCGTCTGCCGCGCCCCGAACGCGCTCATCGTGAGGTCCCAAGCGAGCCGGAACAGCTGAACGCGTTCATAGCCATCCACCGCCGCTCCTTGCATCGCGCGGCGGACGATCTCCCCGATTTCCTCATGTTCAAAATCTGCTTCCGTCGGAATCGCCATCAATCCCGATGCCCCTAAAATGCGGATGATCTCTGCAAGCCTCGGATATATGCGAGGATACCAGTTGCGTGCGGCATCAAGCGCGGCAAAATCCGGCGTCATCGTCCCCCACCGGTCCGGCTTTGCATTATGCTCCGCCCGATAGAGGTGGCTTTTCATCGTCTCAAGAACCAGCATGATTTCCGCTCCTTTGTCTTTCACATGCTGGAACTCGCCGATGCCGATCGCTTCGATGAGGCAAAGCGTGACGCCGAGCAAAAACTCCGTTTTGACGATGTTTTTCGCCACGACTTGATGGGACATATGAACGACCGCATTCGTCTCACGGAACGTCCGGTTGCAAATCGACGAATTGCCGCACACAAACACACGCTCCCACGGCACAAACACATTCTCAAACGACACAATGGCATCGCCTTCTTCAAAGCGGGACGCCAGCGGATGGTCCCACGCACTCCGCCCGTAGTCAAACGCCTCGCGGCAAATGAACTTCACACCCGGCGTGTTGTTTGGAATCGCAAAGGCGAGTGCATATGGATCTTCACCGGACGACGATTTTTTCACGGTCGACGGAAACACTAAAATTTCATCGGTAATCCCGCCTTGCGTCGCCAACAGGCGGATGCCGCTGACGATGATCCCGTCTTTCCGCCGTTCGACCAAATGGAGCGGCACATCGGCGTCTTTCTGCTCATGAAGCGCCTTGCCGCGGTTCATTTGCGGATGGATGAGCGTATGCGTCAAGCTGATGTCGTTTTCGCGCGCGTACTCATAGTAGTTTCTTGCGTTTTCGGCAAACATCGGATCCTCTTCGGCAAACAGATCATTGGCGACGCCCATGGCCATGACTTCGGCGTTTAAATAATCGGGAGAACGGCCCATCATCCCTGCCGACATGCGCGCCCACTCTTGCGTCGCCTCGCGGCGGGCGATGAGCTCGTCAATGGTCGTCGGCTGAATGAACGTCATGCCGACGAGTTGCCCGGTTGTCGGCGACCGGTACAACATGGTCTCCGGCTTTTCATATTGCCGGTCGTACAGCGCTGCCATCGACTGGACGACATTGCGAAACGCCGGGTGGACGGTGACATCCTCCACTTTTTCCCCGTGGATGTACACGCTGCTTTTCGCCCGCTTGAGCCGCTCGATATACTCCTGACCCGTTTTGGCCGGCATTTTCATTCCCTCCATTTTCACATATAATAGATAAGGAAGCGCTATCATTCAGAATGTTCTAAATTAATATAACATATGATTTCATATATGAAAAATACAAAAAGAATCCACTATCCTATATGAAAAATATATAGAAGTGATGGGGGAGGAAACACGTCCATGATCGATGTGAAACAGCTGAAATACTTCGTCACGATCGCCGAAGAAGGGCAAATCACGAAAGCGGCGCAAAAGCTTCATATCGCCCAGCCGCCGCTCAGCCAACAGCTGAAGCAGCTCGAAGAAGAGCTCGGCGTTTCGCTCTTTGACCGGAAGGCGAAAAAAATGGAGCTCACCGCACCGGGCAAAGCGTTTTACGAAAAGGCAAAACAGCTGCTCGGCCAACTTGATGACGCCGTAGCAGAAGTGAAAGAAATCGAAGAGGGAACGGCGGGAACGCTGTCAATCGGCTGCGTCAAATCGTGTTTTTACTATTTGGCCCAAGCGATCCGCCAATTTCATGAACAGTTTCCGAATGTGACGTTTCATCTCCGGGAAGGAGATACGTTTTCCATTTGCCAGCTGCTTCAAGAGCGGCACATTGACATCGGCATCGTCCGCCTGCCGATGGATGCGTCTCATTACGACGTCATCCATCTGCCGAGCGAACGGTATATCGGCGTGCTTCCGGCGTCATGGCGAGACGGGCGCACTCAGCTGTGCATGCGCGATTTTGCGGATTGGCCGCTTCTCCTTCTCCATCGGGTGCACGGGGCCGGACAGTACGAGCGGGTCATCGAGGAATGCCGCCGCCATGGCTTTGAACCGAACGTCCTATGCGAATGTCCGGATGCGACGATCTTGCTTTCCCTTGTCGCCCAAGGACTCGGGGCTGCCATTGTGCCGCAATCCACCGTGGCCTTGTTTCGCCTCCCCGGCATCAAGGCGCTGGAGATCGCCGACTCGTCGATGACAGCAGAAGCCGCCGCCATCCTTGATCCGCAGCGGTATTTGCCGAAAAGCGCGCGAAGATTTCTCGATGTGCTCCACACCGTCGCCGCCCGCGCCGCCGGCGGACAACATGAAGAAAGACAGCGATTCCTTGAGTCGTAGACGCTCAAGGGAAAAGAAAAAGAACATTTGCCCTTCTCCTTTCTAATTTCCGACTCCCTTCATTCGACCGGTCCATTCCCTTCTTTTGACCGTGAAACCTCGGGAAAGAACATGAAAAAATCCGACAAACATAGGGATGCAATGGCACGTATAATTGTCATAAAATTTAAACAGATTGACTAAAGCGCTTACAGCGCTTATCATTCAAACAAAGGGGGAGGAGAAAAGCCATGGAAATGGCGACAAAATCGGTCATTGTTGGGGGGCATACAGCCAAAAAGCCGCTGCTTATTGCCCTGCTTGGGGGGTTTCTGTTTCTTGGCACCCTATTGTCCATCTTCGGTCTAACGGGGGTCGCGTATGCCCTGCCACTCGGTGGAGTCGGTGAATTTACCGTCCAATTTGACAAGCTAAACGGGCAAGGGTTTAAAATGTATGGGGGAATGGCGGAGTCCGGTGAGACGAAACAAACGCCGGTATTTGTCAACGAAATCAAAAATGCAAACATCCAAGGGCTCAAAATTTCGAAAGACTTCGAAGCGCTTGGCCTCCGCGTCGTCATTGAATCCAGCGGAACTGTATCGATCGATGGACTTGTGCAAAAAGCAACGCAAATCAACGGCAACATCTCCTTCGGCAACTTGACAATGAAGGAAAACTACGTCGGCGATGTGCAAGACCCGATCCAAAAAGCAGCGCAAGAGTTCACCCAAGGAGCCGACAGCATTACGATCGACAACGGCAACTTGAAAACCGTCTATTTGTTCCAGCAAAAAGTCTCGCTTCCAGGCATGAAAGTATATTTTGAGAAATTGAAGTAAGCAAGGATGATGAATATGCGTCGTTTCCATTGGCAGACGTTTAGGCATTGGCGCAGGCGGCGGCCGTTTTGGGGGGCGACGCTCCTGTTGCTCTCGGGCGTGATCATTTTATGGATCCCTGCGCACTTATATGAAATTTCGCTTGTTCCCGGGAATGCCGTGTTTGCCGGCTTTTTCCTTGGCGGAATGGTGTTGTTGATGGGGATTCTCGCCTACGCCATGCCGCGGCTGTCGACATTGCTCGGCATCATCGGCATGTTCAGCGCGATTTTATCGATTATGGGCGCCTTGGGGGGGTTTTTAATCGGCACGATTCTCGGCATCATCGGCGGGGCGCTTTGCATCGCCTGGCGGCCGCAATGGAGTGAATCCGACGCTCCTATCGCCCATCATGAAGCAGCGGCAGACAAAGAGCCATCCGCCGCAACCGACTAACAGGCGCCGATCGCTCAGCCGAACGAAGCGACATATTCGCGCGTTCGGCCTTTTCTTTTTCCTCGTCTCCCTTTGACGATTTTGTCTGTTTTTTCACCAGCATCATGGGCAAAAACGGAGCATATACATCGCGAGCCATCGTCGCAAACAAACAAAACGAAGGAGGACCGCCATGAAACACCTCTCGATCGACCGGCTGCACACCGAGTTCGCCGCTGGAACGACCCATACCTTCCCGCTCATCGGGCGGATGTATATACTGACTCACTCCGATACAACCGGAAATCTTTATTTAGCGATCCGCCGCTCGTTCGCGGTCAAACACCTCAGCGCCATGCGCGATGAAGTGTTGGGGGAATGGAAACAGGCAGGTCAACATCTCACCTTGTTCATTTATGTATTTGTCGGCAACAAGCAAATGGGCAGCGAGGAAAACATCCGCCGAAAGCAAGCATTTGAAAAAGAACTGCCTTTGGCGCTCGAAGCCGTTCGCTACGGAGACCGTCACTTTTTCCGTCATTTCCCTCCCTGCGATTTCAGCCCGATTTTCATTCATTTCACTTCGGAATACCCGGAGCTCAATCGAACGGAATACTACGGCGCCCCGTATTTGTACCGCTGACAACCACTTCGGTGATGGGGCTATGCATCGCCGCGTTTTTGGGCAGCCGATAAATCTCTTTCTGTTTCTCAAAACTGTATAAAAATATCGGGTCAACGGTATGCGCGCATTGTAAGAATTACCCTTAAGCATTGCGCTCAAAGTGAGTGCCACTCTACATTCCCCGCCTCAATCATGATGTTGTGCACCCCGTCGGTTACTATTTTACTGTAGATGAGCAAATTCACTAACATAAATTTACAGGTAAACAAAAAAGGCGACATGGACTCGATTCTTTGGTTAGAATAGACAAGTGCAACTCTTGGCGGCGCTAGAGCTGAGGCCGCCTCCGAAGATTCTAGGCACCCATCCTCGCGCCTAGATACACGCTGGAAGGATGCCCAAATGCCTCTTGTCCCTTTGGCATCAAGGGATGAGAGGCATTTTGTTTACTTAGTCACTGTCGAACTCGGTATACAATGCAAGGTAAAAACACGGTGCAAAATCCGCGCAAAATTCTTGCAAATTCGATGGGCTTCTTTCGGATTCTTGAAAAAGCAAAAACGACCGCAAACACGGTCGTATCAAGAGGTTCGCCATTTTTAATCCGAAACAGCAACATGTTGGAAATGGAGACGGTGGGAGTCGAACCCACGTCCAGAGGCATCGCCACTTAAGCATCTACGAGCGTAGTCGGTATATTTTGCTTCGCCGTCCGTTCCGCCTACCGACAGGCCTCCCGGCGGCTAGCCTGGTTCGTCTCTTCCCTCGTCCTCAGGCGGCGGATTTGGGCGTAGCCCGCTTCATATGAACCCCTCGGACGCCACACGGGCGATGGCGGGAGGAGCTAGCTGCAGCAATTAGGCAGCTAAAGCGTAGTTTTGTTTGCCAGTTATCTTTAAGTGACGTTTTTACGAGGACGTCCCCCTCGGCTCGCCGCTTAAGCTCGACCTACCCCTGTCGAATCCGGATCGTCCCCGCGGTTGCGAAGAAAGATCGGAGCTTAAGCATGGATCAACTGGCTTTCGTACTCTTATTATATCATGGCTAGACGCATTTGCAATGGAAATATGCGCTAAATCTTTTGCCGCTCGCGGAACGCCCGCTCGATTTCTCGTTGCGCTTCTTTCCGCTTCATGTCTTCGCGCTTGTCGTATTTTTTCTTCCCTTTGGCGACGCCTAGTTCGACTTTGGCGAAGCCGTTTTTGATATACAATTTCAGCGGCACGAGCGTATACCCTTGCTCTTTCGTATAACCGATCAGTTTGTTGATTTCGCGGCGGTGCAGGAGGAGCTTTCGCGTCCGCAGCGGGTCGTGGTTGTAGCGGTTGCCTTGTTCATACGGGCTGATATGCATATTATGGAGAAACACTTCCCCTTTTTCCACTTTGGCGAATGAATCTTTCAAGTTCACCCGGCCGTTGCGGATCGATTTAATTTCCGTCCCTTGCAGGACGAGGCCCGCTTCATACGTTTCTTCAATAAAATAATCATGGCGCGCTTTTTTGTTTTGCGCGATCACTTTTCCTTCCCCTTTTGGCATGAACGTCCTCCTCCTCATTCGTAGCGCTTTTATTGTACCAAAAACGAAAAAGAAGGAAAAGCCGCCTGATCGGCTTTTCCTCACCGTTTTTTCTTTTTCTTCTTTTTCGCTTTGGCATTGCGGCCGGCGTTGTTCTTTTTCGCTTCGGCTTTTGCTTTCTTCTGCTTTTTCCCTTCGATGACGACCGGAGCGGCTTTTGCTTTCGGCGGGCGGCGCCCTTTCATGCCGACGATTTCAAAGTCGACGATTCGTTCGTCTTTATTGACATTAATGACACGGACGGTAATTTCATCGCCGATGCGGTACATTTTCCCCGTCCGCTCGCCGATCAATGCGTAGTGGCGTTCGTCGTAGCGGTAATAGTCGTCCGTTAAATAGCTGACGTGCACCAACCCTTCAATCGTGTTCGGCAGCTCGACAAACAAGCCGAAGTTCGTCACCGAGCTGATGATGCCGTCAAATTCCACCCCGATTTTATCTTCCATGAACTCCGTTTTCTTCAGGTCATCGGTCTCCCGCTCGGCCTCGACGGCGCGCCGCTCCATGTTGGACGCGTGTTCGGCGATATCAGGCAGCTTTTCCGCCCATTTTTGCTGGGTGTCGGGATCCATCTGTCCGTTAATGAGATACGTCCGGATCAGCCGATGGACGATCAAGTCTGGATAGCGGCGGATCGGCGACGTAAAATGGGTGTAAAACTCGGTCGACAAGCCGTAATGGCCGAGGCTTTCCGCGTCATAGCGGGCCTGCTTCATCGACCGAAGCATGACGGTGGAAATGACCATTTCTTCTGGTTCGCCGCGCACCGCTTCGAGAATTTGCTGCAAGGCGCGCGGGTGAATTTGGTTGCCCGTTCCTTTGACGACATAGCCGAAGTTCGTAATGAATTCTAAAAAGCGCTGCAGTTTCTCCGGCTTCGGATCCTCATGGACGCGGTACATAAACGGCACGTTGAGCCAATGGAAATGCTCGGCGACCGTTTCGTTTGCCGCCAACATAAACTCTTCAATCAACCGCTCCGCGACCGACCGCTCGCGCAAAACGACGTCATATGGCTTGCCGCTTTCATCAACAAGCACTTTCGCTTCCTTGAAATCAAAATCAATCGCCCCGCGCTTCATCCGTTTCGTCCGCAAAATGTCGGCGAGCTCGGCCATCTGTTCAAACATCGGCACGAGCGGCGCGTATTTTTCACGCAACGCCTCGTCTTTATCGACCAAAATTTTATTGACATCGGAATACGTCATCCGTTCCGTCGTACGGATGACGCTTTGGAAAATGTCATGGCGGACAACTTCGCCTTGTGGGGTGATTTCCATTTCACACGACAGCGTCAACCGGTCGACTTTCGGGTTGAGCGAGCAAATGCCGTTTGACAACCGGTGCGGAATCATCGGAATGACGCGGTCGACCAAATAGACGCTCGTTCCGCGTTCATACGCTTCGCGGTCAATCGGCGAGCCTTCCTCGACATAATGGCTTACATCGGCAATATGGACACCGAGTTTATAGTTGCCGTTCTCAAGCTTTGTCACCGTCACTGCATCGTCCAAGTCTTTCGCATCTTCCCCGTCGATCGTGACGATCATCTCGCCGCGCAAGTCGCGGCGCCCTTCTAAATCTTTTTCCGTAATCACGTCAGGAACACGGTTGGCGTGCTCGATGACGTCATCCGGAAACTGAAGCGGCAAGCCATGCTTATAAATGACCGATAGAATATCGACGCCCGGGTCGTTTTTATGGCCAAGAATTTGGACGACTTCCCCTTCAGCGCTCATTCGCCCTTCTGGGTATGATGTAAGCCGGACGACGACTTTATGCCCTTCGACCGCTCCGTTCGCTGCGTTTTTCGGGATGAAAATGTCGTTGACGATCCGCTTGTCATCAGGGATGACAAAGCCGAAATATTTGCTTTCCGTGTATGTACCGACGACTTCTTTCACCCCGCGCTCTAAAATGCGGACGATCGTCCCTTCGCGGCGCGCTCCGGATGAGTCGGCTTGGATGCGCACGAGCACCGTGTCGCCGTGCATGGCGTTTTTCAGTTCCGACGGCGGGATGAAAATGTCGTCCATTCCCGGCTCTTCCGGCGTGACGAAGGCAAATCCTTTCGCATGACCCGTCACTTTGCCGCGCACGAGGTTCATCCGTTCGGGCACGCCGTAGCGGTTGCTGCGCGTCCGGACGATGAGCCCTTCCTCTTCCATCGCGACAAGTGTTTTCACAAATTCCTTGAACCCGTCGGCATCCTCAATGCCAAACGCTTCTTCCAATTCTTCGACCGTAAGAGGTTTATACGCCTCATCGCGCATAAACGTTAAAATTCGTTCGGCCAATGCATGATCCATCAGCCCTTTCCTCCTTTCCGCCGTTACCAATCTAACGACTCAAGAAACGCATAAATATCTTCATGCAGCTGGTCTTTTTCTTCATCAAGCGTAATGACATGGCCAGATTGTTCATACCATTTGATTCGTTTCACCGGCGATTCAATTTCGTTATAAATGATGTTGGCGCTGTCCGGGTTGATCATGTGGTCATGACGCGCTTGGACGACAAACGTCGGCGCGTAAATCAGGTCAAGATGGCTGCGCACATCGGCAATGAGTTCTTGCAAGGCTCTCAACGTCTTCATCGGAGTTTGCTTGAACTGTTCCATTTCCTGTTCAATTTGTTCTGCCGATTTTCCTTCCCGCTTTTTATACTCGCGTGCATACTCGAGAACACCTTCATACATCGTTTCTTCGCTTTTGATGTACATCGGCGCGCACATCGTCACAATGCCTTCTATAGGTACAGTGTAGCCTAATTTCAAAGAAAATACGCCTCCAAGCGACAGTCCGGCCACGGCGATTTTTTCGTAGCCTTTGTTTTTCAAAAACTGATAACCGTTCATGACGTCTTGCCACCAATCGTCCGGACCAGTATGGACGAGCTCCTCGGGCGGCACGCCGTGCCCTTTGTAAATCGGCGCATGGCACGTGTAGCCTTTTGATTCAAGAAAACGCCCAAACATCCGAACGTCAGCAGAGTTGCCGGTAAACCCATGCAAAAGCAGCACGGCCCGCTCTCCGGCTTCAAAGAAAAACGGTTTTGGCGGAACAATCTTCATCATCGGTCTCCTTCCTCTCTAGATGAAATAAGAAAAGGCAGCCCATTTCTTATCAGGACCGCCCCCCGCTTTTCGCTTATGATGGTTGGACATAGGCGACAAGAATCGCCAACACGAAAAACAAAATGGCCAATACGACCGTCACGCGCTGAAACACGGCATCGAGCCCACGCGCTTTCTGCTTCCCGAACAGCTGCTCGGCGCCGCCGGTGATCGCCCCCGACAGCCCGGCGCTGCGGCCCGACTGCAACAACACCACCGCGATCAGCGCGATCGACACAATGACAAGCAGCGTCACAAGCAAGACATGCATGCCTGACACCTCCAACGACCCACATTGCAATAATTTCACTATACCATAGATCGCCGTTGGCGGCAACTGGCGAGCCTGTCTCAACACACCGAAAGGCATAGATTCACTTTTTAGTGAAACATATTATCATTTTTGGTGAATTTAGTTATCTGACCTGATCTGATCGGCTGGAGACAGTAAAAAAATGGAACAACGTTGAAATTCCTTTCTTTGTCAGATAGCGGAATCGCAGGACGAGAGGCCGAAAAAATTCCCTTCCTCTCTCCTTTGGCATAGATGGGGCAACATTTCATCCTTCATCTGCTTGACGCTCCATACCTCGGGCAAGGAATGATCATTGTCGTCCGCAGCCGAAATACGTTACAATAGAAAGCAAATCGGCAACGACTGGAGGGACTTCAATGGCAAGACCGGACGAACGAGTCGTCATCGCGATTGACGGCTATCAATTCAAACGGGCGCGGGAGGCGAAGAAAGGAAAAATTTTCGTCACCTCGCCGATCGGGGCGAACTTTACGTTTGACGTCAACGTCATGCGGAAGCTGCTTGAGGCGATCGACCGCGACCCGGCGCTGGCAGAACAGTTCGGGCTTCCTTCTCAAGGGGCGAGCGAATAACGAAGGAACGGCGGGATGGCCGTTCCTTTTTCCTTTTAAGCGCGCGTCATCCATACCGTCCGCTCGCGGCCGAACGGATCGTCTTCGACATGACTCGCAGCCGAAAAGACAAAGACCGGCTTGCGCTCGTTCGTATACGCCGGCCACTCCTCTGGCAAATGAGCGCCATTCGGGTTGCCATTGCGGGCAAACGCCAGCCAAGCGTAATGCATTTGGTCAGCGATCACCTCGCGTTCCGGACGAGCGCCGACGAAATTCGCGACGCCCGGCTGATGGAGGTTGTGAAACACAAACGGCAGCTCAAGCGCATGGCACGCTTTCAGCTGTCCGCCGAACACCGGCGTTTCGTAATCAAATCGATACATGTACACCTCGGCTCCCTGCGCCGCCTGGGCATCCGCCGTCCGCAGCATCCCGTCGACAAACACGCGATATGTCATGATGCGCAGCCATTTCTGCCACGCGGGCGCTGACGAATCTGCCGTTTCCTTGTAATAGCGGATGGCCGCTTCCGGAACCGGCCCGACTTCGCGGTTGATCCGGTCAAGCAGTTCGTTTTCGCCAAGCTTTGTCCAAGACGGATCCGTCAAGGTAAACAAATGGTACTCATCTTTCGTCACGCCAATGAGAATCGGAATGCCGCTGGCCGCCCCATCGCGGAGCGCTTCGATCGGATGGCGCCGCAATACGCGGCCATCCACCACCGGACCGTACATGATTCCCGGGCCGAGCGACAGCGCCGTCCGCAGCAGCTCCTCGGCGGGGATCAACAACAGCCGATCGCGGTCGCCCGGACGGATGCCGGCCCGCTCCAAAATGCGCTCGGTCATGGCCATGGCTGTCTCCGGCGAACGGAGGAGAAGCGATCCCGAACCGCTTTGCAAGATGGCGCGGTGAAACAGCCCCTTCGCTTCCGGAAGCGACAACAACACGCCAACGCTCGCCGCTCCGGCCGATTCGCCGAAAACCGTCACATTGTCGGGATCGCCGCCAAACGCCGCAATGTTCTCCTTCACCCAGCGCAATGCCGCCACTTGGTCCAAAATGCCGAGATTGCCCGCTTGAGCGTACGCTTCGCCAAACGAATCACCGAGATGCAAAAAGCCAAACACGTTCATTCGGTAGTTGATCGTCACGACAACGACATCGCCGTGTTTCGCGAACGCTGCCCCATCATACCACGGCGAAGAACCCGAACCGAACAAAAAGGCTCCGCCATGAATCCAAAACAACACCGGGCGCTTCTTCCCATCGGCCGCGGGCGACCAAATGTTGAGGTACAGCCCATCTTCGCTCGGCGGCTCGCTCATCCGCCCGAGCAATCCGCTGAAAATCGGATCCGACGGCTGCATGACGACGGGGCCAAACGCGGCCGCCTCACGCACCCCATCCCACGCATCGGGCGGTTCCGGCGGAAGAAACCGACGCTCGCCGACCGGCGCTTTCGCATACGGAATTCCTTTCCAAACGAAAACGCCTTCATTCGTCCCCCCGCGCAACCGTCCATACCGTGTTTCGACAACGGTTGGTTCCATTCCCTTTCCTCCTGAATATTCAAATGATTCAAAAATATTATAAACCAACAACCAGTCTGCGTCCATCGTTTTGCGACCGCACGCGAGGTTCTCATACCGCGTCCAAAAGAGAGGTGCCCCGCCCATGCACAAAAGTAAAGATAGACGCGACCGAAACAGTCAGCGCCATGAAAAAGATGATTCTAGGTGCGATCACCTTAAGCGGCGTTGTTCGGTCGCCCGACAGTCGATCAAATACTCGGGAAAAGCTGCAAATGGTAAAGCTTCAAATTGCATCTATATAGTTGAGCAAATTCACTAATAAACTGTAGGTTGGTCTCTTTGTTAACGGAAAATATTGTAATGAAAATTGCTCATCTACAGTAAAAAAAACAACAACAAAAACTATTCGGAAAAATTCGATAATTTTCTACAAATTATGCCACTTGACTTTGTCCTCATCATGAGACGACATTCACGGTCTGCGCCCTGCAGCACAAGACGATCATTGACGAATGGTTATCTTATGGAGATGGAGAGGCGCAGCTTCCCTGAATGCGTCAAGACGTCTTGATCACCGCCAGCCATTCAGCGCCCTTTTGGCCTCCGTCAAAACGACGGGCGCCCCCTCCGTTGGGGACGCCTGTTCCCGTTATTTTTTCAAATTGTAAAACGAGCGGATGCCTTGATAAATGGCCGTGTGGCCGAGTTCATCTTCAATGCGAAGCAATTGGTTGTATTTCGCGACGCGGTCGGTGCGCGACGGCGCGCCCGTTTTGATTTGGCCGGCGTTGGTTGCGACGGCGATGTCCGCGATCGTGCTGTCTTCCGTTTCGCCGGAGCGGTGCGAGATGACCGCCGTGTAGCCGGCGCGTTTCGCCATTTCGATGGCGTCAAACGTTTCCGTCAGCGTGCCGATTTGGTTCACTTTGATCAAAATCGAGTTGCCGACGCCTTTTTCAATGCCTTCGGCCAGTTTTTTCGTGTTCGTGACGAACAAGTCGTCGCCGACAAGCTGCACTTTTTTGCCGAGCCGCTCGGTCAGCAGTTTATGGCCTTCCCAGTCGTTTTCATCGAGCCCGTCTTCGATCGAGATGATCGGATATTTCGACACGAGCTCTTCATACCAAGCGACCATTTCTTCCGACGTTTTGACGACGCCTTCGCCTTCGAGATGGTATTTGCCGTCTTCTTTGTTGTACAGCTCAGAAGAAGCGACGTCCATCGCAAGCATCACTTGTTCGCCCGGTTTGTAGCCGGCTTTTTCGATCGCTTCGATGATCGTTTGCAGCGCTTCTTCGTTCGATTTCAAGTTCGGGGCGAAACCGCCTTCGTCGCCGACTGCCGTATTGTAGCCTTTCGCTTTTAGCACCGCTTTTAAACTGTGGAAAATTTCCGCCCCCATGCGCAGCGCTTCGCGGAAGCTTTCCGCGCCGACCGGCATAATCATAAATTCCTGAATGTCAACGTTGTTGTCCGCATGAGCGCCGCCGTTTAAAATGTTCATCATCGGCACCGGCAACGTTTTGGCGTTAAAGCCGCCCAAGTATTGGTACAGCGGCAGGCCGAGTTCATCGGCTGCCGCGCGGGCAACCGCCAGCGACACGCCTAAAATCGCATTCGCGCCGAGCTTGCTTTTGTTTTCCGTGCCGTCAAGCTCTATTAACGTGCGGTCGATCGCCACTTGGTCGGTCACTTCAAGGCCGATGATTTCCGGCGCGATCACTTCGTTGACGTTTTCGACCGCTTTGAGCACCCCTTTGCCGAGGTAGCGGCCTTTGTCGCCGTCGCGCAGTTCGACCGCTTCATATTCCCCGGTCGAGGCGCCGCTCGGCACTAACGCGCGGCCGAAGCCGCCGTCTTCCGTATACACTTCCACTTCCACCGTCGGGTTGCCGCGTGAATCGAGCACTTCGCGGGCGTAAACATCAATAATCGCAGACATGAACACACACTCCTTTTCCTTCGTATCGTTATTTGACAATCAACGATTTCCCCGTCATTTCTTTTGGCTGCGGCAAGCCGAGCAAATCGAGCATCGTCGGCGCCAAATCGCCTAAAATGCCGTCTTTGCGCAACTCGATGCCGTGTTTGGTGACAATCACCGGCACCGGATTCGTCGTATGGGCCGTTTGCGGCTTGCCCTCTGGCGTCAGCACTTCATCCGCATTGCCGTGGTCTGCGGTGATGATGGCCATTCCGCCTTTTTCCAAAATGGCATCAACGACTTTGCCGAGGCACTCATCAACGGCTTCCACCGCTTTGATCGTCGGCTCAAGCTTGCCGGAGTGCCCGACCATATCCGGGTTGGCGTAGTTCAAGATGATCGCGTCATACTTGTCCGCTGCAATCTCTTCTAGCAGCGCGTCTGTCACTTCATAGGCGCTCATTTCCGGCTTCAAGTCGTATGTCGCCACTTTCGGCGAGTTGATCAAAATGCGGTCTTCACCCGGAAATTTCTCTTCGCGGCCGCCGCTCATGAAAAACGTCACATGCGGATATTTTTCCGTCTCGGCGATGCGCAATTGGCGCAAGCCGTGCTGCGACAGCACTTCCCCAAGCGTATTGTCAAGGTTCGTCGGCTTGAACGCGACGTACCCTTTCACCGTTTCACTGAAATGCGTCAAGCAGACAAAGAACAAATGCTTCGGATGTTTCGGGCCGCGGTCAAACTCGCGGAAATCTTCGTTCGTGAATGTGTTTGAAATTTGGATCGCCCGGTCGGGACGGAAGTTGTAGAAAATAATCGCGTCGTTGTCTTGAATCGTCGCCACCGGCCGGCCGTCTTCGCGGACGATGACCGACGGCAGGACGAATTCGTCGTAAATGCCATGCTTATAGGAGTCTTCAATGCATTCAAGCGGATCGCGGTACGTCGGGCCTTCGCCGTACACCATCGCCCGATACGCCTTCTCGACGCGTTCCCACCGTTTGTCGCGGTCCATCGAGTAGTAGCGACCCGACAAGGTAGCGATTTCGCCGACGCCGTATTCCTTGATTTTCTCCTGCAGTTCTTTAATATATTGCGGCGCCGTTTGCGGGCCGACGTCACGGCCGTCCAAAAAGCCGTGGATGTACACACGCTTCACGCCTTCTTTCGCCGCTAAGCGCAGAAGGGCGTACAAATGGTGAATATGGCTGTGCACCCCGCCGTCCGAAAGCAGGCCAAACAAATGCAAGCTTGTTCCATGCTCTTTCACATGGTTCATCGCCGCCAAAAACGTTTCATTCCGGTCAAACTCGCCTTCGCGAATGGCGATATTCACCCGCGTCAAGCTTTGGTACACAATGCGGCCCGCGCCGATGTTCAAGTGCCCGACTTCCGAGTTGCCCATTTGCCCTTCCGGCAGCCCAACCGCCTCGCCGCACGCTTTCAATGTCGCATGCGGGTATTCGTTCCAATAACGGTCAAAATTCGGTTTGTTCGCTTGGGCAACCGCATTGCCATACGTTTCTTCACGCAGCGCAAACCCGTCCAAAATGATGAGAGCCACCGGTTTTTTACTCATGGCGCCCCGCCTCCACCAATTGCAAGAACGAAGCCGGCTCGAGGCTCGCACCGCCGACTAGCGCACCATCAATATGCTCTTGGGCCAGAAAATCGCGGATGTTGTCCAGCTTGACGCTGCCGCCGTATTGGATGCGGATTGCTTCCGCCGCTTCCGGACCAAACAAGCGCGAGACGACTAAACGAATATGACCGCAAACTTCATTCGCGTCTTCGGCGGTTGACGATTTGCCCGTGCCGATCGCCCAAATCGGTTCGTAAGCGATGACCGCTGCCTTCACTTGGTCCGGCGTCAATCCCGCGAGCGCTTTTTCCACTTGCGAAGCGACGACGGCGTTCGTCTGCCCCGCTTCCCGTTCTTCCAACGTCTCGCCGCAGCAAATAATCGGCACGAGGGCGCGAGCGAAAGCAGACAATACTTTTTTATTGACCGTTTCATCCGTTTCCGCAAACATTTGCCGGCGCTCGGAATGGCCGAGGATGACGTACGTGACGCCGAGGTCTTTCAGCATCACCGGGCTCACTTCACCGGTGTACGCTCCTTGATCGGCAAAATGCATGTTTTGCGCCCCGATTTGCAAATCGGTGCCTTTTGTATTTTGCACCAACCGATCTAAAAACAAAAACGGCGCACAAATGACGGAATCGACTTCCGCTCTCGGCGGCACAAGCCCTTTGACTTCCTCGACAAACTGAACCGCTTCTTCCAGCGTTTTATGCATTTTCCAGTTGCCTGCAATGATCGGTTTTCTCATCGTTCACCTTTCCTTTCGCTAGGCGGCGACTGCCGCCATGCGTCCCGTTGGACGCGGTAGGTCATTTGTCGTTTAACGCCACGACCCCTGGAAGCTGTTTGCCTTCCATAAACTCAAGCGAGGCGCCGCCGCCCGTGGAAATATGATCCATTTTGTCCGCCAAGCCGAATTTTTCAACCGCCGCCGCCGAATCTCCGCCGCCAATCACCGAGTATGTATCCGCAGCTTCCGCGAGCGCTTCGGCGACTGCTCTCGTCCCATGGGCGAACGTCTCCATTTCAAAGACGCCCATCGGGCCGTTCCAGACGACGAGTTTGGACTGGCGAATGACATCGCGGTACAATTCGCGCGTTTGCGGGCCGATGTCAAGCGCCTCCCAATCGCTTGGAATCGCGTCAATCGGCACGACTTTCGTATGGGCGTCGTTCGCAAACCGGTCGGCGACGACGACGTCCACCGGCATATAGAAGCGGACGCCTTTTTCTTTTGCTTTTTCCATAAACGATTTCGCCAGCTCGATTTTATCTTCTTCAAGCAGCGACTTGCCGACGTCATGGCCGAGCGCTTTCACAAACGTATACGCCAGCCCGCCGCCGATGATCAAGTTGTCGACTTTCTCCAGCAAGTTGTCGATGACACCGATTTTGTCTTTCACTTTCGCACCGCCGATGATCGCCGTAAACGGGCGATCCGGGTTCGAGAGCGCCTTGCCAAGCACTTCGATTTCTTTTTCCATTAAAAACCCAGCGACCGCCGGCAAGTGATGAGCAATCCCTTCCGTTGACGCGTGAGCGCGATGAGCGGCGCCGAACGCATCGTTCACATACAGATCCGCGAGCTCCGCAAACGCTTTGGCCAGCGCTGGATCATTCTTCTCTTCGCCAGGGTAAAAACGGACGTTCTCGAGCAACAGCACATCGCCTTCATTTAAGTTAGCAGCCGCTGCCTTGACTTCATCGCCGATGGCTTCATCCGTTTTCACGACCGGGCGTCCAAGCAATTCACCAAGCCGTTTGGCGACTGCATCGAGACGAAGCTCCTCGACGACTTTTCCTTTCGGGCGGCCGAGGTGGCTCGCTAAAATGACTTTCGCGCCGTGTTCGATCAAATACTTGATCGTCGGCAACGCCGCGCGAATGCGCGTATCATCAGTGATGGCGCCATCTTCCATCGGCACGTTAAAATCGACGCGGCAAAAGACGCGCTTCCCCCTCACCGCAACGTCGCGGATCGTCTTCTTGTTCATCGTTCTGGCCCCCTTTGATCACAGTTTTGGCAAAGGAAAAGGAGTGGGGATCATTTCCCCGCTCCCCTCCATTTTCCTATTATAGACTTGAATGAATGGAAAACTCAATGCCAAGCTGGCCTTACAGTCCTTTTGACGCAATGTAGGCGGCCAAATCGACTACGCGGTGCGAATAACCCGTTTCGTTGTCATACCACGAAACGACTTTGACCATTTTGCCTTCGATGACCATGGTCGAAAGCGCATCGATCGTGGACGATGCCGGGTTGCCGTTGTAATCGCGCGAGACAAGCGGCTCTTCGCTGTAAGCTAAAATGCCTTTTAACTCGCCTTCTGCAGCAGCTTTCAACGCCGCGTTCACTTCTTCAGCCGTTACTTCTTTTTCGAGTTCAGCCACCAAGTCAACGACCGATACGTTCGGCGTCGGCACGCGCATCGCCATGCCGTTCAATTTGCCTTTCAGTTCCGGCAAGACAAGCGCAACAGCTTTCGCCGCCCCGGTCGTCGTCGGAATGATCGACTCCGCAGCAGCGCGAGCCCGGCGCAAGTCTTTATGCGGCAAGTCCAAAATTTGTTGGTCGTTCGTATATGAGTGAACCGTCGTCATCATGCCGCGAACGATGCCGAATTTCTCGTGCAACACTTTCGCAAACGGCGCCAAGCAGTTCGTCGTGCACGAAGCGTTCGAGATGACATGATGGTTTTGCGGATCATATTTGTCTTGGTTGACGCCCATAACGATCGTAATATCTTCGTTTTTCGCCGGAGCAGAAATGATGACTTTTTTCGCGCCCGCTTCCAAATGTTTTGCGGCGTCTTCCCGTTTCGTGAAGCGGCCGGTCGATTCGACGACGATCTCCACGCCAATCTCTCCCCATGCCAATTGCGCTGGGTCGCGTTCCGCTTTGACAATAATTTCTTTGCCGTTGACGACTAAGTTGTTGCCGTTCACCGACACTTCAGCATCAAGCGGGCCATGAACAGAGTCATATTTCAACAAATGGGCGAGCGTGTTTGCATCTGTTAAATCGTTCACCGCTACTACTTCAATGTTCGGGTTTTTCAATGCCGCGCGGAACACGTTGCGCCCGATGCGGCCAAATCCGTTAATCCCAATTTTTACTGCCATCGTATTTTCCTCCTTACAATGGATGATTTGTATCGGCAAGGGACATTACTCCCCTACTAGCGCTTTGGCAGCCCCCTCGTCCGTCACCAAGAGCGAATGCGGCGCCCGCTTTATGTACGCCCGAATGGCTTTCGCCTTCGAAGCGCCTCCGGCGACGGCGATGACATGTTCAACGTGCGGGAGGCTTTCAAGCTGGATGCCGACCGTTTTCACTTTATGCACGACGTCGCCGCGCTCGTTGAAATAGTAGCCGAACGCTTCGGCGACCGCATGGCGGGCGATGATGTCTTCCATCTCCGCAGGCGGCGTCTTCCGCCGTTTCGCCATCGTCACCGCCTCGCCGATGCCATGGACGACCATGCGGCACGATTGGATGAGCTCAAGCACTTCTTTCACTGCCGGTTCTTCAATGAGCGATGCGTACGCCTCGCCGCTCAGTTGGTCAGGCACATGCAGCAACCGATAGCGGCCCGTCGCTTTTTCCGCCATTTTCGCACAAATGGTATTCGCTTGGTTTTCGACATCTTCACCAAGCCCGCCGCGCGCCGGAACGAACAATACATCGCCAAGCTTCGGATCCGGCGTCATCATCTCCGCAACCGCCGCCATCGTCGTCCCGCCGGCCACGGCGACGATGTCTCCGGGTTCTAACAGCTCCTTCATGCAAGCGACACACGCTCTTCCCATTTCTTTTTTTACCCAAGGAGAACGATCGCTATCCCCAGCGACCACCACAACGCGCGCAACGTTCAACTGCTGTTGCAGCGCCGTTTCCAACTCCTTGAGCCCAAGCGCTTCCCGCATCAAGTCATTGAGTGTGTGAAGAAGCGCTCGGCCTTCTTCCGTTAACCGCATGCCTGACACATCGGCGGAAAGCAAGTTTTGCCCTTTCAAAAACTCCGTTTCCGACCGGAGCACCCGCTCGCTCATGCCGAGGCTCACGGCCAGCGCCCGCCGCCCGATTGGCGCCATAAGCGAAATGGAGTGCAAAATTTGATATCGTTTTTGCATAACATCAAGCAAGTCAGGCAATAATTTTTTTTGTGCCTCTAATAACGATTGCATCGGCTCTTTCTCCCCGGTCAAACATAGGGACAATATACGTCCCTGCGTGACATATTATGTCCCACCAATCGATAAAAAATTCCTCCCGCGCCATTTTCATTATAGCAGGAGGAAAGAAGGTGTTCAACTTTTTTGCGCCTGCCGCAACCGCTTTCTCACCATTTCTTTTTCAATCATCCCGTAACCGATCTCCTCACCGTCAAGTTCAACGACTGGAATCATCAACTGATATTTCTCAAGCAATGCATCGTCTTTGTAAATATCGATCTCTTCGATCGTGAATGAATAATCCGCTTGCAGCTCGGTTAGAACGGTTTTCGCCTTTTCGCAAAGCGGGCAGTTCGTTTTCGTATACAAACGGATATGCATCGGTTTCTTCCTTTCTTCCATCTTACGCATAATTTACAAATTCGTGTATTGCTTTCGCTTCGCCGAGGACGGAATGCGCAGCTGTTCGCGGTATTTCGCCACCGTTCGCCGCGAGATGGCGATGCCGTGCCGCTCGCGAAGCAAATCGGCCAGCTGCTGGTCGGAAAGTGGCGTCTGACGGTCTTCGGCGGAAATGAGCGTTTGGATGATCGCCTTCACTTGAACAGAGGAAGCCGTCTCCCCCACCTCAGCCGTCGCGGCGCTTGAAAAAAAGCGGCGCAGCTCGACCGTGCCAAACGGCGTTTGTACATATTTATGCCTTACTGCGCGGCTCACCGTCGATTCATGCACTCCCAGGTCCTCGGCCACCTCGCGCATCGTCATCGGTTTGAGCGCGGAAAGCCCGAATTCCAAGCACGGGCGCTGGCGCTCCACGATGACCCCCATCAGCTGAAGCAGCGTCTGCTTGCGCTGCTCAAGGCTTTTCGCGAGCCACGCAAACTGTCGGTATTTTTCTTTGATAAACTGTTCGGCCTGCCGGTCGCCGGATGCGGCAATGCGCTGCTCGTACCCCCGGTTCCAACCAAGCTCCGGATGGATGTCATCATTGTAGGCGACCACCCAGTCCCCATCCGCCCCTCGAGCGACGATGACATCCGGCACAACCAAAGGCGGCGTGTCGCTCGAATAGTGAATGCCAGGACGCGGCTCGAGCGTGCGGATGAGCTCAAAGACGCGCTGCAGCTCACCGAGACTGACACCGAGTTGTTTTGCGAGCGTCTTCCACGCTTTTTCAGCAAAAGAGACAAAATGGCGGCGAATGATCGTCTCCGCCAACTCATCGCGCTCCGGAAGGCGTTCCAGCTGCAAAAGAAGGCACTCGGCCAAATCACGAGCGCCAACTCCCGGCGGGTCGAGCGACTGCACAAGGCGCAGCCCATGTTCCAGCTCTTGTTCCAATACGGAGAAGCGCACCGCCAGCTCGGCCAGCGGCACACGCAAATAGCCGTCCTCATCAAGCGCGGTGATCAGATGACGAACGATGCGCTCGTCCCGATCGGCCAGCTTCAACGAAGGCAGCTGAGAAAGCAAATGGCCGGCGAGCGTCTCTCGGCGGCCCCCGATGTTCTCCAGCCACTGCTTTTGATCCCGTTCCGTCCGATGAGCCCGCTGCCGCACCCGGCTGCGGCGAATTTCCAAAAACGGGTTTTCCAACGACCGCTCGTATAAAAACGCTTCCAAATCAAGCGCTGAGTATTGCAGCAGTTCGATCGCCTGCACGAGTTCTTTCGTCAGCGCCAGCTGCAGCCGCTGCTCTTGCCTTAACTCCGCTCTCATCGTCACGCCCCCCTTTTCTTTATATTGTACACGACGGGAGCAGGAGGGGGTAGGAGAAATTTTTGACGGCTGCCTGCAGGCAAACGAACGAAGGAAACCAAAAACGGCAAAACCCCATCTTCCCATCCTATGCAGCTATGAAAACGAAAAACGGCCGCAAACGCGGCCGCATCAAGGGGTTGGGGAATTTCAATCCGAACTGATTGGATACAAGTAACGCCCTCGGCAGGATTCGAACCCACGCTAAGAGAACCGGAATCTCTCGTGCTATCCACTACACTACGAGGGCACGTGATGCTGTTTTTGCTGTTTTGTTCCGTCGCATGTTCTATTATAACAGGATCGAACAAAAATGCAAGAGGGAAAATGCAATAAAAAAGAGGAAAAATTGGATGGCTATCCCCTGATGCTGGTGTCCCTGCTTTTTACCGTGACTGGCAACCAAGTCCTCAAGCGAAACCGTGGTTTAAAAATTGAAAAAGCGGTTATGATGAAAAGAGGGATGTTCACCGCTGTTCGCGAATATATAGATGAATGGGGGAAGGCGTTTTGTTTGACCTTCATTGACTATTCATGTATGATGAAGGCGTACATATGGATTTTTATGATGGAAAAGGAGGCGTTTTGCATGTATTTAATCCCGACTGTCATCGAACAGACCAACCGCGGCGAGCGGGCGTATGACATTTATTCACGGCTGTTGAAAGACCGCATTATTTTCCTAGGCAGCCCGATCGACGACCAAGTGGCCAACTCGATCGTTTCGCAGCTGTTATTTTTGGCGGCGGAAGACCCGGAGAAAGACATTTCCCTCTACATTAACAGCCCAGGCGGCTCGATCACAGCTGGTCTGGCGATTTACGACACGATGCAGTTCATTAAACCGGACGTGTCGACGATTTGCATCGGCATGGCTGCATCGATGGGAGCGTTTTTGTTAGCGGCCGGCGCGAAAGGAAAACGGTTTGCGCTTCCGAACAGCGAAGTGATGATTCATCAACCGCTCGGCGGCGCTCAAGGGCAAGCGACGGAAATCGAAATCGCAGCGAAACGCATTTTGTTCCTGCGCGATAAATTGAACCGCATTTTGGCGGAAAACACTGGCCAGCCGCTTGAAGTGATTGAGCGCGATACGGACCGCGACAACTTTATGACGGCGCAAAAAGCGCAAGAATACGGCATTATCGACCGCGTGCTGACACGCTTGGAAGATAAGTAAACGTCAAGAGGCTGCTTCCGTCACGAACGGAGCAGCCTCTTTTGCTGTTTTCTTTCCTCCGGTGAATCGTTGCGCATCGTCCGCGCAGATGCGTCGCTCATTTTTCTTTTTGGACATAAGCAGCGAGCTTTTCAAGCGCTTCTTGTTCATCCGGGCCGTCGGCAATGAGCGTGACCACCGCTCCATGGCCGACAGCCAGGCTCATCAAGCCCATGATGCTTTTGGCGTTCACCCGCTTGCCATCCTTCTCTAAAAAAACATCCGCTGAAAAACGGTTCGCCTCTTGAACGAACAACGCTGCTGGGCGCGCTTGCAACCCGGTTTTCAGCTTCACTTCGACTTGCTTTTCGACCATTCTCCATCTCCCCCTTTATAGCGATTTATGGAAATCGACCGGCTTTCCGGCTCGCAGCCGTTCGGCGATTTCGTCAATTTTGCGCAGGCGGTGGTTGATGCCGGATTTGCTGATTTTGCCGCCTGTGACCATCTCGCCAAGTTCCTTTAAGGTGACATCTTGATGCTCGATGCGGAGTTGGGCAATTTCCCTCAGTTTCGCCGGCAGTGAATCAAGGCCAATCGTTTCATCGATGTAGCGGATGTTCTCCACTTGGCGGAGCGCGGCGCCGATCGTTTTGTTTAGATTAGCCGTCTCACAATTGACGAGGCGATTGACCGAGTTGCGCATATCGCGGACGATGCGAATGTCTTCAAAGCGGAGCAGCGCCTGGTGAGCACCGATAATGTTTAAAAACTCCGCGATCTTTTCCGCCTCTTTTAAATACGTAATAAACCCCTTTTTCCGTTCCAACGTTTTTGCATTTAAACAAAAGTGACTGTTCATCAATTCACATAACGAGTGATTATGTTCCTCGTACAGCGAAAAAATTTCTAAATGGTACGAGGACGTCTCCGGATTGTTGACCGAGCCGCCCGCTAAGAATGCGCCGCGCAAATACGAACGCTTGCAACACTTTTTCTTGATGAGCTCCGGAGAAATATCGTGGACGAACGAAAAATCGCCGTTCCAAATATAAAGCTCACGAAGCAACGGGGCCGCACCGTCCGTAATGCGCACGATATACACGTTATTTTTCTTCAAACGCATTTTTTTGCGGACAAACAGCTCAACGGCGACATCGTATCCTGTTTTCAGCAGCATATAAATGCGCCGGGCAATCGCCGCGTTTTCTGTTTGAACATCGACCGTCATTCGTCCGCCGGAAAATGACAGCGAGCCGTTCATGCGCAGCAGCGCCGACAGCTCGGCCCGCAAGCAGCAACTCTTCACTTCGAGATTGGTCAGTTCTTTTTTTGTTTCTGACGCAAACGACACAATCGCTCCACCTCCATTCGTTCCCCGCATCGGCCGGTTGGAGGTGTCGAAACCTCGACGCGGCCATCTGCCGCCTTGCTCCGGCGCTTCATCCTGAAGTTCCCACAAACCCGCCCGGCACGTCCCTAGCGGCGGGGAAGCAGCCCAAGAAGAAGAGCGGCGACTTTTGCTGTATTGTGGCGAATAACCCCATCTTCATACGTAACAATGTCATCACGAATGACTTCGATGTGAAGCCCCCTGCCGTCATCACGCACCGGCTCGGCCCGCTCTTCCTCATAACGGCGGCGAATCGCCTCTGGAATCGCACCGCTGTTGACGATCACCGCATCCAAAAAGGAGCAGCCAAGATGAGCATGAAGCGCCTTCACATGATCGCTCACCGTATAGTGCGGCGTCTCGCCGGCTTGGGTCATAATGTTGCATATATATACTTTTTTCGCCTTCGCTTTGCATACTTCCTGCCCAATTTTCGGCACAAGCAAATTCGGCAAAATGCTCGTATATAGGCTCCCCGGTCCGATGACGATCAAATCGGCACGGCGGATGGCGGCGATCGTCTCCGGCAGCGGTTCAATATCTTCCGGGGTTAAAAATACTCTCTTAATTTTTTTTCCCGCATTCGGAATTTTGGATTCGCCAGACACAATCGAACCATCTTCCATTTCAGCGTGCAAAACGACACTTTTGTTCGCCGCCGGCAGCACTTGGCCGTGCACGTTCAGCACTTTGCTCATTTCACGGATCGCTTTCATAAAATCGCCGGTGATTGAGGTGAGCGCCGCTAAAATTAAATTGCCAAGCGAATGGCCGGATAAGCCGTTGCCATTTTGAAAACGATGTTGAAACAGCTCGACAATGAGCGGTTCGACATCAGACAGCGCCGCCAACACGTTGCGGACATCCCCAGGCGGCGGGATGCGCAGCTCATCGCGCAGCCGCCCGGAACTTCCCCCGTCATCGGCGACGGTGACAATGGCGGTCAAGTCGAGCTCGTATTGCTTCAGCCCCCGCAACAAGACAGGAAGCCCGGTGCCGCCGCCGATGACAACGATCTTCGCTGTTTGTTTTTCTCTCATCGATGCGCTTCCTTTCTCCTCTCCATGTCCCGGTGCGAGACAACCGTTTGATAATCGGCAGAAAAATGGCGGGCGATATATTCCGCCAGCGCCACGGAACGGTGCTGCCCGCCTGTGCAGCCGATGGCGACCACCAGCTGGCTTTTCCCTTCACGCTGGTAATACGGCAGCATAAACGCCAACAAGTCAAGCAATTTTTCTAAAAACTTTTGTGTTTCTCCCCATTTTAGCACATAGGATGACACTTCGTCATCGAGCCCAGTTTTCGGGCGCATATGCTCAATATAATGTGGATTCGGCAAAAAGCGGACATCAAACACTAAATCGGCGTCAATCGGGATGCCGTACTTGAATCCGAACGACATGACATTGACCGTAAACCCTGACTGGGCGTGCGACGAAAACTGGCGGACAATTTTTTCGCGCAGCTCGCGCGGCTTGAGTCCGGTCGTATCGTAAATGATTTGCGCCCGCCCTTTAATTTCTTCAAGCAGTTTCCGTTCTTGGCGGATCCCTTCAAGCGGCGGCTCGTTCGGCGCGAGCGGGTGCGTCCGCCGCGTTTCTTTGTAGCGCGCGACAAGCGTCGAGTCTTGCGCGTCCAAAAACAAAATTTGCGGAACGATCCACGCCTGTTCAGACAATTCGTCCAACGCGGCGAACAAACGATCGAAAAAGTCGCGGCTGCGCAAGTCCATGACGAGCGCGACTTTACTCATTTTATTTCCGGACTCTTTCACAAGCTCCAAAAACTTCGGCAATAGCGTCGGCGGCAAATTGTCGACGCAAAAAAAGCCGAGATCTTCAAAACTTTGGATCGCCACCGTTTTCCCCGCTCCGGACATGCCGGTAATAATCACGAGCTGGATCGGTTGCACCGTCCCGTTTTGCCCCATCTCCTTCTCTCCTCTCCGTTAACTCGGATCAAGGCGATACGAAAGCAGCTCAAATTCCTCTGTGTACACAAATGCTCCGTACATCACCTCTTTGCCTTTCAAGACGTAGTCCAAAATATGGTAGTCACCCGGGGCCATGGGCAGCGCCGAAAGTGTTTCAACATCGTGCCAAGCGAGCGTGCCTTCTTCAGAAGATGCGACATTTTCACCGATGAAGTCCTCAGCGAAAAAGGTAAACATCATCCATTCGGATACCGTTCGTTCTCCGTCTTTGATCATGACGGTAAACACACCTTTCAGCTGCGGGTGCTTTAAATAAATGCCCGTCTCTTCCCGATATTCACGAATGCACGCTTCACGCACCGTCTCGCCGGACTCCATTTTGCCGCCCGGGGCGACCCACCAGCCCCGTTTCGGCTTTTGCAAAAGCAACACCCGGCCGTCTTTATATAATACGCAATTCGTTACTCGTTGCAATTCCTTCACCCCAAACATGGCACAAACACATTGATCATCATCTCCATTTTACCATAAAACCATAAATAGTTAAGCCACTCCCACCGTCAAAACCGCTGAAAACGAAAGAAAGAGCAAAAAAAGAGGCGCGGACAAACGCCCGCGCCAATCCATAAAGATCTATATAAAAGGGGGTCAATTACTTATTTATAGCATACGACAACTGTGTTGCATTCGTGTTACATCTGGATTAAATAACCATTACGGTTTCATTGCGGTTTGATTACCGGCTCAGCTGACCCCTTGCGTATTCAATTTTTCCTTCAGTTCCTCGACGTAATGTTGGGCGCTTTGCGCGGCGATGCTGCCGTCGCCGGTTGCCGTGACGATTTGCCGGAGCATTTTTTCCCGCACGTCGCCGGCAGCGAAAATGCCTGGCACTTTTGTTTCCATTTTCTCGTTCGTTACAATATAGCCGTTTTCATTCGTAATGCCAAGATTGGCAAACGGCTTGGAGAGCGGCACCATCCCGATGTAAATAAAGACGCCGTCGCACGGAAATTCGCGCTCTTCCCCAGTCTGCACATGAACGAGCGTGACACTGCCGACTTTGCCGTCCTTTTCATTGATTTGTTTTACTGTATGGTTCCAAATAAAATCGATTTTTTCATTGGCAAACGCCCGGTCTTGCAAAATTTTTTGCGCCCGCAGCTGATCGCGGCGATGGACGATCGTCACCTTATTGGCAAAGCGCGTCAAGTAGACGCCTTCTTCCACCGCTGAGTCGCCGCCGCCGACGACGACCAAGTCTTTTCCTTTAAAAAACGCCCCGTCGCAAACCGCGCAGTACGAGACGCCGCGGCCGCCAAGTTCCGCTTCTCCTGGCACGCCGAGCTTTTTATATTCAGCGCCGGTGGCGATGATGACCGCGCGCGCTTTATACTCTTTGTCGCCGACAACAACCGTTTTGTACGCTTCGCCGTCGGTGATTTCTTTAACATCGCCGTAGGCGTATTCCGCCCCAAACTTTTTCGCATGTTCAAACATTTTCGCCGCCAGTTCCGGCCCTAAAATCGTTTCAAATCCCGGATAGTTTTCGACTTCTTCCGTATTGACCATTTGCCCGCCCGGGACGCCGCGCTCGATCATGAGCGTCGACAAATTGGCGCGTGACGTATACACAGCCGCGGTCAGCCCCGCCGGCCCGGCTCCGGCAATAATGACGTCATAAATTTTTTCGTCTGCCACAACGTCCACTCCTTCGCTCGAAAATCACTCCATCTTCATCGTATAAAAGTCCGTGCACGGCGTCTATTGATTTGCTCACGGCCATAGCCGGCGCGCTTTCTGCACGTACTTTTGCACAGTGGCCGTGGAAACGCCGTATTTCGCCGCCATTCCTTTTTGCGTCACACGTTCCCCTTGTTGCCGGCGCCAGACATATTCGATCGCTGCCGCCCATGCAGCGCCGTTTGCAAACAGCTCGCCTTGGGCTGACGGGTGAACCGCCATGGCGAAGGCGAAGCGGCAGAGCGCCTCCTTTTCCTCATTATTTGCCAAAAGCACATCGATCATGCAGCCGATGTTCGCCGCCCAAGCCGCCCGCTCGTCATCCAACTTGAACAAAAAAGAATCAATAAACGGACGCAGGAGCGGGTCGGCCGGCAAGAGGCGGCAGACAGCGAGCGACACCGCCGTCTCTTCCGCTTGCGGCGAGCGGCTGAACCAATACAATCCGCACAGCCGATCAGCCAGCTCCCCCCCCTCAAACAGCTGAACAATGCGAAGAAGCGTTTCATCGAACCGCACCGGAGCCGCCCACGGCTCCTCGCCGCGCTTTTCCGGATGAAGAGCCGTAAGCGTCTCCCATACTTGCCGGGCTAACGATTCACGACCGGTATGATACGCAGCGTAAGCGAGCCAGTAGTAAAATGGCCCGTCACCCTCAAAACCGCTCTTATACAGGCGATACAGCCAGCGAAACGCCGCGTCAAACCGCCCGACAAGAGCAAAGGTGGCGCCAAGCTTATATTGGTGTTCGTAGAAAAATGGGTGAAGCACTGCCAACATCTCGCAAAGAGCGGCCACCTGTTCTTCCTCATGCAAATAATAGGCGAAGACAAGCGCGTTGCAAAGCGCATGCAAATTGCCGGGATCGCGCTGCAGCACGTCCAGCAGCGTTTGCTTCGCCTTTTCAACGTCGCCGCTGTAAAAATAGGCAAGCGCCAAATTGTTGTGCGCCGACCAAAATTCCGGGTATCGGGAAACGATCGTCTCTAGCGCCTCAACCGCCTCCACAAACCGCTCTTGCTCAAGCAAATGCCGGGCCCGTTCTTGCATGATGATCAACTGCTCTTGCTCTTCGCTTACATCGCAGCGGTCGAGTTTGAGCAATTCCAACAAATCAGCGGCATCATCCGCGAACTCTCCGTCTGGTTCATATGTCAAATACTGTTCCGCATAGTGCGCTGCTTCACGGAACAAACCAAGACAGGCGAAATTGTTCGCCAAAAAATAAAAACAATCGTACATCGTTTCGTCTAAATCGTGAATAATTTTGAGCAACCATTGGTTGGAAAATTGATATTCACCAAGCTCAGACAATACAAGAGCAAGCTGCAAAGCGAATGATGCGTCGCGCCCATCGAGCCGGACAGCGCGCTCAAAATATTTCCTTGCTTTATAGAAATCGCCTCGCTCGTACGCTCTCATCCCTTTTTTGAAGAAATAGTCCCCGCTTTGGATGAACGGCACAATCGTTGCTTTTCGTGATGATCGCTTCAGTTGTTTTCCCATTCTGTCCTCCGTCGTCCTTGACACTTCACACGGCTAAAGCCGTGGGATTCTTAGGTCGCTCACGTCCTCATCCATTTCTGGTTCGGACAACGCCCAAGTTCAGGGGTGTGCCATCACCCCGTCCCATCGGGTTAGGATGTACCCCAATGGGCGGCGCACCTGTGACCAGTGCGCTAGGTTAGGCGGCGAAGCCCGAAATCGCTTTGGCGATGTTGATCGCGCCATTCAAGTCGGCATGGATGGTGTATCCGCACTTTTGGCATCGGAAGCGGATGCCGTTTCGGTTCGCTTTCTCTCGATGCCCGCATCGGC
>Ga0207827_100096_pt1 | contig 72607 bp, 56 predicted proteins | sample CeladaPassaB1F02_FD_187479 | JGI IMG/M metagenome (GOLD analysis project Ga0207827, IMG submission 187479) | Cellulose-adapted microbial communities from the Joint BioEnergy Institute, USA - Passage B1F02 (SPAdes) (version 2) | ecosystem: Engineered > Bioreactor > Continuous culture >...
CGATGCAAAGCCTCTATTTGTCCGCGCTCAATTATGCTAAGATGGGAGTAGCTCATGAATGGATCCTCCTGTACGAATGGGTGTTGTGGTGACTTCCATTTTACACGAATCCATCCATGGGCTCCTTTATTTTTATCTGTCGCACTTCATATTACAATCTGTCGCATGAAAAACGAAGGAGCGCGTCGGTGGCGCTCCTTCGCTCAACACGGCCAACCCGCTCTTCTCCATCGTGGACATCACGACGTTGGTCCAACCTGCCGCTTCCCCGTCAAGACCCGGCGGCAAACACCTCCGCGCAGGACTCCCTCCAAAAGCTCCCGCTCCTTGTGCCGCTTCCTCTCTCTCACGTTTCCGTCGCGGTTTTTCCACAATCCATCTGCGGGTGTCACTGCATCATTTTTGATCGATCATCCCATCATGCAATCGGTCATCACCGTTCCGAATACAAGCTACAATGGGTTATGGCGCCGCGTTCCATATTTCACGTTCGGAGGTTTGCCGTGATCCAACTGCTTCTCTGGTATCACAGACAGCCCGATCAGGAACTGACGATACACCACAATGAACGGGGCCTTTGCCTGCCATGATCCGGAAAGCCTTTGCCGCGCTTGCCAAATCGGCCTTGCTGGCCTTTCGCGTCGCTCCCTTCGCCTGCCTGGCTCTGCTGATCTGCAAGGCGGTTGCCGCGGCGCTTCCCGCATTGCAGATCGATCTGACGAAGGAACTGACGAACGGCGTGGCGGCCCTTTTGAGCCGGGAAGGCGGCATACGCGACACCGCGGCCGTCCTGGCCGTTCTCATGATCATCGGCTTCTGCGCCGTTGTCATGGATTTGCTCAGCCAATACATCAGCCTGATTCTCCAGCAGAAGACCGGTTATCGCATGGAGTCCATGCTGGCCGGGAAGGCGGTGCGGCTTCCCGTCATACGCTTCGACGATCCGCAGTTCTACGATCAGCTCCAGCGGGCGCGATCCACGATCTCGTTCGCCGGCCAGCGGGCGATCGATCTGCTGTACGCCATCGGCCAGTCGCTGGCGACATTAATGGGGTTCATCGTGCTGATCGGCCGATTTGACGCGCTGCTGACATTGGCCATCCTGCTCTACATCATCCCGTCGCTGTGGGTCAATCTGAAAGTCGGGAAATGGAAGTTTTGGCTGTTCCGCCACCAGACGCCATTTACCCGACGCATGCACTATATGTACGATCTGCTGATCAACCGGTCGCCGGCCAAAGAACTGCGGATCTATCAACTGGGTCAGGCGATTCTCGGGAAATGGGGCGCGATCTTCCGGAAGAATGCCGCCGAACAAAGGAAAGTCGAACGGCGGTCGTTCAGAGCCCGTTCCGCCGTCGAAGGCATCCAAAGTCTGCTGGGCTTCCTGTTTGCCATTTATGCGATCATCGTCTGCGCGCAGCGGGGGCTGACCATCGGGCATTTTGTCGCGATCTTTCAGGTACTGACCTTGACGAAGGCGCAATTGCAGAAGCTGTCTCTCGATCTGTCTTCCCTGTATGAAGACGCGCTGCAGATGAATGAATTTTATCAGTTTATGGACAGTTGCGAAGGAGAGAAAGACGACGGCATAGCCGCAGACCTGCTGCCGTTCAAAGGTCCCCTGAAAAACGGAATCACGGTCATCGACCTGTCATTCCGCTACCCGAACCGCGAAGAACCGGCGCTCAGGAACATCTCCTTCAGCATCAAGCCCAACCAGACCGTGGCCATCGTGGGAGAGAACGGCGCGGGAAAAAGCACCCTGGTAAATTGCCTGATCGGGTTGTATTCCTCCTATTCCGGCACCATTGCGTACGATGATACGGATATCAAACGGATGGACAAAACGTCGCTGTACCAAAACATCGCCGCCATTTTCCAGGACTTTCTCCGCCTGCAGACGACGCCCAGGGAGAACATCGGCTACGGCGATATCGGACGCATGTCGGATCAGGCGGCGCTGGAAACGGCGGCGGCGCGCTCCGGAGCGTCGGAGGTGATCGCCTCCCTTCCCCTCGGGCTGGATACGCCGCTGGGCCCGCAATTCGAAGGAGGCACCGAGCTTTCCGTCGGACAATGGCAGAAGCTGGCCCTGGGACGCGCCTTCTTCAAGGACTGCGAAATCATTGTGCTGGACGAGCCCACCGCTTCCATGGATCCGATCGCCGAACAAGCTTTGTACGAAAGTTTCGCGGAACTGTCGAAGGGCAAGATCACCCTGCTGATATCCCACAGGCTGGGCAGCTGCAAAATGGCCGATCACATCCTGGTGCTGAAAAACGGAGAGCTCGTCGAGCAGGGAACCCATGAGGAACTGCTCCGGCTGGGAGGCGAATATTCCCGCATGTACCGCGCTCAGGCGGACTGGTACAAATAGACGGGCAGGCGGGAAACCGCTACCCGTCATTGCCGCCTGCGGCTCCGTTGGCCAGGGATGACAACAACGGCGCTTTCGTTTCGATTTCCCGGGCCCACAGTTGCAAATCCGTTTTCGCCGATTCCGCGTCCGTGTAAAGTTCCAACTGTTCACGCGTGCGTTGCGGCACGATATTGTCGCGGGAAGGATCATTGTACCATACGAGATCGAAAGTAGCCGGCCGGCTGATTGAAATTTCATGTTTCGTCCATTGCTTCAGCTCTTCATACAGCGGTTTTTCGCCGATTCTTTGATTGACGCCGCCGCTTTCGAGCGTATGGGTCGCGATGAATTCCATCGCCTCGTCGCTGGACTCGCCCAGCAAAAACTTCATGTATTCCCAGGCGAGTTCCTTCTGCTTCGAATGTTTCGATATGGCAAGTCCCGTCATGAGCGAAACGTTATGCCGCACGCCATCCGCTGCCGCGGGGAATGGAGCGATCGAATAGTTGGTGTTGGCAAGATCATGTATTGCGGCGGTTGACCGTACAACGTACATGGCATGTTCGCCGGCGGTCCGGGAGTCCCGAAGCATGGCGGCATACAGGGCGAAAGCGTTCGCGGTCGCATCGCTGTCCAGGAAGCCCGACACGCGAAGGTCCGATGATGCGTACTCACCGCCGAGCCCCCGGATGAACGGTTCCATTGCGTTCAGGGTGTCGGGCAGCCAAACCCCCACTCCGCGGCTTGACAGCAAACGCACCGTTTCCTCGAATTCGCCGATCGTCCATCTGTCCCGCGGTTCCGGAACCTGGTTCGCCGCCAGCAAATCCGGTTTGTAGAATACGATCATCGGGTCGCTTTTGACCGGCAGAAGGTAAGGTTCCCCGTTGATTTCCATCGCCTTGATGACATTGCGATATTCGCCTTCCCAGCGATCCCCCTCCTCCTCGAGACGCCCGGCAAGACTGTCGAGATGTTCGAGCGCGGCAAGCCACGCCTCTTTCAAGGTAAGTTCCACAATGTCCGGCATCTCTTCCGGGTTCTCCAGCAATTCCCCGAAATTCCGGTTGTAATCCACGCTGACAAATTCAATCTGCACGCCCGGGTATTTTTCCATAAAGGCCAGCGCTCGTTCATTCCACACTTCTTTGTAAATATTGCTTGCCGGCACATAGGGCTTGGGTTTCGGAGGGAACACATGGGTGCCAATGCGGAGCGTGCCGGTGTAAGATTTCCCTTCATCCACGGCCGGATCGGGACGAGCGGCTTGGCACGCGGTCAAAAGAAGCAGCGAAAACAAGACAACCAAACGCAGAGTTCGCATCATCATCGGACCTCCGGATTCCATTGTAAATCGTTGCATGATATCCAATTAATGAATTTTAGCAGCTATAAATGGATAACGTATCCGCAAACTGCTTGTGGGTTTGTACCTCTTTTTTTGTCATCTTGTCGTCCAATATTTACGTTAACTGTAAGTAAAGTTTTGAGATAATCATTATTGGCACGACCACAGTTTCAATACGTCTTCGGGGGGAATTGAGGTTTGGCGGCCTATCTCAGTTTTTTCATGACGGTGGTTTTCCTGACATCTTCCGTAACCAAATTTTCTTCTTCCAAAACGTTCCATCGAACCTTGATCCGCCTGGGTATCAAAAGCCAATACACGCGCATTCTGGTGTGGTTCATTCCGCTTGTCGAGCTGATCGTCGCTGTATTGCTTGTCACCCCCGGCGGACAACGCGCGGGACAAATCGCGCTGTTGATTCTGCTTCTCCTGTTCGCCTTTGTGGTCGGACAAGCCGTCTTCAGGAAAATTGACACCGATTGCAATTGCTTCGGCGATGTGCTTCCCGAGAAGCTCGGCATTTCCACTCTGGTGCGGTTGATCATCCTCCTGGGGGCCGCGATTTATCTGATCGTTTCCGAGCCGGTTGACTTGATTCATTTGCCGCTGGATCAGCTCATCCATCAGGCTTTCGCTTCGATCGGATGGTTTGTCGCATATATCCTGTTCATGGCTCTTGCCAGACAGTTCAAGATGAAAAAAGCCTCATGAGAGGGAGAGAAGCAGGGATGGACCACGCGGAGCTTGTTTCCCACATTACGCTTTGGATCGTCGTGTTGCTGCTTGTCTTCGCCTATATGCAATTGCCCCAGCCATGGAAACGAAAGAACAGACTGGACCTTCAGGACTTCGGGTTGCCGTTGCGGCAGCCGATGCCCGAATTGGACATCAGATCCATCACGGGTGAATCCATCATGGATTTGATCCGGCCCGGAGTTTCCACCGTCCTGTTGTTTACCTCTGTCGGCTGCCAGGCTTGCAACGGATTATATCCTTTGCTCAACACTTACGCCGAAAGAGAGGACGTCAACTTCCTGCTCTTCGTCGAGGGCGACGAAACCGCCATCAAAAACAAAACCCGGGAGCACAAGTTCACATTTCCCGTTTTTCAATTGAATGACGACCTCATGACCCGATTGCAAGTATCCGCCTTCCCGTTCGGCTACTATGTCACCGGCACGGGATTGATCGCCGCCAAAGGCGGCATTCCGGACGCGGATGCACTGGAACTCTTGTTGTCGGAAGGTTTCTATGAGAATGCAAGCTTATTGAAAACAGGCTGACGGATTCGGCCCGCGTCATGAAAGGAGGTGAGCAAAAATGTGCGTGGATACCCGGAATTATTGCCTCAGCACGCCCTGCAACGGCAATATGCGCGTAAGGACCTTCATTGATCTTTACACCGGCAGAACCTGCTACCAATACTGCTCCTGTGTATGATCGGGCACAAAGGCCGGAAGAACAGCTTCCGGCCTTTGTGCTTTTTCGTCCATGGCTAAATGACCATGCTCTTGGGCAGAAGCTTGAACTCACGCGCCTTGTCAATTACGCCTTTGCGCGACGAAACATTGAATTTTTTGCACAAATTGAACACCAAATTTTCAATAGTTCGCTGACTCACATACATTTGGGCGGCAATTTCTCCATAAGTGTATCCGAGGGCGAGATACTTGAGCACTTTTTCTTCCCGCTCCGAAATCTCTTCGCATTTCACGCCGCCCGGGTGCTTGATATACAGGACGGTCCTCCTCAATTCCCTGATGAGATGGACGGGAACGTACATCCGGCCTTCGATGGCGGCAAGCAGAATGCCGACCAGCTGCTCCGGACTGCTGCTCTTGCTGATGAAACCGACGGCGCCGGCTTGAATCATCTGGTTGAAATACGGCGCCGGATCCTCATTCGTGATGACGAGAATCCTGGAGTCCGGACTGCAATGGCTGATTTTCGTAATCGCTTTCAAAACTTCCGGATATAAGAGATCCACCAGCACACAGTCAAAAAAACGGCACCGCATCTCTTGCACGGCCTGGTTGAGATCCATTGCGCCGCAGACATGGAAATGGCTTCCCGATTCCTGTTCGAGAATCCGTTTCATTCCTTCGATGTTGACCTGATACTGGTCCAGCACGAGTATTGAATAATGGTTCAGTCTTTTTCGGTCGTTTGCCTGGATTTCCATTTCCATTATCGCACCACCCCCAATGTTGGTCGAATTTTTGATTTCTATGAAACAACCAAATCCTGAAATAACGGCTATTATATATATTCTCTTCATTGTTTATATTTTCCTCCTTCTGTTTTGCTTCCCAAAAAAAAAAGAAGAGAAGCTCCCGCTCCTCCTCGCTTTGATCCACTCTTCGACTCATCCGCCGCCTGCGCCCATCCCGGCAAGCAAATCCATGTAAGCCTCGATCTCCTTCGCCCACAGCGCCAGATCCGCGCGGGCCGTCTCGATATCCGTGTAGGTCCGGAGCTGCGTCAGCGTGCGCTTGGGAAAGATGTGCCGGGGATAGAGGCTGTATTCATGGACATCGCCGTACCAGAGAAAATCGAATGCGGCGGGCGGCGATTGCGCAATTTCATGCTTCATCCACGACTTGATTTCCTCATAGACCGGCTTGTGCCCGATGCGCGTTTCGAGATGTTGCCGCTCGAGCGTGTTGTTGACGACGAAATCGATCGCCTCGTCGCTCGAATCGCCCATCAAAAATTTCATATATTCCCACGCCAGTTCCGGCTGCGCGGTCGTCTTCGAGATGGCGAGCCCGGTCATCAGCGTGTTGTTGTGACGCTTCCCCTCCAAATCGGACGGTATGGGCGCGACCCCGTACGGATAGTTCACGATTCCGGCCAGTCCCCTTGACGCGCGAATCGTGGCCATGGCGCTGTAGTAGCGGGGATCCTCCGGCTTCCAGACCCGCGATTCCGGAATCATGCCGGCAAATTGCATGAACGCCGCGGCCGTCGCTTCGCTGTCCAGATATCCGCTGACTTCCGTTCCGTCGGAAGACGCGAGCGTTCCCCCGAATCCTCTGATGAAAGGTTCCATGTCGTTCAACGCGTCCGTATGCGTGACGACATAGCCCTCGTCCGCCAGAGGACGAGCGATCGCCGCGTACTCGCCGTATGTCCACCCGTCGCGGGGTTCCGGCAGCCCCAATTCCTCGAACACATCCTTCCGGTAGAACACCAGCGCCGGATCGCTCGTAAAAGGCAGCAGATACGCTTCGCCGCCGATCTCGAGATAATCGATCAGCGTCGCGTAATCGCCTTCCCAGGCCGCGTCGTCTTCGATCCGGTCCGCCAGACTCTCGATGTGCGGCAGCATGAAAAGCCGCGCTTCGTTCGGCGTGAGCTGGAGAATGTCCGGCATCAGGCCCGGATCCGCCAGCATCTTCGGGAAATCCCGCTCGAAATGCACGACTTCGACCTCGATCTGCACGCCGGGATATTTCGCCATGAACGCCTCCGAACGCGACAGCAGAACGCCTTTGTTGCCGCGCTGCACCGGATAGGGTCCCGATGGCGTCACATAACTGCGAAGCCCGAGGCGCAAGGTGCCGGTGTAGACGGTTTTTCCATCGTCCGGCACGATCGTCGGCACGGACCGGCAGGCGGAAAGCAAGAGCGCCGCGGCCGCGAGCGGAATGAGCGCCCTGCGCAAGGCCATCCACTTCATCGCTCGGCCTCCCGAAAATATTTTGCACAATTGATTCGCAATTAATTGTTAGAATATCCCATATCGCAATCCGTCTTCAAGCAAAAAAAAAGACGAAGGAGCGCGCCAACGCTCTCCTTCGTCTTTCCGTTCCTTTCTCGCCGCGTCCCCGGGCCGCTGCCGGTCAAACCCTGCAGCTCAGGATCAGCGCCTCGTGCGGCCGGAGCCGGATCGTCCCCGACTGCGCTTGCCTGTCCGCGTCGGGATAGTTGCCGAGCACCAGCCCGAGCGTCCGCCCGGCGTAAGGCTCCGGCAGCGCGAACGCGCCGGGGTCGTCGCTGTGGTTGAGCACGACGATCCACGCCGTGTCCCCGAGCTTCCGCACATAGGCGTACACATGCGGATCGTCGCCGCCGATGTCTTCGAAATCGCCGTAGACCATCACCGGATTCGCTTTGCGCATGGCGATCAGCTTCCGGTAGTAATGGAGCACCGAATCCGGATCGGCCTCGGCCGCTTCCACGTTGATCTCGGCGTGATTCGGATTCGGCCGGATCCACGGCTCACCGTCGGTGAAGCCCGCGTTGCGGCCGGCGTTCCACTGCATCGGCGTGCGCGAGTTGTCGCGGCTGAGCGGCTGCAGCTCGCGCAGCACTTCCTCCGGATCGCGGCCCCGCCCGATCTCTTCCTCGTAGCGGGCCTTCATCATAACGTCCCGGTAATCGTCGATCGAGTCGAACCGGACGCCGGTCATGCCGAGCTCCTCGCCCTGGTAGACGTACGGGATGCCCGGCAGCGTGTGCACCATCGTCGCGAGCAGCTTGGCCGACTGCACGCGGTACTCCCGGTCGTTGCCGTAGCGCGACACCTGGCGCGTGTGGTCGTGGTTGTTCAGGAACTGCCCCATCACGCCGCGGCCGCGCAGCGCATCCGCCCAGCGGCGCTGGATCCGCCTGAACCGCGGCAGGTCCCAGGACGGCATCTCGTCCGCCACCTCGAAATGGAACAGCGAGTGCAGCTCTTCCCGCTCCTCGTCGACGAACAGCACGCCCAGCTCCGGCGTCGCGAACGCGACCTCGCCCACCGTCATGATGTCGTAATGCCGGAACACCTCGCGGTGCATCTCCTGCAGGTAATCATGCAGCCCGGGGTTGTGCGTCAGATAGCGGATGTCGTACCGATCGGCCGCGTTCCGGAACTCCGCGGGCTTCGCGAGCAGCGCCAGCGCGTCGAGCCGCAGCCCGTCCACGCCCCGGTCGAGCCAGTAGCGGAGCATCCGGTACATCTCCCGCCGCACTTCGGGGTTCGCCCAGTTCAGGTCCGGCTGCCCGATCGCGAACGAATGCATGTAGTATTGCCCGGTCGCCTCGTCGAACCGCCAGCAGCTCGGGTGGAAATACGACCGCCAGTTCGTCGGCGGTCCGCCGTCCGGCGCCGGATCGCGCCAGATATACCAGTCGCGCTTCGGATCGTCCTTCGACGACCGCGAGGCGAGGAACCAGGGATGGCGGTCCGACGTGTGGTTCAGCACGATGTCCATCATGATCTTGAGCCCGCGCCGGTGCGCCTCCGCGACCAGCTCGTCGAAATCCGCCATCGTCCCCGCTTCCGGCGCGATCGCGTAATAATCGGAAATGTCGTATCCGTTGTCCACGCCCGGCGACGCGTTGAACGGGTTGAGCCAGATGAAGTCGACGCCGAGCGACTTGATATAGTCAAGCTTCCCGATGACGCCGCGCAGATCGCCGACGCCGTCGCCGTTCGTATCGGCGAAACTCCGCCAATACACCTGATAGACAACGGACTCCTTCCACCAGGCCGGTCTGCCCAGCACGGTTTGCTCTCCCTCCGGTTTTTTCTCTGTCCGGATCATCCTTTCACAGATCCTCCCATCAATCCGCGCACGAAATACCGCTGGAGCGTGAAGAAGACGGCCAGCGGCATCAGCATCGACACGAAGGCCGCCGCGGTGAGCAGATGCCAGTCATTGCCCCTGGAGCCGGCAAGCCCGGCGATGTTCATCGACAGCACCTGCACGTCGGGCAGGCTGCCGAGGAAGATGAGCGCAACCAGATAGTCGTTCCAGACCCACAGGAACTGGAAGATGCAGATGGACGCGAGCGACGGCACGGTCAGCGGCAGCACGAGCCGGCTGAACGTCGTGAAGTTGGTCGCGCCGTCCATGTAGGCCGACTCGAACAGGTCGCGCGGAATTTGCCGCACCGCGTTGTACATGAAATACGTAATGAGCGGCAGGCCGAACGCCGAGTGGGCCAGCCAGATCCCGAAGTAGGTGCCGTTCAGGCCGAGCGCCGTATAGTCGCGCAGAATCGGGATCAACGCCACCTGCAGCGGCACGACGAGCAGCGCGACGATGACGACGAACATGATCCTGCGCCCCGGGAAGCGGAGCCACGCGAACGCGTAGGCCGCGAACGACGCGATGAACACCGGGATGATCGTCGACGGCACGGCCACCGCGATCGTGTTCCAGAACGAGCGCCCCATGCCGTTGCCCTGCTCCGTCTTCGTGCTGCCGTCGGGCAGCGTGATCTTGTACGTTTTGCCGCCGAGCACCGTCTCGTAGTTTTGCAGCGTGAACCGGAGCGTCGAGGTCCATTGCTTCTCCTGGACGCTGATGGTCCGCGCCCGCCGGTTCTCCCAGATCAGGCGCTGTCCGTCCGCCTCCACGCCGGCCCGCAGCTCCTCGTCGCCGTACGTCTTCCCGCGCACCTCGATCGGCTGGCGCAGGTCGGTCTCGCGCGGGAGTTCGATCGTCTCGACGGTCTTCCAGTCTCTGTGGGGAAAAATGGTCCACCAACCGGTCGACAGAATGTCCGCCGCGGGGCGGAACGACGAGATGAGCAGCCCGACGGTCGGAATGAGCCAGATGACGCAGATGACGGCGAGCACGATGTTGACCAGCTTGCTTGCTTTTCGGACTCCCCTGTTTTTGCGCCGCATCAGAAGCCCCCCTCCCGGCGGAACTGCCGCAGATTGAACCAGATGACCGGCGTGACCGCGATCAGCAGCACGATGGCGAGCGTCGAACCATACCCCGAATTCTGGTACATGAACAGCTGCCGGTAGAACTGCGTCGCCACCACTTCGGTGCCGTACTGGCCGCCCGTCATCACCATGACGACGTCGAAGATCTTCAGCGTGAAGACGATAATCGTCGTCGTCACCGACAGGATCGTGCCGGAGATGTACGGAACCATGATCTGGAAGAAAATGCGCACTTCTCCCGCGCCGTCCACGCGCGCCGCCTCCAGGATGTCCTCGGGCACGCTCTTGATCGCCGCGGAGAAGATCACCATCGCGAAGCCCGTCTGCATCCAGACGAGGATGACGATCAGGAACAGGTTGTTCCACGGCTGCACCATCGTCAGCCATGCCTGCGGCTCGCCGCCGAACGCCTTCACGATCGCGTTGAGCAGTCCGATCTGCTGCTCCTCGGGCGTGTAGTAGTAGATGAATTTCCAGATGACGCCCGCGGCGACGAACGAGATCGCCATCGGCATGAAGACGATCGTCTTGGCCAGCTTCTCGAAGCTGCTCCGGTCCGCCAGAATCGCGATCAGCAGTCCGAGGCTGACGCACAGGATCGTGCCGAAGAACACCCAGAGCAGGTTGTTGCGCAGCGCCGTCGCCAGCAGCCGGTCGGTGAAGACGGCGGCGTAGTTCGCCAGGCCGACGAACCGGGTGCTCGACGCGTCGAAGAAGCTGAGGTACAGGGTGCGGACGGTCGGCAGCACGAGCAGCCAGCCGAGCAGCAAGACCGCCGGACCGACGTAGACGTAGGGCAGCACTCTCCGTTTCCACACATCCGGGTACTGCTCGACGACCCAGTTCAGCGAGTAATAAACGGAATAGATGCCCGCCGCGCCCCATACGACGGCGAGCAGCGCGTTCACAATCGGGGGGAGCGGCGAGTCGCGGAAGAACAGAAAGAATACGCCGTGCACGCCGACATTCAGAGCGGGAACCAGAATCGTAAGCAGCACGAGCAGGAGCAGCCGCCCCTTCTTCGGCGCCATTGCCGTTGCCGTCGCCGGTTCCATAGCGGTCTTCCTCCCTTCACGAATGAGCGGCGGAAGCCGCGCCGGCCTTGCCGTTTCCGGCCAAGGTCCAGCGCGGCTCCGTCAAAGTGTCATTGATTCCAGCCCGACTGGATCGTCTCAAGCGCCTGATCCAGCGTGGCCGTGCCGCTGACATAGTCGGTCATGCCTTTCCAGAACGTGCCCGCGCCGACGGAGCCCGGCATCAGATCGGAGCCGTCGAACCGGATTGCGGAAGCCGTTTGCAGGAAGTCCGCCATCTTGCGCTCGGCGTCGTTCGGGTACCAGGACGGATCCGCGCCGTTCATCGGCGCCGTCACGCCGCCGGACTGGATCCACGTCTTGAGCGAATCGGCCGTCGTGAAGAACTCCATGACCGCGCGCACTTCCGGACGGTCGTTGAACATGGCGTAGATGTCGCCCGAGATGAGCGCCGGCGTGCCGTATTGCGGATCGATCGACGGGAACGGGAACCAGTCGAAGTCGTCCGGCGTCAGACCTTCGGGGAAGAAGCTCGTGATGAAGCCGGCCTGACGGTGCAGCCATGCCTTCGGCGGATTGTCGAACAGCAGCTTGACCGCGTCGCCGAACGGCGTCTGCACGATCGACTTCCGGCCGCCGTAGACGTAGTCTTCGTTGAACCAGATTTCCGACATCTTCTCGATCGCGTTCCGGACGATCGGATCGGTGAACGGCAGTTCGCCGTTGACCCACTTGTCATAGTTCTCCGGCGAGGTCGTGCGGAGCATGATGTCCTCGACCCAGTCCGTCGCCGGCCAGCCCGTCGCGGCGCCGCTCTCGATGCCGATCGCCCACGCCGGATCGCCGTCGGCCGCGATTTGCTCGGTCAGCGCGAGCAGCTCTTCCCAGGTCGTCGGCACCTTGTAGCCGGCCGCCTCGAATTCTTTCTTGTTGTACCAGACAAGGCTCTTCACGCTGCTGCGCGCCCAGATGCCGGCCATCACGTCGCCGCTCGGACCCGGCATCGTCGCCATGTCGAGCCAGCTTTGGGCGTATTGCTGCTTCAGATAGTCGTCGCTGAGGAACGTGCGGACGTCGATGACCTTGCCGTCCTTCACGAAGCCCTTCAGCAGGCCCGGCTGCGGGAAGTCCGCGATGTCCGGCGCGTTGCCGCCGTTCACCCGCACGCCGATCGTCGCTTCGAACTCCTTCGAGCCTTCATACTGGATGTCGATGCCCGTCTTCTCTTCAAATTCTTTGATGCTCTCGTTGAACTTCATTTCGTCGGCGTCGACGAACGGACCGTACATCGTGACAACCGTGCCCTTGAAGGCACCGTTGTACGCCTGGGCCAGATACGAGTCGCCTGCGCCGCTGTCCTGGCTCGCGCCGTCCGAGCCGCCGGAGCTTCCGGAATCGCCGCTCGAGGAGCTTCCGGAGTTGGAGCTGCTGCCGGTGCTGGCGCTCGTGCCGCCCGAATTGCCGGCCTGATTGTCGTTCTTGCCGCCGCCGCATGCGGTGAGCACCAGAACGACGGCCATGAAGAAGGCGACGAGGGCCATCCCTCTCTTCTTCATGATGGAATGCATGAGACCTCAACCCTTTCCATTCGTTTTTTGTATGGCCGAACCGGTTCGTGCCGGTCCGGGGAAATCGGCGAAGCGGGCGCGCATCCCGTGGTGATGCGGTCTCGGATATGAACGCTGTCTCCGCCGGACATCCCGCCGGGTTTCGAAAACCTTTTCAAACTTATGCGTGGTCACGGATGAATATGCTTGTGCGCGGACGCGGTTAAACTTGCTCAAACCGGCGCGCTTTCCCGGCTCACTCCCGACCCGCGTTTCCGCGGATCGTCCGCTTGCGGCGACTTCGCTGCAACCGCATTCCGAAAAGCTTTTCAGATACGGGCGCGAATACATCGCTCCGATCAGATGCGGGCGCGAATACATCGCTCCGAAGGTCCGCCGGGCGGTCGGCCATCATCGGCGTCGGACGGGACCCGCGACGCGGAGACGCGTTCATCCGCGGAAACTTGCGGTCGATTCCCGCACGATCAGCCGATAAGGCAGCCGTTCGCGCAGCTCGGACACCTTCCCGTTCGCCACCAGCTCGTGCAGCTTGTGGACGGCCCGCACGCCCATCTGGTAGACCGGCTGCTCGATCGTGGTCAGCCGGGGGATATACATGTGCGCCATCCTGATGTCGTCGAAGCCGACGACTGACAGATCCTGCGGCACGCCGCGGCCGTAATCCCTCGCCCAGGCGATCGCGCCCATCGCGAATTCGTCGGACGCCGCGAACACCGCCGTGATCTCCGGCGACCTGGCGAACAGCCGGCCTGCCGCCTCGTAAGCGTCCTCGAACCGGTGCGCCGCGAACTCCACGTTGTCCCCGCAGCGCGCGAGCCCGGCCTCCGCAAGCGCCCGCCGGAAGCCCGCCAGGCGGGGCGCGCCGGATATCGTCTCCCCGACCGGGAAACTGATCATGCCGATCTCCCGATGGCCGAGCCGGATCAGATGGCGAACCGCCTCGCAGGCCGCCTGCTCGTTGTCGATGTCCACCGACGGCACATCGTATTCCGGCGCCTCGGTGGAGACGAGCACGAACGGCAGACGACTGCGCTTCATTTCATCGTAGAACTCCCGGAACAGCGAGTCGCTCGCGAAAATGATGCCGTCCGCCTGCTTCTCGAACAGGTTCCGCGCGTAGGCGAGCATCCGGCTCTTGTCACGGTCCGTGTTGCAAATGATGACGCTGTGGTTCAGCTTCACGGCGGCGTCCTGGATGCCCCGGAGCAGTCCCGCGTAATACGGGTTCTCGATGTCCGGGATCATGACGCCGAAGGTCTCGGATTTCTTGTAGATCAGGCCTCGCGCGAAAGCGTTGGGCTGGTACTGCAGCCGCTCGATCGCTTCCTGGACGCGCTGCCGCTTCTCCGGCACGACCGTTTCGGGTGCGTTCATGACCCGCGATACGGTACTGATCGAAACGCCGGCCAGTTTCGCAACATCGCGAATCGTCGGTTTCATTGCAGCACCCCGTGATTGCGACCAGAAGCAAGCGTATGATTGGGTTTGAAAAGCTTTTCAGTCCCATTATACATGCGGCGTTCCGATCCGGCAACAGAATTTTTTTGGCAGTTCGGTCCCCTCGCCGGGGCGTCGGACGGTTCGGAGGCGGCCAAACCGGCGCATTTCTGCGCCGATTTCGGCCGGTACGCGCGCCCAGCCCGCATTTTGGTGCATGTTTGCACCAGATCCGGCCGGCTCGCCGCCGCATCACCGCCCCCGTCTCAGCCGCGCATTGCGATCCGGTTGCCCGACGTGTACCGGCGCAGGCCGACGGCGAACAGCGAGACGGCCAGCAGGCCGAACGCGGCGACCGCGGCGGCGGCGAGCCAGATGAACGACGCGTCGAACCGCTTGAGCAGCCCGATCGGCGCGTAGCTGATGAAGCCGGCCGGCAGCACCGTGAACAGCACGATCCGCGCCGTCCCCTTGAAGATGTCCGCCGGATACGTGCTCAGCGCGACCAGCCCGTTGAAAATCTGAAACGCCACCCCTTCCGAATTCCCGAAGAAGAACGCCAGCGAGCCGGCCGCGAGCGTGACGAACAGGAACAGCAGCCCGCTGATCAGCAGGCCCAGCGCGTACTTCGCCGCGCCAATCAGCGTATGCTCGCCCGCCAGCGCATAGATCGCGACGCCGAACAGGAAATCGCCCATCGCCGTCAGCGACATCCGGCTGACCAGCACGTTCAGCAGCAGCGGCTTCGGCTGCGTCAGGAACACGTCCAGCTCGCCGCTTGCCACGATCGGCGCGATGCGGGTGTAGTTGCCGAACAGCACGCAGGACCAGCCGAAGCCGCCCGCGCTGATGCCCCACAGCAGCATGACGTCCCGCAGTTCCCAGCCGTTCACGGCCGGGAAGCGCGCGAAGAAAATCGCCCAGAACACGAGCCAGATGCAGTTGTTCACGAACATCATGACCGCCAGCATGAAGAAGCTGGCCCGGTACTCCATCGCGGCGGCCAGGTTCAGCTTCCAGCACGTCAGCACGTAACGCAGCACTCCCGCCGCCCGCCGGCCGGGCACGCCGCGCCCGCCCGCGGATCTAACCGCCGTTGACATTCAGCTTCCGCACTCCTCTCCGGTAAATGAAGGCGCACAGGACGGCGAGCGCCGCGGCCCACCCCCACTGCACCAGGACAAACTCGGCCAGCCGCCCGCCGTCGAACGCCACGCCCGTCCGCGCGGGAAAATAGAGCACCGCCTGGAACGGCAGCCACCCGCAGGCGCGCTCCAGCCAGTCCGGCATCAGCTCGAGCGGCAGCAGCATGCCGCCGGCCGTGAAGTTCAGCTTCTGCAGCACGAACTCCATGCCGCGCGTCTCCTCGACCCAGAACGCGAGCAGCGCGACGGCCATATTGAGCAGGAACGCGACGGTGAACGCCCCGGGCAGCAGCGCGGCGAGCCCGGCCCATCCGAGCCCGAAGGCCGGCGGTCCCATGTACGCCCAGGCGATCGCGCTTCCCGCGGCGAGCTGGACGAGGAAGCGGACGCCCGCCTCCGCCATGAACGTCATATAGTGGAACCCGTTGTAGGCGATCGGCCGGATGAGCCGGACCGCCACCTCGCCCTGCTTCACCTCGTCCTCGATCCGGACGCACAGCTGCGGGCAGGCCATCGTAACGGCCTCCGCGAAGACGAGATACCAGATGATCTGGTTCAGCGCGAACCCTTCGATCGTCTCCGCGCCGCTCGACGCGTACGCCGCCTTCCACAGATGGATGAAAATGAACAGGATCAGCAGCAGAAACAGCGCCCGCACGACGAAATCGACCCGGTAGCGCATCTGCTGCCTGACCGTGATGATCCCGACCGCCCGGTACTTCCGGAGCTTCGCCAGAACCGCCGTCATGACGCGGCCCCCTCCTCCGCGGGCCCGGCGGGCGCAAAGCCGCCCTTGCCCTCGTAGATCGCCGTGATGACATCCTCCATCGGCGGATCCTCGACCGTCATGTCCTCGATCGCGCAATGCCCGACGAACGCGGCGAGCACCTCCTCGATCGCGGCGGCGGACGTATCCACGGACAGCCGCCAGGCGGACGGTCCGATTTCGGCGGCCCGCACGCCGTCCGGCAGCTTCTCCGGCAGCCGCGCGCCGTCCCCGAGCTTCACCCGGACCGTCTTGTACGTCAGCACCTCGCGCTTCAGCCGCCCGACCGGCGCGTCGAAAATGACGGTCCCGTGGTGAATGACGACCGCCCGGCGGCAGAGCTGCTCGATGTCGGACGGGTCGTGGGACGTCAGGAAGACGGTCGTCCCCTCTTCCCGGTTCCGCTCCGCGATCAGTTCGCGGATGCGCCGCTTCACGACGATGTCGAGCCCGATCGTCGGCTCGTCGAGGAACAAGAGCTCCGGGCGGTGCAGGAACGCCGCCGCGATCTCGCAGCGCATCCGCTCGCCGAGCGACAGCTTGCGGACGGGCGTCTGCATGTGCGGTCCGAGTTCGAACCGGTCGACCAGTTCGTCGCGCCGGCGCAGGTAATCCGCCCGTCCGAGCTCGTACATCCGGCCGAGCAGCTCGAACGTGTCCGCCGGCGGCAGATGGTACCAGAGCTGCGATTTCTGTCCGAAGACGGCGCCGATCCTGAACGCCAGCGCGGCGCGCTCCTTCCACGGCGTCATCCCGAGCACGCGGGCCCGGCCGGCCGTCGGATGCAGGATGCCGGTCAGCATCTTGATCGTCGTCGACTTGCCCGCGCCGTTCGGCCCGAGGAACGCGAGCGTCTCGCCCGCCTCCGCCTTCAGGTCGATGCCGGCCACCGCCGTTTTCTCTTCCCACTCCGGCCTCACCAGCGAGCGAAAACTCCCCGCCAGCCCGGCCCGCTTCCGCTTCACGCGGAACGTTTTCACCAGTCCCTCCACTTCCAGCGCCAACACAACCGAAAACCTCCCGATATCTCTGTTCTGGTAAAGAAATAAAGACCTCCGGCCCGCTCCGCCGGTATGGCGGAACTTGCCGAAGGTCTTTTATCCCTTACGGTGTATCGCGTCTTGCCCTGTAGATCCGAATGTCGACGCGACGATTTCGCTCGGTTCGCCCGGCCCGGTCGGGCCGTCGGATCCCTAGAAATCCTTCCGTCAATTGCTTGTTGAGAACAGATGTTACCATGGGATGTCAGGTTTGTAAATACCGAATTTTGGAGCGGAATCGCGTCAACGGCTCTCCAGCTCGATCCAGTTGTTGCGGATCACCTTTTTGTACCAGTAGAAGCTGTCTTTCGGCGTTCTTTTCAGCGTGTGGAAGTCGACATGGACGAGGCCGAACCGGCACGTGTAGCCGAACGCCCACTCGAAGTTGTCCATGAGCGACCAGGTCAGATACCCCTTCAGGTTGACGCCGGACTCGATCGCGCGGCCGAGCTCGGCGATGTGGTCGCGCAGGAACGCGATGCGGCGGTCGTCCCGGATCCGGCCGTCCGCTCCCGGCTCGTCGTTGTAGCAGACGCCGTTCTCCGTGATATAGATCGGAATCGGGCCGAACCGGTCCGTCAGCCAGGTCAGCATCTTGTAAAGGCCTTCCGGATAGATGAACCAGCCCTTGTCCGACTTGGGGTATCCGAGATCGACATGCTCGAGATCGAGATAGTTGTTGCCGGGCTTGTGCCGCACGATGTTGCCGCCGTAGAAGTTCAGGCCCAGGAAATCCATCGGCTCGCGGATGGTTTCCATGTCGCCCGGCTCGACGACGGGCTCCGCGCCCTTCGACTTGATCCACTCCGCCATCTTCTCCGGATACCGGCCGGTGAACACGGGCTCCACGAACCAGTTGTAAATCTGGAACGCCCGGTACGCCGCTTCGACGTCCTCGGCCCTGCGGGTGAGCGGCTCGTACCAGTACATGTCCGGCGCGTAGCCGATCTGTCCGCGCACGCCGAGCTCGCGGAAGCGGCGCACCGTCCGGCCGTGGGCGACCATGACGTTGTGGGCGACCTGGATCGCCGACTGCCAGTTCGCAATGCCGGGCGCGTGCCGGCCGAGCAGATGGCCGTTGATCGCGATGCACCACGGCTCGTTGAACGTCATGTAGAAGTCGATCAGCCCGTCGAACTCGCGGAACATCGTCTCGGCGAACCGGACGAACGCGTCGATCGTCGCGCGGTTCTCCCAGCCGCCGCGGTCCTGCAGCGCCTGTGGCAGCTCCCAGTGATAGAGCGTGCAGAACGGCGTGATGCCCGCTTCGCGCAGCTTCGTCACGAACCGCTTGTAATGTTCGATGCCCTTCGGGTTCAGCTCGCCATCCCCTTTCGGGTAGATGCGCGGCCACGAGACCGAGAAGCGGTAGGCCTTGACGCCGATCTCCTTCATCAGCGCGATATCTTCTTCATAGCGATGGTAGCTGTCGCACGCGACGCTCGCGTCGTCGCCGTTCAGGATGCGTCCGGGAATGGCGGCCAGCGTGTCCCAGATCGACGGGCCGCGGCCGTCCTCCGTCAGCGCGCCCTCGATCTGGTAGGCGGACGTCGACACGCCCCAGACGAAATCCTTCGGAAACGTCAGAATCGTCATTTGGATTCCCTCCCGCGGAAACAGGCATAAACATTCTCCATGATACCCACAATAACACAAAAATGCCGGTTGCAGGAGACAAGCCATGGATTCGGACAACATTACGCTGCCTGGCGCCGCGATGATCATGATCACTTCCGGCGGCATCCTGAATCACGTCATCCTCATCCCGATCCTCCTCCGGACGGCGGGACGCGACGCCTGGCTGTCGGTCCTTCTGGCCGGCGCCGTGCAGATCGCCCTGTGGATTCCGCTCGTCATGTTCATCATGAAGCGCAGCCGGCAACGGCATCTGGACGACTGGCTGCGGCGGCGCATCGGCAAGGTTCCGTCCCGCGTGCTGACCGGTCTGGCGTCGCTGTATTTCCTTGCGCTGTGCTGGCTGGCGCTGCGGGATGTGACCGGCTGGACGAAAATTTCCTACCTGCCCGGAACGCCGAAAATCGTGATCACCGCCGCGTTCATGATCGTGATCGCCGCTCTGGCGGGGTCCGGGCTGCGCTCGATCGCAACCGCCACCGGCATTCTGCTGCCCGTCGTCATCACGCTCGGCCTTTTCGTCATGGCAGCGAACATTCCGCACAAGGACTACAAGCTCCTGTTCCCGCTGCTCGAAAACGGCTGTTCGCCGATTGTCCGGGGGATGGTCTGCGCGGGCGTCGGCCTGTCGGAGGTGTGCTATTTCCTGTTTCTCCAGCATCGGCTGAAATCGGAAGTCCGGCATCTGCCGCTGCTTGTCGTCGGCCTGCTGCTGATCGAGCTGTCGCTCGGGCCGCTGCTCGGCACGATCGCCATCTTCGGCCCGGAGGAAGGCGCGCGCATGCGGTTTCCCTCCTATGAGCAATGGCGGCTCGTGACGTTCGGCCATTTCTTCGAGCACGCGGACTTCCTGTCCATCTACCAGTGGCTGTGCGGCGCGTTCATCCGCATCTCGCTCGGCCTCTATATCGCGCTGGACATCCTGGGCCTGACCGGCGCGAAACGCCGGAACGCCGCGCTGATCCTGGCCGCCGCGCTGCTCGCGTTCGCCGGGCAGTTCCCCGTCAGCGACTCCGTCTTCGACGACATCCTGGCGCGCTTCTATGTCCCCGGCGGCCTGATCTTCATCGCGTCGTTCTGCCTGCTGCTCTTCATCATCGCCGCGACGGAGCGGCGGAAGGCAGGGGAGCGGGCATGAGCGGCGGGCAGCATCCCGAAGGCCGGCCGCCCGTTCCCGTCTCGCCGGAGCCGGAAGAGAACGAGGCCCGGCTCCGCGGCATCTTCGACCGCTGTGACGATATCGTGTACCGCAGGGTGGCCGTCGCCCGCGGCGAGCCGGACGGGCTGCTCGTCTATTGCGAAGGCATGGCCGATTCCCCGCGTCTGAACGAGACGGTGCTGCGCGAGCTGCTGGGCGGCGGGAACGGCCATGAGACGGCGGCGGGCGACGACGCGGACGGCTGGCCGATGGCCGCGCTGGACAGACGGGCCACGCTGGACGAAGCGGCAACGGACATCCTGGACGGCAGGCTGGCGCTGTTCCTGCCCGGCCGGCGGCACGCCTATGTGCTGGACCTCGCCAATCCTCCCCGCCGCGTGCCGGAAGAGGCCCCGACCGAGGTGTCGATCCGGGGACCGCGCGACGGTTTCGTCGAAGACGTCACCGTCAATGTGGCGCTCGTCCGGAAAAGGCTTCGCACGGCGTCGCTCGCCTGCGAGCATTTCGCGCTCGGCAAGCGGAGCATGGTCAAGGCCGCGCTGCTCTACATCAAGGACATCGCCCGTCCGGAGATGATCGCGGATGTGCGGGAACGGCTGAAGGCCGTCGACATCGACGCCCTCCAGAGCAACGACCAGCTCGAGCACCGGCTGACCGGCTTCCGCCTCTCGCCGCTGCCGGTGTTCCACTACTCGGGCCGTCCGGACCATGTCGCGGCCGCGCTGCTCCGGGGCCGGTTCGCGATCGTCATCGACGGCGTGCCGACCGCTTCGATCGCGCCGGCCAACCTGTATTTCATGCTCACGTCGCCGGAGGATCTGCACAACCATTTCCTGAACATCCTGGTGGGGCGGGCGCTTCGCTGTCTGGGGCTCGTCGTCTCCCTTTTCCTGCCGGGCTTCTACATCGCGGTCACGACATACCATCCGGACCAGATCCCGCTCACCCTGCTGGCCACGATCACCGTCGCGCGCAAGGGCGTCCCGGTTCCCGCTCCGGTGGAGGCGTTCCTGATGCTGACCGCCTTCGAATTGTTCCGGGAGGCGGGGGTGCGCCTGCCGCGGGCCATCGGCCAGACGCTCACGGTGGTGGGCGGCCTCATCATCGGCGACGCCGCGATCCGCGCCGGCATGACGAGCCCGTCGCTGCTCGTCGTCATCGCGACGACGGCGGTGGCCACGTTCGCGATCGCGAACCGTTCGCTGGCCGGCACCGTCGGCCTGCTCCGGATCGGCGTGCTCATCGTCTCGTCGGTGCTCGGCGCATACGGCTTCATCCTGTCCGCGTTCGCGATCATCGTGCTGCTCGCCTCCACCCGGTCGTTCGGCGTGCCCTATCTCACGCCGATCTCGCCCTTCAACGCGGGCGACGCGTTGTCGGCGATCCGGACCATCCTGCGCTTGCCCGGCGGCAGCCCGATGCAGCGGCCGGAGACGATGCGTCCCGGCGATCCGACGCGCTCCGGCGGGAATGCGCGGGGAGGGGGTTCCCGATGAGAACGCTCCGTCCGGGGAAGCGGTTCCCCGCGAGGCTGCTCCGTCCGGCGAAGCGGTTCCCCGCGTGGCTGCTCCGTCCGGCGAAGCGGTTCCCCGCGTGGCTGCTCCGTCCGGCGAAGCGGTTCCCCGCGTGGCTGCTCCGACCGGCGAAGGCCGCGCTGCTTGCGGGCTCGCTCTGCCTGCTCGCGCTCCCGATCGCCGGCTGCTGGGACCTCTGCGAACTGGAGCACATGTTCTACGCCCACGCGGTCGGCGTCGACTACCGGGACGGGAAATACCGGCTCTATGTGCAGATCATCGACTTCTCCGCGCTGGGGAAGCATGAGGGCGGAGGCCCGGAGCAGCAGGAAACCGGCGGCTCCTGGGTCGGTCTGGGCATCGGGGGGTCGATCCAGGAGGCGCTCCAGGATCTGTACACTTCTTCCCAGCGGCGCTTTTACTGGGGGCATCTGAACAGCGTCGTGCTGAGCGAATCGGTGCTGAAGCAGGGAATCGAGACGAGCATCGGCGTCTTGTCGCGGTACCACGAATTCCGCTATACCCACTGGCTGTTCGCCACGCGCGAGCCGATCGACGACGTGCTGCTGGCGTCGCCGATACTGGAATTTTCCCCGGTCTATTCGCAGCTCGGCGATCCGGTGGACACCTACCGCCAGAGTTCAATCGTCCGGCCCAAGCGGATGTTCCAGCTGATCGTCGAAATGAACGAAGCGGGTCGGACGGCACTCCTCCCCCTCATCAGCCTGGAAAGGCTCCGCTGGGCGGACAGGCAGAAGAAGTACGCGGCCATCGAGATCCACGACGCGGTCATCCTGAAGGACGGCAAATGGCACGCCGTCATGTCCGACGAATTGCTGCTCGGCAAGCGCTGGCTCGAAGCCGAAACGGAGCGGACCCATGTCTACATCAAGCAGGACGGCCGGACGGAAGCCGTGCTCGTCTTCCGTCGTCCGAAGTTCCGCATCGCCTGGCAGGACGACGGCGGACGCATCCGTTTCGACCTGAAGCTCTCCCTGCGGGCGGTCATCTCCGAACACAGCGCCGGCATGACGCTCGACACGATCATCCGCCGGGCGGAGGAAACGATCCGGGACGAGATCCGTCTCACGTACAATGAGGGGATCAAACGGCAGGCGGACGTCTTCAATCTGCTCGATCCCGTCTACCGCAACGATCCGAAACTGTTCCGGAGGCTTACGGCCGGCGGACGGTTCCCGCTGGATGAATCGTCGCTGCGCAACATCGACGTCCGGGTCACCATCGCCAGCACCGGAAAGACGCAGGAGTCATTCCGCGTACGGTGAGCAAAAGGGAAGCCGTCCCGCGCGTCCGTCTGACCGGACCGCAAGGACGGCTTCCTGTTTTCCCTGAACCGGTTCGGGCCTTGTCCCGCTCCCGCGCGCAACCGGTCCGGATCCGTGCGTGGCGGATGCCGCCGCACGACTGCGAATGGATGCACGAACGAATGCCCGAAGGGATGTCACCCTTCCGCCGGCACGATGTCCCACTCGTGGATCTCGTACCCGCGCGCGCCCTGCACGATGTACGGATCCTGCTTCACCCAGCTTTCCACTTCCTCGTAGGAGCGCCCCTTGTAGATAACGAGGCCGCCGGCGCCGTCGGCGAACCGGCCGTTGGCGAACAGCCGGCCGGCCGCGCGCTGCTCGGCGAGAAACTGCAGATGCTCCGGCCGAAAGCGGTCGCTCTTCTCCGCGTCCTTCATCGGCAGGAAGACGGCGAAATGCTTGATCGGCCCGCCCTCGCGCTCCTTCGCGTCCTCGTCCGTCTGGAAGCGGAACATCGCCGCCATGTCGCGGTCGCCGTAACCCGACGCGATCGCGCGGTGGAGCAGGCCGCGCACGCGCGCCCCGGCCTTCAGCCGGACGCCGCTCCGCTCCGCCATCTCCGCCGCGAGGTCGAGGTCCTTGCCGAGCAGCTTGATCGCGAATCCGGGATCGTACGATTCCTTCGCGATGAAGCCCGAATAATGGCGGCCGAGGATGCGGCTGCTCGCGAAGCTCGCCATCAGGATGTCGACGAGCGCCGCCTCGTCAAGGCCGGCCTTGCGTCCCAGCGCCAGCGCCTCGCTGACCGCCTGCGTGTGGATGCCGACCATGAGCTGGTTGATCAGCTTGACGACCGAGCCGCTGCCGCTCGGACCGACGTAATAGATCTGCTTGCCCATCGCCTCGAAGGCGGGCATCGCCCGGTCGAACGCTTCGCGCTCGCCGCCGACCATGATGCTGAGCGTGCCCTCGGCCGCGCCGACCGTCCCTCCGCTTACCGGCGCGTCGAGGAACGCGACGCCGCGGGCGGCGGCCGCCTCGTGAAGCCGGCGGTTCAGATCGGGGCCGACCGTGCTGCAGTCGACGAGCAGCAGGCCGGGCCGGCCGTTCGGAATGAGCCCGTCCTCCGACGTGTAGACCGCCTCGACGTCGGCCGGCATCGGCAGGCAAGTGATGACCATGTCCATCTCCGCCGCGAGCTGCGCCCGGGTCAGCCCGGTCTTGCCGCCCGCCTGCGCGAATTTCTCCTCCGCTCCCTTGCTGCGGTTCAGCCCGTAGACCTCGAACCCGGCCTTGACGAGATTGGTCGCCATCGGCAGCCCCATGTTCCCGAGGCCGATGAACCCGATTTTCTTCATGCGCCATCGTTCCTTTCGTGGAGGGTGCGGGTTGCGCACACGTGTTTATTGACAGTTCCATTGTAATGCAGCGCGACAGGCGGAACAAGGAAGGAATTCCGCTGACGGAACGGGCCCGCCGGTGAATATAGATAGTAGCGGGTGTCCGGCGCGCGATTCGCCGGAACCGATTCCGCTTCGGGGGAGGCCGCGTCCATGTCCAATTCCAGGGCGATGAAGCTGCTGACCGGCGTGCTGGAAGCCGTTTTGGCCATTCCGGTGCTCGGCGGCTTCATCGTGATCGCGAGCGGCTACTGGGTGCTGGTCGTCATGTGCGTCCTGCACGCCGTTGCGCTCATCGTGTGCGTCCGGCACCAGGATTCGTATTACGGCTCGGTGATGGGCATTGTCACCTCCATGCTGGCCTGGATCCCGTTCCTCGGCTGGCTGCTGCATCTCGTGACCGCCATCCTGCTGTTCGTATCCGCGCTTCGAAGCCGATAAGCCGCGCTGCGGGCTTCGCCATCGGAACCGTTCGGCGCGGCTTTCGCCTTCCGTCTGCGCTGTGGCGGGTTGCCGCGGAATTGAGCCTCGCTCCATCGGATGGTCCCGGCTGCGCTCCAACGACGATGCCGGCCTCGCTCTATCGGCGACCGTCTCGAATAAGCGAAGATTTTTCCTCTATTTCGCGTATATTCGAGATTTAAGCCGAAATAGAAGAAAAATTTTCGCCTATCCTCCGCATTTCGCCCGAAAACGACCGATTTCAAAAAAATAAGCGAAGTTTCTTCGTCTATTCCGGCCGCGCCGGCCCGATTCGACAAAATAGACGAAGCAGCTTCGCTTATTCGCTGCTTGGATACCTGCGACAGTCCCCGTCCGGCGGCGCGACCGCCAGATACCGCCGCTCGAACAGATCGGGCGGCAACGGCCGGCTCTCGTAATACCCCTGGAAGCCTTCGCAGCCGAGCCGGCTCAGCGCCTCGAGCTGCTCTCCCGTCTCGATGCCTTCGGCGATGACGTGCATACCGAGCCCCTTCGACATGGCGATGATGCCCGACACGATCGACGCCGTCGCGTTGCTGCCGAGCAGGTCGAGCGTGAACGAGCGGTCGATCTTCACGACCGACAGCGGCAGATTCTTCAAGAGCAGCAGGGACGAGTAGCCGGTGCCGAAGTCGTCCAGCGCGATCCGGATCCCCCGCGTCCGAAGCTCGTTCAGGATTTGCGCGCACGACTCGAGATTGTGCAGGGCCGCGGTCTCCGTGATCTCGAAGCAGAGCCGCCCGGGATCGACGCCCGACTCCGCCAGTATCCGGTCGACGAGCGCGACGAAATCCGGCTGCTGCAGCTGCCGCACCGACAGGTTGACTGACAGATGCCAGTCCCCGCCGGCGTAGCGCTCCGACCAATCCTTGAGCTGCCGGCAGGCCTCGCGCAGCACCCATTCGCCGATCGGGGCGATCAGGCCGTATTCCTCCGCGAGCGGGATGAAAACGCCCGGCGGCACGCTGCCGATGTCCGGCAGCGCCCAGCGGATCAGCGACTCCGCGCCGATCAGCCGCCCGCTCGCGAGATCCAGCTGGGGCTGGTAGAGCAGATAGAATCCCGCCATCGCGCCCAGGGACAGACGCAGCCGGTTGACGATGTCGAGCCGTTCCTTGACCGCCTCTTCCATCGCGACGCTGTAGGTCTCGAGGCGGTTCCGCCCCTGCTGCTTCGCCCGGTACATGGCGGTGTCCGCCTTCTTGACGAGCTCGCCGATCTCGGAGCCGTCGTCGGGATAGCGGCTGATGCCGATGCTGGCCGTCGAGAACAGATCGTGCCCGGAGATGTTGAACGGCTGCCGCATCTGATCCACGATGCGCTCGGCGAGCCGCTCCGCCGTCCGCCCGGCTTCCGGGCCGGACAGCATAACCATGAATTCGTCTCCGCCGATGCGGGCGACAAGGCCAGCGTCGCCGACGATCTCCTTCAGTTGCCCGGCCGCCATCCTGAGCAGGGCGTCGCCCATGTCATGGCCCAGGCTGTCGTTGATGACCTTGAAATGATCGAGGTCGATCATCATGACGGCCACGCAATGGCCATTCGCCTTCGCCTCCGCGATCGCCCGCTCCAGCCGCTCGTTGAACATCCGCCGGTTCGGCAGCCCGGTGAGCGAATCATGATGCGCGAGAAAATGAATCTGCCTTTCCGCCCGCTTCCGTTCCGTGATGTCGCGAACCGAGAGATAGATGCGCACGAAGCCGGGTTCCCCGAATCGGCGGCAGTTCACGAGCCCGTCGATCGTCTGGCCGCCGTGCGTCACCCATTGCAGTTCCATGTCGGCGATGCCCGCTTCTTCCGACCCGCCGGACCAATGGGCGTTCCATTTCTCCACCGATTCGGGCGTCAGGAATCGCAGGCAGCTCACGCCGACGACTTCCTCGCGCTCGTACCCCATCGCTTCCAGCCAGCACGGATTCGCGTCCGTGATGACGAACCGTTCGTCGAGCGACAGCAGCATGACCGGCGTATGCCGGAAGAATGCGCGATAGCGTTCCTCCGATGCGAGCAGCGCCCGTTCCGCGATCTTGCGCATGTGAATGTCCGTGATGGCGCCGACGAACCGGACGGGATTCCCTTCAGCGTCGCAAATGGTCTCGCCCGCCGCCGACACCCAAATAAATCCGTTCCCCCGCTTCACGCGGAACTCGATATGGAGCGGCATCCGATGCTTGAGCGCCGCTTCCCACACGAGCTTGACGCGGGGCACGTCCTCGGGGTGCACGAGATTGAGCAGCGCCCTCCCGTCGGTCGGCCACGCGTTCTGAACGACGCCGGAGAGCGGCTTGAAGCCGGTGATCCATTCCATCTTCAGGGACGGCAGCTCAAGCTCGAACACGCCGTCGTGCGACGTCCGCGAGACGACGCCGAGCCGCTCCGCCAGCGCGGCGAGGCTGGCTTCCCGCTGCCGCAGGTCGTCCAGCAGCTTCCGCTGGTTGAACATCGCGCCGAGCAGCGAAGGCAGCTGGCGCGTGTCGTGGCCGCGGATGAACCGCTCGTTGACCGGCCCCGCCGTGACGAGCAGGCCCCAGTTCCGCGCATCCGACTGGATGACCTGCACGAGCACGAACTCCGGGTCGTCCGATCTCCGGCTAAGCGGCGGCATCGGCGGGAACCGCTCCGGCTTCCACCGGCTGCCGGTGTCCGGCAGGACGGTTCCATATACGCTGTAGGCGCTGTCGACGATCAGATCGGAACTGCCGGGCTCACCCTCCCACAGGCCGACGACGCCCCAATGCTGATTCGTATAGCGCAGCCACGACATGTCCCGGGTATCGATCAGGCGCAGGCTGAGCCGTCGATGCGACTCGATCAGCCGCTCCAGTTCCTCGCCGGGAATGTTCTTCCACGACAGCGTCTGGTCGTTCTCCGAGAGATCGGCCGGCTCTCCGCCGCTCGATCCGCGGATGAAGACATGGACCGGCAAGACGGTCTCGCCGACCCGCCCGATCCGTCCTTCCAGAATATCCATCGCCCGGCGCAACGCGAAGCGGCCGAGGTCGATGATCGGCTGCCTCGCCGACGTCAGGGGCGGATTGCAGGTTTTCACGATGCCGCTGTCGTCGAAACCGACCACCGCCACATCTTCGGGCACGCGCACGCCGGCCTGGGCCAGCTGCTTCACGAGCGCGGCGGCGACAAGGTCGGACGCGGCGAACACCGCCGTGTGCGGCAGGCCGTCCTCCAGCATCATGCGGGCGACCGTTTCACCCGCCTGCGCTTCATAGACATCGTTCCGGTCCACCCGGATGCCGGCCTCCTCCAGGGCATCCCGGAAGCCGTCAAAGCGCTCTCGATAATCGGAATGGTTCAGGTTGCCCGCGAACGCAATCCGCTTGTGTCCCCGCTCGAGAAGGTGCCGTGCAAGCGCTTTCGATCCGCCGTAATTGTCGCATTTGACAACGTGGACCGAATCCGAAAGACCGTATTGGTCCGCAATCGCCACGATGGGTTTGCCATAGGCCGCCAACTCCAGCGCATGGAGGCGGGACACGGGTTCCGACACGACGATCCAGGCGTCGACCAGATCCCAGCCGACGCGGGCATCGTACGCGACCCGCAGTCCGAAGCCGTCGAACGCGGCGGTCGAGACGACCAGCACATCGACGTCGCATTGGAGCGCTTCGCGCGAAATCCCCCACAGGATATCGCCGAAGTAATAACCGTCCGGAACCGGAATCAATACCCCGATCGTCCAGCGATTCACGTTATCCACGTCCCCCGTAAGACTGTCGATCCGTGCCGAAGAAAAGCGACCGTCCGTCGAAAAATCATTCGGAGTTGACGTCAATTATAGCCTGCTCGACACAAGTTTGACAAGAAACGGTGGACGGGCGTTTCCGCCGTTCCGCTGTGTTATAATGGAAGTTGGCTCATTTGAAGCGTCCGCCGTCCGCCGCGGCGGAATCGGAGCGCGGCGGAGCGGGCGGAAGTGGGGAACCTTGCGATGAGAATGGATCCGGGAAAGATCGACGTCCGGCTCAGCCTGACGGAAGAAGGCGACGCGCTGATCTACGGGCTGGACGAATCCGGGGGGTTCGTGCCGGGCGTGCGGCTGAAGCAGCTCCTGTTCGCCTGGCATGAAGCCTCGTTCTACGGCACGGAACTGGAAATCCGCAGCCTGCGGAACATCGAAATCGTCGAACTGCCGGCGGAATTTGTCGTGCCGTTCTTCGCGGAGCCGCCGCTGCTCGTCCATGTGGATTGGGCATGGGGCGGCGAAGCCGGGCTGCTCCGGCGGCTTGCGCCCGCTCTCATGGCCCGCGCGAAGGAGAAACGGTACGCGCCGAGCCGGGAGGCGATGGCCGAGGGCTGGCTGCAATGGCATTGGGAGGACCGGGGGATCGACCGGCTGATCGACGCGCTCGCGGAATCGGGCGAAGCCGACGATGATTTCGGCCGGCGGCTTCGCGCCGCCTTCACCGCGGCCGTGTTCGACCTCCACTACGGCACGGAGGAGCTGGCGGCCGACCTGCGCCGGGAATTTCCGCGCCTCTTTGACGCAGACGCCGCGGAAGCGGCGCGAAGCATGAGCGACGACGAGTGGCTCGTCCATATCGGCTGGCGGCAGGATACGGCGCCGTTCCGTCCGGCGCTGCGGCTCGTCGAGCCCGGTCCGGACGGCGCCGGGTGGCGGCTCGGATTCGTGCTGCAGGACAAGGAACGCCCGGAGACGATCGTTCCGGTCCGGCTCGGCCCGGACGGCTCGGCCGCCGGCGATTGGCCGGCGGCGTGGACGGACGCGGTGCGGCAGCGGGCCGCCGGGTGGCTTGCCCGGCTTCGCGCCGCCCTGCCCGGCCTGCCACGGGATGAAGAGTGGCCGCCGGACGGCCTGGCGCTGGACGACGAGGCGGCGTGGCGTTTCCTGAGCGCTGACAGCGTCCGCCTGGTCGCGGCCGGGTGGCAAGTGCTGCTGCCCGGCTGGTGGGAGGACGCGCGCCGCGCGAAACCCCGCCTGCGCGCCCGCGTCCGGCACGATGCGGGCGCCGGCCCGTCGCTGTTCGGGCTGCAGTCGCTCGTCGAGTTCGACTGGCGCGTCGCCGTCGGCGACACCGAGCTGACGGAGCGCGAATTCCTCGAGCTCGCCGAACGCGGACAACGCCTCGTCCGCATCCGCGGCCGGTGGGTCGCGCTTGACCCGGCGGTGCTGTCCCGCATCCGCAGGGCGATGGCGCAGTACGATCCGGCCCGCGGCCTGACGTTCCGCGACGTGTTGCAGCTCCACCTGCTCGGCGGCGCTGCCGGCGATTCCTGGGCGAATGACGCGTCGGCTGAAGCGGCGAATGACACGGACACGGCGGCGGATGGCGTCGACGCGGCCGATGAAGTTCGCGTCGCGCTCGAGGTGGAACTGGGCGGCCGGCTGTTGCGGATGATCGGGCAGCTGAGCCGTCCGGACAGCCAGCCGCCGCTTTCGCCGCCGGACGGGCTCAAGACCGCGCTGCGCCCGTACCAGCAGATCGGCTTCACGTGGCTCGTCCGCCTGCGGCAGTTCGGCCTCGGCGCCTGCCTCGCGGACGACATGGGGCTCGGCAAGACGGTGCAGCTGATCGCCTACCTGCTGCACGCGCGGGACGAAATGCGCGCCCGCGGCCACGCGATGCCGTCGCTCATCGTCTGCCCGACATCGGTCATCGGCAACTGGCAGAAGGAGCTCGCCCGCTTCGCCCCCTCGCTGCGCGTGCTGCTGCATTACGGCGTCGGGCGCTCGTCGGGCGCCGCCTTCCGCGAGGCGGCCGAATCGGTCGATGTCGTGCTGACAACCTACACGACGGCGGCGCTCGACCGGAAGTCGATCGCCGCGGTCCCCTGGGACGCGGTCTGCCTCGACGAAGCGCAGAACATCAAGAACCATGCGACGAAGCAGGCCGCGGCCGTGCGCACGTTCCCGGCGCGCCACCGGATCGCGCTCACCGGCACACCGATCGAGAACCGGCTGTCCGAGCTGTGGTCGATCTTCGATTTTCTCAATCCGGGATATCTCGGCAGCCAGCGGGCGTTCGGGGAGCGGTATGGCGGCGCCGCGCTGAAGGAAGACGGCGACCGGCGCCTCGCCGAGCTGCGGAAGCTCGTCCGGCCGTTCCTGCTCCGAAGGCAGAAGCAGGATCCCGCCGTGCAGCTCGACCTGCCGGAGAAGAACGAGATGAAGACCTACGTCCACCTGACGGCCGAGCAGGCCGCCTGGTACGAGCGGACGGTGCGCGAGCTGCTGGAGCGGTCGGGCGAGCTGACCGGAATCGAGCGGAAGGGCGCGATCCTGGCGGCAATCACGCGGCTGAAGCAGCTGTGCGCGCACCCGGCGCTGGTGACGAAGGAACCGCTGCCCGTCGTGCGGCAGCCGGACGGCGCGGACGGGGAAGACCGGCCGCGTGAACCGGACGCCCCGGCCGTCGACGCGGCGGCGCTCGCCGCCCGGTCGGCGAAGCTGGAGCGGCTGATGGAGATGGTGAAGGAGCTCAGGGAGGCGGGCGAACGCTGTCTCATTTTCACCCAGTATGTCGGCATGGGCCGGCTGATCCAGGCGGTGCTGCAGGAGACGCTGGGCGAGCCGGTGCTCTACATGCACGGCGGCACGCCGAGGGCGGCGCGCGAGCGGATGATCGAGATGTTCCAGTCCGGCGACCTTCCCGCCGACAGGCGGCCGCACGTGTTCGTCCTGTCGCTGAAGGCCGGCGGCGTCGGCCTCAACCTGACGGCGGCCAGCCATGTCTTCCACTACGACCGCTGGTGGAATCCGGCCGTCGAGAACCAGGCGACCGACCGCGCCTACCGGATCGGGCAGAAGCGCAACGTCCACGTCTACAAGTTCATCGCGCTCGGCACGCTGGAGGAGCGGATCGACGAGATGCTGGAGAGCAAGCGGCTGCTCAGCGAGACGGTGATGGCCGGCTCCGAGAACTGGATCACCGAGCTGTCGACGGAGGAGCTCAGGGAGATCGTCGCGCTGCGGCGCGATCTGGCGCGGTAAGCCGGCCGGACTCCCGCTCCCGCCGGCTCCCGCTCCTCCCGCGGACGCTCCGCTCACCCGCAGTCCCGCCTCCCGGGCCGTCCGCTTCCCTGCGGCCTCCTCGCTCACCCGCAGTCTCGCTCCCCGGGCCGTCCGCTTCCCTGCGGCCTCCTCGCTCACCTGCCCACGGTATCCCGCCTCACCCGCGGATTCTCCGCTTACACCCCGGGCCGTCCGCTCCAGCCGGCTCCGCCGCCGCGCCTCACTCCTCCTCGTCGTCGCGGAACAACTCGCCCAGGTACAGGTCCGGCCGGTTCAGGAACCCCTTCGTGATCTGGTAATGCTCCGTCTCTTCCCAGGCGACCTTGCGGATCTCCCCGCCGTCGAAGCTGTAGATGACCGCGCCGGGGAACCCGAGCAGAATCGGCGAATGCGTCGCGATGATGAACTGCGCGCGGCCGCTTGCCGCGTGCCGGTGCAGGATGCGCAGAAATGCGAGCTGCCTCGCCGGCGACAGCGCGGCCTCGGGCTCGTCCAGCAGATAGAGACTGCGCGAACGGCTGCCGAACCGGTGCATGAACAGCGACAGGAACGACTCGCCGTGCGACTGCTCGTGCAGCGAGCGCCCGCCGTAACCTTCATATCGGAACGACGGATCCTCCTGGGCCAGCCGGTCGAGGTACGACGCGAAATGCCAGAAGCTCTCGGCCCGCAGGAAGAACCCCGACGTCACCTTCGGCAGCCAGGACAGCCGGATGTGCGGCCCGAGCGCGGCGTCGGACGCCTCCACTTCGTGGAGGTGATGCCGCGCGCCGCCCGCCGTGTTGAAGCCGCACTGCCAGGCGATCGCCTCGAGCAGCGTCGACTTGCCGGAGCCGTTTTCCCCCACGAAAAACGTTACCGCCGCCGTGAACGACAGCGAGCGCAAGTTGCGGATCGCCGGAATCGACAGCGGATAGCGTTCGAAATCCCGTTCCCCGTCGCGGAGAAGCGTGACACTGCGCAGAAACATGAAGGGCGCGGCTCCTTTCGAAATTGGAGTCACGCCCAACGTATCAGAATGCCCCGCCCGGCGTCAACGCCGTCCGCGTCGACAGCGCCATCCGTGTCGCCAACGCTGCCCGCCTCGTCCATACTACCCGCGTCGCCAACGCTGCCCGTCTCGCCAACGCCTTCCGCGTAGACAACGCATCCCGCTTCGTCAACGCCGTCCGCATGACGCAACCCGTCTCGTCCGCGTCATTAATGCCGCCCGCGGATATACGTGATCGCCAGCGCCCCCGCGAGCACTCCGCCCTTCACGATGTCCATCGCATAGTACGGCACGGACAGCATGATCAGCCCGTTCGACAGCACGCCGATCAACACCGCGCCCGCGAACGTGCCGAGCGCGTTCGGCTTGCCGGAGCCGAGCACCGAGAAGCCGATGAACGCCGCCGCGACGGCCTCCATCAGGTACGGAGCGCCGGCGTTGACCTCCGCGCTCCCGACGCGCGCGCCGAGCACGATGCCGCCGAGCCCGGCCAGGAGCGCCGAGATGACGTACGCCGCGAGCCGGTACCGGTTGACCGGGATGCCCGACAGCTTCGCCGCCTCCGGATTGCCGCCGATCATGTACATGTAGCGCCCGTATTTCGTATAGTTCAGAAAAAGATGCGCCGCCAGCACGACGACCAGCATGATGACGATGATCCACGGCACGCGGCCCAGCAGACGGAACGCCTCCGGGATCTTGCCGGTCGCGAAATCGCCGCTCGGCAGAATCATGTTCTCGGAGATCGTCGCCCCGCGCGACCAGGTAAGCGCGAGCCCCTGGAAGACGAACATCGTCGCCAGCGTCATGAGCATGTCCTGGATTTTGAAACGGGTGACGAGCATCGCGTTCGCCAGCCCGACGACGAGACAGGCCGCCAGCGCCGCCGCGATGCCGATCGCAAGCGGCTGTCCGTACCAGACGAACATCGAGATGGCGACCGCGCACGCAATCGAAGCCGTCGAGCCGACGGACAGGTCGAAGCCGCCGACGGCCAGCGACACGGTGAGTCCGGTCGCGATGATCGTCACGATCGAGATCGACCGCAGGATGTTGATCAGGTTGGAATTGCTGAAGAAATGGTCCGTCGACGCCCAGAAAATGACGATCAGCAGCAAGATGGTCAGCAGCGTCCCGTATTTGTACAGCCAGTCGAACAAACGGAACCCCCTGAGCGCCGCGGCCGTGTCCTTCACCTTCATACTCCCGTGCCTCCCGTGCTGTAGAGCATGATTTCATCTTCGCTCGTGCGATCGGTTTCAAGCTCCCGGACGATCCGGCCGTCGTACATCACGTACACCCGGTCCGTCAGCCCCATGATCTCCGGCAGTTCGCTCGACGCGTAGAGCACGCACTTGCCGCGCGCCGCCAGCTCCGCGACCAGCTCGTAGATGTCCCGCTTCGCCCCGACGTCGACGCCCTTCGTCGGCTCGTCGAACATGTACACCTCGGCGTCGGCCAGCAGCCATTTGCCGATCGCGACCTTCTGCTGGTTGCCGCCCGACAGGTTCGCGACCCGCGCGGCGCCGCTCGGCGTCTTCACGCCCAGCCGGCCGATGATGTCCCCGGCCGCAAGCCGTTCCCGCGCCGCGCTAAGCCACGCGCCCAGGCGCGTATAGCGGGGCAGCGTCGCCACCGTCAGGTTGGCGGTCACCGACTCTTCGACGAACACGCCTTCGCGCCGGCGCTCTTCGGGCACGAGCGCAAGGCCGCTCCGCACCGCGTCGAAGGGCGAGCCGACGGCAAGCCTTCGGCCGTGGAGCCTGATCTCGCCCGAGACCGGCCCGGTCGCGCCGAACAGCGCCCGGCACAGCTCGGTCTTGCCCGCGCCGACCAGCCCGGCGAGGCCGACGATCTCGCCGGCGCGGATGAAGAGGCTCGCGCCCTTCACCCGGTCCCCGTCGCGGATATCCTTAGCCTCAAACACGACCTCGCCCGGCGTGTTCGTCCGCCTCGGGAACTGGCCTTCCCACTTCGACCCGAGCATCCGCTCGACGATCTGCTGCTGCGTCCAGTCCTTGAGCTCGCCGCGCGCGACCACCCGGCCGTCCCGCATGATCGTGATGTCCTCGCAGATCTCGTACAGCTCCGGCAGCCGGTGCGAGATGAAAATGATCCCCGTCCCCCGCGACTTCAGCAGCCGGACGAGCCGGAACAGCCGCTCCGTCTCCGCGTTGCTGAGCGGCGCCGTCGGCTCGTCCAGGATGAGGAAGCGGCAGTCCGTCGTCATCGCGCGCGCGATCAGCACCATCTGCTTCTCGGCGAGCGACAGCTCCGCTACGCGCTTCCGCGTCGGGATGCCGACCTCCAGCCGGCCGAGCACCTCCTGCGCCTCGCGGTGCAGCTCGCCCCACCGGACCGTGTGCCGGCCCTTCATCTCATGGACGAGCTTCTCCATCATGATGTTCTCGCTGACGCTCAGGTTCGGCACGAGCGCCGTGTCGACCTCCTGGTAGACGACCTGGATGCCGTGCGCCTTCGCGTCCCGCGGCGTGCGGATCTTCGCCTCCCGGCCGTCGATCCGGATCTCGCCCGTGTAATGGCCGTACGCGCCGGCCAGCACCTTCATCAGCGTCGACTTGCCCGCGCCGTTCGCGCCGATCAGCGCGTGCGCGCGTCCCGCCGCCGCGGTGAAATCCGCGCCGTCCAGCGCCTGCACGCCCGGAAACGCGATCGAAATCCCGCGCATCTCGAGCAACCCTTCCGCCTTCCGCTCCATCCGGTTCACCTCCCGCGCAACAGATCAAGCGCCCCCATCCGGCATACTGCCGGACAAGGGCGCCGCCGTCAACCGGCCTCGCCGGTCGTTCTTACTTCACGTTGGCTTCTTTGAGGGCTTTCATCCAGTCCTCTTCGAACGCGTCCGTCCGGCCCCAACCCGGAATGATCTCGGCCAGCGTCGCCATGTTGACCTCGCCGGAAGCCTTGCCCAGCGTCTCCTGGTCGATCAGCGCGGCCTCGAGGTTGTATTCGGCCGGCGTCTCTTCGCCCGCCAGCTTCTTCGCGAGCAGCCGCACGTTCACGGCGCCGATCATCTTCGGATCGACGGCGGCCGTCGCCACCCACGGACTGCCTTCTTCCTGCATGATCTGCAGGTCGGCGTTCGAGACGTCGATGCCGTAGATCTTGATCTCCGTGCGGCCGGCTTCGATCAGCGCCCGCGCGGCGCCGATCGCGAAGGCGTCCCACGTCGCGAAGATCGCGTCGATTTCGCCCTTCGGATATTTCGTGAGCATCGCCGCGACGGCGTTCTGCGTCTCGACCGACGTGTTCTCGTTCGCGACGCCGAACCGTTCGAGTTCCTTGATGCCCGGATTCGCGTTCAGCACTTCCTGGTACACGATGTTGCGGCGGATCATCGGCGGGAAGCCGTCCACCCACAGATAGATGATGTTCGCGTTGCCGCCCGTGTCCTGAACGAGCTTGTCGAGCGCGAAGCGCGCCAGCGCCTGGTCGTCCTGCGCCGTCATCGTGACGCCTTCGATCGACGCGAGGTCGCCGGTCGAGTCGAACGTGACGACTTCGATGCCCTTGTCGCGCAGCTTCCTGACCGCTTCGACCGTCGCCGGATCGTCGCCGTGGGAGACGATGACGCCGTCGACGTCTTCGGTGGCCGCCTGCTCGAGCGCCTCGAGGAACTTCACCGAGTCGCCGTTCGCCGCGAACGTGTCGACCTTGAAGCCGAGCGCCTCGCCTTCCTGCTTCGCGCCGGCCAGGAATTGCGCCGTATGGTCGTCGTTGCCGATCTTGCGGATGACCTTGATCTTCACGTCGCCCCGTTCGGCGAGCCTGGCGGGCACATCCACGTCGGCCTTGCCTCCCGACTTGCCTTGACCGCAGCCCGTCACGACCAGCGTTGCCGCCAGTATCGCCGCGAGAGCGCCGCGGATTCCGAACTTGCTCTTCATTTCTCAGTTTCCCCCTCGGAATAGACAATATTTTAATACAAGTAAATCTATTGGATATTAATAGATTTGTCAACAGACAACTTTTTCCTGAACCGGGAGGGGGACAACCGGCCGCGCGACCAACGAAACTCACACACGCGATTGACCGCGGATGACGGGGGATCACAACCGCAACGGAACTCAGACACGCCAATCGCGGCCGCACCGGCCTGAATTCGCCCCGGGACGGCAAACAAGAACGCACGGTTTCGTCGCATCACGAAATACGGCCGATTTCGGCGGAATAACGCCGCTCCGTTTCGTTGGCGCACCACCGTAGAGCGTGGGCCCGGCCGCAGAAAAAAAGAACCGCCGGAGAAGCGCGCCAATTGCGCTCCCCCGGCAGTCCCGCCAATTGTCCAACGCTCAGGCCGCGCCCGCGCGCCATCCGGCAACGGCGTCCGCCCGCGCCTCGCCGGGCGGCCGGCGACCCGTCAGGCGATCGCCGCGACCCGCGGGACGATCGGCAGCCCGCCGGACATCCGCCCGCGCCTCGCCAGGCGGCCGGCGGCCCGTCAGGCGATCGCCGCGACCCGCGAGACGATCGGCAGCCCGCCGGACATCCGACCGCGCCTCGCCGGGCGGCCGGCGGCCCGTCCTGCAGCCGCCGCGCCTTCCGACGGGCGGCTCACTTCTCGTACGCGATGAACGGGTCCGCGATCGTCACCCGGTGCGCCTCCGCGTCGCTGATGCCGGCGTACAGGTCGGCCGTGCCGTTCGAATGCCGGATCAGCCCGCCGCTGAACACGACGTCGACGAGGTCCGGACGCTTCGCCGGCCCGGCCGGGAAATCCGCCCGCTCCGCAATGATTGTCATGTCGGAGAACTTCCCGGTATTCGGATCGAACACGAATGTCATCGGATAATAATGCCGGTTGCCCTCTTCGTCGAACCGCGCGATGTGCCCGAGCACGCCGAGCAGCCCGTTCGAGAGCACGTGGATTTCGTTGCAGCCGCCCCACTCCTCGTCGAGGAACTGGCCCTCCAGGAGCGGCGCCTGCCGGATGACGTCGAGCGACAGATCGTCCAGCGTGCCGATGCGGACGAAGCCGATCTTGCCCCGGCCGCCCTTCTCGCCCTGCGGGCGCGTGAAGACGCCGATGCTGCCGTCCTTCAGCTGGACGAGACGCAGATCCTTCATGTGGTCGGGCCCCTGGAAGAACGGTTTCTTGTGGACGAGGTCCGCTTCCTTGTAGAACACCGTCCGCCAACCGAGCCTGCCCGGATCGGCGGGATGCGGGAAGATCTCAACGCCGCCGAAGATCAGCTCGCCCGAGATGCGCGTATGGAACGGATCCTGCAGCGCCAGCACGGGAAAATGGCTCCGCTGCACCCACCTGCCGTCCCGTCTTGCGAAAAAGTGGATCTCCGAATGCTCGCTGTCCCGGTTTTCGACCCTCCCCGCGATCACGAGCTCTCCACCCATCAGGAACGGCGCCGTGATGTTGTACACGTCGCGGCCTTCCACGCCTTCGAACACGATCTTTTCCACATAATAAGGCCGCTTGCCCTTCGCGCGATAGCCCTCAAGCAATTCGACACAGGATTTGACCCCGCTGCTCTTCCAGTCCGCCATGAACGTCGATTGTCCTTTCCGCTGTATGTTCCTATCTCAGTAGATTAAACACTTCATCAAGTCGAAAAGTTGCGGACGCCGTCGACTCGTCGGAGACGCCGTAATACATCGTCACCAGCCCGTCCCTCACGACCGCGCCGCACGCGAAGACGACGCCGCCGAAGAAGCCGTGCTGCTCGTATTCCGCCTCCGGCGACAGGATCGGCTCCTTCGTGCGCGCGACGACGCGCCCCGGGTCGTTCAGGTCGAGGAGCGCCGCGCCCATGCAGTAGCGATGGTCGGCGTCCGCTCCGTGGTACAGGAGCAGCCAGCCTTCGTCCGTCCGGATCGGCGCGCAGCCCGCGCCGATCCGCGCGCTGTCCCACCCGCGGCAGGACAGGCCCATCAGGAAGCGGTGATTGCCCCAGTGGACGAGATCCGGCGATTCGGCGATCCACATCTCGGGCTTGCCGATCCCTTCGGGCACCGGCCGGTGCACCATCATGTACTTCCCGCCTATGCGCTCGGGGAACAACACGACATCCTTGTTCGTCGGCGCGAGAATCGTCCCTTCCCGCGTGAACGAGCGGAAGTCGCGCGTCGACAGCAGGCCGACCGCCACGCCCTTCTCCGATACGGCGCTGTAGGTGACAAGAAAGCGGTCGTCGATTTTCGTGATGCGCGGATCTTCGATTCCCCAGGTCTCGAGCGGACCCGCCGGCGCGACGCTCGGCGCCTCGTCGATCGTGAATCGCTCGCCGTCGCGGCTTCTCGCCACCCGGATATGGGACAGCGTCGTCAGCCAGATCGTCTCGCCGTGCCGGTTCTTCACGACGCGCTGATCGCTGAAGTCCAGGTCCGGATCGTTCCGGTCCAGCTCCACGATGCACACCGACGACGCCCCGAAACCGCTCGCATCCGCGCGCAGCACCGGCACCGTCACCTTGCCCGGATCGATCTGTCGCGGCCGCTCCGCCACGCGCAGGAGCAGCACGATCTCGCCGTCGCATTCCGCCACGCCGGCGTTGAACGCCCCGAGCACCTCCCAATCCGGAAATGACGGCTTCACATCGGCCGGCGTGATCAGCGGATTGAGCGGCGAACGCCGTATGCCGATTTGCGGTTGCACTGCCACAGTCTCTCCTCCATCCGTATCAGACCGGTTCTATATTTCATTTAATCCTTGAGTCCCGTAAAGGTGATACCTTCGATGAAATAACGTTGAGCCGCGAAGAACAGCAGCACGACCGGCAGCGCGATGATGACCGACATCGCCATCAGGTAGTTCCATTGCGGCGCCTCGTTCACCCCGCCCATGAAGAAGTACATGCCGACGTTCATCGTGTACAGGCTCATGTCGTTCAGATAGATGAGCGGTCCGAGGAAGTCGTTCCAGTAGCCGCGGAACGCGAAGATCGCGACCGCGAGCAGCGCCGGCCGGATCTGCGGCAGCATGATCAGGAAGAACGTCTGCAGCGTGTTCGCCCCGTCGATCTCCGCCGCGTCGTCCAGTTCCCGCGGGATCGTCAGGAAGAACTGGCGCAGCAGGAAAATATAGAACGGCCCCCACGCCGTCCACGCCCGCAGCACGAGCGGATCGAACTCCCCGACCAGTCCGAAATGCTGCCAGATCAGGAACGTCGGAATGAGCGTCACGTGGAACGGCAGCATCATCGTGGCCAGCAGCACGAGGAAGATCAGGTCGCTGCCGGGGAACCGGAACCGCGCGAACCCGTACGCGACCAGCGTGGCGCTCGCGAGCTCCGCCGTGATGCCGAGCGCGACGACGAAGATCGTGTTCCAGAGGTAGCGGCTGAACGGCATCGCCGTCCACGCGTCCGCGAAATTGCGCCATTGCGGCGGATCCGGAATCCATTTCGGCGGCCAGGCGAAAATATCCCCTTCCTGCTGCAAAGCGGTCGACAGCATCCAGAAGAACGGAATCAGGATGACCGCCGCCAGGAAGATCACGATGACATAGATGATGGCGCGCTTGATCGCGTTCATCCGTCTGACGCTCGGAAATCCTTGTCCCGCAGCCAGGCTTCTCGCCATGATCGGCACACCTCCTTATCGCTTCATGTCCGACTCGTAGTGCACCCAGGCCGGGGACGAGCGGAACACGAGCAGCGTCAGCGCCAGAATGATCAGGAACAGCACCCAGGCGATCGCGGACGCTTCGCCCATGTGCATCTGGGTGAAGCCGCGCTCATAGACGAGCTGGTTCATGAACTTGCCGGCCGCGGTCGACGGGCGGACGAACATCGCGATCGTGAAGATCTGCAGCGCCCCGATCATGCCCATGACGACCTGCAGCAGGATGACCGGGGAGATCTGCGGCACCGTGATGTGCAGGAACTTGCGGAACCCGTTCGCGCCGTCGATCTCGGCCGCCTCGTACAGCGAGCGCGGCACCCCCTGCAGCCCCGCGAGGAAGACGACGGTGTTCGTGCCGAAGACGCCCCAGACGCTCATGATGACGAACGCCGGCAGGATGAACCGCGGATCGCCGAACCAGTTCGGCTTGTCGAGGCCGAAGAGATGCAGGAACGGCGACAGGAGCCAGGTCAGAATGCCGGACTCGCTGTTGAACATCCACCGCCACAGGAGCGCCACCGCGACCTCCGGCAGCACCGCGGGCAGGAAGTAGATCGTCCGGAACGTGCCGATGCCCTTGATCCGGTTGTTCAGCAGCATCGCGACGAGCAGCGCGCCGACGACGCCGATCGGCAGCGAGAACAGGGCGTAGAGCAGCGTGATCCGGACCGAGGGCCAGAACTCGATGTCCAGCGTGAACAGTTTGATGTAGTTGGCGAGCCCGACCCATTCCGTTTTCCCGAAGATCGACGACTTCGTGAAGCTCAGGTACAGCGAATCGCCGAGCGGATAGAGGGTGAACACGAGAAAACCGACAATCCACGGCGAGACGAGCGCCAGACCCATCGCCTGCTTCTTCTTCCAGCCGATCCACCGGAACAGCCAGTAGAGCAGGGCGGCGATCGCGATCAGCGCGACCGGCACGAGCAGCCAGCGGATGAATGTGGCCAAATGGTGTCCCATTGCCGTATCCTCCTTTCCGTCACGGGCGGCTTGACCGATTGACCGATTGTATGAAGGAAGGAGGCAGCGGACTGCCTCCTTCGCATGCATCGTTATTGCAGCGCGTTTTCAAGCAGCGGCTTCACTTTCGGGACGAGATCGTCGGGACGCGCGCCCGCGTTGATGATCGGGTCCATCAGCTGCGTCCAGAAGATGTTGTCCCAGTCCGGATACTTTTCCGAATAGCGGTAAGGTCTGCCGTACTGCATCGACGCGATGATGGCCTCGAGCGAATGCGCCTTGTCCGGATGAAGCTCCTGAAGCGTCGCGAGATCGGCCAGCGATTTGCGCGGCGGCATGATCTTCCAGTGGTGGATCGCGTCGGTCAGGTCGAGGAACGCCTCGAAGGCCGCGTCCGGATTTTTCGTCTTCGCGTTGATGCCCATGCCGAGGATGTCGGCGAACGTCACGTGTTTGCCGCCCGGACCCGCCGGCACCATGAACGCCTGCACGTTCTCGACGGTCCGGTCGAGGTCGTCGGCCGCGCCGCCCATGAACATGGCGACCTGCCCGTTGCGGAACATCTGGTCGAAGCCGCGGTCGCGGATGATGCTTTGCGACGGCACGAGCGGACCCTGCACGAGATCGGCGTAGAAGTTCAGCGCCTCCATCGCTTCCGGCGAGTCGATCGGCGACTTGTTGTCCTCCGTGATGACTTCGCCGCCGTTCTGCCAGATGAACATTTGCGCCGGCGGCCAGCCGTTCAGCGTGAAGCCCCATTGCACCGTATTGTTCGGGTCGAAGCCGGCTTCGTCCGCGCGCTTGCCATTCGCGTCCTTCGTCAGCTTCTTCGCGGCATTGAGGAATTCGTTCCAGGTCCAGCTTTCGTCCGGATAGCCGAGCCCCGCTTCGTCGAACAGCGCCTTGTTCACATACATCATGACAGGCTGTTGCAGCCAGGGCAGGCCGTAGATCTTGCCGTCATGCGTGAACGGTCCGAAGGACGACTCATAATAGTCGTTCGTGTCGGCCGCCGGATGCGACGAGCCCGCCAGCCGGTCGGTGATGTCCAGCATGACGCCGCCCGCGGCGAACTGCGCGGCGCGCTGCGCGCTGACCCAGAACAGGTCGGGACCGGAGTCGCCCGACAGCTGCGTGATCATGCGCGTGTCGTATTCCGCCGGGTTGGAATCCTGCACGATTTCATAGACATCCGACTTCGCGTTCAGATCGTCAAGGATCGCCTGCAGCTCCTTCGCCTCATCGGCGCCGGCCCAGGTCGCCAGCCGGATCTGCACTTTCTTGGCCGGCGTGCCCGAACCCCCGGACGATCCGCCGTCCGAGCCGCTTCCGCCCGAGCTGCCGCCGCCCGCGTTGCTCCCGCTGTCCTTGCCGCTTCCTCCGCAGGCGGACAACACGAGCGCGATGACCAGAAGAATCGATGTCAGCCACGATAACCTCTTTTTCATCACCATTGCCCCCTAACCCGAAATTTCGACACCGTTTCCGGCATAATGACAACAACAACAACATTACAAGACTGACAAGCTTCAATTTGTAACGTTATTGGCGTCATTACAAACACATTATGCATCAGGATGACAACGCTGTCAACAACCTGTTTTTTCGCCTTTTTCCCGCGTTATTCCCCGAATTTCCGCGTTTTCGTTTACTTTTTGAACATGTTGATGTATATTGATTTTGTAACGTTACAAATCGAAACGCATCGGCATTGTTCGCCGCAGTGAGGGTTAGTCTTGATGGCCAAGAAGAAAATCGTCATGCAGGATATCGCGGACCGTCTGAACCTGTCGAAAAATTCGGTGTCCCAGGCGCTGTCCGGCAAGGACGGCGTCAGCGAGGAGACCCGCCGGAAAATCATCCAGACCGCCATCGAGATGGGTTACCGCTACACGCCGAAGAAATCGTCGGAAGGCAAGGGCAAGCGGGTGCGCACGATCGGGCTCATCGCGTCCGAATACGCCTTCTCGATGAAGAACTTCTTCGGCGAGATCTATCTCGCCATCGAGCGCGAAGCGCAGCGCCACGGGATCACGCTGCGGATCCAGTCGATCATGCCGGAGGCGCGCGACCGGCTGGTGCTTCCGGAATTCATCGAGAAGCTGGACGTGGACGGCTTGCTTATTCTTTCCCACATCACCACCGAATATGTGAATCACGTGCTCGCCAAGGGCATTCCGACCGTGCTCATCGACCACCATCATCCGCTGATCGAAGCCGACGCCGTGCTGACGAACAACCGCTTCGGCGCCTACACGGCGGTCCGGCATCTGCTCGAGCTGGGGCACCGGAACATCGGCATCCTCGGCAATATCGACGCCTCGCCGAGCTATCAGGAACGATGGGAAGGCTACCTGCTCGCGATGCGGGACCACGGCATCGAGCCGCCGCAGACGCACATGCTGATCCGCGTCACGGAGGAAGGCGGCAGGATCGAGGAGGCGATCCGCGCCGTCGCCGACAAGCCGAGCGCCTGGTTCTGCATGAACGACGGTTTCGCGTTCTTCGCCTGCTCCGCGCTGCGGAGCATGGGCTACGCGATCCCGGACGACGTCTCGGTCTGCGGCTTCGACAACAGCGACTTCTCGCAGATCGGCGTGCCGAAGATCACCACGATGAACATCGACCTCGACCTGTTCGCGAGAGAGGCGTTCGCCCAGCTGCTGCGCCGCATCGAGTCGCCCGGGGAGGCGTACCGGGAGATTCTGCTGCCGACGCGTCTGGTGCAGCGGGAGTCGACGGGGGCGTACGGCGGGCCGAAATGATGAAAAAAGCGGTTGATCGGGAGACAGCTCTCCGATCAACCGCTTTTTGAGTTGTCCGTATCCCCCGTTTCGGCATCCGCGCCGCCGCCCTTCCGACCGGGATTCCGCGCCGTCGACCGGGCTTTGCGGGCCGTCCGTCCCGCGGCCGCTCAGCTCGACTCGGCCACCTCGGCCCGCCGCGCGGTCTCGGCCGCGTGCGCGCGCCGCACCCGCTTCACCGGCACCGGCGGAAGCTCGTTGGCCGACACCACCTTGTCGGTCTTCTTCGCGGGCTTCTTCCAGAACCGCTCGTTGCCCGGCAGATCGTCAAACCACGCCGCGTCCGGCGGGCAATCGAGCACCATGAACTTGCCGTACTCGCCGTCCCGCGACTGGTGATACTTCAGATACGCCTTCCCGCCCTCGATCGCGAGAATCTCGATCTTGCCGGACGTGTGGCTCATCGCGAGGCGGACCCTTTTGCCCAGACCCGACGTGCGCGCCTTCGCCTCCTCGACCAGCCGGTACACCCGTTCCAGCGGCAGCACGAAATCGCGATTGCCCGCCACCGGCCGGTTGACGAAGAAATAATACGGCGTCACGCCCGCCCAGGACAGTTTGTCGAGCAGCTCGGCGAGCACCCCGGCGTCGTCGTTGATCCCGCGCAGTACCGGCGTCTGGTTGACGATGATCGCGCCCGCCTGATGCAGCGCGTCAATGGCCCGCTTCGCCTCGGGCGTGATCTCGCGCGGGTGGTTGATGTGCGCCATCACATAGATGCGCTTTTCAGGCGTCGAATGTTTGCGGATCAGCTCGAGCAGATCCGGGTCTTCATAAATGCGCATCGGGTTGAAGACCGGCAGCTTCGAGCCGAGCCGGATGATCTTCACGTGCGGAATCGCGCGCAGCCGCTCGATGATGGCCGCAAGCCTCGGCGTGCCGAGCATGAGGCTGTCTCCGCCCGTCAGCAGCACGTTGTTGATCTCCGGATGCGCCGCAATGTACTCCAGCCCCGGCGACACGTCTGTAACCGCTTCCTTCACATCGTTGCGGAACAGCCGCTTGCGGAAGCAGTACCGGCAGTAGGCGCCGCACACCTCGGAGACGATGAGCAGCGCCGTCGTCCCGTACTTGTGCTGGCAGCCGGGCACGACATAGTTCGTGTCCTCGTCCGACGCGTCCCACCGCCCGTACTCCTTCAGCTCGCCCGTGTTCGGGATGACGAGCTTGCGGATCGGATCGTCCGGGTCGCTCCAGTCGATCAGGTTCAGATAATAGTCGTTCACGCGGAAGACGAACTTCTCCGTGATCGGCCGGAGTTGTTCCCGTTCCTCCTCGGACAGCATCGTGATTTTCGAAATGTCCGTAATGTACTTCACCTTCGCCATTTTACGCCTCTCCTTTCGTCAAGCTTCAGGGATTTGTAACAATGGCAATGTTTCGGAACAACCTCCTTTCCCGTCCGATTAGAAACCAGCCGAACCATGACTCCATTGCGGATCAGGCCTGAAGACGAAAAAAAGACCCGCGAGGGGTCTGTGGCGACATCCATGATGCGCCAATGGAAACCTTTCAATTCAGACCCATCTCCCGCTGACGAGGTTAGCTGACGGGCTCGGGGTAGATGGTCCCCTACGTCCAACCTGCGGACGATTCGCCCCAATGGACTGGTTCCCCCGCTTCCCGGACATTGCCACCGGGAATTAAGCGTACTTTCAGGATACCGGATTTGGCCCGCAATGTCAAAAAAGGACCGCTCTCCGCAAAGAACTTCTTTCCGCGCCGCGCCGGTCAGTCCGTCCCCGAATGCAGCGTATCGCGCACCTCCTCGATCCGCCCCGGACACATGCCCGGCACCGTCCGCTGGTGGTGGCGAACCGATTCGGTCGAAAAGAGGACGACGCGCATCGTGCCGCGGGCGGCGAACGAGCGGATCAGCACCGGCTGATCGAGCGTGTTGCGGAACGCGAAGTCCGGCCCGTACCAGCTTACCGTCGCGTCACGGCCGGGCGGCACGTAGGCGACGTTGCGGCTGTGGGCGTACCGCTCGACGATCTGCAGCCCCGCGTTGTCCACCGCGTTGAACAGCGTCGAAGACACCTGGCAGATGCCGCCGCCCACCCCTTCGGACAACTCGCCGCGCACGATGACGGGCGCCTCCTTGTAGCCCCGTTCCACCGTCCGCCGGCCGATCGTCCTGTTGAAGGAGAACGTCTCCCCCGGAAAAACGACCGTGCTGTCCAGCGTCCTTGACGCCAGCTCGATATTGTGGGACCGGTTGCGGTTTCCCGGGTTGTAGTAGGTGACGTACCGGCCGATCACCTTTCCGCGCAGTTCGACCAGCAGTTCGCTGTCGACCTTCGCCGGCACCATGCGCACGGGCGGCCAGATGTCGGCTTCCCCGCCGCCGTAGAAATACATATAGAATCGCGACTCGAACGCCGATCGGTCCAGCTGCCGTCCCGGCCGTTCCGGCTGAATGGCCCCGCCCGTCGTGAATCTGGCGTTCCGCGCCGGATAGTCCAGCTTTGCCGCCAGGCTGTCCGCCAGCCGGTCGAGCCGTTCGGGATCGACAATGCAGGTCCCGGGCAGCGCAAATTCGGCCCGATGAATCCGGATCGTCTCGCCGGGCAGCCGGATCGTCAGCGCGCCGTCCGCTCCGCCAGGCGAGTCCGGCACGGGCCCCGGGGCCGGCGAGGGCGCCGGAGTCGGCGCGAGCAGCGCGATCAGGCCGGCCAGCATCATCGTTTTCAAACGCTCACACCTCCCGCATGTCCGGATGCCGGCATTCCGGCTTATTCTCGCCCGATCGGGCGTCCGGCATGCATGCGCATGGCGCGGCCTATCGCCCGCTTCGGGCCTTCAGCAGCGATTCGACCGGCACGTACGGCATGCCGACCGCCTTCGCGACCGGCTCGCAGGTCACCGCGCCGCAGGCGGTGTTCACGCCGCGGGCGAGCGCCGGATCGTGCAGCACCGCCTGCCTGATGCCCATGCCGGCGATCTTCATCGCGTAGGGCAGCGTCACGTTCTCGAGCGCCATCGTCGAGGTGCGCGGCACCGCGCCCGGCATGTTCGCGACCGCGTAATGGACGACGCCGTGCTTCACGTAGGTCGGATTGTCGTGCGTCGTCACGCGGTCGATCGTCTCGATCGAGCCGCCCTGGTCGACGGCCACGTCGACGATGACCGAGCCCGGCTGCATCCGCCTGACCATCGCCTCGCTGACGAGTTTCGGCGCCTTCGCGCCGGGGATGAGCACCGCCCCGATGAGCAAGTCCGCCTTCTCGACGGCCCGCTCCAGTTCGACCGGATGCGACATGATCGTCGTCACCCGCCCGCCGAACAGGTCATCCAGCTCCCGCAACCGCTTTGGGTTCACGTCCAGGATCGTGACGCGCGCGCCCGAGCCGATCGCCCGCTTCGCCGCGTTCGTGCCGACGATGCCGCCGCCGATGATAACGACCTCCGCGGGCGCCACGCCCGGCACTCCTCCGAGCAGGATGCCCTTGCCGCCGTGCGTCTTCTCCAGCAGCTGCGCCCCGATCTGCACCGCCATCCGCCCCGCCACCTCGCTCATCGGCTGAAGCAGCGGAAGCGACCCGTCGGGCAGCTGCACGGTCTCGAACGCGACGCCCCACACCTTCCGTTCGACCAGCTTCCGCACGAGCTCCGGCAGCGGCGCCAGATGCAGGTACGCAAACAGGATCAGATCCGGGCGAAAAAAATCGTACTCCTCCGGCAGCGGCTCCTTCACCTTCATCACCATGTCGGCCGCGCTCCACACGTCCGCCGCCCGGTCCGCGAGCTTCGCGCCCGCGGCCTCGTACGCTTCGTCGGCGAACCCGCTGCCCGCTCCCGCCGACCGCTCGACGATCACTTCATGGCCCAGGCGGGTCAGCGCGCTGACGCCCGCCGGTGTCAGGGCCACCCGGTTTTCGTTGTTCTTGATCTCCTTCGGCACGCCGATCCGCATCCGCCGACCCTCCATCCCGCTTGATTTGCCCGCATCCCGCGGGCCGGGCGCATCACGCTCTGCCCCATCCCGCGATCCGGGCGTTTCCCGATCAGCCGCATCCCGCGATCCGGGCGCTTCCCGCTCCGCCGCATCTCGCAGACCGGACACATCCTGCTCCGCTACACCCCGCGGATCGGGCGCTTTCCGCTTGGGTTGCCCGCATTCCGCGAACTGGACGCTTCCCGCTTCGCCGTATCCCGCAGTTTGGGTACTTCCCGCTCCGCCGCATCCCGCGAACCGGACGCTTCCCGCTCCGCCGCATCTCGCAGACCGGACACATCCTGCTCCGCTACACCCCGCGGATCGGGCGCTTTCCGCTTCGCCGTATCCCGCAGTTTGGGTACTTCCCGCTCCGCCGCATCCCGCGAACCGGACGCTTCCTGTTCCGCGTCCATTGTCAGCATATTCGGATCCCCGCCATCCCGTCCGCATGCCGCCGCTTCCAGCGTTAGCATGCCCCGGGAAGTCGCTCGCCATGAAACGGATGACGCGGATACAAGCGACGGTTGAGCGGAGATGGCGGCGTTTTTTCAACCGACGATTGATCGCCGAAGGCCCCGCATCCCACCGCCGAACCGCCTCTAACGGTCCTGCGTGCCGTTAGAGCTCACTCGGAGAGCCAGTGATCCCCGCTAACGGTCCTCCGTGCCGTTACAGACATACCAGACAGCGGCCGAACCGTCTCTCTCGGTCCTGCGTTAGAGCACGTTCGGAGCGCTGACGATGACGATCCCCGCTAACGGTCCTCCATGCCGTTACAGACATACCAGACAGCCGCATCCGACCGCCGAACCGTCTCTCTCGGACCTCCGTCAGCCAAGAATAATAAAGTGGACACCGAATTAAATGGACACGATAAGTGTCCGCTATCTTGAAGGAGGTCCTATTTCCCTTCAGCCGCCGCTTCCAGACTCGACCGGGCAGAGATTCGCTCCTCCAACGGAACCACGTTCCGTTAGAGCCGGTCCGGCGGCATGATCGGTCCGGCTAACGGAACCATGTTCCGTTAGCGGCCAATCGCAGACTCGACCGGGCAGAGATTCGCTCCTCTAACGGAACCACGTTCCGTTAGAGCCGGTCTGGCGGCATGATCGGTCCGGCTAACGGAACCATGTTCCGTTAGCGCCTATCGCGGACTCGACCGGGCTGAGATTCGCTCCTCTAACGGAACCACGTTCCGCTAGAGCCGGTCCGGCGGCATGATCGGTCCGGCTAACGGAACCATGTTCCGTTAGCGGCCAATCGCAGATTCAACCGAATCGGGATTCGGCCCTTTAACGGAACCACGTTCCGTTAGAGCCGGTCCGGCGGCATGATCGGTCCGGCTAACGGAACCACGTTCCGTTAGCGGCCAATCGCAGACTCGACCGGGCTGAGATTCGCTCCTCTAAAGGAACCACGTTCCGCTAGAGCCGGTCCGGCGGCATGATCGGTCCGGCTAACGGAACCATGTTCCGTTAGCGGCCAATCGCAGATTCGACCTAGCCGGGATTCGGCCCTTTAACGGAACCACGTTCCGTTAGAGCCGGTCCGGCGGCATGATCGGTCCGGCTAACGGAACCACGTTCCGTTAGCGGCCTATCGCAGACTCGACCGGGCTGAGATTCGCTCATCTAACGGAACCACGTTCCGTTAGAGCCGGTACGGCAGCATGATCGGTCCGGCTAACGGAACCATTAGCGGCCAATCGCAGATTCGACCTAGCCGGGATTCAGCCCTTTAACGGAACCATGTTCCGTTAGAGCCGGTCCGGCGGCGCGGTAGTCACACCTGCGGCAACACCTTGCACCGTTACAGGCCGAAGAGGCCCGCCAAGAAAAGAAGCCTCCGCGAGCCGCCGGATCGCGAAGGCTTCGTGAAGGCTTCATCGTCTTCCTCAATTTTCCCGCGCCGGCCCCGTGCTGGCGCGCACGATCAGCTCGGCAGGCATCGTGCGGTAGCGCTGCACCTGCCGCCCCTCCAGCATGTCGATCAGGATGGCCGCGGCAAGGTAGCCCATCTGGTACTTGTCCTGGTTCACCGTCGTCAGAGCCGGCGTGCAATATTGCGCGGCGACGATGTTGTCGAAGCCGATGATCGAGATGTCCTCCGGCACCCGCTTGCCGAGCGCGCGGATCGCCTGCACCGCGCCGAGCGCCATCAGATCGCTCGCGCAGAAGATCGCGGTCAGCTCCGGATGCGCCGTCAGCAGCCGGAAGGCCGCGTCCTTGCCGCCGTCTTCGCGGAACGCGCCGTCCTCGACGTACCGCTCGTCGAACGGGATGCCGTGCCGCTCGAGCGCCTGCTTGTAGCCGTCGAGCCGCTGGATGCTGACAGCCGCCTGGGCGTGCCCGTTGATCATGCCGATATGGCGATGGCCGAGCCCGATCAGGTGCGTGACCGCCTCCAGCGCGCCCTGTACGTTGTCGGTCATCACGTAGCCGATTGTTTTCTTCCGCTCGATCGGAATGTCGATCAGCACGCAGGGAATGGAGGCGTGCAGCATTTCTTCCAGATAGGGATCGTCCAGCCGCATGCCCATCATGATGACGCCGTCGACGCCCCGCTCCTTGCACAGCGCCTTGTAGGATTTCTGCCGCTGCTTCTGCGGCGTCGTGTTGAACAGCACCAGGTCGTACTCGAGTTCGGCGGCGCGATCGTTCATGCCGCAGAGCATCTCGAAGACAATGTTGTCCTTCACACTGTTGCGGGTCAGGGCGGAGAGCAACAAGCCCAACGTGCGGCTCCGCTTGGAGACAAGGGTTCTCGCGGCGATGTTGGGACTGTATCCGAGTTGTTCCGCAACCTCCTGAATGCGCCGCCTCGTCTCGGGATTGACGTCGTCATGTCCGTTCAGCGCGCGGGACACTGTCGTCACGCTGACGCCGGCCAGGCGCGCGACATCCTTGATTGTCGTCACGAGAATTTGCCCCTTCCGAAACGTTTCGTACTTTTCAACTCTATTTTAGCGGAATATCAGTAGATTTCAACCGCCCGAAATTTCTTGCCCGTCCCCTATTGCAAACGTTTCCGGAGCGGAATATAATGTCTGGTATCCGAAACGTTTCGGATAAATGGCGGGAGTCTGGAGAGGATTTCAAGTTGAAGCATCGCGTAATCAAAGAGAATGACCTGTTCCTCCTGACGGATGAGAGCGGCGACATCCCGCCGGGATCGACGGACGGCAGCGGCCTGTACACGCGGGACACCCGGTTCCTGAGCCGGCTGGAGCTATTCGTCAACGGCGTGAAGCCGATCCTGCTCGAGTCCTCGGCCGAGATGAACTGCCAGGCCGTGTTCCGGCTGACGAATCCGCACATGGAAGAGAACGGGCGGATCAGATTGTGGCGCGAATCGGTGGAGATCATGCGGCACCGGTTCATCCAGGACGGCATTCTGTACGAATCGGTGACCTATACGAACTACAGCCCGAAGACGATCGAATTCGAGACGACGATCACATTCGGCGCGGATTTCGCCGACATGTTCACCGTCCGCGGCATCAAGGCGGGGCGGATCGGCTCCGTCACCGGCATGACCGCCGAATCGGACCGGATCGTCATCCGCTACGCGGGCGCGGACGACATCGGGAGAGAGACGCGGATCGCCTGGAACGGGCAGGCCGATCGGGTTTCTCCGGATGGATCGGTAACGTTTGCGGTCAAGCTGGAGCCGCGCGAAGCCCGCACGATCGAGTTGACCGTCACGCCCGTCATCGCCGGCGAGCGCGCGCCGGAACCGATGCCGCGCGATGAGGCGCTGCGGCGGCTGGACGCGTCCTACCGCGGGTGGGAGCAGGCGTCCACGTCGGTCGACAGCGACCACGCGATCTACAACCGACTGTATCAGCGCGGCATGCTCGATCTGCGGATGCTGCTCACCGATCTGGGCCACGGGCCCTTCCCCGTCGCCGGCCTGCCCTGGTACGCGGTGCCGTTCGGCCGGGACAGCCTGATCGCCGCGCTGCAGATGCTGCTGGCCAATCCCGAAGTCGCGCTCGGCACGCTGCGGACGATGGCGGCTTACCAGGGCAGCAAGGTCGATCCGTGGCGGGACGAGACGCCGGGCAAAATCATGCACGAGATCCGGTACGGCGAGCTCGCGAACACGAACCAGATTCCATTCACCCCCTACTACGGTTCGGTCGACGCCACGCCGCTGTTCATCGTCCTGGCCGTCGAATATTGCCGCTGGACCGGCGACATCGAGGCCATCCGCGGCCTGTTGCCCGCGCTGGAGCGGGCGCTGAAGTGGCTCGACGAAAGCGGCGACCTGGACGGCGACGGCTTCGTCGAGTACCATTCCGAATCCTCGGGCGGCATCTCGAACCAGGGGTGGAAGGATTCCGGCGACTCGATCGTCCACGCGTCCGGCGATTTCGCGCAGACGCCGATCGCCCTCGCGGAGGTGCAGGGCTACGTCTACCGCGCGAAGACGGGCATGGCGGAAATCTTCCGCAGGCTCGGCCGCAACGACGACGCGGAAGCGCTCGAGCGGTCCGCCGAGGCGATGAGGCAAAAATTCGAGCAATCGTTCTGGATGGCGGATGAATCCTTCTACGCGATCGCCCTCGACCGGGACAAACGGCAGGTGCGGTCGGTCACCTCGAACCCGGGCCATCTGCTGATGACCGGGCTGCCGGATGAAACCCGCGCGGCGCTGGTCGCGCGCCGGCTGACGGCGCAAGATATGTTCAGCGGATACGGCATCCGCACGATGAGCGAGCAGTCCACCGGGTACAACCCGATGAGCTATCACAACGGCAGCGTCTGGCCGCACGACAACTCGCTGTGCCTCATCGGCATGAGCCGCATGGGCTTCACGGAGGAGGCGCTGAAGGTTGTCGGCGGGCTCATGCGGGCGGCGGAACATTTCGAGTACGCCCGGCTGCCCGAGCTGTTCTGCGGCTATCCGGATACGCTCGGACGCCCGGTCCCGTATCCGGTCGCCTGCTCGCCCCAGGCATGGGCGGCGGGCACGCCGCTCGTATTCCTGCAGGTGTTCCTGGGACTCGATCCCGACGCCCCGGGCGGCGTCATCCGGCTCAGGCCGGCCCTGCCGGAAGGCATGAATCGGCTGAGCGTGCGCCGGCTTCGCATCGGCTCCGGCACCCTCTCGCTGACGGTCACGCGGCGGGAAGGGAGCGCGGAACCGGCGGTCTCGGTCGAGCACAACTCGACCGGCTGCGAGCTGCGCGTGCTTCATGCAATACATCATCAAGATGTTCAAGCTTAAAGGGAGGTTCGCAAAAATGAGAAGGAAAGGGTTCACCATCCTGTCCGTCTTGCTGGCCCTGGCGCTGATTATCGCGGGTTGCGGCGGCAAGTCGGACAACAACTCGTCGTCAGGCAACGCGTCGTCCTCGGCAGGCAGTTCGTCCTCGTCGGGCAGCTCGCCGAATTCGTCCGGCGGCTCGTCGTCCGGCGGTTCCGAAACGCCGGAGCAGGTAGAGATCACGCTCAACGGCTGGGGCGCGTCGCCCGAAGAAGAGGAACTGCTGCAACAGACCCTCGACGAATTCATGAAGAAGTATCCGAACATCAAGGTCAAATACGAAGTCATCTCCGAGCAGTACATGGACGTCATCAAGACGCGTCTGATCGGCGGCCAGGCCGGCGACGTGTTCTATCTCGACTCGTCCGAGGCCGAAGCGCTGTTTGCGCAGAACGTGCTTGAGCCGCTGAACGGCTACATCACGGACGAGTTCGACCTCAATGACATCGAAGAGCCGCTGCTCAACGCGTTCAAGGGCGAAGACGGCAACTACTACGGCTTCCCGAAAGACATGTCGACGCTGGTTCTGTTCTACAACAAGAAGCACTTCGAAGAAGCCGGGCTGACCGAACCGCCGAAGACCTGGGAAGAGCTGCGCGAATACTCGAAGATCCTCACGAAGGACGGCCGCTACGGCCTGGGTGTCGCGCCGGAGCTCGCGCGGCAAATGTTCATGATCGAAGCTTACGGCGGACAGGTCATCGACGCGGACGGCAAGGCCGCGTTCGCGACGCCCGAAGGATTGAAGGGCCTGCAACTCGTCATCGACCAGCACCTGATCGACAAGACGAGCGTGCAACCGTCCGAAGTCGGCTCCGGCTGGGGCGGCGAAATGTTCGGCCAGGAGAAGGTCTCGATGGTGCTCGAAGGCAACTGGGCGATTCCGTACCTGGACAACAACTTCCCGGATCTCCAATACGGCACCGCCGAAGTGCCGAGCGTGAACGGCAAGAAGGGCACGATGGCCTTCACCGTCGCATACGTCATGAACAAGCAGTCGAAACATAAGCAGGAAGCCTGGAAGCTGATCGAGTTCCTGACCGGCAAGGAAGGCATGAAGATCTGGACCAGCAAAGGCTTCGCGCTGCCGACGCGCAAGTCCGTCGCGGCCGAACTCGGCTACAGCAACGACGAATACCGCGCGGCGATCGTCGCGGGCTCGGCGTATGCAACGCCGTGGCAAGTCGGCAAGTACGGTCCGCTGATCATGAACAACTTCAACAACCAGTTCGTCAGCGCGTTCCTCGGCGAGCAATCGCTCGAAGACGCCATGAAGAAGGCGCAAGAAACGGCGAACAAGGAAATCGAAGCGATGCAGTAATGCTCGCCAACGGTTCAGGCGCAAGGCGGGGGCGGCCCAGCCGCCCTTCCGGCCTGCACGAGTACATTCGTCGCACGCCCAAAGCGGCCCAAAGCAGCCCGAAGCAGCCCAAAGCAGCCCAAAGCGGCCCAAAGCGGCCCAAAGCAGCCCAAAGCGGCCCGGGACCGACGAATGCGCTCTTGCCTGTCGGAAACCGCAAGTCCCGATGCGAAGGAGGAACCGCGCATGAGCAGGCGCAAGCTCAGAGAGACGGCCGCCGGCTATGTATTCCTGTTGCCGACGATTCTCGTCATCGGCATATTCACTCTGGCGCCCATCGTGTATGCGCTTTATCTGTCGTTCCACAAGGTGCAGCTGCTCGGCGGCATCTCGTACCGCTTCATCAACTTCGACAACTACGTCCGGATGCTCGACGACGAGCGCGTCTGGATCGCCCTGTACAATACGTTCGAGTACGCGATCATCGTCGTTCCGCTGCAGACGGCGCTCGCCATCCTGCTCGCCGCCGTGCTGAACTCGAAGCTGAAAGGCAGGAACGCGTTCCGGGCGCTGTATTTTCTTCCGACGGTCACGTCCTCCGCGGTGCTCACGCTGATCTTCATGTGGATCTTCAAGACCGACGGGCTGCTGAACGACATACTCGGCGCGTTCGGCATTCCGGCCTTCAACTGGCTCGGCGACCCGAACGTGGCGCTCAAGGCGATCATGCTGATGAACGTCTGGTCCACCGCTCCGTACTTCATGGTCATCTACCTGGCCGCGCTGCAGGACATCCCGGATTCGCTCTACGAGGCGGCCGAGATCGACGGCGCGCGGACGCTCAGGAAGTTCTGGAGCATCACGCTGCCGCTGCTCAAGCCGGTCACGTTCTTCGTCGTCACGATGGGCATCATCGGCACGTTCCAGCTGTTCGACCAGGCGTACATCTTCTCGAACGGCTCCGGCGGCCCGAACAACTCGACGCTGACCGTGGTGCTGCTCATCTACGGATACGCGTTCAAGCTCCTCGACATGGGCTACGCCGCCGCGCTGGCGGTCATGCTCGCCGCCGTCATCATGCTGATCACCTTCATCCAGCGCCGGCTCTTCGGCGAAGAGAAGCTGAACTGAGGGAGGGACAGCCGCATGTGGGACAAAAAAGGTGTGCGCATCACGCTGCGCGTCGTCCAGTACGCGATCCTCATCGCATACGCCGTCATCACGTTCATTCCGTTCCTCTGGGCGCTGTCCGCCTCGTTCAAGACGCTGGCCGAGATCTCGACCGGGGAACCGAACTTCATTCCGAAGGTGTTCACGCTTGACAACTACAGGCAGATTTTCGTCGACGAGCCGTTCTTCCCGCGCTGGTTCGCCAACAGCACATTCGTCGCGGTTGTCATCATGGGGCTGAACCTGTTGTTCAACTCGATGGCGGGCTACGCGCTGGCGCGGTTCAATTTTCCGGGCAACAAGGCGATATTCTTCGGCATCCTGGCGGTGCTCATGATTCCGGGGCAGCTCACCCTGATTCCGAGCTACCTCATTCTGAACGAGTTCCACTGGCTGAACAGTTACCAGGGACTGATCGTGCCCGCCGCAGTGAACGCGACGTTCATCTTCATGATGCGCCAGTTCTTCCTCAGCTTCCCGAAGGATCTGGAGGAGGCGGCGGAGATCGACGGACTCGGACGGTTCGGCACGTTCTTCCGGATCGCGCTGCCGCTGGCGGTGCCGGCGCTTGCGGCGCAGGCGGTGTTCATTTTCATGGGATCGTGGAACGAATTCCTGAAGCCGCTGGTCATCATGTCGGAGAAGGCCATGTACACGCTGCCGCTCGGCCTCAACACGTTCAAGGGGCAATACTACAGCTTCTGGAACCTGATCATGGCCGCGTCGATGGTGTTCACGCTCCCGGCGCTTCTCCTGTTCATCTTCGCCAATCGCTTCTTCGTCAAGGGCATCACGTTCACGGGCGGAAAATAAAAAGAAGGGGCTGTCCCATCCGGGACGGCCCCTTCTGCGTAATGCCGTCTAACCCGCCGCTACCCCGACAGACGCGCCGTCTCCGGACGGGGCCTGGGCCGGCTGCTGCTGCGCCAGCCCGGCCGCGACTTGCTGCACCGGCGTGAGCAGCAGTTTGTACAGGAGCGCCGCCTCTTCCCGCCGCGTGAGCGGGTCGGCGCCGTTGTAGACCGGGACGCCGCCTTCGGACAGGACGACCTCCGGCCCGTGCAGGCCCAGCGCCACCATCATGCGCGCCGCGGATTTGGCCCAGGCCGCCGTGTTCCCTTCCACCCGGGTGCGGACGAAAAGCGTCTCCGGGAACAGGCGCTTGTACGAGTTCCAGACGATGACCGCCGCCTCCTGCCGCGTCGCCGGACGGTCGGGCTCGAAGCGGCCGTCGCCGGCGCCGCTCACCAGTCCGAGCTCGGCCGCCATCTGGATGTACGGCGCCAGCGGATGGCCTTCGATGTCGGCGAACGCGTACGATTCCGAAGCCGAACCCTTCACCCCGCTGATCGCCAGCATGTGCCAGACCAGCTCCGCCCGGGTCACCGGCCGCTCGGGCCCGAATTCGAGCCCCTCCCCGTTCGGATAGTAGCCGAGCGACTGGATGCCGAGAATGTACGGCGCGTACGGATCGTCCGCGGCCACGTCGGCGTAGCCGGCGGGCGCGTCGGCCTTGCGCGCGTAGCCGAGCGGATTGAGCGCCGTCTCGCGCATGTACACCGCGCCGCCGTCATCGATCCGGAACGCCGCGAATCGCTGCGTCATCTCATCGACGAACAGGTTGCCGCCCGCGCGGCGGAACGTGCGGGTGCCGATCAGCGCGTCGGACACCTTCAGGGCATCGTCTCCGGCCGCCTCGATGAGGTAGACGATCGCAGGCATGCGCAGGTCGGCATACAGCCCCTCCAGCGCCCCGAGACCGGCCGCCTCGTCCCCCGCGAACGCGGACAGATCGGCGGGCGCCGCGTACGCCGGGAAGAACTTCTTCATGAACTGCGTGTAGAACAGATCGCGCAGCGCGCCCGTCTGGTTGTACGTCAGGAACACGCCGGTCTCCTCTTCCGGCAGGAGCAGCAGCATCGAGCTGTTGCCCGGCAGGTCGCCCAGCTTCGTCAGCACCGCCCGGCTCGAGCCGGCCAGCGGAAGCTGCGCGGCCGATTCGAAGCCCAGGGTCGTGTCCGGCATGAGCGGATGGATTGCGTCCCGGTATTCGCTCATCGCGGCGACGGACTCCGCCGACAGCACCCGCGCGCCGTCGGGCGTCTCCCCTTCGTTCAGGAACGCGATCATGAACTTGCCGATGTCCTCCGCCGTCGACAGCATGCCGCCGTGGGGCATGATCGTCGGGTTGAACACGTACGGCTCGATCGGATCGCTGCCCGGCGCGGTGTAGCCCGTCGCGAGCCGCTCAAGCCGCTCCCGGGTCAGACGGAACGCGCTGCTGTCCATGCCGAGCGGCCCGAACACGTGCGCGTCCATGTACGCCTCGAACGGCTCGCCGCTGACGTTCTGCACGATCAGCCCGAGCAGCAGGTAGGCGAAGTTGTCGTACATGTAGGCCGTGCCCGGCTCGCGGACGACCGGCGGCATGTGCCGCTTCGCATAGTCCTCCATCGGGACGTTCAGATCGAAGTCCGCGTGCATGTCCTCGTTCTGCGGCTCGCGCGCCTCGAATCCGCTCCGGTGCAGCAGCAGATGGGCCACCGTCACCGGGGCATCGAACGGATTGTCGAATTCGAGGCCCGGCAGATAGTCGCGGATGTCCCCGTCGAGATCGATCTTCCCCTGTTCGACGAGCTGCATGACCGCGACGGCGGTGAACGTTTTCGATACGGATGCGATCCGGAAAAGGGTCCCCGCCGGGTCGACGGCTTCCTCCTTCTTCGCGTCCGCGTATCCGAACCCCTCGAGCGCGATCGTCTCGCCGTCCTTCACGATGACGACCGCGGCTCCCGTGTAATGGGCTTTCGCGAGCGAGAAAAATTCCTTCAGAAACTCCGCCGCCGACTCCTTCGTCAACGGCGTTCCCGCGGCATCGTTCCCCGCCTGTTCCGCGGCGAACGCCTGGAGCGGAACGGCCAGCAGGAGCGCGGCGGCAATCGCGAACGCGCGCATCAGGCGCGTCAGCGGGCCTTGGCCCGATCGGTTCCGGTTCTTCATGTCGGTCCCCTCCCGTATGATGGTTATCTATCTCATGATCCGCGTTCCACCAGAATGATCAGCACGGCGGCGGCCACCAGCGGCGCGAGGAAGATGATCCACGCCAGCGGGCGGGCGAAATTGATCGTCCAGCCGATGCCGAACCGCTTCTCGAGGAACAGCGCGGGATCGTCGGGATTGTAGTAGAACTGCCCGAGAATCCAGTATTTGTCATCATCGCGGTTCACCTTGCCGGACGCGGACGCGGGCTCGGACGCGTCGTCCGGCAGCCGGATGCGGCTCCCGCCCTGCCCGGTGACGAAGCCGAGCCGGACCACCCACAGCAGCATGATCGCTACGACCGACAGGATCAGCGCCGTCGTGGCGCCGGGGCCGAAATCGTACACCTGCTGCAGCGGAATCGCGCCGAACAGCGCCGTGAGCATGAAGCCGGACGTCAGGGTGAAGGCGGACCATTTTCTCCGGAAGATCAGGTTGCGCCGCAGCGAGGCCCGCGGGTTGGAAGCGTCGATCTGCTGCTTGCTCGCGGAGATGGTGTAGTTCACGATGCCGAAAATGACGATCATCAACAGTTGAATCCACACCGGGAAGAGCACGGTCCCCCAGGTCTTGTCCACGAGCCGGGTCGGGGTGCCGTCCAGGTCGTACTGCATGACGATCCGGTCCGGAAAGGCGTCGTAGTTCGCGACGATGAAGAGCGCCGTGGCGGCCGCGACGAGCAGATGGGGGATCAGCCAGACCATGGAATAGGCGCGCTTCTCCCGGTGGAACGCAGTGTCCACGACCGTCATCTGCATCCCGGCGGACACGAGACCGCGTTCCCGCTTGAGCGCCCGCATGCGGAAGTGGAACCGCAGATACATCGCCAGATGCGCGGCCAGCATGACGCCCGTCGCGGACGGAAGCAGCCAGACGAGCGATTCTTCGCTCATCCGCGCGGCGACGATCAGGCAGGCGACGATGACGAGCAGGCCGACCGTTCCCGTCACGGTCGCATAGGTCCGGCGCATGGCCGCGATCTCGGGGTCGTGGTAATGCTTCTCCTCGATCGATACGCCGAAGCTTTCCGTCCGCCGCGTCAGCCACGGGATGAACGTGACGATGGCCGCGAGCGGAAGCGTCACGACGGCGAACAGCGCGTAACCGATGCCGTTCATCTCAGGACTCCTCCTTCACGAATTGTCTGTACACGCGTCTGCATGCCTCGAGGAAATCGGCTTCGTCCATCCGGCGGCAGACCGCCTCGGCGACGAACGGACGCATCTGCGCCTCGAGCCTGCCGCGGAACGCCTCGTCCGCGGGCGGCATCGGATCGGGCCGGACGATCGCCCCGCGCTGCCGGTGCACCTGGATGAACCCTTCCTGCTTCAGATGGGTGTACGCCTTGTTCACGGTGTGCAGGTTGATGCCCAGATCCGCGGCCAGCGCCCTGACCGAAGGCAGCGGCTCTCCCGGCTTGAGCTCGCCGGAGGCCATTCCCTCGATAATCTGGTTCGAGAGCTGCACATAGATCGGGATATCCGACTGGTAATCGATGTGGATCAGCATGCCCGACACCACCGTTCTGTATGACTGTTCTATTTGTAATATAACAGTTGTACTCCGGAATGTAAAGGGCCGGTTTGCGCATGGTTCGCCATGAATTTCGGTCGGATTTTGTTTTGAACGAGCCTTTTTCAACGTGTATAATTTTGAGCGTGCAAAAATTTGAATGTCCGCCGGTTTTCGGTATGGCCTGCGGGCGAGACTGTATTGGGGCTGATAAGGATATGGTTGTCTCGAAGAAGAAAAAGCTGCTGCACGAGGCGCAGCAACTGCTGATGATCGCCGTCGGGGCCGTCATCGCCGGGATCGGGCTGGAACTGTTCCTCGTGCCGAACGACATTCTCGACGGCGGCGTCATCGGTCTTTCGATCATCGCGGCGAAGATGTTCGGCGTGCCCATGAGCATCTTCATTGTCCTGTTCAATCTTCCGTTCCTCTACATCGGCTTTCGCAAAATGGGGATGCGCTTTACGTTCCACACCCTGTTCGGCGTCGCGATCCTGTCGGCAACCACCGCCTACCTGCACCATTTCGAACCGATCACGGACGACATGTTCCTGGCCACGATCGTCGGCGCGGTCATCCTGGGCGCGGGCGTCGGCCTCGTCATCCGCACCGGCGGCGCGCTGGACGGCACCGAGATTGTCGCCATCCTCGTCAGCAGGAAGAAACCCGTCTCCGTCGGCCAGTTCATCATGATCATCAACGTATTCATATTCCTGCTGGCGGCGATGCTCGTCTTCAGCCTGGAGACGGCCATGTACTCGATCATCACCTATTTCATCGCGTTCAAGATGATCGACATCGTCGTCGAAGGCCTCGAGGAACTGAAGTCGGTCACGATCATCTCGGACAATCCGGAGCCGATCGCGCAGGAACTGTCGAGCAAATTGCGCAGAGGTCTGACGTACATCTACGGCGAAGGTGCGTTCACGGGCGAGCCGAAGAAGATCATCTACATCATCGTCAGCCGGATCGAGCTCAGCGACCTGCGCGAAATCGTGCACGAGCTGGATCCGAAGGCCGTCGTCGCGATCGAGAACGTCGCGGACGTCTCCGGCAGCAACTTCCGGAAGAAGGCGGCGCACTGACGCATCCGCAAAACTGACCGAAGAGGCTCCGTTCTTTGACGAACGGGGCCTCTTTTTGCCGACCGCCCTGCGCGTCTGCCAACCCGCACTCCCCCGCATCCGTCCGCGGCAAAGTTTGCCGCAAGTTGGTCCCCCGTTTACCTCCCGTATACTTTCAATCTCTATAATCGGGCCGCAAGCATGGGAAACAGGTGCATGCCGAAAGGAGCGGTCACATGGATCAAACAACGGTCGTACAGTTTCATCATGCGACGAAGAAAGTCGGAAGAAGAACCCTTGTCAGCGACCTGACATTCGAAATTCCGGCCGGAGAGGTGTTTGGCTTCCTGGGACCGAACGGCGCAGGCAAGACGACCACCATCCGCATGATGGTCGGACTGGTCAAGATCAGCGAGGGCGATATTTTCATCAAAGGGTGCAGCATCAGCAGACAGTTCAAACAAGCGATCCGCCATGTCGGGGCAATCGTCGAAAATCCCGATCTGTACAAGTATTTGACCGGCTGGCAAAACTTGAAGCACTATGCCCGAATGGCTTCCGGCATTGCCAAATCCCGCATCGAAGAGGTCGTCGAGCTTGTCGGACTGAAGGACCGCATTCACGACAGAGTCGGCACCTACTCCCTGGGGATGAGGCAGCGGCTCGGCATCGCCCAGGCGCTCCTGCACCGCCCGTCGCTTCTTGTTCTGGATGAGCCGACCAACGGGCTGGATCCCGCGGGAATACACGAACTGCGCCATTACTTGAAAAGACTGGCCCATGAAGACGGCGTCGCGGTCTTCGTATCAAGCCACCTGCTCTCGGAAATGCAGTTGATGTGCGACCGCGTCGGCGTGCTGCAGCACGGCAAGCTGGTTCGCATCGAGACGATGCAGGATTTCGTCCGGCATAACGGCAGCTCGCGTATCTGTGTAACCATCGAACCTTCATCCATCGAACATGCGCGCAGACTGCTCGCCGCCCTGAGCAACGAAGTTCTTCCGGCATCCAAGCCGGGGCAACTGCTTCTTCCGCTCAGCCGGGAAGATATACCCGCCGTCAGCAAACTGCTCATGGACGCCGGCATTCCGATCTACAGCATCGGGATGCAGGAACGGACGCTCGAAGACCGATTTCTGGAGATCACGGAGGATACGGGATGATCGGACTGATTGTCAATGAGAGCATGAAAATCTACAGCCGCCGACTGACATGGATTTTGCTGGCGGTGCTTGTCGCCATCACGATCGGCACCGCCGTTAACGGACGGGAGAGCATTGTGAATCAAGCGGATTGGCGCACCGAGACGACGCAGCTCGTCCAGAAATATGAAGAGCGATTGAAAATTACGGAACTCTCCCCCGTATTGCGGGCCGACGCCGAGAACAAGCTGAAGATCGCGAAGTACCGCCTGGACAACGAATTGCCTCCCCCCGCCAATCATCCGTGGCACGCCTTGCTCCATACCTCCGGTCTGATTGAAATCGTCATCGTGCTGGCCATCATCGTGGCCGCGGATATCGTGGCGGGAGAGTACGCAGCCGGGACGATGAAGCTGCTGTTGATCCGCCCGCACAGCCGGACCGGCATCCTGTTCTCCAAATACATTGCGGTATCTCTGTTCGCCGTTGTGATGCTGCTGCTTCTGGTGGCATGCGGATACGCCGTGAACGCTTTGTTTTATGGAGCGGGCAGCGTGAGTGCGACGGATCTGTTTTTGAACCGGCAAGGGCAGGTCATCCAACTGAACGTCATGCTGCAAGTCGTCAAATTGTACGGTTTAAGCCTGATCCCTGTCATGAGCTATGTGACGATTGCCTTCGCCATATCGACCATTCTTCGCAACAGCGTCCTGGCGATCGGGATCTCCCTGTTCCTGATGATTGCCGGCAATTCGATGATCGAAGCGACCGCACGGTTTGCGTGGCTGAAGTACCTGCCGTTCGCCAACAGCGATATCAGCCTGTACATCTTTCATCTGCCGCCCAGGCCCGAAATGACGCTTTCCTTCTCGCTCACGGTATTGCTTGTCTATATCGCTGCCCTGACATGGATCAGCTGGATCGTATTCAGAAAACGCGATGTATCGATATAGTGCCAAATTGCAGGAAATGCCGGATAATAGAAACAGTCAATTCGCGGCAAGCAAAGGGGGGGCAGCTGCTTTGCGTCCGCAACGGATATTGATAGTCGATGATGAACCCGGCATTGTGAAGATGCTGGAGACGGTCCTTCGCAAGGAAGGGTATGAGGCGATCAGCGGCGCCCATACGGGCCAGGAAGCTCTGGACAAGATAAGTCGGCATCTGTATGACTTGATCGTCCTGGATGTCATGCTTCCGGATACGGACGGCTTCCGATTGTGCCGCCAGATCCGTGAGCATACCGCCGTCCCCATCCTGTTTCTTACGGCCCGCTCGAGTGATCTCGACAAATTGACCGGGCTTGGAATCGGCGGCGACGATTATATTACGAAACCGTTCAATCCTCTGGAAGTAGCCGCCCGCATCCATGTGCAATTCAGAAGAATGGCACAATATCAGGCTGCCGCCCGGCAGGATGAAATGTATCATTTCGGCTCCGTTGTCATCGACAAGAAAGCCGCACAGCTATGGGTGAACGGCACGGAAATCCCGTGTCCGGCCAAGGAATTCGAGCTTCTCCGGTTCCTGGCCGAGCATCCGAATCAGATCTTTACCGCCGGGCAATTGTACGAGCATGTATGGGGCTATGACAGCAACGGAGACGAGAAGACGGTTGCCATCCATATCATGCGCCTGCGCAAAAAAATCGAGCAAAACCCGAAACAACCGTCTCTGATCGTTACACTGCGGGGAATCGGCTACAAGTTTGTTCCGCCCGTAACGAGGTAATCCCGCATGCGAGTGATTTTTTCAAACGGCAAGCTGGTCATTCGGTTTACCTTAAGCTTTATTGTACATCAGATTCTGCTGTTTCTCGCGGTCTCGCTTCCTGCGGTCTTCTATATTGTCGTGCTGAATCAACCGGAGAAGCTCCTTGCCGTCAACCTGACGACCGGCATCATCATTGCGGCTTACATCCTGTATTGCCTGTATTACGGCTATTGTGTTGCGCGGCCGATGGCGGATATTCTGGTGAAGATCAACAAGCTGTCCCGCGGGGAGTATCCGGTTGATGACGGGAGAAGACGCCGTTTTTCACTTTCCGGCCGGCTCTATCGGGAGGTCTACGCCAATCTTGAATCACTCTCCCGGACCTTCCGGGACAATGAGCGCAGACGGCGGGAGTTCGAACAGCTGCGGCAGGAATGGGCTGCGGGCGTCACGCATGATTTGAAAACCCCGCTGACTTATATCTCGGGCTATGCGGACATGCTGCTGTCGGAGGAACACGAATGGAGTGAAGAGGAGAAGAAAGCGTTCCTGCAGCTGATCCGGGAGAAATCCGCCTATTTGGAAGAACTCATCCACGACTTGGGCATCGCCTTCCGGATGGATCAATTCGCAGGTCTTAGTATGCCTTCACAAAAGATCGAGTTGACGGAACTCCTTCGCAGAACGATTGCGGAAGCGGCGAGTCTGCCCTTGAACAAAGCGAACCGCTTCGAAATGCTGGGTGGAGAGGCACCCCTCTATGTTACAGGGGATAAGGGGCTGCTGAGAAGAGCTTTCTCCAACTTGCTGGTCAATGCCGTTGTTCATAATCCGACGGGCACATCCATAACGGTGCGCATCCACCGCGACTCACAGATTCATGTGCATATTGCGGACAACGGACAAGGGATGGATGAGCAAAGCGCCGCCCGTCTGTTCGATCGATATTACCGCGGGACTTCAACGGATACACCCGCCGGCGGCACCGGATTGGGGATGGCCATTGTGAAGCAGATTATTACCGCACATCAAGGTTCGATCGAAGTCCAAAGCAGATTGGGTCATGGCACTACGGTCACCGTTCGATTGCCGCCGGCGCCTGAAGCGGACGCCGACGGTACAATGGACCGTTAGCGCTGCGCGGGACGGGGCCGGGGTGCCGTTGACGGCACTGCGGACCGCTCGCGGCAGCATGCAGGAGGACAATCGTTCAGCACCCTCCCGCACCCCTGCCAGCGCCCGCATTCGCGGCTCACACGACGCGAATCCGTACGGTCTCCCGCGCCGAGCCGTCCCGCCCGGCCGCCGCGACGCGGATCGCGAGCCGCTCCCACACCGATTCGACGGCGAGGCGCTTGTCGAACGTCCGCCAGGTGTTCATGTTGAGCGGATCGTCGAAGTCCAGCAAGTAGTCCGCCGGGAAGTTCGACCGGCCGCGCTCCGATCCCGTGAACCAGAAATACTCGAGCAGCGGCGCGAGCCATTCCCGGTCGTCCTTCAGCGGCGACGCCGGATCCGCGATCCGGAACTCGCCGGCTTCCGCGGCAAACCGGGAACCGTCCGTTCCCCCGGCCGCCGCGCCTTCCGCCGGTTCGGACGGCACCGTTCCCGCATTCCGGGCCCGCTGTTCCGACAGGCGCCGGCAGGCCTCGAGCCGCTCCTCCAGCCGGTCCGCCGGGACGCCGGCATATCGGCACGCCTCCCTGAGGCCGGACGGCTCCACATCCGGCACGAGCACCGGCGGATGCGCCGCCAGCGACTCGATCCGGTAGCCCATCCCGTTCATGAAAATGTCGCACTTCGCCCCGGACGGCGCGGGCCGGATGCCGACGCTGTCCGCCAGCGCGGCGATCTCGCCGTCGCCGAGCCGCCCCAGCGTCGCCACGCCGAGATCCGGCGGCAGCTCTCCGAATTCTTTCACAAAACCCGTGGTTTGAATCCGGCCCTGCATCGCGCGCCGGTCCCGGGCAAGCACCAGCATCAGCTTGAGCAGCAGCCTGCCGCGTTCGAACGGTTCCAAAATCGCGTCAATCCTCTCGTCCGTCTTCCACATCCCGCTCCATTATCGCGCTTCGTTCGCGAAATCGCAAGCGCGCCTTCAATCCCGCCGTACGCCGCGGCCAAACGGCCGGGAAGCCCGCCCCGTCTGCCGTACCTGCCGCGCTCCGCTCCTTCACGCCGGGCTCAGCTCCGGCCGCAGCGGCAGCTCCACGATCACCGCCGTGCCCCGGCGCGGCGCGCTGTCGATTCGCAGCTCCGCCCGATCGCCGTACAGATGCCGCAGCCGCTGGCGCGTGTTCGCCAGCCCGATGTGCCGAAGCCCGTTTCCGTTCCGCGACGGCGGCCGTTCCAGCACCTCGGCGAGCCGCTCCGGCTCGATGCCGACGCCGTCGTCTTCCACCCGGATGACCAGCGTGCGGCCGTCCTCGCATGCCGCGGAAATGCGGATCATGCCGTGCCCGTCCTCAACCGGACAGATGCCGTGGAAGATCGCGTTCTCCACCAGCGGCTGGAGCAGATGCCGCGGCACCAGGCCGTCCATCGCCCGCTCGTCGAGCCGCCACTCGACCTCGAACAGATCCGTGTAGCGATAGGACTGGATCGCGACGTAGTCCCTGAGCAGCGCAATCTCTTCGCGCAGCGTCACCATCGCGTGCTCGCCGCCCGTGCGGGCGGCGTCCTGCAGCAGGCGAATGAACGACCCGACCATGTGCGCGATGTCGTCATTGCGCCCCTTGCGCGCCATGTAAATGACCGCGTTCAGCGTATTGTAGACGAAATGCGGATTCAGCTGGGACAGCAGCAGGTCGAGCTCCAGCTCCCTTTTCTCCTGTTCGTGGCGGATCGATTCCTCCAGATGGGCACGCAGTTCGCGCACCATCCGGTTGAATCCCTGCCCGAGCCGTTCCAGCTCGTCGCCCGTTCGGATATCGACGGTTGTGTTCAGATTGCCGCTCGATACGGTGTTCATCGCCTGATACAGCCTGAGAATCGGCCGCGACATGCGGAGAATGGCGGGCATCATGAGCAGCAGATTCAGCGCCATGCTGACCAGCGAGAACACGACGAGCAGATAGATGACCACCGATCCCCGTGTCAGCAGCGCCCGCTTGTCGACGATGGCGGCCAGCTTCCAGTTCTGCTTCTCGAACGTGTCGATCAGCACGACCGCACCTTCCCGCTCGAACCGCTCTTCGGCACCGGGCAGGGCCGCGACGGACTCCGGCGGTCCGATCGGCCCGATCTCGCCGCTTTCATACAGCACGTCGCCGGCTTCGTTCAGCCAGACGAGTCCCTCGTACCCTTCGCTCCCGTAATCCAGCAGCTCCCGGAAAGGTTCGTAGTCGAGATTGAGGATGAATTTGCCGATCTCCCGGTTCGGCTGCTTGATGTCGCGCACCGCCACGATGAAGCTGATCATTTCGGTTTCCGAGGTGGCGTTGGACGTCATCAGCATCCGGTGCGGAACGGTGAACGCGAACTGCGCGCCGGACCGGATGAAGTTCTCGTACCAGGGTTCCCCCAGCTTCCGGGCAAAATAGTCTTCCGATCCCGCCTCGCTCCAGAACACCTGCCCGTCCGGCAGCACGAGCGCGAAACTCGCCGTTTCCTTCCGCAGGCCGCGGTAGCTGTCCAGATGATCCATCGTGTGCCGGTACAATGCGATCTGATCGTAGATCGACAGGCCGTTGTACGTTTTGAAAAACGTCTGCACCCGTTCCGAAATGATCAGCGTGAACGCGAAATTGGCGATGTCTTCCGACATGTAATCCAATTGCCGCGCGAACTGGGCAAGCCGCGACCGCTCCTCCTGGATCATCTGTTCCTTCAGGATGTGTTCAAAGAAGAAGTAGGCGAACATGCCCGATATGATGAAATTCACGCAAGCCGTCAGGATGATCCGCCGCAAGATCACCGAGTGCAGGCGCTTCACGGCAGGCACTCCTCGCGGAACTGATGGGGCAGCATGCCGGTCACGCGCTTGAACATCTGGCTGAAATGCTGCGGCGAACGGTAGCCGACGCGCTCGCTGACATCCGCCATCTTCGCGTCTTCTTCCCGCAGAATGCGCTTCGCCTGCTCGATGCGGATTTCCGTCAGCACGTCGAGGTAGGTCCGGCCCAATTCCCGCTTGAACAGTTGATGGAGATAGGAAGCGCTGATGCCGACGGCGCGGGCGGTATCTTCGATGCGCAGGTCCTCCGCGTAGTGGGCGCGGATATGTCCGATCGCCTTGCGCAGCTTGCCGGACAGCCGCGTCTCCCCGATGCCGGCCGCCCGCACGAACGCCGCGGCAAACGCGCGCTCGATGTCCCCGATGCGGAAGGGCGGACCGACGGCGTGCGCGGCGAGCGGATCTTCCGCCGGCAGACCGGCGGCGGTCCGACGCTCGTTGTACAGGCGCGTCAGGATATGGACCGTCTCGTACAGGCCCGGCAAGTCCCACTCCGGCGTCTTCAACCGAGCAAACAGCGATTTGATAGCGCTTTCAATCAACTCGGGATGACGGTTGTTCAGTCCGCGGGCCAGTTCGTCCAACCGGATGCCGGCGGCGCAGGCGCCCGTCCGGAGCGGCGGATACGGCACCGGCGCGGCGTCCGCGTCCACGACCGCCTGCCGTTCGCAGAACACCGCGTGCCGGGCCGCCTCGACGGCCTTGCCGTACGCGTGCCTGAATTCGGCCCTTTCGCCGGTACATGCGGCATAGAAACAGGAGACGCCGGGGCCGGGGCGTTCGGCCAGCCGTTCCCGCACGGCAGCGGCGACCGCGCGAAGCGAACCCTTCGTCATTCCGCCCGGAGCGGTGAACAGCACGGCCAGCCGGCCCTCGCCCGCCGCAAACGCGCCGGCCCGCGTCCAGCCGCAGACCGCTTGCGGAAGTTCCGTTTCCGGCAGCGCCAGTCCGGCGCCCGGTTCATCCGGTTCCGGGAAAAACGGCAAGCTGGCGAACGGCCTGTCCTCCTGCAGCACCACCACCCCGCAGACCGATCCCGTTGCGTCCGGAAACCGTCCGTTCAGCACGGCGTCCCGCAGGCGCCGGGACCGCTCGGCGGCCCGTCCCGCCTCGTCCGCTTCCCACGCCTTCCTCGCCTTCTCCAGCTCTTCCAGCAGTCTCGGCGCATCCAGCTCGTGCTTCACCAGATATCCCGACACGCAGCCGAGCTTCAGTGCCTGCCGGGCATATTCGAAATCCGCATGGGCGCTCATGACGATGAACCGGATCCCCAGGTTTCGCTCGGCCGCGACCCTGATCAGCTCCAGCCCGTCCATGATCGGCATGCGGATGTCGACGAGGACAATGTGGGGCTTCAGTTCAAGGCACAGGCCCAGCGCGCGCTTCCCGTTCGTCGCCGTCCCGGCGATTTCGTACCCGTGCGATTCCCAGGGGATGAGCGTCTGCACATGGTCTATCGTGATCCGTTCGTCATCCACTATGAGAATGCGCATCGGCCGCATCCGCATCACTCCCGCATCCATGGCGTCCTGTGCCTTCGATTATACAATGGACATCCGGACGGGAGGCAAGCGGAGTACAGGATTCCGACCAAAATTGCAGGATCGGCGCATTTACGTCAAAGGGGTTGCCCGTGTATAGTGTGAGGCGTACACCATCCGATACACCGCCAGAAAAGGAGGACGTGGTTTGCATGACGAATCGTAAGCGCTTACTCCTTCTGCTCGCCGTCTTTTCGCTGCTGGCCGGCCTGATCGCCGGTTGCGGCGGCGGAAGCGGCAAGAGCAATGGAGGCAATTCCGGCGGAAGCGCGGAAAACAGTTCCGGAGGCGCATCCGCCGGCGGTTCGGGTGAACTGAAGGGGGAATTCGTGCTCTGGACCTGGGAACCGGAGCATCCGACCGCGCTGGAAGCGTTCTACAAGAAGTACCCCGGCATCAAAATGAAACGCGTGGAAGTGGCGGCGAACTGGCGTGGAAGTGGATCGAGTTCACGTCCATGTCGCAGGAGGGCGCGGAAACGCAGAAGGTGGACGGCGTTTTCACGCACTACAAGCCGGCCTATGAAGATCAGGAGTTCACGAAGTGGACCTGGCGCAACTTCGGCGAGCAGAACATCGGCGAGAAGTTCTTCGTCGATATCTCCAACGTGACGACCGACGTGCCGGAGAACCTGAACGACTCGCTGCTCGACGAAGCGATGGCCATCATCATCCAGACGCTGGCGAAGGACGACAACTTCGGCGTCGAAGAAGCGATGCAGAAGATCGAACAGGAACTGAAGGCGAAGAATTCCAATATCGTCATCGGCTGAATGATTTCGGAACGCGCGCGGCTTGCGGGATGCGGCCGCGCGTTTCCTTGACCGGCGGACCGGGCGGGTTGCGCCGGAGTCCAATGCGCCTGGAGGTGGGGATATGGAAGCGGCCAAAAGGAGATGGATGCCGTACGTCTTTCTCTCGCCGTACCTTCTGTTCTACGCGGCGTTCGGTCTTTTCCCGATCCTGTTCTCGTTCTATGTCAGTCTGACCAGCTGGGACGGCATCAAAGGCAAGACCTTCGTCGGGCTGGACAACTACGTGCATCTGTTCAAACCGGGTTCCTACTTCTTCAAATCGATCGGCAACACGCTGCTCTTCGTCGGCATCGCGCTGCCGCTGCAGATCTTCCTCGGCCTCGTCATCGCGACGTTGCTGTACAGCAAGTTTGTGAAAGGACGCGGATTTTTCCAGCTTGTCAATTTCATGCCGTATATCGTCACGCCCGTCGCGATCGGTCTCATGTTCAACCTGATGTTTGACTGGCAGGTCGGCATCGTGAACAAGCTGCTCCTGCATTTCGGGATCATCGACGAAGCGATTTACTGGCTCGGCGAGGCCAATTATGCGCGGATCGTCATCATCCTGATGCTCGTCTGGAAAGGCTTCGGCTACACGATGATTTTCTACCTGGCCGGGCTTGCGAACATTTCGAAGGATCTGCTCGAGGCGGCCCAGGTGGACGGGGCCAACGCCTTGCGCACCTTCTTCTCGATTACGCTGCCGCTGCTCCGGCCCGTGACGATGTTCATTCTCATTACGGGCATTATCGGCGGATTCCAGCTTCTCGAAGAACCGATGCTGCTCTTCACCGGTTCGAACATGGGCTCGACCGCGATCATCGGCGGACCGGACCGCTGCTGCCTGACGGCCGTCTGGAACATGTACGACACGGCGTTCGGCAGCACGACGCGCTACGGTCTCGGCGCCGCGATCGCCTGGGGCACCTGCTTCATCATCGCGCTGTTCTCGTTCTTCGGCGTGAAACTGTACAAGGGGGATCCGGAATGACGACGAAGGTTCGCTCGGTTCTCGCCACGACGGGCATCGCGCTGATCTCCCTGATCGCGTTCGTTCCCTTTTACATCATGATCATCATGGGCACCCACGTGAATGAAGATCTGTTCCGCAAGATCGTCCTGCTGCCGGGGAACTATCTGCTCGATAACCTGAAGACGGTAACATCGAGCCGATTCGACCTGGCCTACCTGAACAGCTTCATCGTATCGGTCGCCAGCACGGTGCTGTCCGTCTTCGTCAGCGCGTTCGCCGGTTTCGCCTTCGCCAAATACGAGTTCAAATTCAAGAATGCCATCTTCAACCTGGTTCTGCTGACCATGATGATTCCGTCGCAGCTCGGCATTGTCGCCTACGTCATCGAGATGCGTTCCCTCGGCCTGTCGGGCACGCTGATCCCGCTCATCCTGCCGTGGGTCGCGAACGCGTTCGGCGTCTTCTGGATGACGCAGTTCATCAAGGGCGCCGTGCCGAACGAAGTACTCGAGAGCGCGCGGATCGACGGCTGTTCGGACCTGGGGCTGTTCTTCCGCATGGTGCCCGCGTTCATCATGCCCGCGGTCACGACGCTGTCGCTGCTCATCTTCCTGTGGTCGTGGAACAATTATCTGCTTCCGCTTATCATGATCAACAATCCGGATCTGTATACGATCCCGCTCAGCATCACGACGCTCGGAGACGCGTACCGGACCGACCTCGCCGCGCAGATCCTCGGACTGTCGATCGGCACGCTGCCGGTGCTCGTGCTGTTCGCCTTCGGTTCCAAAAGCTTCATCCGCGGACTGACGGCCGGTTCGGTGAAGGGATAAGAGGCGCTCGCCAGCCCCCGTTCCGGACTTTCACCGCAGAGATGACGCCCACGCCGGGCTAGAGTAAAGGGCTGGGGATTCCAGCCCCTCCTCATCAAACCGTACGTGAGGTTTTCCCTCATACGGCTTTCCGATGTTCGTCATTCATGTGCATGCAACTAGCAGAGCTTCTTTAGTCCACAGA